>CEVM01073467.1_pt1 | contig 190635 bp, 163 predicted proteins | sample 531481 | NCBI WGS metagenome assembly CEVM01 (sample SAMEA2623649, study PRJEB7988) | marine metagenome | biome: marine biome (ENVO:00000447); feature: mesopelagic zone (ENVO:00000213) & marine oxygen minimum zone (ENVO:01000065); material: "saline water (ENVO:00002010), including plankton...
TTTTCCGGCAACGGCTGTGGCTGCTGCCATTAGCGGACTCGCTAAAATGGTACGGGCACCCTGGCCTTGTCTTCCTTCAAAGTTTCGGTTTGAGGTAGACACGCAATATTCGCCTTCCGGAATTTTATCATCGTTCATTGCAAGGCAAGCCGAGCAACCCGGTTGTCTAAGTGCAAATCCGGCTTCGGTAAATACTTTATCAAGTCCTTCTTCCACCAGCTGTTTTGCAACCTGCTGCGAACCGGGAACCAGCCACGCGTTTACGTTAGCTGCTTTTTGTTTTCCTTTTACAAAGTTTGCCGCGATGCGGAAATCTTCAATACGTGAGTTGGTACAACTGCCTATAAACACATAGTTTATGGGTTTATCGATCAAACTTTCGCCTTTTTTGAAATTCATATAGGCCAAAGCTTTTTCCAAATTCACATCATCCTTATCGGGAATGGTGCCGGTTACCTTAATCCCCATTCCCGGATTGGTACCATAGGTTACCATCGGTTCGATCTGTGAAGCGTCAAAAGAATATTCTTTATCAAAAACCGCATCGGCATCAGTGGGTAAGGTTTTCAAGTATTCCAGTTTTTTATCCCATTCAGCACCTTCAGGCGCAAATTCACGTCCCTTTACATAATCAAAGGTAGTTTGGTCCGGAGCGATCATTCCGCCACGAGCACCCATTTCTATACTCATATTACAAACGGTCATACGACCTTCCATAGACATTTCTTCAAAAACGTTTCCGGCGTATTCACAGAAATATCCAGTACCGGCGTTGGTTCCTATTTGCGAAATCACATAAAGAATCACGTCTTTAGGCAGTACATTCGGTTTTAATTTTCCGTTTACATTTACCCGTAAACTTTTCGGCTTGGTCAATAACAAACATTGGCTTGCAAAAACCTGTGCCACCTGGCTGGTACCAATACCGAAAGCAATCGTACCAAAAGCCCCGTGGGTAGAGGTGTGGCTGTCGCCACAAACCATCGTCATTCCCGGTTGAGTAATTCCCAATTCGGGTGCCATAACGTGCACAATCCCGTTGTATTTGTGGCCCAGACCGTAAAGGGTAATACCGTGTTTCTCACAGTTTTCGGTCAATTGTTTCAGCTGATTTCTGGATAACAAATCCCGAACCGGTAAATGCTGATCTATTGTAGGGGTATTGTGGTCTGCTGTTGCCACGATCTGATCGGGACGTGCTACCGGGATACCGCGCTCTTCTAACTCTGAAAACGCCTGCGGACTCGTCACCTCGTGAATAAGGTGCTTGTCAATATACAATACTTGTGGGCCGTTAGGCACCGTGTCTACCACGTGCGCGTCCCAAACTTTGTCAAATAATGTTTTTCCTGCCATTTTGTTTCAATTGGTTCTCTACGAACTGTATGTATGCTAAAAAATAAGGATTCCAAATGAAGAATCCTTATTTAAAGAGTTTATTTATAATGTTTTAGGCTTCTACCTGAGCCTGTACGTTTGCGACTTTCATAATCTCGTGAATGTCTTCGTCGTGAATCTCCTTTTGTTTGTCTGCAAAGCTAAGAAAGACCTCATAAACCTCATCCAGTTGAAGCTTGGTTAATTCGTATCCTACTTTTTTAGAACGATAAGCCAAAGCAGCACGACCACTGCGAGCCGTAAGAACAATTGCGCTTTCGGTTACGCCTACTTCTTCAGGATCCATAATTTCATAAGTCTCGCGGTTTTTGATTACACCGTCCTGGTGAATACCTGAACTGTGTGCAAACGCGTTAGAACCTACCACAGCTTTGTTAGGCTGCACCGGCATTCCCATTTTATCGCTTACCATTTTACTGGTATCCCACAATAAACGTGAATTGATACCGGTATCCAAACCTAAGTCAGGATGCTGACGCAGAATCATTACCACTTCTTCAAGAGCGGTATTACCAGCACGCTCGCCGATACCATTAATGGTACACTCAATCTGGCGCGCACCATTGATTACTCCTGCAATTGAGTTTGCAGTAGCAAGGCCCAGGTCATTATGGCAATGGCAGGAGAGAATTGCTTTCTCAATGCCTTTTACATTCTCCTTTAGGTATTTCATTTTTGCCCCGTATTCTTCCGGAAGGCAATATCCCGTTGTATCGGGAATATTGAGTACGGTTGCACCGGCTTTAATAGCAGCCTCGCAAACACGTGCCAGGTATTCGTTATCGGTACGACCGGCATCCTCAGCATAAAACTCCACATCCTCCACAAAGGTTTTGGCGTAGGCCACCGCATCATAAGCGCGCTTAATGATCTCCTCGCGATTAGACTTAAATTTGTATTTGATGTGCGAGTCACTGGTGCCAATACCCGTGTGAATACGCGGTTTTACTGCATATTTGAGCGCTTCAGCAGCTACTTCAATGTCTTTTTTAACGGCTCGGGTAAGACCACAAACGGTGGCATTTTTTACCAGCTTTGCAATTTCTTCAACAGATTTAAAATCACCGGGGCTTGAGATCGGGAAGCCGGCCTCAATTACATCGACGCCTAGCAGGTCGAGACGTTCTGCAATAATCAGCTTTTGCTGGGTGTCTAATTTGCAGCCGGGAACCTGTTCGCCGTCTCTTAGTGTGGTGTCAAAAATCTGGACTTTGTTATCAGTCATAGTGCTTTTTTTCTCAATTTAAGTGTGAATATAGATATTGGTAGTACTTTTGAAGTAATCTTCGGCAGAAAACCTACGATGTTTAATTAATTTTGCCGACATATAAATTATTGATATTCAGTTTTTTATGCGTAAAATCATTACAACAGCAAATGATTCAAAAGATTCACTTTATGTTTTGATCAAGTCGTTGTCCAAGTCTGAAAAGCGTCAGTTTAAGCTTTATGTGGGCCGTCTTGATGGAAATGCAGATTCTAAGTATTTGCAGCTTTTCAACCTGCTTGATAAAATGAATACGTATGATGAAAACGAAATCTTCAAAAATAACATCGTTAAGAAGCAGCAGCTTTCTAACCTCAAAGCACATTTATACAAACAGATTTTAATTTCGCTACGCTTAAGCCCGGCGCATCAGAATATACGTGTGCAAATACGGGAGCAGCTTGATTTTGCCACGGTTTTATACCAAAAAGGACTGTATCAGCAAAGCTTGAAACTCCTGGAAAAAGCCAAGCATATGGCTATCGAAAACGAAGAAAAGAATGTAGCATACGAAATTGTTGAGCTCGAGAAGGTAATCGAAACCCAGTACATCACCCGCAGTATGAGTACCCGGGCTGAAGAACTTGCGCAGGAAGCAAAATCGCTTAGCAGGCAAAACCTGATGACCAGCAAATTGTCTAATCTGTCTTTGCAATTGTACGGATTGATGCTGAAAACCGGTTATGTGCGAAGCGATGCCGAGAAGCAGGAAATCACTACTTTTTTCAACAAATCGATGCCTGAATACGATTTGAACGAATTGGGTTTTCGGGAAAAATTATGGCTGAATAAAGCCTATTTGTGGTACAGCTTTCTGGTGCAGGATTTTTTATCCTGTTTTAAATACGCTACGCGCTATGTAGAGCTTTTTGAGGAAAGTCCCGCTATGATTGCCCGTAATCCTGTGTTTTACTTAAAAGGGAATCATTATTTGTTGGAGTCCCTTTTTTACCTGAAACACCATACCAAATTTGAAGAGGTTTTGACGGGATTGGAAAACCGATTGAAGTCTGATGATTTCCCAAGCAGCGATAACCTGGAGATTCTTGAATTTCTTTATGTGTATTCGCATAAGCTGAATCTTAAGTTTATGGTGGGTGATTTTAGTACCGATGATGGACTGATTGAGAAAATTGAAAAGTACCTCAAACAAAACGGCCAGCGTATGGACGAGCACCATATTATGGTGTTTTACTATAAGATTGCCAGTTTGTATTTCGGAAACGGCCAGCATAAAAAGTGTATTGAGTATTTGAGTAAAATCATCAATAATAAATCCCTAAAAATGCGGGAAGATTTGATGTGCTTCGCACGTATTTTGAATCTGGTCGCTCATTATGAAGCGGGAATGGATTATCATCTGGAAACCCTGCTCAAGAGCACCTATAAATTCCTGATTAAGATGGATGATTTGCACGAGGTACAGAAAGAGATGATCAAATTTTTAAGGAATTTGGGCGAAATATTTCCCGGCGAACTTAAAACGGAATTCAAAAAACTGCGTAGCAGGCTTGAAGTCTATGAAGAAGACCCGTATGAGCGTCGTGCCTTTTTGTATCTCGATATTTTATCCTGGCTCGACAGCCGAATCGAAAATCGCCCCGTAGCTGAAATTATAAGGGAAAAAGCTTTGGTGTTGAATAGGTAGATTTTAGATGCTAGACGTGAGACTTTAGAAGAAAGATAAAATATAATTGAGCAGTCTCAGTTGGCAGTAAAAAGTATAATTTCTAAAAACGATTCAACAATTCAACTTTTTTCAAAGCTTTAGAAATCAGAAATCAGAAATCAGAAATCAGAAACCACTTCCTTTTGCCAAATCAATCCAACTCCTTTTTAAAAAATCTACTTCAACTCAATCTCGCCATGCTATTGGTAAGTACCAGCGGCGTTTTGGGGCGAGCAGTTACCTTAGCTCCGGTGGTTACAATAGGCTTGAGGGCTTTACTTGCTGTGGTTTTTTTGGTCTTATTTTTAAAATGGAAGCGCATCAGTTTTAAAATACAGAAGGAAGATCGCTTACAAGTGATATTAGGTGGAATTTTAATGGGTATACATTGGGTGGCGTATTTTAAAGCGCTTCAGTTGAGTAATGTGGCCATTGGGATGCTTACGATTTTTACATATCCTGCACTTACCAGCATTTTAGAACCGCTTATTCTTCGGCTTCCGTTTCAGAAAATACACTTGTTTCTGGGGCTTTTAGTTTTGACCGGGATCGCATTTTTAGTACCCGATCTTGATTTTGAAAACCAGTATACGCAGGCCGTGGCCTATGGTTTGGGCTCTGCTTTAGCCTATGCGTTGCGCAATATTTTGATGAAAAAGCAGGTGACGCGTTACCATGGAAGTTTGTTAATGATGTATCAGGCGTTGATTATTGGAGTGGTTTTACTTCCGTTTAGTACTCAAATTTCTACTGAAGCCTTACAGGAAAACATCATCTGGATTTTGGCTTTGGCTTTGCTTACTACTGCCTTAGGGCATACTTTATTTTTACTCACCTTCCGTTATTTCTCGATAACAACAGCCAGCATCATCAGTAGCGTGCAACCGGTTTACGGTATTTTGCTGGGTATCATGTTTTTGGGTGAAATACCACAAGTGATGACCATTATCGGCGGACTCTTAATCATTAGTGCGGTAGTGGTCGAAAGTTTACGATCGGCGCGTAAGGGTAAGGAAGTTGAAAGTTAAGGGATGTATGGGAGTAAGAGGTTAAAGGTAAAGAGTAAAAGCTTCTCAGCTTTTAAACCGCAAACCGTATTAATTCGATTCAATAACCGCACCTTCTTCCCGATACAGATCAACTTCACCGTCTAATAAAACGGCAAGCACCGTCATATTTTCGTCTAAAACATAATCAGGTACTTTGATGTAGGTGATACCCGGATACTGACTCCAGTATACTTTACCCACAACCTGATGATCCAGTTTAGTGCCTTCGCCTACCACGTAAATGCGGTTGATTTTATTTTTAAGCCCTCGCAACACAACTTCACCTCCGGGATTACCCTTTACAAAGAGGTATAGAATGTTTCGGTCTTTATTGAGTGTTGATGGACCGTAAAAATGTTCTTTGGGTATTCCCGCCCGTGTTCCGTAGATCGCTTCGGTGTGCTTATGCGTCCAGCGCCCCAACTCTTTAAGAATCTCTTTCTGTCCGTCAGGGATGGTTCCGTCTGCTTTTGGACCTATATCCAGAAGTAGATTACCTCCGTTACCAATCACATCGGCAAAAATGCCAATCACCTGATTGGTTGTTTTGTAGTCGTTATCGTTAGTCTGGTAGCCCCAGGAATTGTTGAGCGTCATACACAATTCCCAATATTTATCTTTGGGGCGCACAATAGGCATGCCCTGTTCTGGAGTCGCATAATCTCCCTGATTGCTTAAGCGGGAATTGATGATGGTTTGCTTATTATCTTCAAGCAACATTTTTTTGACCTTTGCTGCCTGCCATTCTTCGGCATTGTGTTCCCAATCGCCATCAAACCACCACAAATCGGGTTTGTAGTTTTTAGAGAGTTCACTCAATTGACCCTGATAGTAATTTAAAAAGCTCTTCCAGCGTTTGGGTTCTTCAGAAATGGAATACCTAATGGAATCCCTTGTAAAATGGGTATAGTCTTCATACGACCAGTCCGGCAACGAATAATAGATACCTACTTTCAGTTTATCTTTCCGAAGCGCTTTTACAAACGGAGTAAGTACGTCTTTTTGAGCTGCACTGCTTTCTAGCGCATTTAGATTGCCATACCTGGTATTCCATAAAGCAAAACCATCGTGGTGTTTTGAAGTGATTACAGCGTATTTGGCTCCGCTTTCTGCGATAAGATCAGCCCAGGCCTTCGGATTGTAGTTCTTAGCGCTAAAACCTTCTGTTTGCTTTAAATAATCTTCGTGTGAGATATAGCCATTGTAAAAAGACCAGGATTCATCAATGCCATTTACGGCATACAATCCCCAGTGAATAAAAATCCCCAGCTTAGCATCTTTAAACCACTGCATTTTTGAAGAGGTGGATAGTGTATCTGCTTCCTGAGACCAGAGTGGAAAGAGCAGGAGCAGTAGTAACAGAGTTGTGTATTTTTTCATCGAAAATGCGTTTAGGATTTTGTTTGGGCTACGCCAAACGAAATTTACTAAATCACGCCAACTTCTAAAACTCTAGTTGCACGCGTTCCAGATCGCATCATTAGCCGGAGGTGGTGCGATAAAAGTCATTTCTTCTTTTTGAACAGGGTGGGTGAGCACCAATTTGCGAGAGTGCAGGTGAATGCTTCCGTCAGAATTGCTGCGGTCAAAACCGTATTTTAAATCCCCTTTGATTGGACAGCCAATTGCTGATAACTGCGAACGGATTTGATGATGCCTTCCGGTATGCAGATTGATTTCCAGTAGGTAATAATTATTCAGTTCTTTAATGACTTTGTAGTCTAAAATTCCTTTTTTACTATCCGGAACTTCGTTGATATGGCTATACGATTTATTTTGTTTGGGATTGCGCTTTAAATAATGAATCAGCGTATCCTGAAGTTTTGGTGGCGCATTTTTAACTACTGCCCAATATGTCTTTTTCGCCTCTTTTTGCGCAAACAATTTATTGAGTCGTGGTAAGGCTTTTGAAGTACGTGAAAAGATAACAATTCCGCTAGTTGGACGATCCAAACGATGCACAACTCCCAAATAGACGGCTCCCGGTTTGTCGTATTTTTCGGCGATATAACTTTTAACGACTTCGCTAAGCGGTTTGTCTCCGGTCTTGTCACCTTGCACAATATCACCCGGTCTTTTATTCACGACAATGATATGATTGTCTTCATAAAGAACCTGAAGATTGTCTTTGGTACTGTGCATTTTTTGCAGTTAAAGGTTAAAGATTAAGAGTTGAAAGTCGGCATTATAGTGATTAAGAAAGCTCTTTTACTTCTCTAATCTAATATCTCAAATCTTAATACTGTTCGTCTTCATTAGGAAAGTCCACCGCCTTAACATCTGTGATGTATTGTTCAAAAGCACCGGTCATTAAGGTGTGCAAGTCGAGATAGCGTCTTAAAAATCGCGGACTAAATTCTTTGCTCATTCCCAGCATATCATGCATCACCAATACCTGGCCGTCTACGCCGTTACCGGCTCCGATACCTATAACCGGAATGGTCAGGCTTTCAGCAACCTCTTTAGCCAGAGCGCTGGGTACTTTTTCTAGAACCACGGCAAAACAGCCCAGACGTTCCAGTAAAAGTGCATCTTCTTTTAATTTTTGAGCTTCGGCTTCTTCTTTAGCCCTAACGGTGTAGGTACCAAATTTATAAATAGATTGTGGCGTAAGTCCCAGATGTCCCATTACCGGAATACCGGCATTTAGAATACGTTTTACCGATTCTTTGATCTCCGAGCCTCCTTCAAGCTTCAGCGCATGACCTCCGCTTTCTTTCATAATGCGAATAGCCGATCGCAAGGCTTCTTTAGGATCACTTTGGTAGCTTCCAAAAGGCAAATCTACGACAACCAGCGAGCGCTTTATCGCCCGTATCACCGATGAGGCATGGTAAATCATTTGATCGAGGGTAATGGGTAGCGTGGTCTCGTGACCTGCCATCACATTAGAAGCCGAGTCACCCACGAGGATTACATCTATACCGGCACGGTCTACAATTTTGGCCATGGTGTAATCGTATGCGGTAAGCATCGCGATTTTTTCACCGTGGCTTTTCATTTCGGTAAGCGATTTTACCGTTATCCTTTTGTATTCTTTTTTTGCTGCAGACATAGTCCCATTTTAAAATGCGGGTAAAAGTAGTAAATTACTCACGCATTCACCATAAAACTACAAACACAGATGCGCACCGCTTTTTTAACTTTGACATTCCTTTTTACGCTCGTTCAGGCAAAGGCTCAGTTCTTTTCTGAACCTGAGGAAGTTGTCATCGCATTCTTTAACGCTTTTCACCAGCAGGACACCCTGGCTATGCGCGAGTTGGTTCACAGCCGCATAAAAATGCAATCGCTGGGGGTTAAAAACGAAGAGGTTCGCCTGAGTACAACCACCTTTGAAGACTTCCTAAAATCTATAGCCTCCATACCGGATAATATGGTTTTTGAAGAGCGCATTTTAGATTATAAAACCCAGTCAGACGGCCAGATGGCCAATGTATGGACGCCTTATGAGTTTTATATAAATGAAGAACTTAGTCATTGCGGGGCTAACAGTTTTCAAATGCTTTTTGAAGAAGACCGCTGGAAGATTTTTTACATAGTAGATACCCGGAGAAGGGAAGGTTGCGAATAAGTTTTTCCATTTTAGAACTATTCCCTATCTTCAAACTCCCTTAATCAGTACCCCTAATTAATAACATTTTAAACTAACCTAATAAGTGGGGCTACGCTTGCATTTCTTAATTTTTCTGGCTGTTTTTTCGGTCTCAAAGCTGTTTTCGCAGGATGCGGAAGCCCAATCACCCTTACAACCCGGCTTTACGGTTGATATTCGATTTGCAGATGGCTTTGATATAGAGCGGAGTTCGGTGATTTCAGATCGGGGGCTTTCGGTTTTTACCAAAAGCAAGGGCCAGAAGCTTTCGACTACAAAATTGAAAACTAAGGCGTCATCGAGTCTTAATTACTATCTACTCAATACCGCACACGAATTTGAGCAACAGCTGCTCCAAACAGATACGTCAGACCGGGCTTTTTCGGCACATTTTACCAAAGCCTATAATACGAATGTGGATGCTGCGAAAAAAGATAAACTCATTTTTGTCTATACGCTGCGAAAAGTTCCCATTTACGATTTACGCCTTGTAGACAACACGCTTTCAGAAGCTTTTATTGATGCAGTTAAGCGTTTGGGCAGAGACCTGTCGCCCGAAGGTTTTATTTCCTGGTTTGGAACTCATTACACCGATCATGTTACGTATGGCGGAATCTTTTTGACCCGAAATCTGGTAAGTAACACAGATTTTATCAATTCGCCCTACACCGAAGATGAATTTAAAGAAGAGCTTCTAAAAGAAGTAGGACGTCAGCAACGCGGGGATTCGCTTACCAACCCGTATATTAAATTGGGACCTCCGCAACGTTTTACACGAGGTGGTGATGTAAATGAAATTTGGGATGAACGCTGGGCACAATCGGTCACCAGAGCCAATGCCGTTGTTTTAGATGCTAACCTGGTTGAGCTTACCAATTTACTTTCTACCAAGAACTTTCCCGATGTCTCAGATCTGGATCACCGGCGCTACCTGCTTCAGGCTGCGATAGATCGAGCCAGGGAGCAGTCGATTTCGTGGCAGGCTACTGAAGAAACTACCGATTTTTTTAAAAAATACAGTTTACAATTTCGGCAAAAGGTTCATACCATTGTAAAAGCCAGTGAGGGTAAAACCGAAGCCCAGAAACGCACAGAATATATAGGAGATTTATTTTATGGCAGTTTTAATGCGCACGGAGAACCCATGACTACCGCTGCTTTGATTGAATATCAGGGGATTGATTTGAATACCCTGCTCACCGATGAAGAAATAGCTCTAAATAAAGTGCTGGATTTTACGATTTCACCGGAAGAATTAAAAGCGGCATTCGTGAGCGTTTGGGACGATACAAAAAAACTGGAGAAAGGGCAGGGGCGTACGACTCTTTTTGTTTCCGGACCGCCTGAAGCCCATGCTTACTTTAAAGATGCCCTTGTGGGAGTGGTGCAGAAGGAAGTAGAAATCACGACTATAGACGGTGATGTTTTTAAAATTAAGTACAGTCTCGAGCATCAAAAGGCACAGCAACCTTTAGGTTCGCAACCCAATTCCTATAATTATGCGTTGAGTTCAGAGGTAGTGTCAGCGGCCGCTCGCGGGGATCTTGATTTGCTACGCAATTTATACTTTCAGGGTGTTTCTACACAAACCGATGCAGTAGTAAAAGCAGCCGTTCAAAATTTTGATGACACTCCGGTGCTCAATACTATTTTTGATTTTGGAGTACGCCCTACCACAGAAGATCTCGATGTGGCTTTTGATCCTGATGTGTTTAGCAAAGCGAAAGCACTCACACTGCTGGAGCGTGGCGCGAAGCCAAAAAACAATATGATTTATAAGGCTGTTGCGTATCAGGAGCCTGAAGTGATCTACGCACTGCTTCGGGAAGGTGCTGAACCGCGCAATAATGATGTAGCCTTTGCAGTAGAGCTCAACAACTATGAAGTGACTAAAGCTTTGATGAGTCTGGATTATGCGGAATTTAAAGCAGATGGAGAGATGCTTGCTTTAGCAGTTACCAATGCAGATAGCTCGCTTACTGAGAAATTTATTAATTACGGGGCTGTTGCTGACCCACGAATCTTAAAGTTGGCCACTGAAACCAAAGAACAGGAAATTATTGATCGCGTTAAAGCGGTAACTCCGGCTTCTGCTGAAGCGCTCGAAGTTGTGGCAGATGCGAATGACACCTCTTTGTTTCGCTATTTTCTCGACAAAGAGAAGGTACCTGTTACTGATGTGGTGTTGAGCAGTTCGATAACAAAAGATAATTTGGATCTTTTGGAACTTGCACTTGACGCAGGGGGTTCTGTAGATTTTTCGCTATCCAAATCCATTTTAGAAAAAAATACGCCGGCCGTAAAACTAAGCCTTAAAAAAGGAGCACAGCCTGATCCTGTTTTTGAATATGCTTTGAATTCGGAGGATTTCGATCTCTTTCAAGATGCCTTGGATAACTATGACGGGGATCCACAGCTAGCGCTGAGTAAAGCGGTAGCAGCTGATAATCTGGATTTTTCGGCATATGTACTTAAAAAGAAAAAAAATGCAGTTGATGCCGATACGCAGGTAGCTTTGGCAGCACGCAATGAAAATCTGGAACTCGTTAAACTTTTGGTTACCAATGATGCTAAACCTCAAACTGCAATAGAAGAGGCTGTAAGCATTGGGAATATACCTATAACCCAATTTTTAATAGGGCAGGGAGCTTCAGTTAAAAATCCTGAGCTCATACGACGTGCTGCTCGAACACAGAATGTGAAACTGGCTTCAGTACTTTTAGATACTAAAGAGATTGATCCGGACGAAATTATGGTTGACCTGATCGAGCTTAAAGACCAAAAACTCATCAATCAAAACCTTTCCTATGGAGCTCAAATAGATGAGCGTGCGCTGCGCAGTGCCATAGATACCAAAGATGAAGCTATTGCTTTAGACCTATTTGAAAAAGCGCCTGATGATCTGGTTAATAAAAGTCAACTGTTTTATGCAGTCACAAATGAACTTAATGAGGTGACCCGCTACCTGATTAAACGTCTTAACAATTCGGATTATGCCTTGCAGGCCGCTTTTGAGGTTAAGAATATTGAAGCCTTAAAACTGGCGCTAGAGGCCGGTGCCCAGCCTAAAGATGAAGATTTAATCACAGCCGTTAAAGCCCATTTTAATAAAGCGGTACTACCCCTTATCAATGCAGGTCTTGATCCGGTTGTGACGGATAACGAAGAAAATTCCCTGTTGCATTTTGTGGCCTACCGTTACGATAGTGGTGATGAGGAGCTGATTAAAACGCTGGTCAAAGCAGGTGTCAATGTAAACGCCAAAAATAAGATTGGAGAAACCCCCCTACATTGGGCGGTTAAATCAGGAAAGGATAATATACCTTCCATCAAGACTCTTTTGGTGTTAGGTGCACTTCCCGAAGCGCGCACCCTAAAGCGCCAAAGTGTACTCGATTATGCCGAAGACCGCGAAATGCGGCAATTGCTTAAAACTACAATTCTGCGTTAGCAATCACTTAAGGCCACATTAATTGCCAAACCGCCTTCACTGGTTTCCTTGTATTTGGAGTTCATATCTTTCGCCGTCTGCCACATCGTCTCAATCACCTTGTCTAAAGGCACTTTGGCGTTGCGTGCATCGGTGTCCAGTGCCATTTCACAGGCATTGATAGCTTTTATCGCTCCCATCGCGTTACGCTCAATGCAAGGTATTTGTACAAGTCCGCCAATAGGATCACAGGTTAGGCCCAAATGATGCTCCATTGCGATTTCGCTGGCCATTAGTACCTGTTCGGGAGTACCTTCCATCAGTTCGGCAAGGGCACCTGCTGCCATTGCACTCGACACGCCAATCTCGGCCTGACACCCGCCCATTGCTGCAGAAATAGTAGCGCCCTTTTTGAAGAGACTGCCAATCTCACCGGCAACCAGCATAAATTGGCGTACATCATCAAAATTAGCATCATGATTTTCAATCACCATATAATACATCATTACCGCAGGAATCACACCGGCACTACCGTTTGTAGGTGCCGTAACCACACGGCCCAGCGAAGCATTTACCTCATTTACCGCCAGTGCAAAACAGGAAACCCATTTTAAAATTTGCCGGAATTTTACCTCAGTACTGCGAATTGCGGTGATCCATTCTTCGGCGTTGGAGTAAGGGCGTTCACCAATTAAGGTTTTATGCGTGTCAAAAGCTCTGCGGCGTACATTGAGACCTCCTGGCAATTTGCCTTCAGTATGACAACCGGTGTACATAGAATCGAGCATCACGTTCCAGATGTCTTTTAAACGCGCGTTGATCTCTTCCTCATCACGCAGCGATTTTTCGTTAGCTAAAACCAGCTCCGAAATTTTAAGCTTGTGTTCTGCACAAAATGCCAAAAGTTCCTTTCCTGATTGCACCGGATAAGGGAATTCTTCCAGCTTTTTTTGTTGTTTCTTACTGTTCAACCGTTCTTTTTGAACCACAAAGCCGCCACCAATGGAGTAATAGGTTTCTGAAGTGCGTTTTCCGTTGGAAAGCTGTGCGCGAAACGTGATTCCGTTAGGGTGAAATTCCTTAAACTTTTTATTAAAAACGATTTGCTCGGAAGGATTGAATGCAATTTCCTTTTCCGAATTGAGCAGCAGCAGATTTTTAGTTTTGATACGTTCCGTAATCTGTGGAATCTCTTCTACCGGAAACTGCTGCGGGTCTAACCCTTCAAGACCGAGCATTACAGCTATATCTGTGGCGTGACCCTTACCGGTGAGTGAGAGGGAGCCGTACAGTTCTACCTGAATTTCGCTTACCTGGTCGAAATGGCCTTTAGCTTTTAGTTTCTCAATCCACCGCATCGCAGCCCTCCAGGGACCTAGCGTGTGCGAGCTTGAGGGACCAACGCCTATCTTCAACATATCAAAAACACTGATGCTTTCTATCTTACGCATAACTGAAATTTGGGGCTAAATATAGAATAAATGATAGAGCTATAGCGTTTGAATTCCTATTGTTAATTAACAGGATTATTTCCATCAAATTGGATTATTTCCATAATTTTGAAGTATGGAAATTGATTTTGTAGCCCCAGTAACAGTACCCGATGAGGTTCACCAGGCCGGAACTTCAGAGCAGACCGGTTTTCCGAGTCCGGCAACGCACTATCTTGAAAGTCGTATTGATCTCAATCGCATACTTACGAAGAATCGGGATGCAACCTTTTTCATTCGTATAAAAGGAGATGGGTATCGCGAGTATCAGATTTTGGATAAGGATGTAGTTATTGTGGATCGCTCGTTACCGCCACATCCCGGTAAGTTAGCGGTGGTAGTGGAAGACGGAAATTTTAAAATCCAACGTCTGGTTTCAAACCTCAAAGATCGGGAAGAGCTCACGCTTTGGGGTATGATTACGTTTATTATACACGATGTCAAATGATTGCATTGGTAGATTGTAATAGTTTTTACGCGTCTTGTGAGCAGGTTTTCAGACCCGATTTGTGGGGAAAACCTGTGGTGGTACTGAGCAATAATGATGGATGTGTGATTGCGGCCAATAAGGAGGCCAAAGCGCTCACCGAAATACCGATGTTTGAGCCGGTTTTTAAAATCAAAAAACTGTTGATTGAAAACCGGGTTGAGTTTTTTTCGTCTAACTACACTTTATACGGCGAAATGTCGCAGCGGGTTATGAATACGCTAAAGCTTTTCTCGCCACAAGTTGAGATTTATAGTGTTGATGAGTCTTTTGTAGATCTGGCCAATATGCGGTTTGTAGACCTTCGTGAGCACGGCTTTGCTATAAAAGAAACGGTCCTGAAGCATACCGGCCTTCCGGTAGGTGTGGGGATTGCACCGACTAAAGTTTTGGCGAAACTGGCCAACAAAATGGCCAAGAAAATTAAAAAGTACGATCACGTTTGTGTTTTAGATACGCATGAGAAATGCGTAGAGGCCTTGAAAGATGCCGAACTCAAGGATATCTGGGGAATAGGTAAAAAGCACCGGCAGCGTCTGCACAATCGAGGTGTTTTTAAGGCTTATGAATTTGCCTACGAGGTGTCGGTTGACTGGGTACGAAAGCATATGACTGTTGTGGGGGAACGGATCTGGCGTGAATTGCGGGGCGAGCCCTGCCTTTCCCTTGAGATGCTTCCAAAAGCTAAAAAGGCGATTGGGACGGCGAAATCTTTTGGTTCAAAACTTACAAGTCTCGACTTAATCGAAGAGGCCTGCGCGTATTATATTGCAGAGGTTAGCGAAGTGTTGCGCAAACAGCATTCGTGTGCCCAGTACATTCAGGTTTTTTTACAAACCAATTACCACAGCGAGCGCGATAAACAATACTCTAAAAGTGTGACCGTGACCTTACCCACCGCGTCAAATAACACCTATGTACTCACCCGTGAAGCCAAAAAAGCCCTGCACAGCATCTACAAACCCGGCTATCGCTATAAAAAAGTTGGGGTAAACCTGAGTGGACTCATCCCTCAGGAATTTGTGCAGACCAGTTTGTTTGATGCTGAAATTCCGGCTTGTCGGTCTGATTTGATGAAAACCATCGACAAGATCAACCAGAAGTTTGGGAAATCTACGGTTTCTTCAGCTTTGGTAGGTAACCGAATGAATCAATGGGAATTGATAAAAAAAGATCGCAGTCCGCGGTATACTACCCAGTGGAGCGAGTTGCTGACGATTGATTCGGAGTTTTAGATGGTAGACAGAAGACATGAGATTTTAGAAAAGAGACAAGAGAAGAAAGATTAAAGAATAGAGACGTAAGAGAATAGAGAAATCGGAAATACGAAAGTTGAAATACGAAAAATTAAATCGGAAATTAGAAATCCAAAAATCAGGATTGCCCCTTAAATATTAAACTTCGAGCAATAAAAACGACCGCCAAGTATCAACTGACGGTCGTTTATATTCTAAATATTTATTTTTTATTACGGAACCAAAACCACGCGGAAACGGGCTTTGTTGTTCATCATTTTGCTGAAGGCTTCTTCTACGTCGTCAAACTTGAAGGTTTCGATCATGGGTTTGGTGCCAGTAAGGGCGCTAAAGTTTAGCGTGTCTTCACTTTCTATAGCGGTACCACTGGGCCATCCGGAAACCGATTTTCGTGCCATCAACAATTGCATAGGCGATACTTTTACCGGATCTCCCGTCGCACCAATACAAATGAGTTCGCCATCAATCCCGAGTCCGTCTATGACTGAGGTTATGGCATCAGCATACGGAGCCGTGGCCACGATAAGTTTTGCACCGCCCAGTTTTTGCAATTCTTCAACAGCGTCCTGATCGTCGGTCGCAATAAAATGATGCGCACCCAGGTCGTGGGCGAGTTTCTTTTTGTCTTCTGAAGTCGAAATCGCAACCGTGCGCATTCCCATTTTGTTGGCATATTGTACCGCCAAATGCCCCAGGCCACCTATTCCCTGAACGGCAACCACGTCACCGGCTTTGATATTGCTGTTACGCATCGCATTATACACGGTAATTCCGGCACAAAGGAGCGGAGCTGCTTCTTCAGATTTCAGTTCTTCGGGGATGGCCGCAATGGCTTCCTGAGGCGCAGTCATATATTCGGCATAACCGCCGTCATAGGAAATTCCGGAGATTTTTGCGTTTTCGCAATTGATAAACATTCCGCGACGACAGGGCTCGCATTCAAAGCAATGTCCACCGTGCCAGCCTACACCCACACGTTGTCCTTTTTTCCATTGGGAAACGTCAGCCCCAACTTCTTCAACGATTCCTACCACTTCGTGACCGGGCACACGGGGATATTCAATTCCCGGGAAATGGCCTTCTTTAACCATATTGTCACTGTGGCAAATGCCGCAGGCTTCTACTTTAATAAGGATTTCGTTTGATTTTGGTTTTGGGATGTCTACATCAACAATGTTGAAGTCGGCACCCGCTTTTGGCACTTGTATGGCTTTCATAATTTCTTTTTTTGGTTTAAACTGAATTTACAAAAGAGAATAGTTCTTATGAGCCAAGGCTTTGTTAAAGCAAGAATGTGCAAAGCGAAAACCTCAAATTTCTAGTTATAGAGTAGCGAAAGTATAATGAAGGGAACCAGATTATTGAGCGTATGAGCTGCCATCGACCAAACAATATGTTTATTTTTTAGTTTGATATACCCAAAAACAAAGCCAGAAGCAATACGCGGTAGTATGTGAAAAAACAAGGGCAGATTCAGGGTAAACACGGTCACATAATTATTGACGTGCATAAGCCCAAATGCGATGGAGGTTAAAATCCATAGCACTATGTAATACTTGCTGAGCCAAACGCGCAGATGCCGTAATTTATAGGGATTGATAAGCTGAATGCCTACATAGGTAAGGCAGCCCAGGAATATAAACAGGAACAGCACCCGTACCAGCCAGTGTACATCTTCGGGGATGAAGAGGGCAGCAGCATAAACCAACCAGGAGGCACAAAAAAGAACGGCATCAAAATGGGAAGGTTTTAGCAGTGTGCGAAACATACATTCTTCAATCACGGGTGCGACGATAAGGATCATCACAGCCGCTTTAAACGAATTGGTGCGCAACAGCTCTACAATTCCGCTTTGGGAGTAGTCTGAAGTTTCCAGGCCGGGAAAAACGGCTGAAAGAATCAATTTTGTAATTCCGATCAAAAAGTAAATGCCAAAAAGCCACAGCAAGCTGCGGTATAACATACGTTTCTTAGAAGTGGAATCTACTGGGGCTGTCACAAGCAGGAATTAAAATAACGGAATCACCGTAGCGCGTTTTACTTCGTTGAGTACAAAGGTGCTTTTTATTTGAGAAACATTGGGCAACGCGGCCAGTTTTCCGGAAGAAAAGGTGTGGTAGGCCTGTAAATCTTTAACCACCACTTTTAGCAAAAAGTCATTTGCACCGCCCATAAGGTAACACTCCACCACTTCGGGGATGTCTGCAATGGCTTTGTCAAAAGATTCGAGCGCATCGAGTTTTTGACTTTCAAGCGAGACGGAGCAAAACACAACCATGACCGTATCCAGTTTAGACGGGTCGAGCACGCCTACGTATTTCTTAATCAGACCTTCCTGCTCATAGCGTTTGATGCGCTCGTAAATGGGCGTTTTAGTCAAATTTAAGCGGGAAGCGATATCCTTAATTGGGGTTTTGCTGTCTTCCTGCAGAATAGCCAGCAGTTTTTTATCGGTGTCGTCAAGTTTCATAAAGGGAAATTTTCCGTGTTGAGGGTATTCAGATAGGGTTGTGTGTTATTTATTCCTGATTTATTGGTTAAATTAGGAAAAATTATGGATTTATTGAAGTATTCCAAATTTGAGTTTGGTTATTGCTAGTTTTGCCAAACACTTTAAATCTGATAGATATGCATCCCGAAAGCTTAATGATGACCCACGGTTATAAACCCGAACTTTCTGAAGGCGCGATTAAACCGCCGGTTTTTCAGACTTCGACTTTTGTTTTTAAAACCGCAGAAGCCGGGAAAGCATTTTTTGAAGTCGCTTACGGACTTCGGGAAAAAGCAGATCAGGAAGAGTTGGGGCTTATCTACAGCCGCATCAACAATCCCAATCTGGAGATTTTAGAAGACCGGCTGTCACTTTGGGATAAAGCCGAGCAGTGCGCGGTTTTTGAAAGCGGCATGTCTGCCATAAGTACCGTGATGCTTGAGTTTTTAAAACCCGGCGACCTGTTGTTGTATAGCAGACCTACCTACGGCGGCACCGATCATTTTATCAATCACTTTTTGAAGGAAATAGGAGTGGAGGCCATAGGCTTCAGACCCGATCACAAAGAAGATGAAATCGCTAAGCTCATCGAAGAATCTGGAAAAGCAGACCGGCTGAGTCTTATTTATATAGAAACTCCTGCAAACCCGACTAACGAACTTATTGACATCGCGATGTGCCGAAGACTGGCAGATCGGTATACCAGTGGCACTAAAAAAGTATATCTGGCGACTGACAATACCTATATGGGGCCGCTTTGGTGCAGTCCGTTGGAGCACGGTGCCGATCTTGTGATTTACTCGGCTACCAAATACCTGGGCGGGCATAGCGATCTGATCGCCGGTGCGGTATTGGGGAATACCGAAGTGATGCAACGCATTAAAGTATTACGCACGTTTTTGGGGAATATGGCGAGTCCGCATACGTGCTGGTTGCTGTTGCGCAGCCTGGAAACCCTGAAAGTACGTATGGAACAGCAGGCACGAACTGCAGAACGCGTAGCGGCTTATCTGGTAAAGCATCCTAAAATTTTAAAAGTGCATTATTTGGGTTGTCTGCCCGAAGCTTCTGAAGCTTATGCCTTGTACAAGCGGCAATATAAATCTCCCGGAGCGATGATTGCTTTTGAAGTAAAAGGTAAAGAAGCCGAAGCCTTTAAATTTCTAAATAGTCTTAAACTGGTAAAACTGGCGGTAAGTCTGGGCAGCACCGAAAGTCTGGGTCAGCATCCCGCCACGATGACACACGTAGGCCTTGATCCCGAAATGAAAGAATTTATGGGCATCAATGAACGCCTGGTTCGTTTGTCTGTAGGTCTGGAACAAGAAGAAGACCTCATTGCAGATATTGAAAATGCGTTGAGCCTGGTTTAGGGTTTTGTGTTTGTTGTTGGCTATTGAGGATTTCTCTCTTCTTTAGTCTTATCTCTTTACTCTACACTCTACTCGAGTCTTCGTTTTCGTGCTTTAAAACATACGACAGATGTGATTTCTCCCTACCGGTCGAAATGACTAAGAATTCAGGTTAGATCGAATTTCTAATTTCGTATTTCTGATTTTTTCTTGTTTCTCAAGTCTCTCATCTCCAGTCTCAAATCTAACATCTCCCGTCTTTCGTCTCAATTCCGCAAGAGGGATAGCAGTGGAAATCCTTGTGGGGTCTTTAGCCCACAAGATTGCAGCGTATAGCCCGACAGCCGGGCGCTCTTTTTGCGCGTGGCTGACTTGCCCTAAAAGAAATTCTGACAGCTTGTCAGTGATTTTGTGGTGGCACAAAGATTGACTTTAAGTGAGCGAACAAAATTTAATAACACTTAAAATTATATATAATGAGTAAAATCATAGGAATCGACTTAGGTACTACAAACTCGTGCGTTGCTGTAATGGAAGGTAACGAGCCTGTGGTAATACCTAACGGGGAAGGAAAACGAACTACACCTTCGGTAATTGCATTTGTAGAAGGTGGCGAAATTAAAGTAGGGGACCCTGCAAAAAGACAAGCGGTAACTAACCCAACCAAAACGATCTCTTCGATCAAGCGTTTTATGGGGAATAAGTTTAGCGAGTCTTCTAAAGAAGCAGAGAACGCTGCTTATAAAGTAGTAAAAGGAGATAATGATACGCCACGTGTAGATGTGGATGGTCGTTTGTATACTCCACAAGAATTGTCTGCAATGATTCTTCAAAAAATGAAGAAAACTGCAGAAGATTATTTAGGTCAGGACGTAACCGGGGCGGTAATTACAGTACCTGCATACTTTAATGACTCGCAGCGTCAGGCAACTAAAGAAGCCGGTGAGATTGCAGGTCTTAAAGTAGAACGTATCATTAATGAGCCTACTGCAGCGGCATTGGCTTACGGTCTTGATAAAAAAGACAGCGACCAGAAAATCGTAGTATTTGACTTTGGTGGTGGTACGCATGACGTGTCTATCCTGGAATTGGGTGACGGTGTGTTTGAAGTACTGGCTACAGACGGTGACACGCACTTAGGTGGTGATGACGTAGATAGCAAAATCATCAACTGGCTAGCTGAAGAATTTAAGGCTGAAGAAGATATGGATCTTCGTAAAGATCCTATGGCACTTCAACGTTTAAAAGAAGCTGCTGAAAAGGCGAAGATTGAATTATCATCTTCTAACCAGACTGAAATCAACTTACCTTATGTAACGGCTACTGCAAGCGGACCAAAACACCTTGTACGTACCTTAACCCGCTCTAAATTTGAGCAGTTGATTGACGATCTTGTAAAACGTACTATTGAGCCTTGTGAGTCTGCATTGAAAGCTGCCGGACTTTCTAAGAGCGATATCGACGAGATTATCTTAGTAGGTGGTTCTACCCGTATTCCTGCAGTACAGGAAGCTGTAGAAAAGTTCTTTGGTAAGAAGCCTAGTAAAGGTGTAAACCCTGATGAAGTAGTTGCTGTAGGTGCTGCTATACAAGGTGGTGTACTTACCGGTGATGTGAAAGATGTATTGTTACTTGATGTAACGCCTCTTTCTTTAGGTATTGAAACTATGGGTGGTGTGATGACCAAATTAATTGAGGCCAACACAACGATCCCTACTAAAAAGTCACAGGTATTCTCTACCGCAGCAGACAATCAGCCAAGTGTTGAGATTCACGTACTGCAAGGGGAGCGCCCAATGGCCAATGATAACAAAACCATAGGTCGTTTTCACTTAGATGGTATTCCACCAGCACAACGTGGTACCCCTCAAATTGAAGTAACCTTTGATATTGATGCTAACGGTATCATCAAAGTAAGTGCTGAAGATAAGGCTACCGGTAAGAAACAGGATATCCGTATCGAAGCTTCTTCTGGTCTTACCGAAGAGGAAATCAAAAAGATGAAGGCGGAAGCTGAAGCCAATGCTGAAGCTGATGCTAAAGCGAAAGAAAAGGTAGATAAATTGAACGAAGCCGATCAGATGGTATTCCAAACTGAAAAGCTCTTGAAAGAATCTGGCGATAAACTTTCTGCTGATAATAAGTCTAAGATTGAAGGTGCGCTTGAAGAATTGAAAAAAGCACACGCAACCGGTGAACTTGAAAAAGTACAGCCTGCTCTTGATAATCTGAATGAGATCTGGAAATCTGCTTCTGAGGAGATTTACAAAGCTCAGGCAGAAGGAGCACAGGGTGCACAACCGGGACCTGATGCAGGACAGCCAGCGGGCGATAGTGCAGAAGGCGCTTCAGGAAGTGACGTAGAAGACGTAGATTTTGAAGAGGTTAAATAATCTCGATAAAATCGAAACTTATAAATATCTTAAAGAAGTGAAGCAAAAAGCATTTTAACCGATGTAAACAGTAGCTTCTTTAAACTCAAAACCCTCAAGGTGTTTCCTTGGGGGTTTTTATTTGGGAAGCCTACATATAAATTGATTTAAATAGGTGATATTTTATAATAATTAGAGGCTTGTGCAACGGTTAACTTTCTCAACAGCAGTATTTTTACACTCTGTCAATTACGAATTCTAAAGTTTCAGCTTTTTCTTTCATTTTAAACCATTCATTTTCTGTAAAGCTATCACTTTGTACAACAACAGGGATATCAAATTCATTGATGATTTTTTCTTCCATTTTGAACTTTTCCTTTTCTAAATATAATTCTGTTCCTTTCAATAACATTAATGGAAAGGCTTTTATATTATAACAACCGTTCATTCTCAAAAATTCGATGCTTTCATTGAAAGATTGCAAAGTTTGAGAAGGTAATCCGTATATCAAACTGACTTCATAGCTAATATTTCGTTTATTTAATTCTTTCATCACGAATGCTATTTTTTCAGGTTGATTTTTTCTTTTGATTAAAATACTTTCATTTCTATTAGCTGTTTGTAATCCGAACTCTAAATGAATATTGAGTTTCTCACAAAGATTTAAAAACTCTTGACCTTTTTCACCTGTGATTGTCTCAAATCTGGTTTGAATACTAATTAATGATGTAAGTTCTAAAGAAACCATTTTATTGAGAATCACTAAATAGTCTTTACCTGCATTAAAAATTGGATCTAAAATATTAATCTTTTTTACGTTTTTATATTTAAAGAAAATTAACTCTTCAAAAACACGGTCATTGTTTTTCAATAATACTCTGTTATTGGTCAAATCTCGATGAGCGCAAAATGTACATTTATAAGGACAACCTCTTTTAGTTTCTATCCTGACTTTTGATTGATTTAAATTAATTGGAATAGTACCTGTTGTGTATGGCGACGGTATATCACTAAACTCCAAAGATGATTTTATTAAACCAGCTTTGTATTTACCCATGAGTATTTGATAAATTGAATCTTCTCCATATCCATCAACAAATAGTTCGCAGTCAGGATATTCGATAGCAGGATTATTTGAATATGAAATTTGATAACCTCCCAAAATAAATTTCCCTGTAAATAAATACTTGATGCGAAGAATCTGCATTAAATTATTTAAGTATTTTTCATTCCAAACGTAAGCAGAAATTGCAATGAAGTTAAATGAGTTTAAATCGAGATATTCAATTTCATCAGCTATGTCCAAACTTGTTGTTTTTGAATTAAGCGAATACATATTAATAGTGTGATGCTTTGCCACAAATTCAGAGCCGTATTCTTTTTTGGAATATAAATAGGACATAATTGAACCAATCGCCAATGAAGTATTTGGTTCGCCATCTCTTATAAAGTCAAAAGAAATTAGTAATAGTTTCTTCAATATTTTTAATATTTTTTCTAAAACGCCTATATGCGCACTAGTTGATTATTTTTTGTAAAAACTTTTTGAACTGGTTAAAACTATTCAGAATTAGTTGAAAACCTTTTTATTTTAAAAATAGACCTTTCTTTACAACCATTTTTGAGGATTTCCGGAAAGGACCGAAAAAAATAGTGAAATTCCTTTGTGATGCGTGTGCGAATCGCTTATCCCGACCCCGAAGTTTCGGGATCCGGGATTTTTACCAAAGCAATTTATATAGAACTAAAGAAGCGAAGCAAAAAGCATTTTAACCGATGTAAACAGTAGCTTCTTTAAACTCAAAACCCACAAGGTAGTTGCCTTGAGGGTTTTTAATTGATTTGAATTATTTAATGCTATTGAAGTCTGGCTTAAACTTTCTTTTGGTTGTTAATCTTCTTTTGTTAAACAAAAAGAAGAAGTAGCCTACATAACAGAAAATTAAGATTATTCCAATCCAGATGTATTTGTCTCGTGTTTATTAGGTTACGTGGTTTAGCGAATTAACTTTTCAAGTACACGCCAAGTTAAAAATACAAGAGGATTTTCGCAAGTAGGCGAGTACTAGTAATGAATTATAAACGGTTTTGCCCACAGTTATTTCTTTTCCTCAATTAATTCTTTTATTTCTATTTTGTCTTCTTTGAAATTCAGTTCTTTACCTACTTTAATGTAATTAACTTCTTCTTTAAATTCAGGTTCCATTTCAATTTCCAAAAAACCAGTTTTGTCAAAATCTCTTGCGAAAAGTTCCCAAGTTATTTTTAAGTTTTTTTGGTCAAATTCCGGAATGAAATAGATTGTAAATGTTCTGCCTGATTTTTGGATAAGAGGTTCTTTGTTCACAGGTTCATACAGGAATTCCTTTGTGTCTTCATATCCCCAAAGTGTTCTATTGTCGTACATCATTTGCTTTATTTGTTCACTTAGCAGAAAATGCACATTAAAGTCATCGCTTATTTTTCTTGCTTTGTTAAGTTTTAATTTCACATACCAATCCTCAAGAACTACATTTCCGATATTTTTCAATGAAATTTCTAATGAACACCAACTTCGATTTACCTCGTTTGATTCGAACATCGTCGGGATTTTTGGAAGTATCATTTGTATATGCTTAGGAACTTCCAAATTGGGATGAATGGCTCTGTATTTAGTAATTGATTTTAAAAATTTAGGTTTGATAGATGTTTTGTTCGTTCCATTTGAGAAAGTAACTTCAAAGTCATATCTATCTCTAAAATTATTTATTCCTAAGTACCAATTTAGAGTTTCTCTATTTTCCTCAATCAGGTCGACTATATCTTCCCAGCATAATAGAATAATCTCAAAACTTCCATTTTCTCTGTTTTCGATATCTTTTTCTCTAACGTATTTTTCAATTCCGACATCTTTACTTTGAGTTGTTGCTATAATGAACACTTCTAATTTTGGTGAGAAAGTTTTGGCTTTCTCAATTTCCTCGTCAATTTCTGAATTGGTTAGTTTTGAATTCAAATATTCGTCATTCTTTCCTTTACATTGAATTCCCCAATATCCATTTTCATTTTTAGGAATTCCATAAACGTCAACTCCATTTTGAGGCTGTCCCAAACGTCCGTTCTTTTTGATTTTATGAGGGATTCCCCATAATTCTCCCCAAAGTTTTTTACATAAACTCTCGAAATATTGCCAATTTTCGGGTTTTCTTAATGTCTTTTGCAATGTTTGAGTTTTAAATGTGGGTGATGTCACGTATATGAAAAGTAGCATCTAAAATAAGCTATTACTTTTCGGATAAACACAAGCCGATTTTTTATCTTTTTACTTGGAAATCGTGAGATTTAAAAATTTGGCGACTTGGCAAATTAACGCAGACCTTTCGGTTAAACACTTTTTGCCCTATTTTTTTTATACATTATTGGCAACTACTATTTCATTTTTTCCCATCTGTCAATTAAGTCAGATTCGATATGATTTTTAACCATATATTCGTCAATGTTGATTCTATGATTCTCGCAGTCTCTAATAGGGCAGTTTCTGCCAACAAATCTTAGCGGTGGTCCTTCGTGTTTTGTGCAAAATGCATCTAAATCGGCTATAAAGGGTTTATCATAATCAAAATAAACACCCCATCTAAATAGAATATTAGTTTTATTGTCAATTACATTATTAAACTGACGAAGCTTTTTCTGTTTTTTACTGTAATAAGAATCTCTATTAAGATATTTTTTACCAAGCAAGTAAATAATGCTAACAAGAATAATGAAAAGTAATACTTCATATACCCGAAATGAAAATTCTGTCGAAATCCAATCTCCGATTTTGACACTTTTTACTTTTTCCCAATTAATCGAATCTCCCCAAATTTTATCAAAGAGATAAACTAAGAATCCAGAAAACGCAACTGCTAGAAATGGTAGAGCTTTTTTCATTAATCTCTTTCTGTAAAATCTAAAGTTATGTTATTCGGATAAACACTTACAATTTGCATTAAGTCCATTGTTGGCTTGTTATTACAATTAACCAGCCTTAAATGCCCTCCTTTTAAACCAATAGATCCTGCTATTTGTATAAGGTCAACTGTCGATTTATTACTCGCATCTACTACTAGATTTGTTCCTAGTCCTGCAAGTTGCATCAAATCAATTGTTGGTTTTGACATAATCTTTATATTTATTCAGTTTTGTTTTTAGTTGTTGCCAACATGCGTATAAGCATACTAATACTCTTATTTCTATTTTATAAAAGCGTTTTTAAATCGTTACAACTGTTTACAATTACTTGAAAACGCTTGGATTATTTAAAAGTAGGTATTTCCGGCTAATCCATTTTGAGGATTTCCATAAAGGAGTGAAAAAAATGTGGGAGGTAGGTTAATCGCGTATCTGGATCTTTTAAAAATTAACTGGTTTTGGCATAGACATCGAGACTTATGAGCTTTCCATTTTTTAGTTCGCAATCTTTTAGTGTTTTCTCGAGTTTAAAATTGAGTTTAGCCATGGCTCTTTTACAGTTTGTGTTTTCGGTTTCTACAAAGCCTTCAATTCGGTTTAGGTTGAGTTGATTTAACCCATAATCTGAAATTAAGTTGAGCACTTCTTTCATAATTCCTTTTCCCCAAAATTGCGGGAGTAACCAAAGACCAATTTCAGCTTTATGTTCCTGATGATTAATGTCATTGAGACCGGCTGCTCCGTAAAAGCTTTGATTGTCTAAAGCGCAAATGGCCCACCACATTTGTTTTTCATCTGCAAACCAAAGCATTTGTTCTTTTGTCGCCTCTAAACTGTCAAAACTAATTCCGTAATGTTTAATAACCTCCGGATTTGAAAGTCCGTGGTAGATATTCTCAAGGTCTGCGTCCGTTATTGCACGAATTAGAAGTCGGTCTGTTTTAAACGTTGGAGTAGGAGTATTCATGAGGTGTACGCTGAATTAATACCGGGAGCTTTTTCAATTTTTAAATGAGGTGTTGCCCGGGGTTTTTCAGATTGAACTAACTCCTGCTTTGGCAAAGATATCCTGTAAGTCCTGTTCAATAGGAAAGGCTTTTAAAGGAGGCACATTCACTCCTCCTGGATTTCCAACAGGGATTTTACCAACAAAAGATTTTACACCTCCAAAAATCAGCCGTGGAATTTGCCCGATTATTTCTTTTGCGCTTTTTATTTTAAAGCCGAATTGTAGCATTTTCCAATGCACGAATGTGTGCGCATAGGGATATTTTTGTCCGATTATATGTGCTCTTTCTAAATGAGTCCAGGCATTTTTTAAATTCCCGATTGCGTATTCCGTTCGGTATTGATCCAACTCTGTGTTATAGTAGGGTTTCAGACGTTCCGGTATCGACGTGTAAAATTTCATAAGCTAAGTTTTCGGTTAGGTCTTTTGTAAACCATTAAAAATGGTTTTGCTTTTAAAATTAGGCATTTCCGAAATATCAATTTGTGGATTTCCGGAAAGTAGGAAAAAAAGAGTAGGAGGTGGGCCAAAGAAATGAGGATATTAATTAAGTATTACTGCTTTTACTTATTAATGTCAATGCCTTATTAGTTATATCACGCTGCGTACAAGATTAAATGTATATTTAGTTGACTATGAGTTTAAATGACTTGTCTTCAGCGTTTTGAAATTTTACCTTTAAGAAGTATACCCCGTTTCTAAAAGTTGATACATCAACCTCTAAATCAGAGTTATTGACTACTTTTTTGCGGTAAACGCGTTGGCCCAATGTATTATAAAGTTCAATAGAATTCACTTCTTCTAAACTATTGGATTTAATAGTTATACCATTAGTTGCTGGATTTGGATATACAGATAGTTGTTGCTCTAAATCAAAATCAGAAAGACTCAATTTACCTGTAGTATACTTATAGGTGTCTGAATAAATGGTGCTCTCATTAGTATTAGCAACTAGCCTATAGTAATAAGTTTGATCATCTAACGGGTTTTCAATAGAACCCTTAATCAAATTGGTAGTATAACCGTAAGCAAAGTTGGGTGTTGCAGTTACTGATAAATCAAGATTATTTGTAACTCCATATTCAAAATGAATATTGGTTAAATAGGCTCCGTAACTATTGATTAAACCGCTTAATTCTAAAGAATTTGTTGAAGTTTCATCTACCCTACCGTTGACCATAATTATATCCTTAGAAAAATTGAAAAGATTTTCCTCACTGTAAATTGTTTCTCCATTGTATGTAGCTTTCAACCTGTAATAGTAATTCAGACTTGTGTCTAAACCGTTTACAGTGGCATTTACAGTTGCTGAACTGTTAGCGTTAACTTGTAATGGAGTCATTACAATACTGTTCTCATAGTCGATTGTGCCATATTCAATAGTAATGTTGGTTATATTTTGATCATAAGCAATTATGTACGCAGAAAATTTCACTTCGTTCCCGTTGATGTTGGGGCTGTAGAGATTAATAGTATATTCCGGACGTGTAGTAAAAGCTTGTATACTGCCGTAAATAGCTTCGCCTTGATGAGTTGCTTTTATCCTGTAGTAATATTTTGTATCAGATTTTAAATTTATCAAGCTTGCCTGAGCAACTTCTGTTGTATTTCCTGTCACAGACGCAGGTGTTGCATTAACCGTACTATTAAGAGCATCAATACTGGCGCCATACTCAAATTCTATATTTGTAATGTCATTACTGTTAGAAATTACAGTGCCTGAAAGTTCTGCGGTAGTTGATGAATAATTATAAACTAAATTTGTGGTTAACTCAAAGTCCGGTAGTGTTTTAAAACTAAGGACTTTACTGGAAGTTGATTTTGAGTCTTGTGTTGCAATGAGTCTATAGTAATACGTAGTATTTGGTTTTAAGTTTAATACTTGAGTAGATAGATTAACAGATTCATTTGCGTTTACTGTACCTGGTGTAGCAGCGATGGCATTACTAAACGAATAGTCTTCGGTATATTGAAACTCAATCTTGGAAATTGTGGTGCCATTAGAGGTTACATTACCGGTTAGAACTGCACCAGAATTTGTTATATCCATGGCAGGATCAAGATTTAAAACAGCGGCCTTATATTCTACATCACTTCTATAAATTTTCCCATCTGTACCTGCTGTATAGATCTTGTCATTTACAAGTTCAATAGAATTGATTCTAAATTGTTGTGTCAGATATTCCCAGCTTATTCCTCCATTTTCTGTTTTATATAGTACACCATCTTCGTCTGCTATATATCCCACATTTTTTGTAAGAAAATTAACTTGTGTATACCATTCGTATGGTATTTCTAACTTTTTCCAGTTTGTCCCTCCATCATTCGTTTTATAAATTAAACCTTGATCACCTACAAAATAGCCGTTGTTTTCATCAACAAAATCGAAGGTATTAATATCTTCTCCTTCTAATTCAATACTAACATTCCAGGTATTACCACCATCTATAGTTTTATACATGGCACCATAATAATTACCTATGCGATTACCATAGCCTACCAATTCACTAACAAATTGAATTTTCCCAAATTCTTGATTTGAAACTTGTGTCCAATTAATACCCCCATCAATAGTTTTCATAACTTTCCTTTGGTTAAAACCTCCAGAAATAAAGCCAATATCTTCATTTATAAAGAAAACAGAACTTAGCCCTTCATCAACGTAAATATTTAATTGATTCCATGTATTACCTCCATCTAACGTTTTAAATACATCTCCAGATATACTGTTAGTCCCACCTCCTATGGAATATCCAATATTTTCATTAACAAAATAAAACCCATTACAATATGTATAATGGTCCGCAGAAGAAACAAAGGTCCAATTGTCGCCATAATCTGTGGTTTTATAATAGTCATTCCCTGAGCGGGTAAAACCTACTCCGTTATCAAAGATTTTAAGGTTGCCAAAAGTGTTATAAGTTAAAGCGTAATTTTCCCAGGTTTCACCACCATCTGTAGTTTTAATAATACGTCCTCGAGCACCAGTTGCATAGCCAATATTTTGATCTTGAAAATAAATCCCATACATAGAAGTATTGAAAATTCGTCCACTTTGAAAGAATATATTATTCCATGTAGCTCCCCCATCACTAGTTTTAAAAGTAGCACCGTGATCACCAGTTGCATATCCAAAATTTTCATCCAAAAAATAAAAATCATAAATAGCATCTATTGTTCCTTCTATTTTCACCCAGGTCTCTCCAGCGTCTGTGGTTTTGTACATGTTTGAATGCTCCTGACTTGCAAAACCAATATTCTCATTTATAAAATAGACAGCTAAATAATTTGAAGGTGAGGTATTACTATTGTCTCTGGTCTTGTACCAATTTTGCCCACCATCTACTGTTTTAAGAATAATTCCATTATCGGTAACTGCATGACCGACTAAAGTACTGGTAAACACTGTTTTGTTTACTCTGGAGTTAGGAATCGATAAACTTTGCCAGGTAGCTCCTCCGTCATCGGATTTGATAAGGCTATTTGAACTGGATAATATAATATTATCCTCATCAATTATGTTGATAGAGTTAAAGAAACTATCAAAACCAGTCGATATTTGACTCCAGGTTTTACCTTTATCTGTAGACCTTAAAACATATCCCCCATTGCCAGCTATATACCCAATTGAGTTATGGAAACTCATCGTAATACCACTTTTAATATTTTGCTTTTTCTGCCAGGTAGTACCCGCGTCTACTGTTTCTAGTAATTCATTAGATGTAATAATATATCCTACATCATTTGAAACAAAATGAATAGCTTTTCCTGTATTTGCGGTAGGTTTGGGGTTCAATAATTCCCAATTTTTTTGCGAGTAAATTTTATTTAAGGATATAACTATAAAAAATAGGATGAGTAGTTTTTCTTTCATTTACACGTATTGAATTGGTTATAAAATTTATTTCTTAGTTTGACAATAAGAAGAATAAAAAAATCAAAGTATATTTAATCTCACTCATCACGGCTATTTTCTCAAAAAAATGATTAAATAAGTATTTTAACTTAAGTTTTTTTAATTTTCTCAAAAATAGCAAATACCCGAGTGTCATTTTTGATGATTTCCGTAAAAGGGATAAAAAAAAGCGGCTTGGGTTATATCCGGTAAGCCGCTTTCTAATTTATAAAATATTCTACGTTTCAGTTTATCTATTTTTCAGACGTACCTGTAAGAAAATCGTTGACCTCTAACCAATAGATAAAGGCGTCAAACCAGCGATTGCTTGTGCGATCAGGATTGCCCAACCCAAAACCATGACCGCCATTTTGATATAGGTGAAATTCAACCGGGATGCCCGCTTTGTACCAGGATTCCACGACGCCGGCGTGACCGTTGTAGAGAAAATCATCTGTAGCGATAACATTAAACATAGGCGGAGCATTTTCGGGCACTTCTACTTCACCCATTCCCCCATAGACGGGACCTATAAAAGCCAGTTTCATTGTTTTTGAATTCAGCGTAGCGTGCATGGTTAGCCCGGCACCGGCCGAAAAACCAATCATTCCTATCCGGTTTGTATCTATACCCCACTCGTCAGCGCGGTCAACAAGCATCGCATAAGCGGCCTCAGCGTCTTCTAGCTGATTAGAGAGGTCAAATTGCATACGAGGACGTGGAGCAGGTGTTTCGTCTTTAGCGTCATCAGAGGTGTCCGGTGGAGGCGGAGCGGTGCGATCGCGATTCATAAAGGCTTTAAAATCCTCAAGCGATTCGGCTGTGGGTCTCAGCCGGTACTTAAGAACAAAGGCAGCGATACCCTGTTCAGCAAGGGCCTCTGCGACTTCCCAGCCCTCATTACCCATAGAAAGCCACATATAGCCACCACCGGGAGCCACAATCACTGCAGCACCAGTTGCTTTACCCGGCTCCGGCAGGAAGGGCGTAAGCGTGGCTGTGGTTATGTTGCGAGCCATAGGATCTCCCCACTGCCGGAACCAGGTCTCTGAAGCTGGTTGATTTTCAACACCTCCGGTACCCAACAAAATAGCATTGGGTTCATCAGGGGCGTCCAGCGGATAAATGGTTCCATCTTGTGCAAGCACATTTGTGGTCTGCAGCAGTATTACGACTAGAAAGCATAGTCTAAGCCTATTTTTAACTCGATACATCATAACGCGTTTGATTTTAAAGATTAATAGTTTACTATAAAAAGCCTTGACGGCTGTTCATTCGTTGTTTTTGATCGCCTGTTCTTGTTTTAAAAACTCAGTACACGAACAGTGAAGTGTAATTAATACATTTCTGATTTGATCTTAAAAATAGCAAATACGCGTTTATAATTTCAAAGTATTTAGTAAAAGGTTGAAAATAATGCTCTTGTGCTGTTTAAACAGATAACTGTTTGCGAGGTCGGAGTCAGGCAGGAGCCTTGCCAGCCTTTAGCTTATTGACGCTTTAGCAGTAGTTCGTTCAGTTTGTATAGCTTTTCATAAATCGCTGGAAGCACTGGCAGCCTATTCTTTAGCTTTTTTCAATTCGCTATTCCACAGCTTGATTTTGAAGCGCAGTTTTCGTTTTCGAGGTTTTGGACTTTCCTGATCTTTAACGAGGTTGATGTAGAACTTAGCACCGGCATCTTTAAACGTGGTTTTTTCCGGTAGTGAAAGTCCGTCATTTGATTTTAAGTTTTTCCAAGGTACCGATAACCAAATATTGACATATTCATCCAGTTTGATTTTTCCCTGAACAAAAACCTGAAAGGCTGAAGATTGTATTTCAGTCTGTGGAATAATCACTTCCCCATTGACCAGTTTAAAGGTTTGCACGATGGGTCGAAAATCTAATTCTTTAAAGCGCTCCTCTTTTAGCAAAACAACGCGTTCCATCAACGGCTTGTAATTGCGCAAGGTGAGCTTTTGTACATTCAATTGCAGTTCCCCGTTGAGACTGTTTGTATTTAGGCTTCCGTCATCGTTGAGTACTCCTGTTGCCTGAAGGTTGAAGTTTAAAATTCCGCCCAGGGAATCGGTATTTTTTAAGTCTTCATCTCCAAAATAGTCAAGACCTTCAGCAAATTTTCTAAGGTCTAAACCGGTGGCATCAATACTAAGCTTTACCGGTAAATCATTAGGTTCAGAGAGGTTGGCAAGCGCCTGTAAATTCAATTTACCCTCATAAAAATCAACATCGCTTTTTTGAATTTTCAGATTGTCTTTATTGTCAAATAGGAGGTAGGTATCAAAATTGGTCAATCGTAAATCCTCGTGAATCAAGGTGTCTATGGCTATAGTTCCTTGCGGATAATAGGAGGTATTAATGGTATTCAGGATATCCTTAAGGTTCTGAATCTTTAGTGGTTTTTTACTTAAGGTGTCTTTATTCTTTTTATCCGAATCCAAAAGGCTTACAAGATCCCGGGTATCGAGATAGGGAGACGTGATATCAAAGGTTGAAATGTGGTCTTCAGTTTCTATCGAATTATTGATGAAATCAGAGAAATTATCAATCGTTCCCGAAACCTTAAGGCTGCTTTTCTGTGGTAGATCTATGGTCAGGGTTTCCAGATTCGCAAAGTCGTTATTGATTTCAAGCCGTAGACTGTCTATTGGAATCTGAATGTCTGCCAGTGGAAAATTGACTTTAGCGTCTGCGAGTCTTAAACTTCCTGTAGCATCGGTATTTAAAATGGATAAGTCTGAAGCTTCCCCGCTATAATCGCCCTCAAACTTAAATTTACCCGACTCAAAAATGAAATTGGTCGTTTTTAAATAATCATTAAGATCAGCAGTATTACCTGAAGCGGTAGCCGCAAACTTAAAATCAAAGGGATTATCATAGGTATTCTCTGTCTTTTTTAAAGACTGAATGCTTCCGGTTAGATGCGCTTGAGAATTCTTATAATAAACGTCCAGATGCTCTAATTTTAATATGGAATCGTTTAGAAAATAGACCAAAGCATCAACGTCTTTGGTAATCAAATCTTTGTATTTCAATGAGTCGATGTCAAGCGAAAACCGCGGTTGTAATCGGTTTATATCTTTAAAGACTTTTGATAATTCTCTGGACCTGGTTTCAGGGGTAGAAGGCTCTTTTTTACCCAGGGAGTTGACGACGTCAATCCACTGATCTCCATCTACAAAGGGAGCTTGCACATTGAGATAAACACTTCCCCGTGCATTTTGATTATCCAAAAGTATGTTGGAGAAATTCTTGATATTTCCATTTAAAATTAAGGGATGCAGGGCATCTACTTCTAATGTTACCTGATCTAAAATCACATCAGCGTTTGCAACAGCTACTGACAGTGAATCAAAATTGATAGTTAGATCAGCACTTGGGTAGTAAAAGCTGACATTTTTAAGTTTTAAATCCCCTTGTGCATTGTCCAAAAGCTGACTAAATTTCTGAATGTTACCGGCTACATTTCCTGAAAATTCAAAGGCACCGGCATTGATGTCAACCAATTTTAGCTCAAATAAATCCTGAAAAATAGCAAGCGGACCGCGCGATTTTGCCTGTACATCAATATGAATGGGTTGCTTGTTGATCGTTTCTGTCTGGGGAACAAGCAAACTCCCGGTTAAATCAGTTGCTGAAGTTTGATATTCCATATGAAAATCATTCAATGCGATGTTCTCAGGACTGGTCAATTTAATATCAGCGCGAATATTATCGTATTCATTAGCATTGAAAATTACCTGATCTACGTTGAGTTTAAACTGGGGGCGAAACTTGTTATACACGGCCGTAAGCACTTCGTGGAGGGTTTTGCGGTCGTCCTCCTTTTTATCAGATTCCGGAAGCATTTCTTTAGCGGTAGTGATGAGTTCATCTACACTTAGATAATCAGATTTTACTTCCACAAAACTGCTGGTTGGTTTTAGCGGATTGTTTGAAATCAATGAGGAAATATTGGTCAACTCCCCTGTTAAAACCAGGTCTTCACTTGTTTTTAAATCAATACGCAATTCTTCTAAAAATGACTTTTCATTGTCCAGGCTAAGCCTGATGGCCGTTACGGGTAGCTGCAAGCCATTTTCTTTGAGAACAACTTCTGTATCAGTGAGTAGAAAGTTCCCTTGAGCGTAGTTGAAAAGATTTTCAGGATGGTCAATATCACCACTAAGCGTAGCATCCAGATTGAAATTTCCACCTTTAAAATCAAAGTTCTCATTGTTTAATATCCGGGCAAGCGATTCGTTTTTACCATCGATTTTTAAATTTCCAGAGGCGTAATTCAAATATTCAGGAGTTGACTGGTAGTAACTATTTTCCATGTTAAGCTCCATCCCGTCAAGGCTGCCGCTGGCTTTTTTAAAGAATATTTTGATGTCTTTTTTAGTGCCTTTTAGATTTTGGAGACTATCAGACTTATAAATTTTATTGGTTAGTTCTCCTTCAAAATCAGCATTCGAGAGGGTATATGTATCACCGTAACTTACCGCATTAGCTGTACTTTTAAAATCAGCATTCACCGTTGGATTATTACCAAATTGAAATAGACCATCCAACGTCAGATGCGTTTGAATGGGCTTTGCAATCGCGTACGGTTTTAGTTTTTTGGCAATACTGTCAGCAAGAAATTTACGCAAAGACTCAAAGTGAAGCTTGTCGTTTGTGAGGCTTATGTGAAAAGCGGACTCTGGTAAATCAAAACTCGAACGTACCGTAAACTGTTCATCATCAAGAGTCAATAGAAACTCAGAAACTTGTAAAAGATTTTTATCTGTATCCAAGGTAAATTCGGGGTTACCGGAGACTGTGGTGTTTTTTAAAAAGCTCCCTTTTTGTGTATTGAAGCCTAACTTATTGACAACCGCTTCAAAAAGGAGTGAGCCTGTTACGAGCGAATTATTTTTACTCAGTTGACCGCTAATAGTGCTAAATGCTACATCGAAATCTTTATGAAACAAGCTGTCTTTTGCAACAATGTTCAATTGCTCGATGCTAAAACGTGTTGCATTAGGATCTATCCAGGAAGGAAAAACAAAGGGAGATTTGGGTTGCTGAAGCTTTTTTAATTTTTGTTCCAGATGATATTCATAAGACTGATCAGAGACCACTTCCGAATAAATAGAAATGCTGTCAATGCTGATGCGTTTAAACTGAAAGTCTCCCTGAATAAGATCGCGCGCACTAATAGTCACCAGGGCTTTATCAATAAAAATGGATTGCTCTTTAAGCGTGTTAGGGTCCTTTTCTTTTTGAAAAATTTCAGTAATGGTAAAACCAACATTGGGAAAACCGGTTAAGAACGTAGCCTTTACATCACCTATCTCCAGAGTTCCCTCGTGATTGGCATCATACCAATCCTGTAAACCATCTATTATTAAATTGCGACTCGCCCATCCTATGGTGAATAAGGTTACAGGAACCAAAATAATAAGCCCAAAAATAAGCCCAAGACGATGCTTCCGTTTGGCTGATTTGGGTTTCTTTTTGTGTTTAGTAGCGGCTGTCAACTGGTATTTTAATTGAAAATAAGAAAATACATCAGCAGTAAGCGGTATTATCTTATTAAAATTTCGCCTGCGATTTTAACCAAATCCCGATTAGATCTGCTTTATTCGGAAAATCAATTTGGATGTGATAGACGCAGTATTTCGGAGCTGAATTTACTATTAAATATCTGGACGCCTCAACTCATTTTTTATGATTTCCGTAAAAGGTATCGGTATAGAGTAAGAGGACTTTTTTACTCATTGAGGTGTTCAGTCAAATCTATTTCAATAAATTTTGCCTGCGTAAAATTGTTCTGGGCTAAATTCAACTCAGTGGAGTAGTAGAGCTTTTTATCCCACAATACAAAAGGGTCACCCTGATTTGCTCCAAGTTTGAACTCTTTTCCGTTTATGACGAAGTGATGGTTGAAACCTTTAGTCAGCAGTTGCTTATTCATTCCAGTCCAATAATGATTCAGGTTGTAATCTTTGTCTAGTGAAAAAACATAATAATCGATCGAATCATTTCGAATGGGAAAATTTGATCCATAAATCTCTTTTAACTCCTCCGGAAGTTGGTCAAAAGTGAATTCTGTTTTGATCTCTTTGTCCAAATCAATTTCATCACTACAGGATATCAGGGTCAGAATGGAGGTAAAAATTAGAATTGCTTTTTCCATGTTTAGCTTAGGGCAAAACCTTTTTTTAAATTAGAAAACCTACATCGCACCGGCAAAGAAAATGGCATTCATAAATAACTTACTAGTACCGTACCAAAAGGCTCTAAAGTTGGTGTTATCTGTAAAGATCATCACGTCACCTCTGCCCAGACTACGGTGTACAAACGGGCGCGTGCCTTTTAAAGCTTCGAGATTAATGTCGCTAATATAACCGCTGGCAAGCGGTTCGTCAGTATATAGAATGGGATTTTTATAGCTGGTTTCGTCTGCTTCTATAAACAGGGTGGTATCTCTAAAGAGATTAATTTCATCGCGATCATAACCAAAAGCGATAGGGTGAGAGCGGTCTACTTTTGCTTTAAAGATAGCACCTCCTATAACCTGAGCGCCATTAAAATCACCACGCTGTTCAAATGTGATGTTGGTGGCAGGATTTTCGGTCTCTACTTCTTTAAAATCCAGGAGTCCGTTGCGTTTAATCCATCTCGAGGCACTTTTAAAGCCTATAAGTGTACCGCCCTGCTGTACCCAGGATCTAAGCTTTTCGGCATCTTCTTCAGTGAGGCCAGAACCCCAGGTTGATGGCATAATGATGGTAGTGTAGCGGTCTAAACGAGAACGGCTGAAATTACGGGTATCTAATTTTGTAATTGAAATGTCAAAACGCGTATCGAGTAAATGCCAGATCTCACCGGCATCGTAGGAGCTGATACCTTCGCCTACTAAAAGCGCGATTTGCTGTTTTTTAACAGATTCAAACTGGCGGCTTCCCAAATCAATACCCTGAGTAGAACCGGTTGCTACGGGATCAATAGTAAGGTTTGCATTTTTAGCAACCCCATCTAAGAAACTTTGAAGAGCTTCAGCATTCAGCGTCTGGTTTTGCACCGGAATCATCAAGGTACCGTAATCGTAGGTTTTACCATTTAGCGTGAAGGGTTGCATGGCCATTTTAACCCGAATATCTTCGTTGAGTATGGCATTTAAAGCTTTTGGCGCATAATAATTTCCCCAGGGAATTAAATACGCATAACTGCTTTGTCGTAAGGTAAGTGGCTGAGGCAATACAATGCTGTCCAGGTTTTCACCTGCAATACTGGCGGGAGCTTCATCGCTAAAATCGAGGTTGAAAGCAAGTGGAAAACTCCAGGCTGAGATGTCGTAGAATAAACTGTCTTCAAATGTGGTGCGTGTTTCAAACATTCCTTTTAGTAGCCGGCTGTGTTTTTGACTTTTGGGCACAACATAGCTGCTGTTGGTTTCAAATTTTTTTCCATTTGTTTCATACTCCCGGGCTGGCTTGTATACATCTATATGATGCCTTTTAAGCAATTTAGCTAAGTGTGCAGCGCGGGCAGGATCGTTTGTGCTACCAAAAATGTAGGCATCCTTACCACGTTCTGCTCTTGAGTTGGAATAAAAATCCCGTTGATAGTTTAGGAGTTTGGTTCGCATCGCTTCTGCAGCTTCCAGTGTAGATAGAAAGGCGGTAAACTGATTGCGAATGGTAAACGGGAAGCTCAGCAGTCCGTTTTCAGTTTCCTGAAGGTGGCCGCGTGAACTCGCCTGCTCAAAGAGAATACCTATGCTTCCGTTAATGTCAGGAAACGTAGATCCTTTTCCGTAGTAGAAATCGTCGTAATCTTCTTCAGTATAATATAAGGACCCAATTCTATCAAAAGCCTTGGCGTGATAGGTTCCTATTTCAGCCGTAAGTTCCTGATTGAGAGCTGGAGTAAGCGGGTGTGTGCGACTTTGTATACCCGGTTGAAAGAAAAATGACGAACTGCTACCCATCTCGTGGTGATCCGTCAAAATGTTGGGATGCCATTGGTGAAAAGTTTCTATACGTGCCTGGGATTCGGGTAACTCTGCCGGAAGCCAGTCGCGATTGAGGTCAAACCAATAGTGATTGGTACGTCCGCCGGGCCAGATCTCGTCATACTCGCGATCCTGAGGATCTGCAGTGATGGTTTGGTTTTTATTGGTATTAGCCCAGTACGAAAAACGCTGTAAGCCATCCGGGTTAAAAGAAGGGTCAAAGAGTATAACCACGTCATTCAGCAAAGAATCAATCTCTGGGCCTTCGGCTGCTGCCAGATAGTAGGCAGCCAGTAAACCGGCGTTAGAGCCACTGGCTTCATTACCGTGTATGCTCATTCCCTGATAAATTACTATGGGCATTGTTGAAGTATCCAGATTGCCGGCTTCATCCTCAGTTAGCGCAGTATGTTGCTTGCGAATGCTTTCGAGGTTTTGATGATTTTGAGGCGAAGTGATGGTAAGCAGTAGTAATGGACGCCCCTCAAAGGTGTTACCGCGTCGCTCAATGCTTATTCGGGGTGAAGCCTCAGCCAATCGCTCCATATAGCTTATGAGTTGATCATGGCTTACGTGCCATTCTCCAGGCATATAGCTCAAAAGCTCCTGGGGTTTTGGGATTTCAGGATTGTAAGTAACGGTATCGGGTAGATAATAATCTAGACTTAGATTTGTTACCTGTGCAGGTAATGCACTTAGTATAAGAAGAAAAACAAGAAGAATACAGTTTTTCATAGTGGTATTACGGGTTTTAGGATTATCAAATGCGATTGGTTTTAAAGATATTGATTTCTGGCCATAAGCACTACCGCTGACTGTAAAATAGCTTTTAAGTCCTTACAAGGCATAAAAAAAGCCGCAGTATTTGCGGCTTTTAAAACGTGATACTGTTTTTAAATATCTTCAAAGCTTACATCGGTAAAGGCTTTTGCGGGCTTATCTGTAACCAGCTCAGTATCTTCCTCTTTGCTGTAGTCGCTCTGATGACGCTCGCTGATTACTTCTTCACCTTTCTCATCAAGAATGTAACCCGTCATTTCATTCAGGATTTCAGAAAAACCTTCAAAATCTTCTTTGTACAGATAGATTTTGTGCTTTTTGTAATGGAAAGACCCATCATCATTGGTAAATTTCTTGCTTTCGGTAATGGTTAGGTAATAATCCCCTGCACGGGTAGAACGTACGTCAAAAAAATAGGTGCGGCGCCCTGCTCTTAACACTTTAGAGAATATCTCGTCATTCCCCCTCATTTCAGTATTGCTCATATTCTTGGTTTAATTAATATGCATTACGCTGTCAAAAATGGAAAAAAATAAAATGGTGTACAAAAAATTATTCCATTTCTTTTTCCTCAAGCTGCTTGCGATATAGCTCCTGATAGTAGCCTTCCTGGTTAACCAGTTCGCTGTGTGTACCGCGTTGAATGATTTTTCCCTCTTCAAGAATTATAATTTTGTCAGCATTTTTTGCCGAAGAAATACGATGGCTTACCAGTACGGTAGTTTTATCTGAGGCAATACGCTTTATATTTCCAAGAATTTCTTCTTCGGTCTCGGTATCTACTGCGGAAAGACTATCGTCAAAGAGTAATATTTGTGGATCTTTTATGATTGCACGGGCGATAGATACACGTTGTTTCTGACCGCCGCTCAGCGTAATACCGCGTTCTCCCAGAACGGTATCGTAGCCTTTTGTAAAATCGATGATATTGTGATGTACCGAAGCATTTTTGGCAGCTTCAGTAACTTCCTCGTCTGTAGCATCTTTTTTACCAAACTTGATATTTTCTTTGATGCTGTCGCTAAACAAAAAGGCTTCCTGAGGCACATATCCTATGCTGTTTCTAAGATCCTTTAAATTGAGATCTGCGATGTTTGTATCGTCAATTTTAATGCTGCCGCTGGTTGTATCGTATAATCGTCCAATCAACTCTAAGATGGTAGACTTACCGGAACCGGTTTTACCAATGATAGCAAGTGTTTCGCCTTGTTTGACTTCAAAGGAAACCTCGTGCAAAGCCGTAATATTGGTGTCTTCGTACGTAAAACTTACGTTGTTAAACTGAATATGTCCAGCTATAGGGGTATGCTTTTCGGTATGATTTACAATGTTTGGTTTTTCATTGAGGAATTCATTAATTCTTTTTTGAGAAGCTTCCGCCTGCTGCACCAATGAGGTAATCCAGCCCACCGAAGCTACCGGCCAGGTCAGCATATTTACGTAGATCAAAAATTCGACAATAACGCCAAGATCGGGAATACTGCCTTCTATGTATTTTTTTCCGCCTATATAAATTACCAGAAGATTACTTATTCCTATTAATGCGATCATCAGCGGAAAGAAAAACGCCTGAACACGCACTAAGTCCAGGTTTTTGTCTCTGCTGGTGATACTGAGTTTTTCAAAGTTTTCGTAGGTCTGCCTTTCGATTCCATAGGCCTTGATCACGCCAATTCCGCTAAAGGATTCCTGCGTAAATGTGCTCAGATGCGAAAGGTATTGCTGTACCACCGTACTGCGCTTGTGAATAAGACGGCTCAACTGATAGATAGCCACAGAAAGAATGGGAAGCGGTATAATCACATACAGCGTGAGTTCTGGAGCTGTGTAAAACATATAAGGTATCACCGTCGCAAAAAGAATAAATGTAGTCACCCCATACATAATGGCCGGCCCCAGATACATACGCACTTTACTCACATCTTCGCTTATACGGTTCATCAGGTCACCGGTACGGTTTTTTTTGTAAAAATTGAGCGAAAGATTCTGATACTGCTCATAAACTTCGTTTTTAAGATCAGCTTCCATATACCGGGAAACCACAATAAACATCTGCCGCATCAAAAAAGTAAAGAAGGCTGAAAGTAAAGCGGCGCCCAGGAGCAGGAGCAGGGTCATTAAAAGGTTGTGCTTTAGTTCGCTTAAATCACCACCCTTACTTGTGTAATTTTCAACAAGATTGATCATATCACCACTAAACTTGGGCGTAAGAATGGCAAATATGCGGGCAACAAGTACAATGAAGAAGCCCAGAATGAGTTTCCATTTGTACTTTTTAAAATATTTATTGAGATGCTGTAGTTCTTTCATAATGCGTGATGCAGCAGGATTGGTGGTATTATCAGCTTCTAAGGTCTGCAATACGGCCGACAAAGATACGCGATTCGATTTAGAAAAGTAGCTCAGGTATTTTTAAGATAAAAAAGCAATTTTAGGGCTCAGAACTTTTAGAGATCATGTATTTTTGCAGCGTTTTTGAGCAGCCCGATAACCAGTATTTAGGATTGTATCGTTGCTCATTCAACCAAGCTTTAAAATACCCAAGGGTATTAACACTTTAAGTTCATTAACGCTATGCTCAACAGGAGGCACATTCGCATTAAGGTAATGCAGGCGCTTTATGCTTTAAGTCAGGCCGAACAGCCCGATTTGCAAAAAGAGGAAAAGTTTCTCAATACCAGTACTGCCCAGATGTATGACCTGTATCTGGTTCTGGTAGATTTACTTACCGAAATTCACGCTCACGCAAAAGATATTTTGGAGCGTTCACAACAAAAAATCCTGGCAACAGAAGAAGATCGTAATCCAAATTTACGTTTTGTAAATAATGAAATACTGGTTCGTCTTTCTGAAAACGAGACTTTGCAGGGCAGCCTTAAAAAAGCAAAGCTGAAAAACTGGCGTCTCGATAATGAGTATGTCGTGCTTATATACGATGAACTCATTAAGAGTGATCTGTACGATGCATATATGTCACAGGAAGAAACCGATTTTAAAAAGGACCGGCAGTTTGTAATCGATATGTTTACCGAATTTGTAGCGCCAAACGATAAACTGTACGACTATTTGGAAGATTACCGATTAACGTGGCTTGATGATTTGCCGGTAGTCAATACCACTTTGGTAAAACGCCTGGGTAAATTAAAACCCAATTCTCCCGAAAGTACGATTCTTCCTAAGCTTTACAAGGATGAGGAAGACCGTGATTTTGCTAGGGATTTGCTTAGACGTACGGCGCATAATGATGAAGAGTATGAAGCCGAAATACTTGGCAATACGCCCAACTGGGATCAGGACCGTATTGCGGTTTTAGATAAAATTCTTATCAAAATGGCCTTATGCGAGTTTTTACGCTTTCCGTCGATACCTATTAAAGTAAGTATAAATGAATACCTCGAACTTTCTAAAGAATACTCAACGCCAAAGAGTAGCATTTTTGTAAACGGGGTGCTGGATCGTTTAGTTAAGAAATATAAGCAGGAAGGCCGTTTAAATAAGGCTGGTCGGGGTCTTATGGAATAGCTTTTGCAAAGCTTGATGTTAATTATAGAATCAGAAAGAAAATTGTAATTTTGAACTTTTAAAAATTTGATGAATATGAAAAAAGTATTTTTAATTGCAGGTATAGTTGCTGCAATGGCATTTACAGGCTGTAAAGACAATGCGTCTGATAAAGTAAAAGGTGAAAACGTAGAAATGGCTGCATCTCGTGACGAGAATGCGACGGTATTCCCAGTTTTGGAATTTGAAGAAACCGCCTACGATTTTGGTAACATACCGCGTGGTACCGAAGTGGAGCACGTATTTAAATTTAAAAATACAGGTAAAGCACCCTTAGTTATTGTCGACGCAACCAGTACTTGTGGTTGTACGGTACCTACACCTCCAAAAGAACCTATTCAACCGGGTGAAACAGGAGAGCTTTTAGTAAAATACAATGGTAGCGGTCTTAATGCAGTTACCAAAGTAGTGACTGTAAAGTCTAATACCGAAAAAGGATCTGAAACCGTAAAGATAACCGCCTTTGTACAGCCTACTGAAGGGCCTGCAGTACAAGGATAACCCCTCATAATGGAACAAATAACCAGTTTTTTACCTATAATCCTTATGATTGGTGTGGTGTATCTGTTTATGATTCGCCCACAGATGAAACGTCAAAAGGATGAAAAGAAATTTTCTGAAGCTTTAAAACGTGGAGATCGCGTGATTACCAAAAGTGGTTTGCACGGCAAAATTTTAGAGCTTAATGATGACAGTGTTTTGTTAGATGCCGGAGCCGGGAAGATGCGTTTTGAACGCTCAGCGCTTTCTCTAGAGCTTTCTAAAAAGCTTAACGAACCTGAAAAACCTCAGAAGGAAAAGAAATAATAATTTCTCATAAAATGTAAAAACCCCGATGCCTTAAAACATCGGGGTTTTTATTTTGACTATTCTTTATCTTATCATCTCTTAACTAACGATGAATAAACCTGCAATTGTACTTGCTGTTTGACCATCCATCGGTTCGTCATAAGCCTGAGTTGAAGATTCAAAAGAGAAAGGATCTGAACTACCTAAGGTAGTAACGTCAACACCACCCTGATTGGTATTCTGTTCACCTTCATAAACAAGTGCTACACCATCATTTGCGGCCTCAACACCTAAGTCTGGAATACCTGTAGTATTTCCGGTAATCCAACCTTCAAGACCTCGTAATCTTCTGATTTCAGAAGCGTGACGCGCTTCTACCGAGTGAATTTGCAATGCTGCCGTAAGTAATTCTCCCTGGCCAATAAGATTTGCGGCCTGGCCTTTATAGGCTCTAACTCCTGTATCTTCAAAAGCCTGCGCTAAAATTAAAAGCTGCGTGTAGGCTGTATCCATCGATGTAGACGTATTTTGCATAAAAGGATCAAAATTACCTCCTACCGTAAAATCAAATGTGGGTTTATCTATGGCGCCATTTCCTAATGCCTGCTTTAAAAATGCAACATGAGCGTCTTCATGTTTTGAGATTTGCTCGTAAATTTCACGTGCTTTACCAGTACTTCCTAAAACAGGAGATTCTAAAGCTTTCATATAAAATTCTGCCTCAAGGTATTCTAGAGTAAGCGCCAGATTAAATATAGCCGGTACATCACCTACATCCTGAGCATGTGCTTTATTTCCCGCCGTTGCCAGGCCAAAAGGAACTGCAAGCATTGCGGCTTTTTTACTGATACTTCCTAACTGACTAAACATCTCACGTCGCGAAGACATGGGCTGCTGAAGTCTGTCTGTAGTAAATTCGTCTAAAAATTTTATAATATTCATTGTGATTTTTTTTTAAAGGTTAGTGTTTACGATCCCATTGGATTTTTATAAGTAAATGGCGTTACGATAAAAGGTCCCGCATTTTCAAATACCTTGGTGGGTGTATAAGCCGCATCTAGACCATTGTCATCAACAATGTCATTCCCTGCGAAAGCTTTAAAATCACCAGTTGGATTTATGATTGAACGAATCGCAGCTGCGTGACGGGCTTCTACCGAAACTATTTTACCCGCGAGTGTTAAATATAATGGAGTCTGAATGTAAATTCCTGCACCATTATAAGCGCCAACACCGGTATCTTCTAATGCCTGTGCTGTTTGAAGAACTGAAGTCCTGTTACTAAAATCAACACTACTAAAATCAAATTCCAGATTATCTGGTAAACGCTGAGCCGGGTTGGTAACATTAGCTCCAATCGCCGCCTTAAACCAATCTCTATGATTTACTTCGTGATTGTACAAATCTTCTAGAATAGCTTTTTCTTCTGTATCAGCTCCGGCCCAATAAGAACCGTCTAAGACATTTGTATAAAATGCAGCTTCTAATTGCTCTAGAGCATAAGCATAATTTAAAACGCCCACGTCACCTGATCCTAAATCGAATACGTCATCGGGATTCATGTATCCGTCGTCATCATTGTCGCAGGATGCTAGCAAAAGACCGGAACCGGCAAGAGCAAGACCACTTACTTTTAGAAAATTTCTGCGGTTACGGGCTGCAGTTTGCGCCCCGGCATCAATTGATTCTTTCTTTCTCATAATGTTTTAGTTTTTGGTTATTTATTAAAACTTACGAGGTAAAGACAATCGTGGTTTTGAGAATCAGTGATTTAACAAAACATTAAGGTTAATGGAGGGGTTTCCACTAAATTTTAAGAAAAATTATTAAAAATAATTAAGATTATAAAAGGTAATTATTGTGATGGTAAAATTTTTATAACTGAAGATTAAAAATTACCTTAACGCGGAATGTTATTTTAAAAGAATAACATTAGAATGGTGAAGTATATTATTTCCCGCATTCAAAGTCAAAATCAATGATATCAAAACTATAATTCTTTTTATAGTTGAAATGCCACCATTCAGTTCGAATAGTTTCAAAACCAAATCGTATCATGCCTTCCTGAAGCAGCTCTCTGTTTTTGAGCACTTTTTCCGGCAAGTCGGTATTGTCAATATGTGCTTCCCTTCCAAAAAAGTCGTGATCCGTTCCCATATCAACGGGAGTGCCATCCAATTTTTCTAAACTGATGTCTACTGCTGCACCCCGATTGTGCACGGAGCCTGAGGTGTAGGGATTAGCTACATATTGGGGATTGGGGTAAACCGCCCACATTTTCTTCTGGGCACTCACAGGGCGATAGCAATCAAAGAGAACAATGCGATATCCCTTTTCACAGAAATAATGATTAGCCTCCTTAAGAGCTTCTGCAACTTCGGGTCTCAGGTAACACGCAGCACAGTCGTAAAAGGCTTCTTTCAGAAAATTGTTAGTACTGGCGTAGCGTATATCGTAAGTAAAACCGTCTTTTAGAGTATCAAGTTTTACAAGTGGGGCTTTTTCGCTTTGCGCATTTGCGAAAAAAATGCCGCATATAAAGAGAAACAAGAAGTTTTTCATCAAAGATTTTTTTAAGAAATAGAGTCTGTAACAAAAATACAGCCTGGGAGTGATTTGGCTTTGAAATTACAAAAGGCCTACACTATTTAGTAGTTTCAAGATATTTGCGCTCCATCCAAAAGGTACCAAAAGGAATCACTGAACAGGCTAAAACAATCAAAAGCGTTTTGAAATTCCAGTTTAATTCAGACTTAACCAGAATAGCCAGCACCACGTAGGCCAAAAATAAAAAGCCGTGACCCATTCCAATGATCTGATTGGGTAATCCCTGATCAAAAACATATTTAAATGGCATGGTTATAAAGAGAATCATCAGTAGGGAAACTCCTTCCAGAATAGCGATAATTTTAAAAGTTTTTATCATTTATACCATATTGAAAATAGCAGCGCCATAAACCGCAAAACGTACAAAACGAAGGAGACCAAAAAGCAGATAACTTGTAAAAGGATATTTAATCATCCCGGCAGCCAGACTACTTACTGCAAAAGGCACCGGCAAAGTTGCCCCTACAACAATTAAAAATCCTCCCCATTTACGCGCGTTTTTGAGGTGTTTTGCCATTTTCACCTCCAGATAGTCATGAACTGAAGGAATGCGGGTAGCTGCCATTCCAGTAAAATAACTTACAATCCCCCCGGCATAAGAAAGTATCGCTATAAGAGAGAGATACAATATAGGATCTGGCATTTTATCGCTCCACGCAATAAAAATTTCAGGAGGTATAAGTCCCAGAATACTTTCAGAAATAAAAAATACCGTAAGTACCCAAAAAGGAGGGAAGGTATTAGTCATTTTAACTAATAAGCTATTGATGTCAATTACAAAATAATGAATACCCAAAAGCAACACCACAAAAACCAACAATGGAGTGAGGGCCTTTTTCAGACTGCCACCCAAAAACTTATAAAACCCTGTGTACCTGTAATACTGGTGCAGTAGCTTTAGTCTTGATTTTTTTTCGGTTTTGCGCTCTTGAGACATTGTAATTTTTTTGCAAATATATCCTATGCTAAAGGGCCTAACAAAAATGGTAGAGGTTATATTGGGCAAAATGGCAAGATTTGGGAAAACTTTAATTTTTTGGGACTCCCTAATACCTGAGAATACCTTTAATTTTAAGATATGGATAAATTTAAAGACAAAGTTGCTCTCATCACCGGGGGTACAAAAGGAATAGGAAGAGGTATTGCGGAAGCACTCCTCGAACTGGGAATGAATGTTGCAATTACCAGCCGCAATCTCACTTCTGCTGAAAAAGTAGCAGCCGAGCTGTCAAAAGGCGGAAAAGGTAAGGCCATTGGTGTAAAAGCCGATGTGCGTAAAATGGACAGCCAGGTGCAGGCCGTTGATACGGTTTTGAAAGAGTTTGGTAAACTGGATGTACTTGTAGCCAATGCTGGGCTGGGGCATTTTGCCGGAATTTCAGATATGACGGCAGATGAATGGCAGGAGACTATAGATACCAATCTTACAGGGGTGTTTTTTAGTGTGAAGGCTGCACTCAACGAATTGAAAAAGTCAAAGGGTTACATTTTTACCATTTCAAGTCTTGCAGGAACCAATTTCTTTGCCGGAGGTGCCGCATATAACGCCAGTAAATTTGGTGTGACCGGTTTCACTCAGGCGATAATGCTTGACTTAAGACAGGATGATGTGAAAGTTTCTACCATTATGCCGGGTTCGGTCGCTACACACTTTAACGGTAATGAACCTTCAAAAAAGGATGCCTGGAAAATTCAAAGTGAAGATATTGGAGAACTTGTAGTAGATCTTTTAAAAATGAATCCGCGTACTCTACCGAGTAAAATTGAAGTGCGACCTTCAAAGCCGCCGCAGAAATAAAAAAACGAATCTTCTTAGGATTAGCGGCTAAACCCTATTTATTAGGTTGAAGCAAACCTTAATTTTTTAGTCCTGATTAGGTATAGATTATCACAAAAAAAGACCGCCTGTTTAAAAGGCGGTCTTTTTTTATAATGAGTATTATAAATTTAGTTTTCTTCGGCATACTCCTGCATAGCATTGACATAAGCCCTCAGGTCAAGCCTGTTGGTTTTATTTTCAGGCTCTGCAATAAGATTTAGTAGGTATAAAAGACTTTCTTCTGGCGTAGAATCGTTTTCCTGCTCTTCCAGTAATTCTTCATAACCCTCAATAGGCTCTTCTTCAGGGATAGGAATATCAAAAGTTTGGTATTCTTCGATATGCTCAAAGGTTAAGCGAATGGTTTTAGCCAGCAGAGGACGTTTCTCTTCTACAGCAAAAGGTCTCAGATCTTTCAGATCCGATACCAATGTATTGGTTATGATTCCGTTTAACTCAACTTCGCTTATGAGTTTATTTATAAGTTTCTGTGCTTTCGGGTTCTTCAAAATTGATGGGTTTTATTTAGAACACAAAGGTAACGGTTTGAAGCTTTTTTTTTCAAATTCAAACCTGCATTTTTTTAGATTGTATTCATTATCCTATGATCCTCAATTTAAGGTCTTTTAATAAGTAAAGCCGTTGTTATCTAATTTTCAGAATAACGAGCCTTTTTTGCCAAATTGGTAATTCCTGGTATAATCTTACGAGAAGCCCTTTAAATCCCTTATTTTTGCAAAATTCATAATTACACAGAGCTACTAAAAAGCAGTATGGCGAAAGAGCAGGATTTAAATAGCGGAAAAGAATTATATAACTATCAGTTAAAAGACCTCGACCGGATTTTCACATGTATAGAAGAAGAAGCAGATGATTTTAATCTGCTTTATCAATTGCCCACAGGTGGAGGTAAAACGGTAATCTTTTCTGAAATTGTACGCAGGTATATTGCAGAAAAGCAGAAGAAAGTTGTGATTCTAACGCACCGTATTGAGCTGTCTTCACAGACTTCAAAAATGCTCAAAACCTTTAACGTGCCCAATATGGTCATAAACTCAAAGGTCAAAACCCTTGAGGGAAATGAAGACTATATGTGTTATGTGGCGATGGTTGAAACGCTGAACAACCGTCTGCAGGATGAGAAAATTGACATCAATGATGTGGGACTGGTAATTATAGATGAGGCCCACTACAATTCATTCAGAAAACTGTTCAGTTATTTTAAAGATGCGTTCATACTTGGTGTAACAGCCACTCCGCTAAGTTCTAATGTGAAGTTACCTATGAAGGACAACTACCGCAAACTAATCATAGGGGAGAGCATAGGTTCATTAATTGAAAAAGGTTTTTTAGCTAAAGCACAGGTACATACTTATGATGTAGGTCTAAAAACCTTGCAGGTCGGTATAAACGGGGATTATACCGTTAAGTCTTCTGAAATTCTGTATACCAATCATAGTATGCAGGAAAAATTGCTCAGCGCCTACGAAGAACGTGCTAAAGGTACCAAAACCCTGATTTTTAATAACGGAATTAATACTTCGAGATACGTTTATGAAACCTTTAGGGAAGCCGGTTACGATGTTCGGCATTTAGATAATACCCATACCAACAAAGAGCGAAAGGCTATTTTAAAATGGTTTAAAAATACACCGGATGCTATATTAAGTTCCGTTAGTATTCTTACTACCGGTTTTGATGAACCCTCTGTAGAAACGATTATTTTAAACCGGGCTACCCGATCACTTACGTTATATTTTCAGATGATAGGTCGCGGTTCACGGGTTCTACCGGATAAAAAGAATTTTCAGGTCATCGATTTGGGTAATAATATGGCTCGTTTTGGGCTGTGGGATGCCCCGATGGATTGGAATGATATTTTTCTCTATCCTGATTTTTATCTGGAAAATCTGATAAGTGATGAGGAAATTGAGCGCAACTTTGAATACGTGATGCCACCGGATCTTCGGGCACAGTTTAGCAATAGCGATAATATTGATTTTGACATCAAAAAGGAATATGAGGAAGTCTTTGCTAAAGGCTTAAAATCTAAAGAAGCACTGGAGCGGTCTATAGATCAGCACGCACGCATTGTTTTTGAAAATACCGAAGATATTTTTGATGCGCGTATTCTGGCGCGGGAGCTTAAAGAAGAAATTCAGTATCGTATTCGGCAATATTCGTATTGTATTATGAAGAATACCAAAAATTACAAAGACTGGCTCGAGGAAGACTATATGCGTAAATTGCGTTTAAAGCTAAGCCAGATGTACGCTAATGTACCCGCTCAATAAAATTTGTATTTTGAATAGAAACCTCTACTTGTTCTTAGTGATTTTCAGTTTCATAACTACTGAAAATAGTCAGGCACAGAAAGGAAATTCAAAACTGGGAGCATGGTATAGCTATTTTGTAAATTCAGACTTTAAAGACTCTGAGTTTGGAATTATGGGTGATGTTCAATATCGGAATTATGAAGTCACCAGCGATTTTCAGCAGTTTATTGTTCGCGCCGGTCTTTCCTATAGTTTTAAGAATACACCCCTCAAGGTTTTAGCTGGATACTCCTATTTTATTACAGGTTTGACAGGTGAAAGCGAAGAAACTTTTGAAGAGCACCGTCCTTATCAGGATGTTATCTGGAATCAAAAGATAGCTTCGCGGCTATATTTCCTGCATCGCATTCGGATTGAAGAGCGGTTTATCGAAAATCAGGATTTTAGAATGCGCTACAGATATATGTTAAATGCAAAAATTCCGTTAAACAAACCTGAGATTTCAGCAAAAACACTTTATTTGTGGACTGCTGGAGAGGTTTTTTTAAACGGAAAACAAAGCGCAGCAACGCCCAATATCTACGACAGAACCTGGTTTTTTGGTGGTGGTGGGTATAAGTTTTCTAATGCTGTCTGGGCGGAATTGGCTTATATGCGTGAGATTACAAACGCGCAAACAAAGGGACAACTCATTGTAAGTTTGTTTCATAAATTTTAATGTAAAAACGATTAATGGTCTTTAAAAGTAAAAACATACAGATACTCATCAGCTTTGTGCTGATCGTGGCTGTGTTTGCTTTTAAAGTAGCTGATTTACATAAGTACGTTCACGATAAAGATGAGTTAAATAATCATCATTGTGAATTGTGTTTACTGAGTCAAAAGCAAAAAAATCAGTCTGATTTCTACTTGCCTGAGGCCTATAGTGGCCTAGAGCAAAAAGCTGTTTTTATTAGCGATTTACAAAAGAATTTTTTCTACACCTTCATAAAAAATGTTCCGGTACTTACCGGGAAATCGCTTAATAAAGCACCTCCTACAAAATCAGTTTAGTACTGTTCTACAATCGTTGTTTTTCGACATACGTAAAAACAAGCGGTTGTTATAATTAACTGATTAAGCATTTCTTTTTTTCGAAAGAGATGAAATTTAGATTCACTATGAAATTTTTCACTTTAGTGTTTGTATGTGTATTTAGTATACATATGCAGGCGCAGGAATGTAACTATACCTTAAGTGGTGTGGTGCGTGACTTTCACGATGGCCAGGCTTTGCCCAATGCAACGCTAAGTATAAATGGTTATCAAAAATATGCATTATCTAATCTGGATGGAAAATATGCACTTAAAGGCCTTTGTGAAGGCTCTTACGTGATAACTATAACGCATCCGGAGTGTGAGGTAGCTGAGTTTACTGTTGAGATAGCCGGTGATGTAACGCGTGATTTTAAGCTTGAACATCATACCGAAGAACTCAATTCGGTTACCGTTACAGGTCAAAACCTTAAAAAGGGTTCGGCTTCAAGCGCCGCTCAGGTTTTGCAGACTGATGAATTAGAAAGTTATAGTAATGCAAATCTTGGAGATGCCCTTCGCGAAATTCCGGGTGTTTCATCCCTTAATACCGGAAGCACTGTTGTAAAACCGGTCATTCAGGGCTTGCATAGCAGTCGGGTGCTTATTATTAATAACGGCACGCGAATGGAAGATCAGGAGTGGGGTGTAGAACACGCTCCCAATTTGGACCTCAATACAGCTTCGAGCGTAACGGTTGTTAAAGGAGCAAGTGCTTTGCGTTATGGCGGTGATGCCGTTGGAGGGGTAATACTTACCCAATCTCCTAAAGCACCTGCCAAGGACACCTTATATGGTAAAACCATTCTTAGCGGAGCTTCAAACGGCCGTGGTTACGGTGTTACTTCAACCTTGATGAAGGCTTATGAAAGTGGCTTTTATATTCAAGGGCAGGGTACCCGCAAGCGTTCGGGGGATCGGGAATCACCAAACTATGTTTTATCAAATACGGGAGTATCTGAAAATGATTTTTCGGTTGGTTTTGGTCTGAATAAGTTTACCTATGGTTTTGACGCGTATTACAGTATGTATGATGCCGAAATAGGAATTTTGAGGGCAAGTCATATTGGGAATGTGAGTGACCTGGTCAGAGCCATCAACAGCGGTGAGCCCTTTTTTATCAGGGATTTTACCTACGACATCAATGCGCCTAAACAGGATGTTAGGCATCATTTAGCCAAACTCAGTGTTTTTAAACGTTTTGAGAAAGCAGGTAAATTAACGCTTGATTATTCTTTTCAACAAAACAACCGAAAGGAATTTGATATTAGGAGAGGGCGCAATGATCCCAGTCTTGATCTAAAACTGACCACGCATACCCTGCAAAGTAATTTTACCTATGATGCGCGGTCTGATTTTAAAGCAGATTTTGGGGTTGAAGCTTCCTATCAGGAAAATTTTCCGAATCCTGAAACAGATATCAGACGTTTGATACCTGATTATGAGATGTATACTTTTGGAACCTATGCAACGGCCTCATACGACCTTACAGAGAAGATAAAATTAGATGGAGGGTTTAGGTATGATTTCAGTGAAATAGATGCCCAGAAGTTTTACCGCAATAGCAGTTGGGAAGATCGGGGCTATGATGTTGATTTTTCGGATATTATCGTAGAGCAGTTTGACAATCAGCTCTTGGTAAATCCGGTATTCGATTATCATAATTTTTCCGGGACTCTTGGAGGTAGATATCAGTTTGCTAACAATTGGGATTTAAAACTCAATTTTAGTTCTGCTTCTCGAGCGCCAAATCCCGCAGAATTGTTTAGTGACGGGTTGCATCATTCCGCGGCCATTATTGAACTTGGTGATTTGCGTAACAAACAGGAGCAGTCCTATAAGACCAGTCTGGAGCTTAATGGTCAAAGCGGTGGATTTACTTTTGGGATTAATCCCTATTACAATCGAATCAATGACTTTATTATACTTGAACCTATAGGTGTGCAGTACACTAATCGTGGTGCTTTTCCGGTTCATGAATATAGACAGGTCGATGCGCGTTTGTACGGAGTAGATCTTCAGGCTGCTTATTATTTCAATGATCAGCTTGATATTAAAACTGCATTTGCCTACGTCAATGGTCAGGATTTAGATCGCGACCGCCCTTTGATTGATATGCCTGCGCCTAATGTGAATACGACTTTTTCGTTTCGCAAAGCGGAATGGAATAATCTAAATGTTTCGTTACGTAATCAAAGTGTTTTTAAGCAGACTCGTTTCCCTAATAATGATTTTCAGGTGACTTACATCAACGAATCAGGTTCTGAGGTAACTGAGACTGTAAAGATTAGTGAGTCTCCAGCTGCTTATAGCTTATTTCATATCGCATCTTCCGCAGAATTTAAGGTGCTTAATCAATCTACACTGACTTTAGGCCTCTATGTAGATAATATTTTAAATACGGCCTATAGAGATTACTTAAATCGTCAGCGTTATTTTGCTGATGATTTGGGTAGAAATTTTCGAATTCAAATTAAACTCAATTATTAAACACAAATCAAATCATGAAAAATCTAAAAATTCTAAGTCTACTGGTTATAGCAACACTAACATTTAGTTCTTGTTCAAACGACGACGACAATACACCTGAAATCATTAATGAAGAAGAGGTTATTACAACCATAACAGTAACTTTAGTTCCTCAAACTGGAGAAACCGTAACACTTACTTCGCGGGATCTTGATGGTGATGGTCCTGACGAGCCTGTTATAAACGTTTCAGGTTCTTTACAGGCAGGTATGAGCTATAATGGTTCAGTTATTCTTCAAAATGAGACTGTTTCACCTGCCGAAGTTATCAATGAAGAGATTGAAGAAGAGGCAGACGAACACCAGTTTTTCTATCAGGTTGGTTCAGGCCTAAATGCTACTGTAAGTTATGCTGACACAGAAAATGACTATTTGACTAATGGCAGTACCAATCCTGTAGGAATTGATTTTACCTTACTTGCAGGCACAGCCTCAACCGGTCAGCTTACCGTTACGCTACGTCATGAGCCTAATAAAGATGCCGAAGGCGTAAGTGAAGGTAATTTAAGCAACGCAGGAGGGGAGACTGATATTGCTCAAACTTTTAACCTGACTATCGAATAAGGATTAATTTTAAAGCATAAAAAATGCCCTGTGAAAACAGGGCATTTTTTAGTTTAAGGAAGTTTTTATTAACCTAAATAAGTTTTTAGCACTTTACTTCGTGAAGTATGACGCAGTCTTCTGATTCCTTTTTCACGAATTTGACGAACACGTTCGCGGCTCAAATCAAACATTTCTCCAATCTCCTGAAGGGTATGTGGTTGCTCACCACCTAAACCGTAATTTAATTTGATTACATCAGATTCTCTTGGTGATAAAGTTTCAAGAGCACGCTCAATCTCAGTACCTAAAGATTCCTGCATCAAATCAGCATCCGGATTTGGAGATTCACCAGACTTCAATACATCATATAAATTTGAATCATTCTCACCTTCTTTAAAGGGGGCATCCATTGAAAGGTTACGACCTGAGTTCTTCATTGCAAGCTTAACCTTAGCAACAGTCATATCAAGTTCCTTTGCGATTTCATCTGCAGAAGGTGGTCGTTCCAAGCTTTGCTCCAGGTATGAAAAAGCTTTATTGATTTTACTGATCGTACCAATTTTGTTTAGCGGTAAACGAACCGTTCTGGAGTGTTCTGAAATAGCCTGTAAAATTGATTGACGAATCCACCATACCGCATAAGAGATAAATTTAAAACCTCTTGTTTCATCAAATCGTTTTGCTGCTTTTACCAGACCTACATTACCCTCATTAATTAAATCAGGTAATTTTAAACCCTGGTTTTGATACTGTTTTGCAACAGATACCACAAAACGCAAATTAGCCTTCGTCAATCGTTCTAAAGCAACCTGATCGCCTTCACGAATACGTTGTGCCAACTCGACTTCCTCATCAGCGGTAATCATATCGAGCTTACTTACATCCTGTAAATAAGTATTTAAAGATTTCGATTCTCGATTGGTTACCTGCTTGGTGATTTTGAGTTGTCTCATATATAAAATTGTTTTTTAAAGTAATTAGAATGTATTATAACATGGATATTTATCAAATCAAATTATTTAGTTACTTTTAGTAGTAATTTAACATTTGATTCCATTCAGATTGATTATCTGATCAATTATTCATTATCGTCTTTCTTTTTTTTCCGCTTTAAAAACGAAAAGAATCCGCCATTGTTGTCTTCTTCGTCCTCTTCTTTCGTTTCGACTTCTGTTTCAACAGGCTGTTTTACCGTTTTCAAAATTTTACCGCGGTCGTCGAGATAGACTTCTTTAGTAAACGATTCTTCCTCACCATTAAAAATCGACTCAAAAAAGGATTGTACTCTTGAAGTACTATCCCGTACTATTGGTGCACAATTTAAAGCATTTGCTACTTCTGCTGATGGACTTCTAAACTTTTGCTGAGTGATTGAAGCGTATGTTGTATCTGCATTTAAACGTTGCATTAACTTTGCATAAATAGGTAAAGCCGAATTTGCACCTGCACCTAAACCGGTACTGCTAAAACCTATGCGGTAATCATCATTACCCACCCAGGTTACAGCAACCATACCCGGAGTAATACCCACGAACCAGCCATCCTTATTGTCTTGAGTAGTACCGGTCTTACCGGCAATATCATTTTTAAGCTTGTACGTGTACCTTAGTCGGGTAGCTGTGCCTTCACTTACAGTTGCTTTCATCATTTCGATCATGGCCTGCCGGGTACTACTGCGCATCACTGGTTTTTCAGCAATATCAGGATCAAATTTGGCAATTACCCGGCCGCTTCGGTCTACAATTTTTGTGATGTAGTAGGGTTTTGCCGGTTTTCCCTGATTTACAAATGCCGTGTATGCCGAAGCCAAATCACGCATTTTTATTTGAGCGGTACCTAGAGCAAGAGAAGGAACATAGGGAAGTTTGCTTTCAATACCCATACGTTTTGCCTGCGTAATTACTTTTCCAATCCCCACATCAAGTAAGACTTTTACAGCAACGGTATTTATAGAATTACTTAAAGCACCTTTTAGAGAATACTGTAAGTCTTCACCCTCGCCACCTGAGTTAGAAGGGGACCAGGTTTTACCATTAAAATGATAGATTTCTTTTGCACCATTGTAATACGTACAGGGATCCATTTGTTGTTCAAGAGCAGTGGTATAAACAAAGGGTTTAAAAGTAGACCCGACCATACGCTCACTTTGACTTACGTGATCGTATTTAAAATTTTCAAAATCAATTCCACCCACATAGGCGAGAATACCACCGGTTTGCGGATCCATAGCAATAAAGCCACAATTGAGAAGAGATAGATAGTGAGAAAGACTATCTCGTACCGAAATTTGTTGGCTACGCTCATCTGTATTCCAGTCAAAAATAAAGCGTTCTTTTTTGACGTCCAGAGAATCCTCTAGGGCCTGGCCTGTTATACTGTCTTTAATAAGCTTTTGGTAATACGGCAGTCGCGCTAATGAAGGTTGCAGTATAGACCTTTGCCTCCACGGCGCATAATTTCCATAAGCTTTTTCATATTGCGTCTGTAGTGCAGCCATGTGCTCGCGCATAGAAGCTTCTGCATATTGCTGCATTTTTTTGTCTAAAGTAGTATGAATGGTAAGACCATCCTGATACAGGTCATAGGAGGTGCCATCTTCTTTAGAATAGTTTTTAAGTAGCTCGCGGGCTTCTTTACGGATTAATTCTCTAAAGTAAGGAGCGATACCCAAATCACTGCGTTCCTGATAGCTCAAAACTATGGTATCCCGCTCCATCCCAATTGTGTCCTGAGGTTTTAGATACTTATAGCGCAACATCTGATTAATAACGACATCTCTTCTTTTTTTGGCACGATCGGGGTGTACACGGGGATTATAACTGTTATTGGCTTTAAGTGTGCCAACCAAGATAGCCGCTTCGTTAAGCGTGAGCAATTCAGTACTTTTATTAAAAAATTTTTGACTCGCACTTTCAATTCCGTAGGTGTTATCAGGAAATGGAACCGTATTTAAGTAGAGATTTATTATTTCTTCTTTAGAATATACCTGTTCAATACGCTGAGCAACAATAAATTCTTTGAATTTTGAAACTACAAGTCCTAAAGTACCACTATCTGGTCGCCCGTAAATATTCTTAACCAGTTGTTGGGTAAGTGTACTCCCACCTCCAGAGGACTCGTCCTGCATTAATAAGGTTTTAAAAAATACCCGCATCAAGCTTAGTTTATCAACACCATCGTGCTTATAAAAACGGGCATCTTCCGTAGCGATTAGTGCATCTTTAAGATGAGGAGGGATTTCTTTAAATCCTATAGGTCTTCTATCAAAAATGTAATAATTGCCAATATTTTCACCATTACGATCTACCAGTTGAGTAGCCAGAGATTGTTCGAGATGGGTGAGCTCATACTTGGTAGGCAGTTTACCCCAAAGCCCCAGATAAATACTTAAAAAAAACAGTGAGAAGAGGAAAAAAAGTGAGCCGAGAACCATTAGTGGGTAGCGCACCCACTTGCGTTTAATAGCGGTATGAAACTTAAGTGCTGCAAAGCGAAAACCAACTTCAAGGTATTTCAAGGTTTTCATTAAAGTGGTAAAGGCCTTGTGTTTGAAAGAAGAATTTGGCTTGTTTTTCAAGGGATTTTTCATAAAAACACAAATGTAATAGTTATCTAAAGAGATAGCTATAGGGCTTTACATTAGTTTAACAACAAAAAAAATGAGTATTTAGTGTAACAAAAAAATAGATGACGCGTCTTACATATATAACATCAATCAAAAACGTTCTTTTTTATTCAGATTAAAAATTTAGACTAACGGCTGCCGAGGTGGCGGAAAGTTTATAAGACAGTGGGCTTATTTCCTTTTATAAGGGAAATATGCCGATAGTGAGAAGACTGAGTAATAAAGCCACATTCATCAATTTCAAACGAGCGGTTATCTGATTCTTTTAGATAGCTGCTTTTTTTGTTAAAGCATTTCCGAAAGCAGGAAGGTTGCCACTACACAGAGTATCAGGGAAAGCAGACCACCTACAATTAAGAAATGCTTGAACTTATAAATACCCAGGCTATAAATCAGAGTATTGGTTTGGTACCCTACCGGAGTAAAGAAACTAAAGCTGGCCGCAAATAATACCGCAAGAATAAATGGTTTTGCAGAAAGCTCAAGGCCTGATGCGACAGTGATAGCAATTGGTGTCATAATTACCGCTGTGGCATTATTAGAAATACAACCACTTAACACCATCGTTATACTGAATAAGGCACCTAGAATAAAAAGGTGATTTTTTCCTTCAAAAAGCATTAGTAATTTTTGGGAAAGCCAGACGTCTGCGCCGCTGTTTGTCATTGCAACGCCCAGTGGAATCATTCCGGCCAGGAGAAAGAATATTTGCCAGTCTACTTTGTGATATATTTTATCCATCTGCAAACTATTTGTCGCGAGAAGTAAAGCAATACCCGTTAGTGAACTTGCCAAAATGCTCAACAATCCCGATGCAGCAAAACCAATAACAATTATAAGTATGGCTGCTGAAATATAGGTTCGTGTTCTATCTGTATTATGAAGGGATTCGTGAGTTTTGAGAACAGCTATACCTTCTACGTGTTCCAGATTGTGCACTTCTGCCTGAGTAATTTCAAGCAAAATACGGTCGCCTGATTTGATGCGTATTTGATCTAAATCCTTTCGTATAAGTCTTTCGGTAGTATTTCTGATATTTTTTCGTTTTTTAATAGCAACCGGCAAAGCCCCTTCGAGTTTGTAACGCTTAATACTTGATAACGAATTTCCTATAAGTGAAGACCCCGGTAGCACAAGAACTTCAACCAGTTGTATATCTGTATCTTCAGATTCTTTTGTTTCTGACTCTGTCATTTCCGCTTTACGTTCAGAAAGTCCTTCTTCAGAAGAAATACGACCTACAGTTTCTAAATCGGCCATCAAAACCAGTCTATCTCCTTCTGCCAGGGTTATGTATTTACCCGGAGCATTGGTGACGATACCTTTACGTACCAGTTTTAATAAGGTGACATTTGAATTATTAAGCAGGGAAGAATCAGCGATAGATTTACCTATGAGGGTTGAATCTTTAGTGATGCTTAAAGTAGTGATGAGTTCGTCAAGCTTGTACGATTTTTCCAAATTTTCTGAAGCGTTACCAGAGGGGAGAAAGCGGGATGCAATGCTGACAACAATAATTCCAATTACCAAAAAAATACCACCCAGCCAGGCAAATTCAAAAAATGCAAGTTTTTCAATGCCTCTATTTTGCGCTATAGAATTTACAATAAGGTTTGTGGAAGTACCCATCAGCGTACAGCTTCCGCCCAGAATACCAGCAAAAGATACTGGTAGTAATAATTTACCGGAAGGTATACCAAACCGTTCTGACAATTGAAATATTATTTTGATAAAAACGATAACCACGGCGGTAGTGCTTATAAATGCTGAAATACCGGCGGAAATAAACATAAATATTGGGATGAGAAGAATCAGGGGGAGAATACTAAGCTTCTGTAAGCCTTGAGCAAACCAGGCTATGACGCCATTATCTTCCAGAGCAATAGCCAAAATCATTAGAGCCAGTACCGTGATAGTCGCCGTGTTTGAAAAGCCGCTAATGCCTTCTTCCGGAGAAACCAAACCGAGTAATATAAGGGCAACAATAATAAAAATAGCGATTTTGTCAACCGGAAAGAGCTCGGTAACAAAAAACACAATGGTTAAACCCAGTATGATAAACACTTCGATAATCGCCAGATCCATAGACTCCAATCTTTTTATAAAAGTATGCTGAAAGTAAAAGCGCTTTTCCTAAATTATACTTAAAGCTTAATCGGAGTTTACGAACACCCGGCAATAAGCTTATCTTTAATTTAATAGTAACATGTATGTATCCCGCACTTCGCCGTCATATTGAAACCATTATTCCTCTTACAGACGCTGAGTATGATGAATTTATAAGTATTCTGTCTGTTGAGAAATTCAGAAAGGATGAATTTATTATCCGGCAGGGTGATGTGGTAATCAAGGAATATTATGTTCTTGAAGGCTGCATTCAGGCTTATCACAGTGCGGAAAGTGGCGCCCGGTCTGTGCTTCAATTTGCTATTGAAGACTGGTGGATAAGTGATTTTACAGCCTTTTATAATGAAACCACAGCCTCTCTTAATGTAAAATGTATTGAAGACTCTGTTGTTTTAGGTCTGCAAAAGCAACATCTTGAAGAGTTTTATAAGCGAGTGCCAAAATTCGAGCGTTTTTTTCGAATTAAAGTGACCCGGGCTTTCCTAAGTTTAAAAAACCGCGTTCTAAGTGGGATTGATAAAAGCGGGAAGGAGCGGTATCTGCACTTCTGTAATACCTATCCTAATATCGAAAAACGCGTACCCAACTATCAAATTGCCAGTTATTTGGGGATACAACCTCAATCTCTGAGCCGTATACGCAAAGCTCTACAAGCCCAGGCTGATTCCGTAAGTTAACAGAGCTTAACAGCTTTTAATGCCTGCTTAACAGGTTAAGATCACATAGGTTAATCATAAAGATACGTGTGATTAGTAGTTTTGATTGAATCAAAAAATCATAACTAATGAATTTATCAAATAAAACCGTAATAGTAACAGGAGCATCAAGTGGAATAGGAGAAGCAACAGCCAAAAAGCTTGCTGATTCTGGAGCTAACGTAGTAATTACCGCGAGACGCACAGATCGTTTGAAAGAGCTGAAAGATTCTATTGAGAAAAATGGAGGTAAGGCACTTGTTGTAACTGCAGATGTTACCAGTAAGAAAGATTGGAAAGCCGTAATGGATGAAACTCATCAAACTTTTGGAAAGGTGGATGTACTAATAAATAATGCCGGATTGATGCCGCTTTCGTTTGTTGAAAATCTCAAAACAGATGAATGGGATAAAATGGTTGATGTGAATATTAAAGGTGTGCTTAATGGTATCGCGAGCGTAGTACCTGATATGAAAGAAACAAAAAGCGGCCACATCATTAATATTTCATCTGTTGCCGGTCGAAAAGTAATGCCGGCAGGTGCTGTTTATTGTGCGACCAAATATGCGGTACGCGCACTAAGTGAAGGAATCCGTCAGGAAATGGGACCAAAGTACAATACCAAAGTGACAGCCATTGAACCCGGTTTTGTTGATACTGAATTGACAAATACCATCACTGATGAAGATGTACAGGAAATGATGTCCCAGTTTCAGGATTTAACTCCATTACAGGCTCAGGATATAGCGAATTCTATACATTATGCACTTACACAACCAGAACACAGTAGTGTAAATGAAATTTTAATCAGACCGACAACTCAGGAACTTTAGGATTTTACTGAATAAAATGAATTATAAAGGCTTCATCATTTAATTGATGAAGCTTTTTTTTTAGCAGATAAAACTGATATTGAAAAGACCCAATATACCCAAAATAAGCGCTGTGATACCAATAATCACGCGATAGGGATTGAGCACAGCTGAAGCCCTGTTGAAGAAATCGTGTAAGCTAGGGTTGTTTTCTAAAGCTCCACCGAGTAAGGTAAGTCCAGCCAGGATGCTAACTGCATCTCTAAAAAAGCAAAAAGGTTTTAACAGATACCATATTCCCAGAATTAAGCAAATTCCCCCAATTACAGCTGTAAAAGGTTGTAAAGCCCCGGCTGTTTTACTCACCACCTGAGTTTTTCCATCATATTTGGTCAGAGTAGCTACGGCAAGAAGTATTCCCGCACAAATGAGTGCTAATTCGTAGAGTAGATGCATGGAAAATAAAATATTTAGAGTTCATCAAAATTTTGAACAGGAATAAGATCTTCCTTTTGACGTATAAAATTAACAGCTTCAAGCAAACTGTCAAATGAAACAATTGCGTCTTTGTAAAAAAAACGTTCGATGATCAGATTGGGAATTGATTTTGAGCGATAGGTAACAGCTGCAAAAATATTGAATCGCTTGCCCATGCCTAAAAATTTTAACCAGTCCTGAGGCTTGATGGAGTAGTCGTTTATTCGATTTGAAATGTAGTTTAAATGATTGGTTTCTGTACCGTAAAATTCTGTTCCTAAATTTATTACCTCAAGAGCTTTATCCCAGTCAAATAAAACTCCTTCCGCTATTTCTGAGATGATAAAATCGTCGAAAAAGTAGAAGATGCCAAAAGAGAATCTGTGCTCCTGACGTACATGAGATATAAGTGGTGTTTCACAGACTTTCATAAGATATTTAAATAATAATAACCTTATTATGAATTTAAGAAATAGACGCGATAATATAGCCTAAAATGATTAAAATACTGTGAATATGATGTATATCTATAAAAAAACCGCCCTAAGGCGGCTTTTTGTAAGAATTTATAAGCTAATTAGTCTGTGCTGCTCACAAGAGAAAGGAACTTGTCAAGATTTGGCAAAATGATTATGCGCGTTCTTCTGTTTTTAGCCCTGTCTTCTTTCGTCGCATTGTCTACTAAAGGAAGGTAGCTGCTACGACCTGCTGCTATTAATTTTGCAGGATCTACATTATATTTGTCCTGTAGCTCACGTATGATGGCTGTTGATCGTTGTACACTTAACTCCCAATTGTCTTTAATGTATGCGCCCGGTTTTACAGTCTGGTCGTCAGTATGACCTTCAACCATAACTTCGACGGCCGGTTCAGAATTTATAACATCAGCCAGGCGTTTGAGTAAATCGTCAGCTTTACGGCTTACACGATAGCTTCCGCTATTGAACAATAACTTATCTGAAACATTAATCATAACCACAGTCTCATCAATATCAACCTGGATGTCATCATCTGAAGTAACATTTTCATCCAGATTCTTCTTTAAATTGTAAGAGATGGCCAGATTCATAGAGTCTTCAAGGCTTGTTGCCTGAGAAAGCTCATCCTGATTTGCATTCTTCAAAGTCTCACGCATTTTTGCTTTAGAGTCTTCAGACATCACAGCCAGGTTCTCTACCAGATCTAATTTCTGATAGTTCTCATCACGCAGGGAATTGATTTTAGTATTATAATCTGCAACACGATTTTCAATCGCGTTGTACTTGGCCTCAAGTTCTTCTTTTTCTACCTGAGTTTTGGTCAACGTGACACGAGTATTGTCGTATTGACTTTGCAGTTCTGTATATTTTTTTTTAGATACACAGGAAACGGTAAGTATGGTTACGCCCAGGGCCGCAACGGTGTTTAAAGTTTTCATTTTTATCAAAAATTATAGTTAGGTTTTTATAACCTCGAAAAATGCGCATTAGTGCCCTAACGATCTTATTTTTCTGTTAAAAAAAAAATCCTGCAATTCGATGAACTGCAGGATTTTTTTATTGGCTGATTTTTCAGCTTTGCATTAAAATAGATTATTTGATTTCAACGAGTTCCAGATCAAAAACTAAATCCTGACCGGCCAGTGGGTGATTTGCATCAATTACGATACTGTCATTACGCACTTCGGCAACTCGTAACTGGCGCTCAGTACCATCAGGGTTTTTAGCCATAAGTCCCATACCTACCTGAGGATCAATTTCAGAAGGTAAATCACTTTTAGGAACTTCCTGAAAAAGCTCTTTTCTTACTTCCCCATAAGCCTCAGCTTCTGGGATTGTAACGGTCTTTTTTTCGCTAACTGACATATCAATCAAACCTTGTTCAAAACCGGGAATGATCATACCCTGACCAAGCTGAAATTCAAGAGGCTGCTTATCTACCGAACTGTCAAAAATCTGACCATTAGTAAGCTTACCGGTGTAATGAACTTTTACTGTGTCGTTATTTTTTACTTTTCGCTGTGTGTTTTTTTCCTGTGTTTCCATAGGCACAAACTAAAGATTAGGGCTTGCAATACCTAGGTATAAGTGTTAAAATCTGAATTTTTAGGAGTCTTAAAACAAAAAGCATCAAAACCTGAGGAATTGATGCTTTTAAGTAGATTTTTTTGTGTTATTAGGACTTGCTTGCGCGCTTGTTTTTAATGATTTTTGAAATAACCAGATAAGCTATTAGCGCAATAACAAAATAGAGGAAATACGATACAGGTTTGCCATCACCACCTACTGTGGTAAATATACGTTCCCAACGAATTTTCTCCCCAATTCCCTTGCCATTACTATCCCAGCTAAACCAGATAAACACCGGTTTACCTACAATATGATTCTCAGGTACAAAGCCCCAAAAACGGCTGTCTTCACTGTTGTGGCGGTTATCACCCATCATCCAGTAATAGTCCTGTTTAAAGGTGTAGGAGGTAAGCGGTTGCCCATCTAACAGAACCTGATTACCATTTACAGTAATTTTACGCGGATTTCCCATTTCTTCGCCCTCATAAACTTCTATGAGTCTTTTATAAAGCGGAATGTTCTCGGCATTAATTGGTGTAGTCGTACCTTTTTTAGGGATATATAAAGGTGCGATCTGATCAACATTTCCTAAACTGGCCGATCCTTTAGGAAAAATAGATGGTTCTTTAGTATCCCTGGGTGCAATTATACGTTCGAGAGCAGCAACATTGGGATGATTTTTAAAGCGCTCCGCGTTTTCTTCAGAAAGTTCAGGAATATAAAATTGGTTTCCCTGTACAAATCGAAGCTGCTTAATCTTGTACTGATCGTAAAGATTTTTAGCATTAAAGCCACCGTTTTTAGATACCCCGGTATAGCCGTATTGTAAACGTGCTCGGTCTGGTAATTCCAGAGGTTTGTTGTTTACAAACACTTTACCGTCCACAACTTTGAGGCTGTCACCCGGCAAACCTACTGCACGCTTCACATAGTTAGACTTTTTATCTATTGGCTTGTGGTAATATTTACCGTCATCAAGTCCATAAAATTTATTAACCGTATCTACAGGCCAGCTGAAAACCACAATATCACTGCGTTCCACATCCTGAAATCCCGGTAGTCTGAAATAGGGGAGCTGTGGCTTATCTAGATACGATTTGACTCCCAGTTTAGGAATTGTGTCGTGTACCATTGGGAAACTTACGGTGGTCATGGGTGTACGGGCCCCATAGTGAAACTTGCTTACAAATAGAAAATCTCCAATTAACAAGGTACGTTCTAAGGAACCTGTAGGTATTGTAAAAGGTTGCATTACATAGGTGTGTACAATGGTAGCTGCAACAACTGCAAAAAGAATGGAACTTACCCATTCCCCGGAAGTACTCTTAGGAACTAATGAACGATCTTCCCTATAAGTAACATCCTGCATGTAATTAATGTAATACAGGTAAAACCCTAGTGTGATAAGAACCAATACGGTATCTGTCGTAGTGTTTTTTCCAAAACTGCGAGCCGTTTCAACCCAAACAACCGGAAACATAATAAGATTTACAATAGGGATAAAAAGAAGAATCGTCCACCACCATGGTCTCCCAATAATTTTCATCAAAATGACGGCGTTGTAAACGGGAATAATGGCTTCCCAGGCTTGTCTGCCGGCTTTTTTATACAGTTTCCAGGTTCCTAAAAAATGAATTACCTGAACTACCAGAAAAAAAATAAACCACTGTATTAAGGTCATAGGTCTTTATTTTAAATGCTGACTACAAAAAGAATAATTCTAGTTTGTAAGTCAAAAAAATCAATATACTGTTACAATTTTTTACGTAGAGATCAATTGGCTATAAGCCCAGAACATCTTTCATACCGTAAACTCCGGTTTTATCTTTTAACCATTCTGCAGCGATTATAGCTCCAAGGGCAAAGCCATTACGACTATGTGCTTTGTGCTCGATGGTGATTTCATCCACGGCACTTTGGTAATTAATACTGTGCGTACCGGGAACTTCGCCTTCGCGTATTGCTTTTATCGTTAATTTACCTTCCTGCTTTTCGTCTAAAATCCAATCCTTTTTCTCAGAATGATCAACTATTCCTTCAGCAAGGGTTATCGCCGTACCGCTGGGTGCATCCAGTTTATGAATGTGATGCACTTCGGTCATACTTACATCATATTCCTGAAGATTCTGCATCATCTTGGCTAATTGCTTATTAAGCTCAAAAAAGATATTGACACCCACACTAAAATTAGACGCGTAAATAAAAGCGCCCTTTTTGTTTTCGCAAAGCGAAACCATATCATCATAACGTTCAAGCCAACCCGTGGTACCTGATACTACTGGCACACCGGCATTTAGGCATGCTGAAATATTTGCTACTGCAGCATCTGGAACACTAAAATCGATAGCAACATCAGCACTATTAAATTCATAGTCGTCACCCTGATCGATGGTTTTTACAATACTATGTCCACGTTCAGTAGCAAGTTTTTCTATGGTTTTTCCCATTCGGCCGTAGCCTAATAGTGCAATTTTCATAATTAAAAAGTATAGGTAATACGCATCCCGAATGTATTGGAGATATCTAAATCGTCGCGTTGTATATAAGGGGAGAAGCTCAGCCTATCTTCAATATCGTATTGAGAGAGGTGCGCATCTACGTTAGCTTCTAAAATTTGAAGTACATAAATACCGGCGGTAATTAAAATAGAAAGCTCTTTATTTCTGCGGTAAAAATCCTGAGCCCGTATCAGTTGATCTTCGGTAAAAATCTGATTGATATTTCCTTCTTCATCAATTTCTGTAAACTCATCAATACGTCCCGCTATTCGGTCTTTGTAAGCAGTGCGATAGGTTTGAAACAAATCCTGATTATAGATTGCGATTCCTACACCGGTACCAATAGCTCCGTAAACCAGAGGGATTTTCCAATAGTCGCCGTTATAAGCCTGACCCAATCCCGGAAGCACAGCGGCATAAAATGCGGCTCGCGAAGGTTTTAAAGCATCGTATTCCTGAAAAGTTTCATCAATTTCTTCCGCTTTAACAGTAGGCGCTTCCTGCTCGTCAGAAATTTGAGCCTGAATGCTTAGGGTTAAAAAGAGACCTGTGATAAGCGAAACCAGTTTACGCACCAGAAATAAGTTTTTTAAGACGTTTGAAGTCTTCTTCAGATGAAAACGGAATGATTAGCTTTCCATTGCCTTTGGCGGCAACTTTTACGTCAACTTTAGCTCCAAAATATTCTGCAAACTCTTTTTTCCCGTTTTCAATGAATTCAGGAATCTGTGCCGGTTTTGATTTTTCAGGAGTCTTAATACCTTTTCCGGATTTATAATCCTTAACCAGAGCTTCTGTAGCACGCACAGACAGTGAATTCTCAATTATCTTTTCGTAGATATCAAGTTGATCTGACGTATTATCTATATTGATAAGTGCCCGGCCGTGGCCCATAGACAAAAAGCCATCACGCATACCGGTTTGAATAATGGGATCAAGTTTAAGAAGGCGCAAATAGTTTGCAATGGTTGAGCGATTTTTACCTACCCGTTCGCTCATTTGCTCCTGCGTAAGGTTAATTTCTTCAATAAGGCGCTCATAAGACAAAGCGATCTCAATGGGATCCAGATCTTCACGCTGTATGTTTTCAACCAGTGCCATCTCAAGTGATTCCTGGTCATTTGCGATGCGTATGTAGGCTGGAATGGTTTCAAGACCCACAAGTTTTGAAGCTCTAAAACGGCGTTCACCTGATACGAGCTGGTATTTTCCGAAATCAATTTTGCGTACGGTGATGGGTTGAATTACCCCCAACTCCCGAATGGATGAAGCCAGTTCTTTAAGAGCATCTTCATTAAAGCTGCTACGCGGCTGAAACGGGTTAACTTCAATCTGATCAAGCTCTAATTCAACGATGTTACCTACAACCTTATCTGCACCTTTATCTCCTGCTGATTTTATGTCGTTATCGGGATCCTTCAGCAGTGCTGAAAGACCACGACCCAGAGCTTGTTTTTTCATTGCTTTAGCCATGCTTACGCGTCATTTTTTGTGATTATCTCCTGGGCTAAACTTAAGTAATTTGCGGCACCTTTACTGCCCGCATCGTAGTTTATTATGCTTTCACCGTAACTGGGAGCTTCGCTAAGGCGCACATTACGCTGGATGATGGTTTCAAAAACCATTTCATCAAAATGCTTTTGCACCTCTTCCACAACCTGATTAGATAAACGCAGGCGTGAGTCAAACATAGTCAACAACAAGCCTTCTATGTCTAACGTGCTGTTGTGTATTTTTTGAACACTTTTAATGGTGTTTAGCAATTTACCCAGACCTTCAAGTGCAAAATACTCACATTGTATAGGTATAATTACCGAATCTGATGCGGTAAGTGCATTAAGCGTAAGAAGTCCCAAAGAAGGCGCGCAGTCAATCAAGATATAGTCGTATTGATCTTTTAAGTGACGTATTGCTTTACGAAGCATATATTCACGCTGTTCCATCTCGACCAGTTCAATTTCTATCGCTACAAGATCTATGTGTGCCGGAATGAGATCCAGATTGGGAGATTCCGTTTTGATAATGGTTTCTTCAGCAGAGCTGGAATGTTCGAGTAACTGATAGGTACCCAACTCTACAGACTCTACGTCAACACCCAGGCCTGAGGTGGCATTTGCCTGCGGATCTGCATCAATAAGAAGAACTTTTTTTTCAAGAACCCCTAGAGAGGCTGCCAGATTTACCGAAGTAGTTGTCTTACCAACGCCCCCTTTTTGATTTGCAATTGCAATGATTTTACCCATAGGTTGTGTGAGAATTATTAAGCGAAAATACAATATATAACCCGCAAATGAAATGCTTTTTGTTAACAGTCGTCGTTCACAAAAACTTCACGAACAGATACTCTTAAATGTAGTAACTGCTGAAAAGTTAGCTACCGAAATAAATTATTATTAATAATGGATTATAATTTATAAATGAACTATTTACATCTGAAAATTAGGGGTTTGGTCGATTTTATTTTTTTGATCCTTTTATTGCTTGTACATTCAACTGTATAAAACATAACAAAAACTAAGTATTATGAACCAAACCAAACTTAAACTGGAAGATTTCTCTTTTGAGAAGTTGGAAGAGCGTAAGGAATTTACATTCTATTACAGTCACGACTCCGGTTGTGCAAAAACACACAGCTCTTGTGATCCATGTTCACCACCACCGTCTTGTCCACCACCTCCACCACCACCATGTGGCGGTACACCAACCTAAAATAAATATTAGTTGGGTGGCATCTTAAGGTGCAGTTAAAACTAAAAGTTCAAATTAAATTTTTAATTTGAACTTTTTACATTTTTAGATATGTCTCAAAACGCAATCTCAACCTATTTTTTTACCCGCTTACTTGAATTTATCAGTCCTTTGTGTGACATAGATGATGATGAGCGCTTTAATAGCTTTAAAAAGGCGGTATCATATTATACCTATTACACCTTCACCATTGATGCATTAGTTGATGGCGAGATACGTTTTGATTCAAATACTCAGGCAAGCGAGCATAAACTTGTAAAGGCAAACAGTTCTAACACCAAATCCTTATGCATATTAGCCAGGCTATTTGATGATAATTCTCCTTTTTGGACAATCATGGAAACTTATATGAACTCTTATTATGCTGGCTTGGTCCTTGAGAAACAGAATAATAACAATGAGTATTCGCACAGTCTGGAAAGTTTTAAGGTTTATGCGTTAGCAAAACATGCACCAGCATTTGTCCCTTCAGGCGGATTGCTTTTACTTTTTAAAGCTCAAATAGATCAAAAACGGCTAGAGCGTTTATTAACTCCATTATTCTACGGGATGCAAATGCTTGATGATCTTGAAGATTTTTATCAGGATATTCAATCGGGCCAATTAACTTATTGTATTAGCCGGGTAAAAAGTTATATAAAACTGGAAGGAGTGGAAAATCCAAATAATCTGGAGCGCTTTGAGGAACGTGTTTTCTATCTGTCAGGAATTGCTCGAGAATGCAACGATTTTGCAGAAAAACAATTTGAGAAGGCCATGGAAGAGGCTTTGGAACTTCAACTGAATGATTTGGTTTCCTGGATTGAAAGTATGTTTAAAATGCTTGAGCACAACCGCAATATTATTGACGAGGTAAGTAACTAGAATGGCAATCTTAAAGAAGCATTACAGCATTTCACAATATGAGCAGGACTCCTGGGTTCTTGAGCGTGAAAACAGGCATTATATCATTTCAGCTCCAGCAAAAGAATTGTTAGACTTGTTAAGTAACGCAGACAACCTGGAGGAGGCTTGTGCTGAATTTAATGGGGAATATGGCTATCACTTTACAGTTGAGCAATTTTGGGAGTTTATCGTAAACCGATTGGGTTTTACGGGTTTGCTTTTAAATTACGAAGCCGTAGAGGAAAAGGAACACAAATTTATCAATCTTCAATTTGTAATTCTTAATGAAAAATGGGCCGGTCTAATCGCAATCCCGCTTATACCATTATTTAATAAGGTATTTTTCTATGTTAGTTTCAGTTTATTATTTCTACTAGCGGTGTTTAGCTTGGTAAGGTTCAGCTTTCAAAATACCGGTTTTTCGGTAATTGATTTAATGCTTCTATATTTAGGCACCATTTTGCTTCATGAACTTGGGCATATAGCCGCCTGTAAGCGATTTACAGGTAAAAATGGAGAAATAGGAGGGGGCCTTTACTTAATTTTCCCGGTTTTGTTTTCAAACATAACTGCATTATGGCAGGCTAAAAAAAGTGAACGCATCATTGGCAATCTGGCCGGTGTATATATGCAGCTTTGGTGTCTGGTGTTTTTTTACCTGTTGAATTGGCTTTATCCAGATTTTGTCTTATTCAATCAAATCGTTTTTGTGCTGGCGCTGTACAGCATGATTCAGCTCATTCCCTTTATACGCTCTGACGGTTACTGGCTTTTGTCTGATTTGAGTAGTACACCTAATTTGTTAACAAGGGCTAATGCTGCTTTGAGTGATTTCGTAAAGTCTCCTAAACGCTTTTACACTACAGATCGAAGACCCAAGGCTTCATTCTTGTTAGGCTATTCTGTTTTTAATAATGTTGTCATTCTCTATTTTGTAGGTCTTCAATTGGTATTGAACAGTCACGCTATAATCGAGTTTCCGCTATACCTGATTGAAGTTTGCGAGCACATCATACATTTTGAAGCGGTAGCATTCGATTTCAGCTACTTTCCTGTTTTACTTTTCTATATTGTGAGTTTTCAATTGCTGAAACGTGGTTTTGATTCGATTTTTAAAAGTACCAAAAACCAGGAAGCAATCCCCTGATCTGGTCTAAAATAAAAACTCCCTCGACGTAAGGCTACCTGAGGGAGTTTATTGATGTTCCTGACTATAAATTATTCGGTTTCCTCAGGCATTAATACACCCATGAAATAATTGTCATCCAAGTATTTGTTGGCAACCGCTTTTAATTCTTCTGCAGTCAGCGCATTTACTCGATCTTCAAAACTCATCATCATAGTAATGTCTTTATCTTCTTTATCACTATCCTGCAATACCGAAAGCCAAAAAGCATTTTTCTGCATTTGGTCTTTGCGTTCCTGTAAATAAGTCTCTTTTACTTTTGCCAAATCTTCAGCAGTAGGACCATTTTCTTTGAGTTTCTCTACTTCAGCTAAAGCGGCTTCAGTTAACTTTTCTACGTTATCAGGACCACACGGAAAGCTGATGCTGAATGTAGCGTTTCCATAAGGATATTTACGTAAAGATCCATTGGCACCTACGCCATAAACCCCGCCAATTTCCTCACGCAGTTGCTCTATTAGTTTAATCGTTAGCACTTCGCCTAAAGCATCCAGCTCCAGAGCTTCTTCCGGATCGTAGCTAGTCTCTTCGACCCAAACGAGTTGTACCTGACTTTTAGGATCAGTACCCTTGTTTACAACCACTTTTTGGTATTCATCTTTCACACGAAAATCGGGTACATTAAAAGTTTCGTTACTGTTTTTACCAGGCAGACTGCCTATATAGGTTTTGGCAAATTCTTTCAGCTTTGCTTCATCAATATTCCCAACAAAATAGAAGTTGAAATCACCTGCGTCTGCAAATCGTTCCTGATATTTAGCATAGGCAAGATCATAATCTGCCTCATCCATTTTCTGTGGAGTAGGGAAGCCGCTGTATCGTGGATTTCCTTCGTTACGAATTTTTCCGATCTCGTTTTGATAGTAGAAATTAGGATTAGCCATCAGGTTACCTAAAAAACTCTTTTGCTTGGAGATAAACGAATTGTAAGCTTCCTCATCTTTATTCAAATCGGTAAAATACAGGTACACTTCCTGAAATAGCGTTTCGAGGTCTTTTGGCGCAGCCTGCCCTCTGAAACCTTCGGTACTGCCGGAAATAAATGGTGATACCTGAACGATTTTACCACTCATCAATTTATTCATATCATTGAGTGAAAGTCCGCCAATTCCTGCCTGAGTCAAACCACTGTTTGCAAATGTTGTCGCGAGGTAATCCTCATCGGAGTACAGACTGGTACCCCCATAACTGAATGCGCTAAACAGCACTTCATCATTTTTAAAATCGGTGATTTTATAAGTGACTTTAGCTCCATTACTTAAGGTAAAGCTTTTAAAATCCAGATCAGCATTTGATTCTTCAGAAACAATCTCTCCAGCTTCAGGTTTAGCTTCAAGGAGTTCACTTCGTACAGCCTCGTCTTCATAAGCGGTTAATTCTGCGTTTTCAACTTCATCTAATAAAGCTAATACTTCGTCCTCTTTTACTGGCTCAAGTCCGTCTTTCTCAGGACCAGTAAGAATGATAACCCGGTTATCAGGATGTATGAAGTTTTCAATAAGACCATTAACATCCTTTAGATTTATGGAAGGAAGTACTTTTTGATAAAAGTCATATTCCCATTCAATACCAGGGATAGGCTCTTCTTCCAAATAATTATTAATGTATTCGCCTACAATACGGCCGCTTTCCATTTTATCGCGGTCTTTGTAAGTTTTTTCCATACGGGAAAGCATTTCCTTTTTTGCACGTTCTAATTCACCTTCCTGAAAACCAAATCGCTTAACACGCTCATTTTCATCAAGTAAAGCTTTTAGAGCTGTAAGCTGACCGGTTTCACTGGTTTGCGCTACAGATTGATACGCTTTTTTATCACGGGCATACGTGCCGCCATAATAACTGTATCCAAAAATAAATGGTGGATTCGCTTCGTTACGCAATTCATTAAGTCTGTTGTTAAGCATGGTCGAAAACAGACTGCGTACAACCAAATCCTTATAATCCTGAGTGGTCTTGCTAGCCGGACTTTTAAAGGTGTCTTTGTACATCACCTGAACACGGCTAAAAGGTGCTTCAGGATCAGAAGCTACAGTTACAAAAGTTTCCTCGTGGTTAGGGAGGTCAAATTCCTCACGCTTTGGAGCATTTTTCTTTGGCTCAATTTTACCGAAATGATCTTTTATTTTTTGCTCTAATGTGGCCACATCAAGATCTCCTACGGCAACTACCGCCATTAAATCTGGGCGGTACCAGTCGTTGTAAAAATTGCGAAGCGTCTCGTAATCAAAGTTTTCTAAAACTTCTTTTTTACCAATAGGCAAACGCTCTGCATATTTAGAACCGTAAAGCATTTTAGGTAAATATTCCTGAAGCATACGCTTGTCTGGTCCTAGACCCAGACGGTATTCTTCAAGTACCACACCGCGCTCACCATCAATGGCTTCTTCGGTAAGGGTAGTATTATGCGCCCAGTCTTCGAGAATCTGAAATCCTTTTTCCAACTTTTCAGGATCATCACTTGGGATGGGCAGAATGTATACGGTTTCGTCAAAACTGGTGTAGGCGTTAAGGTCAGCTCCAAATTTCACCCCGATACTTTGCAGGTAATCGACCAATTCGTTCTTCTGAAAATTAGTAGTACCGTTAAAGTTCATATGCTCCATAAAATGCGCCAGACCCTGCTGATCGTCATTTTCTAAGATCGAACCTGCATTGACAACCAGACGTAATTCTACTTTGTCTTCGGGCTTGCCGTTGTTGCGAATGTAGTAGGTAAGGCCGTTATCAAGCTTACCTATTTTCACATTAGGATCAGTAGGAATTTGGCCTTGAGGAATATTTGAGGAATTGGCCTTGCCCTCTACATTTTGAGCATGTATCGTTCCCAAAAGGAACAGACAAAGACAAAAAATCCAAAAATTGTGCTTTTTCATTAATACGTATTTAATGTTAGTGTAAGTTTTACCCGTCTGGGTAAAGTATAGGGATTTTTAAAACTAATAATTTAGTTTTTTAAAATCCATTATTTCCCCGGTTTTATTTAAAAATTTTTAAAGAGGGGGCTTAGCCTTTTCGTTTAGCTTTAACCATAGCTTCGAGCTGGTCCCATAATTCTTCAGGGATATCTTTAAGCAGGTTGAATTGTCCCGCACCTTCTAGCCATTCTCCACCGTCAATCGTGATGACTTCTCCATTGACATAAGCTGAAAAATCGGAAAGCAGATACGCAGCCAGATTGGCTAATTCCTGATGATCGCCTACGCGGCGCAGCGGGACTTTTTTAGAAAGGTCAAATTTTTCTGCCAGATCTCCAGGAAGCAAACGTTCCCAGGCACCTTTGGTAGGGAAGGGGCCGGGGGCAATCGCATTAGAACGTATACCGTACTTCGCCCATTCAACGGCCAGTGATCGCGTCATCGCGAGCACGCCTGCTTTTGCAGTTGCGCTGGGTACAACATAGGCAGAACCCGTCCAGGCATAGGTTGTAACAATATTGAGAATGGTTTTGTTTTTTTCTCCGGAATCAATCCAGTGTTTACCGAATGCTAACGTACAGTTTTTGCTTCCCTTCAATACAATATCAATCACCACATCAAAAGCATTGGCTGAAAGTCGTTCGGTAGGCGAAATGAAATTACCCGCAGCATTATTCAGCAAAACATCAATACTGCCGTATTTTTCAATAACGCTATCCCGCATGGCTTCAACCTGATCATAATGGCGTACATCGCATTGAACGGCAAAGCAGTTGCCTCCGGTTTCTTCCTCAAGTTCCTGAGCAGTATTTTTTAGTTTATCTAAATCGCGTGAAGTGATGGCCACGTTGGCTCCCAGTTCCAAAAAGTATTTGGTCATTGATTTCCCCAGACCGCTTCCGCCGCCGGTGACCACAATCGTTTTTCCTTTTAGCGCATCGTCGCGTAGCATTTTATCGGTATAGTTCATTGTATGTTTTTTAAATTAAATCGGTCAGCTATTCTTCAAACGTCTGCAACAAAATCTCCAAAATCGAAATGGCCGCCTCGCTTATTTTCGAGCCAGGACCAAAAACGGCAACCGCACCGGCATCAAATAAAAACTGATAATCTTTACGCGGAATCACGCCGCCTACGATCACCATAATGTCTTCGCGATCGAGTTTTTTCAGTTCTTCAATCACCTGCGGAACCAAGGTTTTATGACCTGCCGCCAACGAGGAAACGCCAAGAATATGCACATCATTTTCAACCGCCTGGCGGGCGACTTCTTTGGGCGTTTGAAACAACGGACCGATATCTACATCAAAGCCAACGTCGGCATAACCGGTTGCTACAACTTTAGCTCCGCGGTCGTGGCCATCCTGACCCATTTTGGCAATCATAATACGGGGACGTCGCCCTTCTAGTTTGGCAAAACGGTCTGCGAGCTCCTGTGCTTTCGCGAAAGCGGGATCTTTTTTAATTTCTTTACTGTACACGCCGCTAAAGGATTTGGTTTGTGCCTTATGCCTGCCGTAAACCTCCTCCAATGCAGAAGAGATTTCGCCTAAAGTGGCACGTTTACGAGCTGCTGCTACTGCTAAAGTTAGTAAATTACCTTCGCCGGTTTTTGCACAACGTGTTAAATCAGCCAGAGCCTCTTCGGTATCTTTTGTATTTCGGGAAGCTTTTAATGTGTTGAGACGCTCAATTTGTGATTTACGAACGGCGTCGTTATCGACCTCAAGGGTAACGATATCATCTTCGGTATTCAACCTGTATTTGTTGACGCCAACAATAATATCCTGACCACTGTCTATACGCGCTTGTTTGCGGGCAGCGGCTTCCTCTATGCGCAGCTTGGGAATACCTTTTTCTATAGCCTTTGTCATTCCGCCCAGTTCTTCCACTTCTTCAATGAGTTTCCAGGCTTTTTTGGCAATCTCGTGTGTGAGATTTTCGACATAATAGCTGCCTGCCCACGGGTCTACCGTACGTGTGATTTCGGTTTCCTTTTGAAGATAGATCTGGGTATTACGGGCGATACGTGCCGAAAAATCAGTAGGCAATGCTATGGCCTCATCAAGTGCGTTTGTATGGAGGCTTTGAGTTCCACCAAAAGCTGCCGCAGCTGCTTCAATAGTGGTGCGCGCCACATTATTAAACGGATCCTGTTCAGTGAGACTCCATCCACTGGTTTGACAATGCGTACGCAGGGATAGTGACTTTTTATTTTTAGGATTGAATTGCTTTACAATTTTCGCCCAAAGCATACGCGCCGCTCGCATTTTTGCAATTTCCATAAAGTGGTTCATCCCAATCGCCCAAAAGAACGAAAGCCTGGGCGCAAAATCATCTACGCTCATCCCGGCGGCAATTCCGGTACGCAGGTATTCGAGTCCGTCTGCCAGCGTGTAGGCGAGTTCGATATCGCAGGTTGCACCGGCTTCCTGCATATGATAACCCGAGATGGAAATTGAATTAAACTTCGGCATCTGCTTAGAAGTAAATTCAAAAATGTCAGAAATGATGCGCATCGACGGGGCAGGAGGGTAGATGTAGGTATTCCTAACCATAAATTCCTTCAGAATATCGTTTTGAATGGTGCCCTGCAGCTGCTCGGGTTTCACACCCTGTTCTTCGGCAGCAACGATATAAAACGCCATAATGGGCAAAACGGCGCCGTTCATGGTCATCGAGACGCTCATCTGATCCAGCGGAATCTGGTCAAAAAGCACTTTCATATCCTCAACGCTGTCAATGGCCACACCGGCTTTGCCCACATCGCCTTCCACGCGCTCGTGATCGCTATCGTAACCGCGGTGTGTTGCGAGATCAAAAGCAACTGAGAGTCCTTTTTGTCCGGCTTTTAAATTACGGCGGTAAAACGAATTGCTCTCTTCGGCAGTAGAGAACCCTGCATATTGCCTGATAGTCCAGGGACGTCTTACATACATCGTGCTGTAGGGGCCTCGTAAATAAGGCAGAATCCCGGCTGCAAAATCCAGATGCTCTAGCTTTTCCAGATCCTGAGCAGTATACTGTTTTTTGACCTTAATTTCTTCGGCAGTGAGCTGAAAATCACTTGAAACGGTATCCGCTTGAAATGCTTTAAGTTTAAGATGTTGCAGATTTTTGCGCATAGTTTAAATTTTCATTCGGCGAATAAACGGATCAAAATCAGCTTCAAAAGGCGTGTTGAAAATAAATTGAAACGTTTGATTATTCCGGGTACTTATCAGGTAAATATGCCTGTAATTCACTAGGGTCTCATCAAAATTAGAAAGCTTGAAAACAGCTTTAAAGATCTTTACGTCGTCTGTGGCACTGTATTTTGCCGTCTGCTTTTCGAAGAACAAATCAGGCCCGGAAGCATCCTGTTGATTTTTCCTTATCATAGCAAGCATATATTTAGCATCCTGCCTTTTAAAATCGAAGTAGGGTATGCTATTTACTGCGCAAAACGAGTAGTTGTCCTTATCGTAGAGCAGGTAGAATTTTCCTTTTAAATTATCACGTAAATTGGTAAATAAGCTTACAAAAGGGTCATCAATACTATCGTTGATTTTCTTTACCTCGTATTCATATTCACTAATCGAATATTTTTCAAAAGTGTCTGGTAAGTAGATAGATACAGCGTCTTTATCTAGAGTAAAATAGCTACCCTGATCCGCCACTAGCACCGGCTCTTCCGGAACTTTAGCTAAGCTGGTTGCAGTTTGAACAGCTTCTTTGCACGAAACAATAAGCACAATCAATACAAAAAATAAAAATCTACTCATCCTTCAGTCGTTTTTGCTCCAATTCTTCCGAAAGGCGTCTTACAATTATGGGTTCTATAAGCGTCTTGCGGGGTTTGACTTTTAAAAAAGGGTACAATTCCAGATCATTTTTCATGTTATCATCCGGGTTTTGGTATTTATTTGTCCCCACCAGAATTTTTTCGCCTGCATCAAAACGCTCCTGTTCTTTTGCAGCAGTTTCTTTGATTTTATTCTGAATCTTCCCTTCAATGAGTTGAGTTACAAAACCTCCGCCCGCTTCCAATTCTTTAAACAAGGCCAAAGCCTGCTCTGCCATTTGCGCGGTAATGGATTCTACATAGTAAGCTCCTTCTGCAGGATTTGTTACCTGATCAAAATAGCTTTCGTGCTTTAAAATGAGTAGTTGATTACGAGCAATACGTTGACCAAAGTCGTTGGTTTTATGGTAAATCGCATCGTAGGCCAGATTGCAAATTGTATTGGCGCCACCCAAAACAGCACTCATAGCTTCAGTAGTGGTACGCAGTAAATTGGTATTGTAATCGTAAAGTGTCTTGTTGCGTAGCGCAGGAATGGCTATAATGTGACAGCTTTCGTTCAAATTGTATTCAGAAGCCAGAGTTGCGTAAAGCAGGCGCAGGGCTCGAATTTTTGCAATTTCAAAAAAATAGTTTGAGCCACAAGCTACTTTAAACGTGAGGGTTTGGTTTTTTAAGTGATCGTCAAAATGATTGAGGTACTCATTGGCGTGCGAGAGGGTATAAGCCAATTGCTGAACGCCAGTTGCACCGGCATTATGATATCTCGTGGTATCAATACCTATAACGTTATCGTGAGAGGTGTTTAAAAAAAGACGCTCCAGGTTTTTGAAATCGGTTTTTTGATCAGCAAACCAATTTCCGGTAAATGCCAATTGTCCTACCGGGTCAAGATTGAGATGACTTTTAGATCTATGTGTTTTTAAGTTTTCGCAAAGCGAAAGCATAAAATCTACATCGAAAAAGCTCAGATTAAAATACAGGCTGAAGGATTCAGACGGAAGCTCGCTTAGTAATTTTTTACTGTCAAAAGGGGCGTCTGCCTTAAAAACAAGACTTTCAGCTCCTTTTTGAAGCACTTCGCGAGCGGTTTTGGCGGTTTGCTTTACGTCAAGCACATAAATTTCCTCAGCGATCTGCCAGGATTGAGGCTGCCCGGGAATGGAAGTGACTTTAGTGCTTTCTCTGTGGTAAAAGGGTTTTACATGAATACCTTCGGGGCTTTTCCAAACTAAAGATTCATTATACTCTGCACCTTTAAGATCGTACTGAATCTGTTGCTTAAACGTTTTTTCGCTAACAGCATCAAATTCAGCAAACAATCCGTTTCCTTTAATCTGCGTTTCCTGAGTGGCTTCAAAAGCCTCTTCAATGGCAGATTTAGGTTTTTGACTGGAATTTTCTTCCGGTTGATTATTCATTTTTTTTGAGTTTAAGGCTGTCTTCATACTCAATGATGAAAATTTCTTCGCCTTCTTTTTTCATATGATATTCTTCGCGGGCAAAACGCTCCAGTTCCTGACTGTCCTGGAGTTTGTTGATCTGACTGCGATCCTGCTGAATTTGCTCTTTAAAATAGGCACGGTTTCCCTCAAGCTTTTCGATTTCGTCGTCCAGTTCGTCGTGAATAAACCACGAGTTGGTGTCAAAAAAAATCATCCAAACACTAAAAATCACTAAAAACAGCACGTATTTATTTCCTAAAATACGGAACCATTTTTTTTGACGAAGTTTTTTAAGCATTGACACGTTGTTGCTAATTAGTTTAAACCAGACGCTCATTTATAATACTGCGAACGATATCTATTGCCACGGTATTGTAACGGTTATAAGGTATGATAATATCTGCATATTCTTTAGTAGGCTCAATAAACTGTTGATGCATCGGTTTTAAGGTGGTCTGGTAGCGGGTAAGCACTTCTTCAAGGTCTCGGCCGCGCTCGGCAATATCCCGCTTTAGACGACGTATAAGCCGTTCGTCAGAATCAGCATGCACGTAAATTTTTACATCAAAAAGATCACGAATTTCGGGATGGGTTAAAATCAGAATGCCCTCAACGATGACCACCTTTCGCGGATGCGTGATTACCTTATCGCTGGTGCGGTTATGTTTTACAAAAGAATAAACAGGTTGTTCTATAGTTTTACCTGCACGCAATTGGTCAAGATGCTCACACAACAATTCAAAGTCGATGCTTTTAGGATGATCAAAATTGATTTTTACACGCTCGTCATAATTCAAATGTGAAGTATCACGGTAATAGGAGTCCTGTGAGATCACGGTAACTTCACCTTCAGGGAGTTCCTGTACAATTTGATTTACTACCGTGGTTTTACCGCTGCCGGTTCCGCCGGCGATACCAATAATGAGCATTTTTTGTGACTTTAGGGGGTAAAAATAGGAAACTTCGTGCATTAAAAAAGCCCCCTTGAAGGAGGCTTTATCAACATAAATGCGAAATCAGACAGGTTAGGGACCAATCTTAATTATCAATGCGGAAGTTTGCCTCGCAACAAGCCGTAAATGAAGGTGCCTAGTAAGGCTCCTAGAATCACAATCAAGATGGAAATGTAACCTGTACCTGCAAGTACATACATAGGACCAGGGCAAGCACCTGCTAATGCCCAGCCCAGCCCAAAAAGAGTACCGCCAATTGCGTAGCGGTAAAAGCTTTTATTTTTCGGCTTTAAATGCATGTCATTGCCTTTTAATGTTTTTACGTCAAAACGTTTTATGAGTTGCACACCCAGAATCCCCAAAATAAGGGCTGAGCCTATAATGCCATACATATGAAAGGAGCCAAACTCAAACATCTCGTAAATACGAAACCACGAGGCGGCTTCAGATTTATACATGAGTATTCCGAAAAAAGTTCCGGTAACTAAATAAAAAAGAGTCTTCATTATCCAAAAATTAAGGGGTAAATAAAATGTATCATCACCATGCCACCGACAAAAAAGCCAATTACGGCAATGAGTGAAGGGAGTTGTAAATTGCTCAGACCCGAAATAGCGTGTCCCGAAGTACAACCACCAGCATAGCGAGCACCAAAGCCTACCAGCAAGCCACCTATAAGCAAAATCAGAATATTGGTCGGATTGCTCAGAGCCTCCAAACTGAAAATTTCAGTAGGTAAATAGGCTTCATTAGCCGAATAAATACCATAGGTTTCTAATTTTTGAACGACATCCGGATTTATTTCGACGGTATTGTCTGAAAGGTATTGCGAGGCAATAAAACCTCCTAGGGCAGCACCAACCATTACAAGTAAATTCCAGCGCTCTTTTTTCCAGTCAAATTTGAAAAAATCTGCCGCTTTACCGCCACCTGAAGCCGCACATAGGTTTCTAAGGTTGGACGACATGCCAAATTGCCTGCCGGCAAAAAGTAAAATAAACATGGTAAGCGCAATCAGGGGGCCTGACACATACCAGGGCCAGGGATCATAAATCCAATTCATGTAAAGGGGTTTTAAAGGGTTTCTTTTTCAATGCTTAATCTTAGTCTGGCAAATAACTAAAAACTTGCAGAAAGCTTACGTAACACCGGTTACACTAATAGGAAAAGCCCTGAAGCTTTTAATATATGTATTGAGCTTCAGGGCTTAAGAGCGCTTGGATTCTGTTTTATTTTTTAAAAATCAAAGAAAATAAGATCTAGAATAATTTATAAGCCAATGTGAGTGATAAAACCTGAAATTCACTATAGACATTACCCGAAGTAGAGGTAAGATCCCGGGAGGTATTGTATCGTGCTTCTAAGGCATATCTTTTGTTAAGGCTAACACCTAAGCCAAAAAATAAGGTTTGCCCGGCCTTAATGCTTATTGGTATTTCACTTCCGCTAGCTCTGGCATATACAATCTCGTTGTCAAAATCAAAATGCCATTGTACCCCCAGATTTAAGTAAGCGGCTAAATGCTCATTTAAAAAAGCATAGTACCTTATACCAAATGGTAGGCCTATAGACTCATAATCAACCCGGTTCTCATAATTGCTTAGCGGACCACTGTTGCCTTCTCTAAAGGCTTCCCCACTATAGGATTCATAATAGGGTTCGGTAAACAAACTCCATTTACCTTTATTAAAGGGTAGAATGACTTCAGCTTCAATCCCAAACCGAGGGTCAACGCTATTGCCAAAATCACTGTCACGATATACCGCCATGACATTACTTACGCTCAAGCTTGAAAAATTAATACCTGCTCTTAAATACAGATTAAAATCTGCTTTCATCCGGTTAGCCTCATAATTTGTGAAAGCCGCGTTAGAACATGTATTTTCTGCTACAAAATAAGCCACGAGCTGCCGACTCGAATAGTTAAGGTCACTTATCTGTTTTACACTTTGATCGAGGCAATTAACACCGTTGTATAATTGCTGCTGAAATGTCTTATTTTCAGCTGTTTTTCTGCTGCTGAACACATATTTCTTGTAAATCAGCTGATTGATGTCTGAATTTTCGGTTTTAAAGAAATACCGAATAAGCTGACCATCTTTGTATTTATAAAGGCTAGCATTGCCTTCAACCAAAACCTTAAGAAAAAGGATTTCTTCATTAAAATCAGGATCACGGCTAGGACTCATTGTTGCGATGTCTTCGGTAGAACGATCAATGTCAACCCTGGCACGTACATATTTTGATTGCCCGTTAATGCCAAATTCCTGTGCAGAGCTCAGGTTTATGGTTTGAGATTTTGCTGATGCATCAGTCTTAAATTCAAAATGGGTTGGATTATTGCTCCAATCAGCATTGCGCACTAAACCGGTTACTTTTTGTTTCTGATTAGTTACGTAATACCCGGGTTCGAAAGTGATTTGAGCCTGTATTGTAATACATACTATAAAAAAGATTGTGAAGAAGCTTAATTTTTGATTACTCATAATTTGACCTGACTGGGGGGATTACTGAACTTAAGTGAAGATTAAAATAATTTATAGCTTATTATAATGGCTGCCGATTGAAAGTTACCATCGTAAAGCAGGTAATCAGAAAGAATATCGCGCTCCGTGTGTAAGCGAAATTCAACACCATACTTTTTATTAAACTGGTATCCCAGACCGAAAAATAAATTTTGTCCTGCCTTTACGTCCAGACTATTCTCTTCATTCTGGTCAAAGTAAAGAGTAGAATTTAATGCAAAATTGTATTGAAAGCCCAGGTTGACGTAAAGACTGGATTTTGGTGATAGATACATATAATACCGTGCCCCGAGAGGGAAATTTAGTGTTTTGTAGTTCACGCTGCCAAAAGGATCGTTGGTATTATCAGAACGCTCACTAACTTCAGAATTGTAATACTCATAGTATGGCTCGAAGATTAAAGCCCATTTATTCTTATTGAAGGGAAACACGAGCTCAGTCTCAATTCCAATTCTAAATGAGGTTTGAGAATAGAAGTTAGCATTAATACCTTTATCAGAACTATTTTCGACTTTAAGGTCTGTAAAATTGAGACCTGGCCGTAAATTAAGATTAAAGCCGAAATTTTTAGTATTGCCTAAATAGCTCTTGAAATCAGCATTCAGACATTTATTTTCAGATGAAAAATACTTTATGAGGTCACTACGTTTGTATTCTGTTTTTTGGATTTCATTTGCTTCTTTTTTTAGGCAGTTTACCTCATTCAATAGTTGTTGCCAGTAATTGTTATTGCTGGCAATCCTACCTGGTGTTAATAAATAGCGCTTGTAAACAAGTTGTTTTAAATCAGTTTCAGATGTTTCATAAAAAAAACGGATAAGATTTTGCTCCTGATATTGATACAAACTTGCAGACCCCTCTATCAAAACTTTAAGTAGTACAGTTTCTTTTTCAAAGGTGGGAATACGATAAGAGGTTAGGCTAACGATATCGTTTGAGGATTTATCTATATCTACCGTTTTCTTAATGTATTTAGATCCTCCATCTATACCAAATTCTTTAATATCCTGTAATTCAATATTATTTATGGGAGCGTTAATAGATTTCTTAAAATCGAATTGAACAGGATTATATACCCAATCCAAGTTTTTGATTAATCCATCTACTTTCAGACCCTCATTATTGATGTAGTATCCATGTTCAAAGGTTATTTGAGCAGATGTTGTAAAGCTTATAGCTAGCAGGAAATAGAAAATAATAAAGTTGTTTATTTTCATAGGATTGTTTTTTGAACCTGTAGTTCTTTTTCAGTAATTAAAATTATTTAGGCTCTAAAACAAGGGTCACTTTATTAAAGTCAGCGGCACTGTTTACGACACTGCGGTAGCTTTCAAAAAAATCTTTATCAATCTTATTCACTTTATAAAATTCGTCTGCCTTTATCTTTAAAACATTTCCTTCCAATGTGTAGGTAGATTTAAACATTAGCAATTCCTCACCATCTAAAACAAAGGAGTGATCAATATTGATATCTTCGGGATTAGCAATTGTATAGCCGTCGGGAATTACAACTTCCAGATCGCGGTAATAGGTTCGTGTAAATTCATCTTCTAAAGGAAGTTTACGCTCATTTTCCTGATACATTTGTATCTGTTCACCAATCAGTTCTCCTATTTTAAATAAATACCGATTGCCGGCTTTTTCTACAAATGCCTCGGATTCAAATTTTACGTGAAATTCAAGAGGTTCAACACCAAACAGTGCAGGATCTGCGTTGTTGAGATTTTTTTCAGTTATTACGACGTTTTCATCCAGGTTTTTAGCAAAATCCTGTAAAAGTTCATCTTTTTTATCGTCAGGAATTAAATTCATAAAAGGCTGCATATACATAGCGTAATAGCCTTCAAAAGAGCGATCTAATGTGACATTTACCTGGGTCAAATCTTCTTCATCAAAGGTAACTTTAAGTGCCATACGGTCAACCGTCATCTCAGCGGGGACGGGTTTTATATACTCAATTTTTCCAACGGCCGATTTGAAATTGCCTAAGGAAACCTCTTTCACAACTAATCCAAAATTATCGGTCCATACTGCCGGAGGAAAACCATATCTGGAACTTGATTCTGTAGGAGCGAGATACTTACCTGTTTCCGGAAAGTAAAAGAGAAACTCATTTAAGAAAGAATTGGCTTCAAATTCAGGGTCAAATCTCAGGCTTTGCCTGTCGCTTGTAAGTATGAGTTCGTGATTTAAATCAAGAGTTTTAAAAATACCCACAAAAAGCCTAACCATTCCTGCAGAATTTGCCACCTTTTGATCTAAAACACTTTCCAGGTCATTACCCGAATTGCCACCCTCTCCCAGATAGACATTGGTTTTAATATACGATTCAATAATTCGAAGTTTCTCATCTGCAGACATAGCTGGTTTAATACCAGATTCGGCAATAAAAGCATCCAGTTTTTTCTGTGTTTTTTTATCAATTTCATTGTAATAGGCCTTGTATAGATTTTGCGAGACTTTACTGTATGAAATGATGTTTTGAGTATTGTTGGCCAGATTTTCATCTAATTTATAGATAAGAAACGCACGCAAAGCCTCGTAGGGAGCCTGTTCTTCTTCTTCTAAAGCAGGAATTACCGAGGCATTGAGCTGCCAGTGCTTTTTACTTTCGCTAAGTGTGTCCTGGCTAACTTCAGGCAACCCATTATAACTCTTGAACTGAAATACCAGGTTTTCTGGCGCATATAAATCAAATTCAATATTTTTCTTTTGATAGGGTTGTTGAAAGTTAATTCGCTTTCCTGAGTAATCTGGCGCCATTTTTTTGACCACGTAATAGTAGTCAATAATACTTCCCTTTTCTATCCCTTCAAAAGCGAAGAATTTATAGGCTCGTTGCGTTTCTTCATCTTCTGCAGTCAAGATCTGAGACTCATCAAGTTCTACGACGTCGCCGTTGGGTTTTATTACCCGGGCCTTGTTTACCTGAAGTTCTGAATCGTTGTTGTAAGGCAAATAAATTCTATTGTATTCCTCAATACGCTCGTCGCTATTAAGTAAAAAGGCTTTATGCTCTAAGAAGTATTCTACAAAATTATCATCTTCAAAAATGAATTCAACAATCATTTTATCTTTTAGCCCTACAATACCAACACTGTCTGGAATACGGGTCTCAAACTGAGGTGTTTGTTCCCAATTATAATTCAGATAAACTGGATTTTCCTGAGCTTTCAGGTTTAGGCTGTAAAGTGCAAGTATATATAAACTTAGAATGATTCTCATGGGTAATTAGTTGATTTTCTTTAAGGTAATTACTTCTTTGTAGGCTTTTTCCACATCTTTAATTAGTGCATTTACTTCTTTTTGCTGCTCTTTGTCAAGAACCAAAAAGTCACATTCAATACGATGCTCATAGATAATTTTATCCTCTTTAGATGTATAGTTTATTGCTGTTTTTAGATAGTCATTTTCCAGTTTCAAGGATTCCGGAAGATAGTCGATTGTGTAACCTTCAGGTATCCTAAACTCTGTTTTGAAGGTATATAGACTTTTATAGTCAAATTCAATATCGCGTTTGCGATCATCATCAGTTCTATACCTTGATAAGTACTTATTGAGGTTGAGGTTTACAAAAATTTGATCACCGTATTGTTTCATATAGTCGCCAATACTAAAATCAAAAGACGTAATGGCCGGGGCATCATAGTCTTCCTTGTTTGTTTCTGTAATTGCCGATGCTATAAACTTGTTGTTTCCTTTTTGAAATAAGGAATTGTAGAAGTTATCGCGTTCTCTTTTGGTATTTAAATCACCTAGAGCATAGAGATAGTCACTTTTATTATAACCTGATATTTCAATAATGGAATTACCTACCAGTAGATCTCCATCAATTTTAAGGTAGGTTAGGTCTTTAACTGTATTTTGAGAAGCAGGTATTATAGGCACAGTTGCAATGCGGTAATTATCTTCATCAATTGCAATCAAAGCTTCTTTACCCTGTATGAAAGAGGATGGGTGTGTGATGGGTGTGTTTCTCCCTGTGGCATCCAAAAAATAGAGGTCGTCGCCATCGTAATAGCTTAAAATCATATGATTGTCAACTATTGGTGCTGGGACTTCATCATATTTATAGGGAATGCTTCGGGTTCCTATCCAAGTAAGATGTCCTTTTAAGCCGGCAATTTCTAGCATTTTGTAAAGTATACTTGAATTGTCTTTACAATCCCCGTATTTCTTTTTAAAAACCGTATTTGCCTCGCGCGGAATGAATCCTCCTAAGGCGTATTCAAAAGCAATGTATTTGATGTTTTTTTGCGTCCAGTAGTAAATAGCTTTAACCTTGTCAAGATCTGATTTGAGGTCTTTTGTAAGACTGTTTGTAAGCGTTATCAGTTCAGGATCTGCAGGCTCCTTGTTGATGTCCTTTACAAGGGAATAATACCAGCTGTAGAGATCTTTAGTTTCATTGAGAACAGATACCGTATTGCCATTCACTTCATAAGAGGCAATTATAGGTACTATATGGGGAAGCACGTTTTTATAGGTTGTTGCACGCGCTTCATAATCAAAAGCGTCCACATCTTTGAGCTCCCAGGTATAAATGATTTTACCACGCTTTTCTTCTTTGGTAAACTGAATTGGAAGCCCTTCCGTATTAAATTGTCTGAATTTCAGCTTTACTGAAGCGTCTGCGGTAATGCTGAATTTGTTATTTGCTATGGGCGAAAAGTCTCCAAAATAGAAAGGAATTAGAAATCTGGGGTTCTTAATTTTTTGCTCATAGCTGAGTTGTGATTTTGAACCTTTCTTCAGGTTTGAATATATAAAGTTTACAGATTTTGTATCATCATAAAAGGATTCTCCCATTTCATCCTTTTCAGTAAATTCGGAGACTTTTTCTTCCCGGTATTTATTATCACTAAAATTAAAGGCAGATGCTTCTATTTCTGATAATTCAAAAAACGTTGAAAAGTCCAGAGATTGCTGAGAGTCCTGCGTAGCCGCATCGTTCAAATATAAATTCTCTTCCTTATTTTTTTGAACGATGTCCAGATTTCCATTTTGAACGTCAATAAAAAGATTGGTTTCCTGATTAAGCCTCACTACCATCGCATCAGGATGCTTTTCTTTGTAGTGTTCAAAAATCTCGGAATACTGTGCATGAGCCGTTGATAGTGCTAAAAATGCAAGTATTGCTAAGAGTGTCTTTTTAGAAAGTTTGTTGCTCATAAACCCTGTCATTGAAGAATTTTTCAGTTTTGATCTTTTTACCGTTCTCATCGTAAGTTGTACGTGGCCCTACCTGTACGCCACTTTTGTAAGTACTTTGTTCCTTAAGGTTTCCATTTTCGTAAAAGATTTTAAAATCTCCATTTAGTAAACCATAGCTGTATTCCTTACGTTCTTTTAGGTTTCCGTTGAGGTAATACGAAACTTTTAATCCCTCGTACTCATCATTTATATTATTAAACTCTTCAAGTAACTGACCATTATAGCCAAACACTTTATAGATTCCTTCAGATAGTCCATTTTTATAGGTCATTTCCCGTGCAGGCTTTCCATTGTCGTAAAACGAATTAACTTTTCCGGTTTGATTGGTAATAGGGATTTGTGGAAGTTCATTTCCTTCGCGGTCGAGGTAACTGTAACCGGTAAGAGTGCCGTGGTCATAAAAGCGAATTAACTGTAATTTTCCCGTTGGGCTATAAAATTCTCTACGTCCATGTAACAAATCGTCTTTATAGTTTGAACGTGTATAAAGTGTTCCATCTTCATAGTATGATGTCCATAGACCTTCGGCGTTGCCTAAATTATAATAGTTTTCATCTTCAATCTGCCCATTGTCATAGTACCGTGTTAGCTTACCGTCCAATTCGCCTAAAACGTAATTTGCCTCTGTGGAAGGGTTGCCGTTTTCAAAATAAAAAGTCCATTTTCCATTTAAGCTATTGTTGAGATACGCTCCCTCATTCTGAACTGTACCATCAAAATAATAGGCTTTCGCCGGCCCATGCTTCAATCCGTATTTGTACGTATTTTCATAGTGTTTTTCACCATTGAAATGCTTTGTTACAAGTACAGTATCTTTTGCCGGAGTGTAAGTGATAGTCTGGAATTCTTTATTACCCTGATCGTAGATCACGTATTTTTTGAGATCACCATGTTCGTAATAATCTATTCCCGCTAATTTTTGATCCGGTGTGAAATTTTTTTGAGTCCCGTGAAGATTACCTCGGTGGTAAAAATTGATGTTTTTTAAAGTGCCGTCCACATAATAGGTATGCCAGGTACCTTGCTTAAGATTATTCTTAAAACCTCCCTGATTCGCGATATTTCCATTGAGAAAGTAGTCTACGTAATAGCCGGATAGTTCATCATCTGTATAGTTTCCCTGCCATTCAATGCTTCCATCAGGATAAAAGGCAGTATACTCTCCTTGTGCCTGATCGTTTTCATAATTGCCCGTAGCCCTTAAGGATTCTATACCGTCATAATATTTCCAAATTCCTGTTTTACCTCCTTCAACATCATAAAGTCCTTCTGAGGTTTTTACACCAAGTGGTGAAAAACCTTCGTAGTAAAACTCCCCACCGCGTCTTTTGCCTTCCTTTAATATAGAACCCTCTTTTGTGAAGTACCGATAATCTATAACATCACCATTTTTATAGGTGTAATTGTAATATTTTTTACCGTCTGTATCATAATAAGTATAGCTCCCATCTAATTTTCCATCTTCATAACTGGCTTCTACTTCAAGTGTGCCATCTGAATAATAGGATTGATAATCGCCCTGAAAAAGGTCATTTTCATAGGTGCCCGTTTCCGAAATACTTCCGTCAGCGAAATACGTTTTATAAGGTCCGTCAAGAATCCCGGCATTATAGGTATATTCAGATAATATACTACCATCAACAAAATAGTTTTTTTCGATCCCCTGTTTTTTACCGTCAACAAACTTCATTTCGGCATATACATTTTGATTGGCATAGTATTCTAAAGCGGTATCCTGAACTTTATTTTCTTTATAGGGAATAATGAATTCTGGCAGAATCTCACCCACGTCAAAATAGGCTGTATAAACACCAGACAATTCCCCATTTTTATAATACTTCTTTTCTTTGAGGGCGCCACTAGGGGCGAAGTATAGATATTCTCCTTCAAGTTCGCCATTTAAATGCCGGGCCAGAACTTTAGGCTGCCCATTGTCATAATATAAAGCTGTGCTATCCTGAGGTTTACCTTTTAAATACGAACTTTTTTCTTTTAAGTTGTGGTTTTCATCAAACCACTTCCAGATTCCTGTACGCTCCCCATCTGCATCGTAATTGGCCTCAATTGCTTGTCTTCCATTGTCATTGAAATATAACCAAAGACCTTCGGGATTACCTGCATCATTTATTTTCCCGATAGCGCTGGTATACAAAGGCTCACCATCATAGTTAAAATTCACATTTCGTTTAGCAAATGGCGAAGGATTGTTTGCGGCTAATAAGGATGTCCATTTTGGAAATGATGTACTAATAAACTCTTTGATTTCATGAGTTCGCTTTTTAATCACCTTTTGGAAATCTTCCTTTTCAATGCTGTACGATATGGTGTAAGACCAATTATCAAAATTGTTTGTTTCTGCAATCCATTTAAAAAACGGAAGAAATTTAGAGTCCCAGAAGCCACCATTGCCATTTATCGCCGTGATTTGTGAAAGCATGGCATGATTTTGTTTGATAAGCGGAAAATTCAACTCATTGCCCGTTTCATACCCTTCATTTAGCGCGATACGGTTTGCCAGGATAAGATTCAACTCTTCAAACGCAGCATCGTCAGGAGACAATTCAAGTCCCGGAGTACGCTTGCTTTCGTTGGCATTGCGGTACATATCATTCACCCCTTGCAGTCTGGAAAATGCATTCGCTCCATCCGGATCAAGAATAAGGGCCAGGTTATAAGCCATTAAAGCCTGAGCCGGCTTTTCCTGCTTATAGTAAATACTTCCCAGTTTTATATAAGCATTTATATAATAGGGGCTTATGGTAATTACTTTTTCAAGAAGCTTTACTGCTTCTACTAACTTATTCTGAGTCTCAAGAACGATTGCTTTATTGTAGAGCAGCGAATGGTTGAGCGGATAATATTGGAGTCCTTCATCTAAGGTTTCTATAGCCTGATCATATTTTTCCTGCTTAAAGTACGAAACGCCCAGGTTTTGATACAGTGAACTTCTCGTGTCTGTTTTGCTTAGAGAGAGTCCTTTTTGAAGACTGTCTACAGCATCAGAATAGCGTTCTAATGCCATTAAGTAAAATGATTTACTTACCAGCGAAGACACATAAGCAGTATCGTTGACGTTGATTTTATCAAGTTCTAGTAATATGCCCTCATAATCATTGTCTGCAGCTAGTGTAGCAATCTGGGTGTTGATATCCTGTAGATCAACGATTTCCAATTTTTCCTGAGCCGTAGATGTGCAGAAAGCCGTCAGGAAAATTATTAAACATAATATTCTCATTTTTCAAATATAAGCAGGTCTTAAATATTTCTTAATAAATTATTTAAATAAATATTTTACTATCCGCGGTTCTTAATCAATTTCTTGATCTTTCGGGAGGGTTTTATATGATTCTCAGGATTCTCACAGTAGGTAACCAGCAATTCTTCAGACCGTTTATAAATTTCATCAGTATTCAAAGATTTATCGGAATCATCCAAAACCACCTTGGTCATAGCTGCCATATAAAGACCTAGTAAATCAGAATTACCCTTAGTTAGATCTGTTGCGTTTTTACTAATTTCAAAAGTATAGTCAGGGGTTCCCTGCATCCAGTTTATAATATACCTCACAGCATTTAATCTTTTGATTTGAGTCACATTAGCAGGGCTTTCAAATAAATAGTTTGCAGCTTTTAGAACCTGTGGTTCTGCAGTTTCATATGATTCTTCAGAATCAAATTTATAATCTGCCAGTTCTTCAAAATTTTGTGCCTGAATGTTAATCGCCAAAAGATACACAACAGTAAAAAGGAAAAGTTTTTTCATAGTTAAAATATAAAGTGTGAGTAAAATTTAAAGAAAGTGGATATCAAAATCAGCGTAAAATAGTTTAATCTGAGTCATGCTGATTTTAAGTATGAGTCGCTATTAGATTGGAAATAGTGAATATATGAAAATAGCCGGACTACATTTTACGGAATTCCATAAAAAAATATTTTTATTCAATATTTTTTTTCTCATCAATAGGAATACATTTGAGATCGCAGTTAGCAATAAAACAAAAAACCTGAAAAAGATAAACCCCGATGTTTGTTACATCAGGGTTTGTATAGAAAATTATTGAGTATAATTCTATCTTATTACGTATTCAATTCTTTAACGAACACCCAGGCTCCTCTTGACCTCAGGCATCAAATCTTTACCTTTAGCCATCACCAGACCATTATCTTTTGAAGAGTCCAGAACGTAAAGAAAGCCTAAATCCTCAGCGATTTTAGTTACCAGTTCGCGAGCTTTAAGTCGTATAGGTCCATAAAGTAACTCTTTTTTTTCGGCGATTTGTTTTTCTATATTCTGTTGAGATTGCGCCAGATTGCGTTCCATCAATTCAAGTTCGCTTTTACGTTTGGCATCTTCAGCAGGAGATAGAGTAGGGGCTTCATCTTCATATTTTAAAAACCGGGCCTGGTATTCCCTATAGGAAGTTTCAAAGTTTTGCTGATAGGCCTGTCTCAGACGGCTTAACTCAATTTCTGCCTGGTCGTTTTCAGGCATAAGTGTATAGAGTGTCTCCATATCAATATGAGCTACTGTGCCTTGCGCAGATGCTGCAGTATGTCCTAATATTCCAAATAATAATGCTATAAGCAGGTTTTTCATAAAAATTGTATTCAAATCAAAGCGTTGATGGTAAAAATACAGCTTATACTTTGATCTCATTAATAGACCGTTTTAAATCTATCCTATTTCACAAAGTATACCATTTAAGAAACTTTTCTTAAAAAAAGAGTAAGTGCTACTGCTTTTTGCAATTTTACAGCCTAAATATGTGTCTTATGCGCTTAAAATTGTCCCTGCTACTTGTTCTTATTTTTTCTGTCAGCTCACTTACAGCCCAGAAACTCGAATCTAAAGGGTTTAAAGATTATTTTCCTATTGCTGAAAGACCTTTTTTAACCGGGGGAAGTGGCAATAATGAATATGAGACTATTTTGCTAGAAGCTAAACCTGTAGTGTATTACAGCATTTATAATGACATTCGTAGCGCATTAAACCGGGATACCATTACCAACGGAGATGCCGTTTATTTAAGTATTCAGCCGCATCTGCGCATTTATGATGAAAATTCAAAACCGGTTAAAACGCCATCCTATAAATTTTTTATTGGCTGGCAATCTATCATCAAAACTGAAAACGATAATTTTCTTACCGCCGCGATAGAATCGGGGCATTACTCCAATGGTCAAAGTAAATCAGCCTTTAATACCCAATTTGCTGACAACAGCCCTGAAAGTAGAGCACTTTATGATGATATTACTGACGACACCAATCTAGCTGAATTGCTTAACCGAGAATCAGGTAATTTTTCTACAAATCTTACCCGCTTATCACTTAACTACCGCATAAATACGTTTGACGCACGTAATTATATGCAAAAGGCACATTCTTTTACACTTACCTATCAATTGTATCACAATCGGTTTTTAGGTGCGTTTAATTTTGGAGGCTATAATCCTGAAGATATTGACATTTATGGAAAGCATCAGGTAGAGGGGGGCTATGAATACACAGCTCATTTGAACAGGTGGCGTTACAGTATCACTCAAAGACTCTATTGGCACCCGGACGTACATCCTTCTGCAGATCCGTTCCGTTCTGAAACAAGTCTCTCTTTATATCCGTGGGATTCTGACTTTGGATTGATGGCTCGCTTTGTCTTTGGATATGACGATTATAACTACCGTTTTGTAGACAGCTACCCGCGTTTTTCTGTAGGTTTTACCTGGGATTGGTTTACGCCTTTTGTTATTAAACCTACTAAATTACAGGTTGAAGAAAACTGAAAGGGCTTAAAATAAGGAAGCCCGCACTTACGTAACGGGCTTTCTTGACCAACTTAAAACTAAATAATTATGATTTGGGGTATCGTTTATTCGTTTGAAGCGATGGTTGATTTAGACTCAAAATTATTAAGTGCATAACCATCTGTGTTGTTGTTAAAGTTATTTTCTGCTAATGCGATAGACTTAAGATTTGGCATAGCATTTAAGCCTTCCGGAAGAGCGCCATACATTTCATTGTTTGAAAGATTAAGCTCTTTAAGATTCTCAAGCTTTAAAATAGCCAATGGAAGTTCACCATTTATATTGTTATCAAAAAGGTTTAGAACCTGAAGATTGTTAAGGTTTTCTAGTTTATCACTTAAAGAACCACTTAGATTATTACTGGTAAGCATTAACTGCTCTAATTTATTTAGTTTATAAAGAGATTCAGGTAGTTTTCCATCAAGAAGATTACCATTAAGAACAAGAACTTTAAGATTTTTAAGATTTCCTATAGAAGAAGGTATAGTGCCCTGTAATTTGTTGAAAAACATCTCTAAAGTTACGAGAGACTCCAAATTACCAAGTGATTCTGGTAACTGACCACTCAGGTTATTCATACTTAAATTAAGTCCAACAACCGCATTATTCACAACACGAACACCATACCAGGTAGAAACATCTGCGTTAAGATCCCAGGTGTTATTCCACTCTGCCCCGTTAGTTGAGTTGTACAAATCAATCAAAGCCTGTTTTTGTGAGCTATTAACCTCAGCAACAGCATTAAAGCTTAGAAAAGCAACTGCGATAAAAGTAATAATTGATTTCATATTGAACTTGTTTTATTGTTCTATAGCGTAAATATAATACCGTTTAACCTTTAAATGCAAATATATTCGTTGAAATACACAATTCCGTATCGTGATTTATTCTTATCAAGTATTTTACAAGTATAATTTATCTAAAATGAGAAATTTTTTGGTATGTGATCTAATTAATTGTTCGATAAAAGACCATTTCATTTATTTAAAAATTCAGTTTTTTAAGAATATTCCTACAATTTATATATTTTAAACTCTTTTAGTGCGGAAATTTTTATTTTGTAAAAAGGAAGAAATGTTTCTTTATATAATCAGAGTTTAAAATAAAGAGTCCGGCAACCACCCCGGACTCTTTAACCAACTAAAAACTAACATGAAACAAAAAACTAATCTAGTACTATACTTTTATAATGGCGCTCGATGATTTGAACGCTTTTTGAGTTTGTAAAATTTGCTCTTAAATATAACTGAAGCAGCAGGCGGCGATTGCCAATATGAAATAGGAATCGTACGATCTCTGAAATGATTCTTTACATATATTATAGAATTCTGAAGAGGCTTAGCTGTCAAAATGCCAAAAATGTCCGAATCGGAATTATAGCTAATTGAATATAATGGAGATGATTTTTCTTGCTCAGTATCTAATTGTCGAGCTTGAAGACTTGTGACTATTAAAAAAGCCACAAGCATAAGTAGGTATCGGTTCATTCAAGTTGGGTGGGTTTGTTATGTGTTTCTAAAGTAGTCTATTACATCTTTAATCTGCAAATAAAATCGACCAAATGCACAAATATTTAACTAAATCGTTTGAATAACTTATGAATTTACAAGTGATTTGTAATCATGATGTTTAAGCACTAGTTACAAACATCTAGTAAGATTTCCTTTTTTAAAGGACCAGGCTTCTAATGCTTTCTTCGTGAACTTCATGACCACCATCAAAACTGATTAATTTTGGAGCTGTTCCAAAAATATCCTGTGCATATTGAGTTTCGCTTTCAAGAAGATCATGACTGATGAGCTTGTCTTTTTTTCCGAATAGGAGTACAGGTTGTGACTTAATTAATCCTTGAAAACTATTCTTTTCAAAATCTTTAGGAATGCTTCCCGAATGTAGAATAAGTTGATCACAAATTAATTTGCGAGAGTCAAGCCAGCGCATCGCAACTGAAACACCCTGTGAAAATCCCATAACAATTAGGCGTTTACCTGCTTCTAATTTAGGTTTCAATTCCTTTTCATATAAAGCATCAAGATAGGCATGGTTATTTTCAATACCCTGTTCCCGATTTTCACGAGTAAGCCAGCACGCACCCACGTAGTTATAGCGTTTATCCTGATAATATAAACTTGGAGCCTGAGGCGCGATGATGTAGTTTTCTTCAGGATTAAGGTCTTTAAAGTGTTCTATAAAATAACGGCTCAGATAGCCCAGCCCATGAAAAACTAACCAGATATTTTGTGTTTTTGGTGTGTATTTATTGCAAGTTTGATACGTGTTTGTAGTCGTATAGCTTATTGATTTTTCTTCGTTCATCCTTTGTGATTAAGTATCTTTACCGGTCTTTGCAAGTTAACGAAATTGGTCATTTACCATCATTTTGACTGCTTGCAGAGCTTTAATTACTAAATGACTTATGAATCAGGAAACTAAAGAAGAATTACTCACAAAAGCAAATGCGATTTGTCGCAATACGCTTATGGAAACTCTGGAAATTAAGTTTGTAGATGTTGCCAGTGATTATTTGGTTGCAAAAATGCCAGTTACAGCAAAAGTACATCAACCTGATGGAGTATTGCATGGTGGTGCCTCAGTTGCATTGGCAGAAAGCGTTGGGAGTGCTGCTAGCTATATGTTTCTTGATGCCGAAAACTATATGATACGTGGGTTGGAGATTTCTGCTAATCATGTAAAAAGTATTAAAGCAGGTTTTGTGTATGCCAAAGCCCGTATTTTACACAAAGGCCGCACAACACAACTTTGGCAGATTCGCATCACAAACGAAGAAGATCAACTCATTTCTTTAGTCAAACTTACCACGATTGCCCTACCCAAATCCTGATATGAACGCCTCAATGCTTTTTAAAAAGTTACAGGAAGATTTTCTTCAAAAAAAACCGTTTGTAGCCTATTGCAAACCGGCGTCCACATCTATTCACTATCTCGAGCAGCAAGATGATCACCTGCACTTTACAACAGATTTTACCGAAAGCGGTTTTGTTTTTGCTCCTTTTGAAGCCTCTGAAAAGGCGGTGTTAATTCAGGGGAAACCTGAAATTATAGCTATTGAACATTTAAATATAGAATGGCCTGTAGAACCTTTAGACTTGTCCATTTCTGAAAGTCAAAAGCAACACCATTTGGAGTTGGTTGAGCGAGCTGTAAAATATATAAAGGAAAGCTCCTTGCAAAAAGTGGTGCTTTCGCGAAAGCAAACGGCCAGAATTTTAGCCACTTCGCCCGTAGTCTTGTTCAAAAGACTTCTCAACAAATATCCGGAAGCGTTTGTGTATTTATGGCACCATCCTCAAGTTGGTACCTGGCTGGGTGCCACGCCCGAAACCTTACTGTCTCTAAATGGATACAAATTTGAAACTATGGCGCTTGCCGGAACCCAAAAATATGAGGGCAATATGGAGGTGAACTGGGGTCTGAAAGAGCAGGAAGAACAAGAATTAGTAACCCGGGATTTAATTACAAGACTTAACACTTTTGATTTAAAAAAGCTGGTTATACAAGACCGCGAGACGTATAAGGCGGGAAGTTTACTACATTTAAGGACCTGCATAACCGGAAGCTTTAATCGTGGCTCGCTAAACTTATCAAAACTTATACGAGCCTTACATCCTACACCTGCCGTATGTGGTTTGCCAAGAGCAGAAGCTCAATCTTTTATTAAAAATAACGAGGGGTATCAACGTGGTTTTTACACCGGGTTTTTAGGAGAACTGAATATTTTAGAAGACCAATCAAAAAAACGCAGTCGTAGAAATGTGGAGAATCTGGCTTACAAAACCTTGACTCCAGTTACATGTCTTTATGTGAATTTGCGTTGCATGAAGTATAAAGCAGCGGAAAGCGAAATTTACGTGGGGGGTGGTATTACTAAAGATTCTGTACCTGGCGACGAATGGCAGGAAACGGTAAATAAAGCACAAACTATTGCCAGTATTCTCTAGAGCTTTTCCTTTGTTGTAAATTTGTTATTGGATTCTTCTGATCTTTTTAAATACATTCAGAATATCTTTTTTGCCTTAAACTTTACCAGCAGATTAATCTGTTTTTATGAATTACTCAAGTATACCTATTGCTCAGTCTGTAGTTTTATTATGCCTTGAAAAGGGCGTTGATCACGTGGTGATTTCACCAGGTTCCCGAAATGCCCCGCTAACTATCGGATTTACTCAGCATCCCAATATAAAAACCTATAGTATTGTTGATGAGCGAGCAGCCGGTTTTTTTGCTTTGGGATTGGCGCAGCAACTGCAAAAACCGGTAGCCGTTGTTTGTACCTCGGGAAGTGCGGTTCTTAATTATTATCCTTCAGTTTCTGAAGCATTTTATAGTGATATTCCGTTAGTTGTGATTTCTGCAGATCGCCCCATCGAGCGTATAGATATAGGGGATGGTCAAACCATAAGACAACGCAATGTCTTTGAGAATCACATTCTGTATTCAGCAAATTTATATTCAGAATTTGTCGCCGAGTTTAGTATTGAAGACACTAAATTCAATCAAAAACAGCGCGAAGCGACTAAGCATAATCAGCAGGAGATTAATAAGGCACTCAATGAAGCTCTTGTAAACCAGGGGCCGGTTCACATCAATGTGCCATTTTATGAACCGCTGTATAACACCACCACAAAACGACTGGTTGATCCTATTTTAGTAGATAAAGAAGTCAAAATTCAGGAGTTGCAGGCCGAGCAGATCAAGTCATTTACCTCAAAATGGAATGCCGCAAAGCGGAAAATTGTTTTGGTGGGCGTCTTGCAACCCAACACGATTGAGCAGGAGTTTTTATACCGGCTTGGCTCTGATCCCAGTGTCTTAGTTTTTACGGAAACCACTTCAAACCTGGATCATCCTAACTTTTTTACACGGATTGATAACATCATCGGTTCGCTTGATGCAGACGGATTTAAAGCCTTACAGCCTGATATTTTGGTTACTTTGGGAGGAATGGTCATTTCTAAAAAGGTAAAAGCCTTTTTGCGTAATTATCAGCCTGAAGAGCACTGGCACGTAGATCCTAAAAAAGCTTATGATACCTATTTTTGTCTGAACAAGCATTTTAAGGTTCCGGTTAATCATTTCTGGGAACAGTTTCTGGCCAATACGCAACAGCAGGAAAGCGAGTACCAGCAATACTGGCTCAAGATTCGTGAGCGGCGCGATTTGATGCATCAGAAGTATATTAATGAAATGCCGTGGTGCGATTTTAAAGCTTTTGATCTTATCTTGTCTCAGTTACGCCCCGGGAGTTTATTGCAATTGGGTAATAGTTCTACGGTTCGTTATGTTCAGCTTTTTGATATTGACAAAACTTTAAAAGTGTATTGCAATCGCGGTACTAGCGGTATAGATGGTAGTACATCTACAGCAGTTGGAGCTGCCGTTGGAAGTGGTCTCCCCACTACACTAATTACCGGCGATCTCAGTTTTTTTTATGACAGCAACGGCTTATGGAATCAATACATTCCTAAAGATTTTAAGATCATACTCATAAACAATAGCGGAGGAGGAATTTTTAGAATCTTACCCGGTGATAAAACTTCAAATGCTTTTGAGACTTATTTTGAAACTACCCATGAGCTCAATGCATCACATCTTTGCGCGATGTTTGGCCTTGATTATTTCCACGCAGATTCAGAAAAAACATTAGTAGCTGCACAGAAAGCTTTTTATGCTCAGACTGAAAAACCGTGCCTGCTTGAGATTAAAACACCTCGCACTTTAAATGATGAAGTTTTGCTAGGTTACTTTGATTACCTCAGATAAGTGTTGCATTAGGTTTTTATTTTTCTGTATATTTAAAAACCTTAAACTTAATTAATTAAAAACTTCACATTCTTATGAGCAAAAGAGATGAAATGATCGCAAAATATGCGGCTGATTTAAAAGAAAAATTAAATCACAATCCGGATATGGACTTACTTACTAAAGTTACTATAGGCTGTGGTCCTTCAATTTATAATAAAGATTCTTCAACCATCTCAGCAAGTAGTGAAACCGAACTTGAGACAGTGAAAAATAACTTCCTAATCAAAAAATTAGGTCTTAAAGATAGTCCACAACTTATGGAAGGTCTTCATAAAGTGTTGGATGATTACGGCAAATCAAACCGTAATAAGTACCGTGCTGTAGTTTACTATTTGTTAACAAAGCATTTCGGTAAAGAAGAAGTTTACAACTAAATCGTATTACATAGAAAACTGAGCCGTCCTTATGGACGGCTTTTTTATTATAAATGGTTTTAGAGATAGCCGAAGCACTTTAATCTTTCGGTTTTTGCTAATTTTGAATTCTTAAAAAAAGAACTATGCTGGCATTGGGAGAATACCACGATTTAATCATAGACCGTGACGTGAGTCCGGGATTGTATTTGCGGGATGAAGAGGAAAACGAGGTGTTATTACCCGGTAAATATGCGCCTGATGGTTTTCAGCTTGAGGATCAAATACGGGTTTTTGTGTATCTGGATAATGAAGAACGCCCGGTGGCAACTACATTATCTCCATATATACACAAACAAGGCTTTGCTTATCTGGAGTGCACTGCAGTTACTAAGATTGGAGCTTTTGTAGATTGGGGACTTGATAAGGAGTTGTTTGTACCCTTTTCAAATCAAGCAACAGAAATGAAGGAAGGTCAATGGTACATCATCTACCTGTACCTTGATGAGCAAACAAACAGACTGGTAGGCTCTTCTAAATTCAAGAATTTTTTAAGCAATGCCGAAGTTACAGTAGAAAAGTTTGACAGGGTAGATCTACTCATATCGCATTTCTCAGAATTTGGAGCTCACGTTATTATTAATGAAAAGCACGAAGGGCTTATTCATAAGAGCACCATTTTTGAAGATATTCGTATTGGAGATCGCTTGCCTGGCTATATCAAACGCGTGCGGGAAGATAACAAGATTGATGTTTTGCTTCAGCCTGAAGGCTACAAAAGTGTAGAACCCAATGCGCAGTTTATCTATGAAGAATTAAAGCGTAATGGAGGTAGTCTGCCTGTGCACGACAAGAGTAGCCCCGAAGATATAAATGCCTATTTCGGTATCAGCAAAAAGCTATTTAAAAAGGCAATAGGAAGTCTCTATAAAGACCGGCAAATTGATATTACCGATACCGGTATTCGTCTCAAAAATCAATAAAAGAATTTATTTTTCGCTTTGCGAAAGGAATAAACTTCCTAATGATGCATCAGGAAGTATTCATAAAATCAAAATTTATTATTTCGTTTCCGGCTTAAGGGCTTTAATACCTTTAAAGCGGAATCAATAAAACTTTAATTATGCAGCAACCCGAGTGGAAAACGGTTAAGGAATACAGCGATATTACATTTAAAAAATCGAATGGAGTGGCGCGAATAGCGTTTAACAGACCCGAAGTGCGCAATGCGTTTAGACCAAAGACTACCTCAGAACTTCTGGACGCCTTCCATATTGCTCAGGAAGATACTTCTGTAGGAGTAATTTTGCTATCAGCTGAAGGACCTTCCCCAAAAGATGGTGTGTATAGCTTCTGTAGCGGGGGTGATCAAAAAGCACGTGGTGATCAGGGTTACGTAGGCGAAGACGGTTACCATCGCTTGAATATTCTTGATGTGCAACGTCTCATTCGCTTTATGCCCAAGGCCGTTATCGCTGTGGTTCCGGGCTGGGCAGTAGGAGGTGGGCATAGTCTGCACGTGGTGTGTGACTTAACTCTTGCAAGCAAAGAACACGCTATTTTTAAACAAACCGATGCTGATGTGACCAGTTTTGATGGAGGTTATGGTTCTGCATATTTAGCAAAAATGGTAGGCCAGAAACGGGCACGGGAGATTTTCTTTTTAGGGCGAAATTATTCCGCTCAGGAAGCCTATGAGATGGGAATGGTTAACGCGGTGATTCCTCACGACGAATTGGAGGCTACGGCTTATGAGTGGGCTCAGGAGATCCTGGCCAAATCGCCTACTTCTGTCAAGATGCTCAAGTTTGCAATGAATCTTACCGATGACGGTATGGTAGGCCAGCAGGTATTTGCCGGTGAAGCAACGCGACTGGCCTATATGACTGAAGAAGCAAAAGAAGGTCGTAACGCATTTCTCGAAAAGCGTAAGCCCAATTTTGATAAAAAATGGATTCCGTAGCGAGGAAATCGGTTGGTTTCCGGTATTTTTAGAGGGCCATACCAAATTGTAATATATGAATGCAACCTTTACAAATGCTCCGATAGACCTTGATAGTCTTCCGGATTATCAGGAGATTGTCTATACTAAAGTCTCGGTTAAACGCCTTTATAAAGTGCTATGCATACAGGGTATTTTGTTTGTATTGTCACTAACAGGACTCTTCCTGCTTCGTGAGGTCACAGACGTGCCATATCTTATACCTGGGCTTGGTGCCGCTATTGTACTTCTTTTCCTGCTTTTGATGGCTTACCAGTATAAATTGCAGAGCACCTTAGGGTATGCTTTGCGTGAGCGCGATATTGCCTACAGGCGCGGATTTATATTCGAGAAAACAACCGTAATTCCTTTCAACCGTATTCAGCATATTTCTACCTCTGCCGGGCTTTTAGATCGAATATTTAAAATTTCAAATCTGAATATATTTACTGCAGGTGGTTCAGGTAGTGATATTGATATTCCGGGATTAACCCCTGAGCTGGCTGCAAGGCTAAAAGATAAGGTTGCCAATCATATTATTGACGAAAACGATGCCTAAAGCCTTTTCACAGCCGCAAACGCAGTCCAAACTGGGTATTGTTTTTATTTTTCTGGGCAAGTCTGTGAAGTTTGTACGCATTTTTGGTGCGGCAGCTATCTATTTTTTATTAAAAGGTTTTGAGGCAGATGCCAGACTTGTAACTATTGCTCTTTGCGTCCTGTTTGGAGTCTTATTGCTTTTGCTGGGGTTTAGTTACTTATCCTTTCAGCGATTTCGGTTTCATATTGATTTTAATAACCGCGAATTTATTTTGCAAAAAGGTGTTCTAAATACAGAAGTCATCAGCCTTCCTTTTTCTAAAATTCAACAGGTTTATTTTAAGCGTTCGCTTCTGCAACGTCTTATAGGAGTTTATAGTGTTATTCTTGATACTGCCGGAAGTAGTGCTCAGGAAATTAATATTAAAGCATTATCGGAGTCAGAAGCAAGGGATTTACAGAAAATCCTCATGGAGGAAGTAGCGGCTGAAAAAAAGGAAGAAACCCCCGATAATGAGGTGGTGGGGGCACAGGATCGAAGTTCTGCTGAAAATGATGTTGCGGTACATAAACTTTCTGTATTGTCACTACTCAAGCTCGGGTTAACCAGCAATTACTTTAGAGGAGTATGGCTTATTCTTATCTTTCTAGGTTCCATCTATCAACAGGTTGGTGAATTTCAACTAATAGAAGAGGCTCAATATACCGAAGGTATTCGCGGTTATTTTGAGGCCTACAGTAAGCCGGTGGAATTATTATTACTCACGGCACTGGTTTTTATAGGAGTTTTTCTATTGGGGATACTTATCTCAAGCATCGAGATTTTTATCAAGTATTTTGACCTAACCTTAAAACAAACCAAAGATTCACTAGAGCTGGAAATGGGGCTTAAAACCAATACTAAAATCAGTTTAAAACCCAGAAGGGTACAATTGATGCGTATTGTGACCAATCCCGTGCAAAAACGCCTCAATCTCAACGAAGCGCAAATAGCCATTGCGAGCAGTCGCGATGATCTTCAGAAGTCTCAAATCAGTATTCCGGGAATGCAGCGCATGCAGCTTGAACGGGTTAAAAAATTTCTGTTTACCTATCGTATGCGTCCGGGACGGGTTTTTAAGCCGGCCTATATTCTGTATTTGAGACTGATTATTACTGCAGGAGTCCCGCTTCTGCTAACCGCAATTGTTGGGTCAATTTTAGTCCCCAATTATATGGTAGAAATTGGACTTTTCTTGCTGGTCATCTATGGCGGATTGGTTTTGCCTTATCAATTCTTCTGGTACCGGGCATTGTCACTTGAAATCACACCGGAATTTGTAATAAAGCGTAAAGGGGTATGGACACAAAAAACCGAAATACTGGAACTCTATAAATTACAATCGGTGACTGTAAGCCAGCCGTTTTGGTACAAGAGCCGAGGTTTGTATAATTATACATTTCATACTGCCGGAGGAGATGTTTCATTCCCGGTGACTACATCAAAAATGCAACGCTATATCAATTATGCCCTCTATCGGGTTGAGATAGATGAGAAAGCCTGGATGTAAGCCGCTGTTATCGGATTGCAGGGAATTTTTCGGGATTTACCTCGTGCATTATCCCATAAATTTTTTCGTAAATATCTTCTGCGGAAGGTTTAGAGAAGTAATCCCCATCTGTTCCGTAAGCCGGTCTGTGAGGTTTAGCGCTCAGCGTTTGAGGTGCACTATCCAGATATCGGAAGGCTTTTTGCTCGTCAAGCAGATTTTGCATTAAATAAGCTGAAGCACCACCGGGCATATCTTCATCTACTACCAGAATACGATTAGTCTTGGCGATACTTTTAACGGTGTCGTGATTCAGGTCAAAAGGGAGAAGAGATTGAGCATCTATGATTTCAACACTAATACCACTCGCCTGAAGCTCTTTTGCAGCCTGTTCTACCAATCTTAGTGTACTTCCATAAGAAACTACTGTTAGGTCAGAACCTTCTCTGATAAGTTCTACCTGACCAATGGGTGTTGTGAATTCACCAAGGTTTGATGGTAATTTTTCCTTTAAGCGATACCCGTTAAGACATTCGACAATAACAGCCGGCTCATCACTTTGCATAAGTGTATTATAAAAGCCTGCAGCCTTGGTCATATTGCGGGGTGTAAGGATGTAAACCCCTCTTAAAAGCCCCAGTAAAGCACCCATTTGTGAGCCACTATGCCAGATACCTTCAAGGCGGTGACCTCTTGTACGCACGATAAGAGGAGCAGTTTGCTTGCCGTGTGTGCGGTATCTCAGCGTTGCCAGATCATCACTAAGTGTGGCGATCGCATATAAAATATAATCCAGATATTGAATTTCAGCAATAGGACGTAGTCCGCGCAATGCCATCCCTATTCCCTGACCTACGATTGTAGTTTCGCGAATACCGGCATCTGCTACGCGCAAATTTCCATACTTATTCTGTAATCCTTCAAGCCCTTGATTTACATCGCCAATAGTACCGGTGTCTTCACCAAAAACCAGACTTTCCGGGTATTTGGTAAACAAGGCGTCAAAGTTATCCCGTAGAACAATTCTAGCGTCTACGTTAGAGGCTTCGTTGTCATATTGGGCTTCAACCATTGGTACTTGAGTTGCTTTATGGTCAAACTCGTTGTACAAATGACTGCTGTAATTACTCTGTTCTTTAGAAATATAGCTATTGACCCAATTTTTTAACGCAGTAATGCTTTCGCTTTGCTCTTGTGCCACAAACCGTAAGGCTTTTCGTGCAGCGGTGAGTACATCTGTTTTTAAAGCGTCTTTTTCTTCTGCAAGACTTTTTTTAATTGGATTTATAAACTGGCCATTAGCACTTTCATTGACAAGGGCTTCCAGTAGTTTTAAAACTTTCTTTTTTTCTTCTTTTATCGGGTTAAGAAAAGCATCCCAGGCTTTACGTTTGCCTTCGCGTACATTTCGCTTTATTTGCTTTTCCAGTTCCTGGAGTTCATCATCAGTAGCGATCTGATTGTTAATCATCCATTCGCGCATTTTTGCATTGCAATCATGCTCACGTTCCCAATTCAAGCGGTCTTTGCTTTTGTAACGTTCGTGAGATCCAGATGTAGAGTGACCCTGAGGTTGTGTTAACTCGGTAACGTGCAGGAGCACAGGAACATGCTCTTCCCGTGCTATTTTGCCGGCCTGCTCAAAGGCATCTACCAGTGCGGGATAATCCCAGCCTTTTACGCGTATAATTTCAAATCCGGCTTCGGTTTCGGTACGTTGAAAACCACTCAGGATTTCAGATATATTTTCTTTGGTAGTCTGGTGCTTTGCATGAACGGAAATACCATAATCATCATCCCAAATACTGATTACCATAGGTACCTGTAAAACTCCTGCTGCATTTATGGTTTCAAAAAACATGCCTTCAGAAGTACTGGCATTACCTATAGTTCCCCAGGCTACTTCGTTTCCGCTTTGCGATAAGCCTTCCTGATTGATGCCTTCCACATTTCTAAAAATCTTAGAAGCCTGAGCCAGACCAAGTAGTCTTGGCATTTGACCGGCAGTAGGAGAGATATCTGCGCTGCTATTATACTGCTCTAAAAGATTTTTGAGCTTTCCGTTTTCGTCTAGACTGTGTGTTCCAAAATGCCCGCCCATTTGCTTGCCGGCACTCATAGGATCACAATTTAAATCTGTATGAGCGTAAAGACCTGCGAAGAAATTTTCTATGGTAAATTCATCTATCGCCATCATAAAAGTCTGGTCCCGGTAATAACCTGAACGCCAGTCTCCTTTTTTAAATGCCTTTGCCATTGCAAGCTGCGGCACTTCCTTACCATCGCCAAATATTCCGAATTTAGCCTTTCCTGTCAATACCTCGCGACGCCCCAGTAAACTACATTCTCTGCTGGTTACAGCAATCTTGTAATCGTTGATTACAGTAGCTTTGAAGTCTTCAAAAGAAAGATCTGAAATAGGCTCTGGCGTTGTTTGCATATGGATGATGTCGTTTTTGTAAAAGTACAGAAAAATCCCACTATATACAATTCAATAATTTTTTAATAAAATGATAATTTTTTAATAAAAATCAATAAAAATGATTTTTTATCAATGTTGATGGTGAAAGGGAACTTTTTAATGCGATAATGTAAATTCTATAGCAAACCGGGAATGCAGACTGTGGCGATTAATTTTAAGCGCTTAAAACCTGTGTTCTAATACCATTTTCGGGTGAAAAGTTTCAACATTGTACGTAGGTCTAGCGTTACAATAAACCGAATCTTCTGATCGTAGTCAGGTTGTGCGATTTCCCAACCTTTAGATGAATAAACGGGGAAGAATAATTCGAAGTAATCTTCAACTAATACCGTACGTATACCGCTATCGTATAAGAAACGTGCAGGATCGCTTTCGTTTTTAACCAAACCAAAGTCAACATAGCCGTGTATAAAGCTCCATAAAGTAGTACTAGCATTAATCGAGGTGAGCCACTGGTTTCCGAAAGGAGTATCCAATTTTGATTTAAAGCCTCCTTCGGCCATAATAAGCTGCTGACTGTAAATACCGGTATCTTCTGAGCGGCCGTAATAATTGTAACTGAAAAGATAATCAGTAGGGCGATCCAGTGCAAAACTGAAATAATCTCCCCGCGCACGAGTATCATTGTAAAGAAAAGTTCCTCCAAAAAAGCGAAGATCCAATTGCCGGTTATTTAAGAAAACCCTCCTATATTTTGCTGTCACTGAAAATTTGCTGAATTTCTGCGAAAGTTCAAAATCTGCACTATAGGTTAAGGCATTGATTACACCCGGACTGCTGTTGGTATATTGTACGTTAAAAACGCTGTAATTAGGAGCATCGTTCTCGATGACATTAGATTCTTCACGGTAAATATTGATATTTCTAACAGTGAGGTATTGTCTGCGGTCTGATCTAAAATCGGTTTCCCGAAAGGCAAAAGTCAGGAAGGGACTAAATGTTTTGTATAATGCATCCGGAGCGTACGAAGAAAGCGATCCTCCTGCGCCAAAACGAATGGCAAACAGATTACCTTCATCCAGATTCTGCGTATAGCTAAAGCCTGCACTACCGGTTAGCTGATTGGATTTGAGGCCGTACTGTGGCTCTATTTTGTAACTAAAGGGCTTCTGCAGAATGGTTTTATTGTACATCTTGGCACCCAGCTTGAGTCCGTCATAAAAATTGTATTCTGCAACAGGCATAAAAAATACCTGATTTTTGGCAGGGTCTTCCAGATCCTGAAAGAGCTTAAATTGAAAAGGTTTATTAACCCCTAAAAACGGATTGACTTTCTTATAGTTATTACGGCGGTTGAATTCGGGTATAAAGCCTTCTTTATTTAATACAACACGATCTGCTCCCGGAGCGTAAATCACGGTATCTTTTTCTCCAACAAAAGGTTCAACCCAGGTTTTTGATATGAGGCTGTCTTTGTACATCGCGTAAACCGGAACCGGGACTTTAGCCTTTGTTTTATTACGCACTTCTATTGCGATGGAGTCACCACGACGTTTTACCTCATTAAATTTGAAATCTATAGTCTTACGGGTGCTTACAAAATCATTAAAAAACCAATCCAAATTCTTTGGTGCCTTTTCGCGTAAGATGGCCTCAAAAACTTTTGATGAAGTAAGCTTGAGTTTATTTTGACTGTAAAATTCATCAATGCTTTCCTCCATGATCTGGTCAGAAAGGTATTCAGACAAATAATTGAAGCCACTTCCCGCTTTATAGGCGTTGGCAATATTCTTATTAAACTTAATGAGGGAGTCACTGGGTGTTTTAAGCGGCTGGTCGAGATTCATACGAGCCATATGCAAGTACAACAGATTGAATTGCTCATTAAACTCCATCTCAGAGAGGTGAAACTGCCGTGCTAACCAGTACCGGTTCAGCGTACCCACGACTTTAAGATTGGGATAATAATGATCCATATACTGCATCATCGTGTACATTTTGATAGCATCAGCAATCCAGCGGTCTTTACGCGGATTGATGTAGAGTGTACGGTCTACATAATTATCAATGGTAGTCTTTAAAATTTTTAGTTCGTACTTGAAATCTTCGGGAAACGGACTCAGGAAATCAGGAAGTTGATTCAAGCCATAAACAGGGTTATCGCGGTAATCAATAACCGAAATAACCAATTTATCAAATGGATAGTTCCCTAATTTTTCGGTTAAAAAGCCTGTGATCTTGTCGATGATGATGGCTTCTCGCTCTGGGATTACTTTTCGATCTTTAATGTTAGTAACAACTGTGAAGGCATCGGTTTCTGTGCTATCGAATTCTGATTTTTTCCGTAGGTAAATCGTGGTATTATTGCGGTTGTCTCCTTCGAGATGCACGGTCTTAAATTGCGCATTAGCCGAAAACTCTTCAGGCTGCATATCTAGCTCATTGATCAATGTAAAATCACTCTGAAACGAGAAATCAATTGAAAAATCGGTAGGAGCCATAAACAGATCGTCCAGATTTTTATTGCTGTAATACTGCCAGGTGCCATCGTAAACTGCAGGAGCGATGAACCAGTATTTTAAATTGTAATCTCCATTATTTAATACACCATAACCCGTAAACTTGCTGTCAGGTACACGAATGTTATAATTCATCTTAATTTTTTGAGCCTGACCCGGCAATAGCGGCTTATTTAGGTTTACGCGTAGTATATCTTCTGCATCAGGCAGTCTTTTAAATTTCAGATTTCTGAAATTCTCATCTATGATGTTGTTGATTTTTGAAGAACCCCGATCTTCTTCGGGTGCTAGATGGAATCTTCGGTCGTAATTCTCTTCAAAACGTATCCCAAGCCCAGATCGTTTAGACGCAAAGCTATTTGCCCAGTCATTAAAATAAATAACATCAAGGGTATCTGAGGAGGTATTTAAAAAAGTAACGTCTTGCTGAATGGTTAAGAGGCGATTGTCTTCATCAAGACGCACAGCGATATCCAATTTGTTCTGAGCAATTCCGACAAAGGGAAGCCCAAGCAACACCAGTAATAACGTCACAGTAAACGCATTAAAGGATTTTTGCATAGAACAAAGGTTTGGGATTATCAGAATAATAAATAAGTTTCAGATTGTGTATCAATTACTATACCTAACGCAAAAGAGAAGACTTTGGTTTTAAATTAAAAGTTTGGACTCAGTTTGTACTCGTTGTAGAAATTATTTAATACTTCGAGCACTTCATCTTCGGTGTCTACTAAATACAATAAATCGATGTCGTCAGGACTTATGGTTGCAAAAGAATCACGTAAGGTATTTTTAATCCAGTCAAAAAGACCCTGCCAGTATTCAGTCCCAACAAGAATAATAGGGAAACGATCTATTTTGTGAGTCTGAATCAATGTGATTGATTCAAAAAGTTCATCAAGGGTACCAAAACCACCCGGAAGCACTACAAATCCCTGCGAATATTTTACAAACATCACTTTTCGCACGAAAAAGTAATCAAAGTCAATGCTTTTATCGCTGTCAATATACGGGTTGTCGTGCTGTTCAAAGGGCAGGTCAATATTTAATCCCACCGAAGTTCCCCCGGCCAGGTGAGCTCCTTTGTTACCGGCTTCCATGATGCCTGGTCCACCACCGGTGATGACACCATATCCGTTTTCAACGATTTTTTCGGCGATGGCAACAGCAAGCTTATAGTATTTTTGATCGGGTTTGGTACGGGCACTACCAAAAATAGAAACACAAGGTCCTATGCGGCTTAACTTTTCAAATCCACTTACAAACTCGCCCATAATTTTAAAGATGGCCCACGAGTCGTTTGTTTTTATTTCATTCCAGCCTTTTGGCTTACTTTCATTTCTCATAATAAGATATTCTCAATTTTTAAGCGGCTCAATTTAATTCATTTCGAAGGAATTTTGCCGTATAGCTCTTCTTATCTTTTGCGACTTCTTCGGGAGTACCACTAGCGACGAGCTGTCCGCCATTTTTTCCACCTTCATAACCAATATCAATAATATGATCTGCCATTTTAATGACATCCATATTGTGCTCAATGATCAGCATGGTATTACCTTTATCAGTCAATTTATTTAAGACATCCATCAAGATGCGCACATCTTCAAAGTGCAATCCGGTCGTGGGCTCGTCAAGAATGTAGAACGTATTCCCGGTATCGCGTTTTGATAACTCGGTCGCCAGTTTGATACGCTGGGCTTCACCACCGGAAAGGGTCGTAGATTGCTGCCCAAGAGAAATATAACCCAGTCCTACATCCTGAATGGTTTTTAGTTTTCTAAAGATTTTCGGGATGTGCTCAAAGAATGGTACTGCTTCATCAATGGTCATTTCGAGTACATCGGCAATGCTTTTTCCTTTGTAGCGAATTTCCAGAGTCTCGCGGTTAAAACGTTTACCCTGGCAGGTCTCGCACTCCACATAAACATCGGGTAGAAAGTTCATCTCAATCACTCGCAATCCGCCACCTTTACAGGTTTCACAGCGGCCTCCAGCCACATTAAAACTGAAGCGTCCCGGTTTATAACCCCGTATCAGCGACTCCGGGATTTTAGCAAATAAACTGCGTATTTCGCTGAAAACGCCGGTATAGGTTGCCGGGTTGGATCGTGGGGTGCGGCCAATGGGTGACTGGTTGATGTCTATCACTTTATCACACTCGTCAAGACCTTTAATGCTTTTATACGGCTCTGGTTTTTTTACGCCATTAAAATAATGCGCATTCATAATCGGGTAGAGGGTCTCGTTGATAAGCGTAGATTTTCCACTCCCCGAAACACCGGTAACCACAATCATTTTTCCAAGCGGAAATTCTACATCTACCTTTTTAAGGTTGTTTCCTGTAGCGCCTTTAAGTACAATTTTCTTACCGTTGCCTTTTCTTCGTTTTTCAGGAACAGCGATTTCTTTTTCACCGTTAAGGTATTGTGCGGTAAGCGTATGTTTTTTTAAAAGTTGCTTAGGCGTGCCTTCACTTATTATTTCACCGCCGTGTTTGCCTGCAAAAGGTCCAATGTCAATCACATAGTCGGCGCGCTCAATCATATCTTTATCGTGTTCTACTACGATAATGGAATTGCCAATATCTCGAAGTGAAACCAGAGAGTTTATCAGCTTTTCATTATCTCGTTGATGTAGACCTATACTCGGCTCATCTAGAATATAGAGCACACCTACGAGTTGTGAACCGATTTGTGTTGCCAGGCGTATACGTTGTGCTTCCCCGCCAGAAAGCGATTTGGAACTTCGGTTTAGAGAAAGATAGGTGAGGCCCACATCTACTAAAAACTGGATTCGCGTGCTAATTTCCTTTAAAATTTCAGTGGCAATTGCAGTTTGTTTTTCGCTCAAATGCTTTGGCAATTCTGCGAACCAGTCTTTAAGTTCGAGAATGTCCATATTAGCAAGCTCGGCTATATTCTTTTCGCGAACGCGAAAATATAAAGACTCCTTACGCAGGCGTGATCCTTCACATTCAGGACACACGACTTTTTCCATATATTCTTTCGCCCAGCGCTTTAGGGATGCTGAGTCATTTTTGAGATAGGTGCTTTCTATAAAGTTAGCCACCCCTTCAAAATCAATTTTGTAATTGCGGGTGACACCCAAGGTTTTGGATTCTACCGTAAACTTTTCATTACCCCCATACAAAATCATCTCCATCGCTTCTTTGGGGATATCTTTAATGGGATCGGTCAATTTAAAGTTGAATCGCTGCGCGATAATCTCAAGCTGCTTAAAAATCCAGTTGCTTTTTTGATTTCCGTGAGGGGCCAGTCCGCCTCCTTTGATCGAAAGTTTTGGGTCCGGAATAATCTTATCTACATTCACTACGCCTAAAGTCCCAATACCATTACATTTAGGGCAGGCGCCTTTGGGTGAGTTGAATGAAAAATTATTTGGTTCCGGATTGGGATAAGAAATACCGCTTGTGGGACACATCAAACTGCGGCTGAAGTAGCGCGCTTCATTGGAGTCGTGATCGAGAACCATCATGACATCTTCGCCATGGTACATTGCGGTGTTGATGGTTTCTAAAATGCGTTTATCTATATCCTGATTGTCTTCAATCTTCAATCGATCTATTACAATCTCAATATCATGGGTTTTGTATCGGTCAATTTTCATTCCCTTTACAATATCACGCACTTCGCCGTCTACACGAACTTTTACAAACCCCTGCTTGGCGATTTGCTCAAAGAGTTCGCGATAATGTCCTTTACGACTGCGGATAACAGGAGCTAAAACGTTGATGCGTTTTCCCTTGTATTCACTTTTAATAAGATCTTTAATCTGCTCGTCGCTATAGCTCACCATTTTTTCGCCGGTCTCGTAACTGTACGCGTCACTGGCGCGCGAGTAGAGCAGGCGCAAAAAGTCGTAAATCTCGGTTATGGTACCTACCGTAGATCGAGGGCTTTTACTAGTTGTTTTTTGTTCAATTGCGATAACAGGGGAGAGGCCCTGAATTTTATCTACATCAGGACGCTCAAGTCCGCCGAGAAATTGACGGGCGTAAGCTGAGAAGGTTTCGATGTAGCGTCGCTGGCCTTCTGCATAAATCGTATCAAAAGCCAGTGAGCTTTTACCACTGCCTGAAAGACCGGTTATAACCACTAGCTTTTCCCGCGGAATCTGTACATCTATGTTCTTGAGATTGTGCGCGCGGGCGCCATAAACCTCAATATATTCTTGTGTTTCTGCCATTTTCTTTTTCAAGTGTGTAAAGGTACTGTAATTGCGTGAAATTTAGAACTCAACCCCAAACGGACTTAGTAGAAATCTGTGTTAGGAATAGGTTAAGTAAGAAGCTTAGATGGAAACCTCGTAGGTGTTTAGCATATCTGCAATGACCTGTTCGGTTTTGGAAAAATTCTTCCGGTTTCTGAGGGATTTGTCTTTGAGTTTGTCAAAGGATTGGGTGATGATTCCGTCCTGATAAGCTTCGGGAATTACCGGGTGTACGTAGTAGTCCCGGCACACGCTGCGCGTATTACCTAATCCTTCTGCTGTGGCATCGTAAGCTGTGATTAGGTTTTTAGCATTTTGTTTTTCATCCTCAACATAACCCAAATCTCTTAAGGATTCAAAGAAGATCTTGGTCGCAGCCCAGGTTCTGAAGTCTTTTGCTGAAAAGAGATCGCCGCTCAACTCGTGAATGTACTCATTAACCATCCCACTGTCGATATGGTCTTTATTTCCATTTTCATCATAAAATTGAAACAATTCCCATCCGGGTATATCCTCACATTGGTTTACCAGATCAATAAGTTTTTCATCAGTAAGGGCTATATCGTGCTCTTTTCCTTTTTTGCCAACAAATTTAAAGCGTATCCCGCTTTCGGTAGTTTTTACGTGACGTGTGCGCAATGTTGAAAGTCCATAAGTCTCATTATGCTTTGCATAATAGGCGTTGCCCACGCGTATATGGGTTTCTTCCAGAAGGCGAATAACGAGGGCTAGAACTTTACGACGGGTCATTTCGGGAGCATCAAGATCCTGATCTACTTTTTTGCGAAGTTGAGGAAGTACATTAGCAAACGCCGCGAGTTTTAGAAACTTTGTTTCGTTACGAAGCTTATTCCAATTCTCATGATACAGGTAAACTTTACGGTCTTTTTCATCCCGACCTACAGCCTGCAGATGACCATTTTCAGGCTCTGAAATAAGAACATCCTGCCAGGCCGGTGGAATCACCAGTTTTTTTATGCGCTGCAATAATGGTTTTGATTTTATAGTGATATCGTTTTTGCAATAGCGGAAGCCCTTGCCGTGTTTTTTACGGCAAATCGTGAGATGCTCATCGGTCACGTAGATCAGATTAGCCAGTTTGGCAGCCTCCTGTGGGCTGTCTAGAATATCGTGAAGGGTATCTTGGGTAATGGTCATAACCCAAATATAATATCAATCCCGAGCTTGTGTTACTAAGGAAATGATAATTAAGCAGGCGCGTCTCCTAAGAATTTGTGAAATAACTTTCAGTAAAATTGAAAGTTTCAGGCTGGAGATCTGGGCTAAAAATGAAAATACCCAAAGCACGATTTGTGTCTTCGGGTATTAGCATTGATGGTTAGCGTAAACTAAATTTAGTCAAAATAACTAAAACTTTGACCGTCTTTTATTTTAAGTACGCTTTCATAAATCATTTTGATCACATTTTCTACGTCATCGCGATGCACCATTTCAACGGTGGTGTGCATATAACGCAATGGTAAACTAATCAAAGCCGACGGTACACCGCCATTACTGTATGCAAAGGCATCGGTATCTGTACCCGTCGCACGGCTACAGGCCGCACGTTGAAATGGGATTTTCTTCTCTTCGGCAGTATCAATAATCAAATCACGCAGCTTTTGCTGAATGGCCGGTGCATAAGAAATAACAGGACCGTCGCCAATCGCAGCGTGGCCGTTAGTTTTCTTTTCGATCATCGGGGTAGTGGTATCGTGGGTAACATCAGTTACGATAGCCAGGTTAGGTTTAATAGTCTGGGTAATCATTTCTGCACCACGAAGGCCTATTTCTTCCTGTACCGAATTAACAATATAGAGTCCAAAGTCTAGTTTGTTTCCATTTTCTTTAATCATACGAGCAACTTCGGCAATCATAAAGCCACCCATACGGTTATCGAGTGCTCGGCATACAAATTTGTTTTTGTTTAGAATGGTAAAGGTATCGGGATAGGTAATCACGCAACCTACGTGAACGCCTAACTTTTCAACTTCTTCCTTGGTTTTGCAACCAGTATCTATAAAAATATTGTCTTGTTTAGGGGCCTTCTCATCGCTTTTATCACGAGTGTGAATTGCCGGCCATCCAAAAACGCCTTTTACGATTCCATTTTTGGTATGAATGTTAACAAGCTTAGAAGGGGCAATCTGGTGGTCACTACCTCCGTTACGTATCACGTAGATTAAACCATCATCTGTAATGTAATTTACATACCAGGAGATCTCATCAGCGTGGCCCTCAATCACCACCTTGTATTTTGCATCGGGATTGATGACGCCTACCGCAGTACCATAGTTATCTGTGATAAATGAATCTACATAAGGCTTTAAATATTCCATCCATATTTTTTGGCCTTCCCACTCATATCCGGTTGGAGCGGCATTATTGAGATAGGATTCTAAAAAGTCTAATGACTTGTCGTTTAAAATGCTTTTTGACATAATTTCAATTTTGTACGAAAGTAAGAATATTCATGTCAAAAGCATAAAGCAATCTGAGCGATTGTGTACTTTTGGAATGGTTTTCGATCTAACTATTTAAAAAGAAAATTTGAAGAATTTAGTTTGTATATTTTTTTTGCTTTTGAGCTTTAATTTAAGTGCTCAGACTACACCTCCGGAGGTTGAAACAGATAGTGTTGAACCTGTTTATTTTTACGTGGAAGGTGATACTATTGCCCGCTCGGCGATATTTCTTGATGATGTTGTGGTATTGTCACGTTTAAAATTTAGTGATAATAACGCCAGACGCAGGTATTTAATATTAAGACGTAAAACCCGGAAAGTCTGGCCCTATGCAAAACTGGCAGGGGAGCGTTTGGTTGAACTTAATGAGCGACTTGATTCTATGCAGTCTAAGCGTGATAAAAAGCGCTATACCAAGATTATACAACGTTATGTAGAGACCGAATTTAAAGAAGAGCTAAAAAAACTCACCCGTACCGAAGGTCAGATTTTAGTAAAACTGATGTACCGTCAAACCGGTCAGACCACTTTTGAACTCATTAAAAATTACCGAAGCGGCTTAAAAGCGTTCCTGCTAAATACAACAGCCAGCTTTTTTGATATTTCGCTCAAGGAAATTTATGATCCGGTAAATGTAGAAGAGGATTATTTGATTGAAGATATTTTGCAACGCTCTTTTCAGGACAAAATACTTGAGCCACAAGACCCCGCAATCGAATTAAATTTTCTTGAGCTTACCAATAAATGGTATACGCCAAAGCCGGAAAAAGGTATTAAATAGAGATGCGCATTTTAAAAGAGAATTGGCTGTACATCGTCGCAGCACTCATCACACTTGTTGGACTGATAACCGGAAAATATTTCTTCTTGTTTTTAGTAATTCCATTTGGATTTAATTTTTTTAAAAAGGATGAAAAAGACGAAGAAACCTAAATTCATAGCCTAAGTTCATTTATAAGATTCCATTTTTAAACTCGCGTCACCGGTTAAATTTCAATAAAAAAATAAATACCTTTGCGCATCAAAACACCGTTGACCGTACTATGAGCCAGAAAACGCTGCTTAACGCAAAAGAAATCAATATCATTCTCAATCGTCTGGCCTGTCAACTCATTGAAAATCACAAAGACTTTAAACAAACGGTTCTTATAGGGATTCAACCCCGGGGAATTTATGTTGCTGAACGTATCAAGAAACTTCTTGAAGAAAAGTATAAGATAGAAAGCATCAAGCTGGGTTATCTCGATATTACTTTTTTTAGAGATGACTTTAGAAGAGGTGATAAACCTCTTGAAGCCAATAAAACCCGTATTGATTTTGTGGTCGAAGATAAGAATGTGGTTTTTATCGATGACGTTTTATACACCGGCCGTAGTATCAATGCGGCGCTAACAGCAGTACAGAGCTTCGGGAGACCTAAAGACGTCGAGTTACTCACCTTGATTGATCGGCGTTTCAGCAGGCATTTGCCCATTCAGCCTACATATAGAGGCAGACAGGTTGATGCGATAAATGAAGAAAAAGTTCTGGTGAAATGGGTGGAAAATGGAGGCGAAGATGCGGTTTATCTGGTTAATAAATAATTTACGCGAAAAGAACTAATTAAAAATGAGCGAGCTTAGTGTCAATCACTTATTGGGAATAAAGTACATCACAAAAGCAGATATTGATCTCATTTTTGAAACCGCAGATCATTTTAAAGAGGTGATTAATCGTCCTATCAAGAAAGTGCCTTCACTTCGGGACATTACCATTGCCAACCTATTTTTTGAAAACAGTACTCGTACTAAGCTTTCTTTTGAATTGGCTGAAAAGCGTCTCAGTGCAGATGTTATTAACTTCTCAGCAGGAGCTTCATCAGTAAAAAAAGGAGAAACGCTTATAGATACTGTAAACAATATTTTATCTATGAAAGTAGATATGGTTGTGATGCGGCATCCCAATCCCGGCGCCGGGGTTTTTCTTTCTAAAAATATCAAAGCCAGTATTGTCAATGCCGGCGATGGGGCTCATGAGCATCCTACACAAGCCTTGCTTGATGCCTATTCCATAACTAAAAAACTGGGCGAAATTGCCGGTAAGAAAGTCGTAATTGTTGGTGATATCTTGCACAGTAGGGTGGCCCTTTCCAATATTTTTGCACTTCAGCATTTGGGAGCAGAAGTAAAAGTCTGTGGCCCAAAAACGCTAATGCCAAAATATATTGAATCACTTGGTGTAAAGGTAGAATTAAACCTACGCAAAGCATTGGAGTGGTGTGACGTGGCTAATATGCTTCGGGTTCAAAACGAGCGTATGGATATCAGTTATTTTCCGTCAACCCGCGAATATACTCAGCAATACGGTCTAGATAAAGAACTGCTTGACTCGCTAAACAAGGAAATTGTGGTGATGCACCCGGGACCCATAAACAGAGGTGTTGAGATTACCAGTGATGTAGCAGACAGTAGCCAGTCTATAATACTCAATCAGGTTGAAAATGGAGTAGCGATACGTATGGCCGTAATCTACCTGTTGGCTTCAAAAATTAAACAGCAATGATTGTAACCGAAAAAGAAACCTATACGATTCTGGGAGATGAGGAAGAAGGAATTAAAAGCTTTGCTTCCTTCTTAGAATTTATCATTCCTAAAGCCTACGCAGATCAAAATCTGGTAATAGATTTACTGAAGTATGAAAAACTTAGTCTTGAAGAATTGTTGCTATTTCTTCCTGTTTCTAATAGACAGCGCGCCGACTCTAAATCTTTTGTTATCGTAAATAAGGCGGTTCATATAGATCAGGTGCCCGAAGAGATTATGGTGGTTCCTACATTGGGTGAAGCTAAAGATGTTATAGAGCTTGAAGAGATACAACGCGATTTAGGATTTTAATCCTGTGGGCTAGAGGTTTTCTTGTTAAACATCCTGCTTTACCTTAACTTACCTCAAAAACAAGTGCTATTTTTAAATGAAGCTTACCATTTTAGGCTGTTATGCAGCCACTCCACGTACGTTTACTAATCCTACTTCGCAGGTTCTGGAAATAATAAATCATTTGTTTCTCATTGACTGCGGAGAGGGAACTCAGGTCGAGCTACGCCGCAACAAGGTTAAGTTTTCTAAAATCAAGCATATATTTATTTCCCATTTACACGGTGACCATTTTTATGGTCTCGTAGGTTTAATTAGTACATTCAGGTTGCTCAATAGAGAAAAAGAGCTTCACGTGTATGGTCCTAAGGGTATCAAAGAAGCGATAACCCTTCAGTTAAAACTGGCCAATTCTTGGACTAATTATCCGCTTTATTTCCACGAACTCGATAGTAAAGAACCCCAACTGCTTTTCGAGGACGAAAAGGTTTCTGTGGAAACCATTCCTCTAAAACACCGAATTTATGCCAATGGTTTTTTGTTCAAGGAAAAACCCGGCGAGCGAAAGCTCAATATGAGCGCAGTTTTGAAGCGCAAAATAGATGTGGTCTATTATAGAAAGCTTAAAAGGGGGATGGATATGACTCTTGAGGATGGAACGGTCATACCTAACGAGGAGCTCACTCTGGACCCAAAAACCCCGCGTAGTTATGCCTTTTGCAGTGATACCATTTACAAACCGGATAACTTACCACAGCTGCAAGGGGTGACTGTTTTGTATCATGAGTCTACATTTCTTGAAGCTCACGCTAAACTGGCTTTGCCTACCGGCCATTCTACAGCTATTGAAGCAGGGAAAATGGCAAGAGATGCAGGTGCTCAGCATCTCATTTTAGGCCATTACAGCACAAGATATCCGGATTTAACGCTTTTTGCCAATGAGGCGAAAACGGTTTTCCAGAATGTACTGACCGCAGATGACGGAAAGGTTTTTGACTTCAGCGAAGACTGAAAATCGCAATTTTAAGAAAGAATAATTCTTAATCAAGGAATCCGTTTTAATTTATTGTAAAAGATACCGTTCTGCTTTATAACTTTAGGGCATTAATGTAAATTGCCTGAAAATACAGTTATGGCCGAAGATTTAAGCGACTACAGGAAATCCTATGAATTTAGTGAATTAACCCGCGAACAAAGTGCCTCAGATCCGTTTGAGCAGTTTCAAAAATGGTTTGAAGAGGTTGAACAGGCTCAGGGTTTAGATGAGGTCAATGCAATGACCATTTCTACCATAGGCCTTGATGGTTTCCCAAAAAATAGAGTGGTACTTCTTAAAAGTTATGATTCAAACGGTTTTGTGTTTTACACCAATTACGATAGTGAAAAGGGTAGGGCACTGGCTGTAAATCCTAATATTTGCTTGTCTTTTTTCTGGCCAAATCTGGAGCGACAGGTGATTATAAAGGGGACTGCTTCACGAGTTGATGAAGAGACTTCAACAAAATACTTTCATTCAAGACCTGAAGGAAGTCAATTGGGAGCATGGGTTTCACCTCAAAGTGCTATTATTCCTAACCGTAAATTTCTTGAAGAGCGTCAGGAAAAATTTGAAGAAGATTTTAAAAATCAGGAAATACCGAAACCTCCACACTGGGGCGGATACCGTGTAACTCCTAATTCCTTTGAATTCTGGCAGGGCAGACCAAACAGACTCCACGACAGGTTGCTGTATTCAATTTCAGAATCTGGTTGGGATTGCAATCGTCTGGCTCCGTAAATCTAAATAGTATGAAAACAATTTATCTGGTAAGGCACGCCAAGTCTTCCTGGGAATATGATCTTAAAGACCACGATCGCCCGCTTAATGACCGGGGCTTAGGAGATGCTCCGTTAATGGGAGCTTACATTCGTGAAAGAATCGAGTTGCCTCAGTTGGTGCTTAGCAGCGACGCGGTACGGGCAAAAACGACAGCACTTTTATACCTTAAAGAATTGGGTATTCCTGAAGAGCAGTTGCAACTTGATCATCGTTTATATGATTTTGGCGGAACCAAATTGGACAAAGTCATTAAATCTTGCGATGACAGCGTAGATCGATTGATGGTTTTTGGCCACAATAATGCCCTAACGTATTGGGTAAACCGATACGGAGATCAGGAAATTGATAATGTATCAACCGCCGCATTTACGGCAATTCAATTCAAAGTAAAAAGCTGGGCTGACATAAGTAATGGAAAAACCATTCTCTATGTGAAACCAAAGCAACTTAAATAATGGATAACCGAATCAGTATGTCAACCCTCCAAGCAGATGAATCCCGATATATTAACCGTGAAATAAGTTGGCTGCAGTTTAATGCCCGCGTTTTGCAGGAAGCGGCAGACGAGACCGTGCCACTCATTGAGCGCCTGCGATTTGTAGGGATTTTTTCTAATAATCTGGATGAATTTTTTAAAGTACGGTATGCTACAGTAAAACGTATTGTTGAAGCAGGAAAAAAGGGCCGAAGGGCTCTTGGAGTTTATGCGGCAGATGAGTTGCTTGAAAAGATTACAAAAATTGTAATCAAACAACAGGAAGAAAGCCTAAATATACTTGATGATATTCACCAGCGATTGAAAGAAGAAGGAATTTATGTCATCAAAGAAAACGAAGTTCATTTCCCCGAACACTCTGAATACATCAAAACCTTTTTTACCGAGAAGGTAAGTCCGGCGCTGGTAACCATCGTACTTCGCGATGATCTTGAATTGCCCCGAATACAGGACCTAGAGGCTTATTTAACTATTAAAATGCGCAAAAAGGGTGTAAAAAAGCCCATTTATGCGTTGGTTGAAATTCCCAGTGAATTAGATCGGTTTGTTGTACTTCCTCAGGTAGATGGTACAGATTATATCATGTTGCTTGACGATTTGATTCGGTATAACCTGGATTCGGTATTCAGCATATTTGAGTATGAAGATATTTCGGCACATATGATTAAAATCACACGGGATGCCGAGCTTGATTTAGAATCTGATCTGGGTAAGAGTTTCATTGAAAAGTTATCTAAAAGTGTAAAGGGCAGAGAAGACGCTGAGCCCGTACGATTTGTATACGATCAGACTATTGATGATGCTACCCTTCAATTTTTATTGACTAAGCTGGGGATTGAGCAGTCCGATAGTATCATACCCGGCGGTCGCTATCACAACCGGAAGGATTATATGGATTTCCCCAGTTTAGGGAGAACGGATTTGCTTTATACCAAACAAAAACCCTTACTTATAAACGGCATAAGTCTTAACGATAGCATGTTTAAGCGTGTTGCTGAAAAAGACTTTTTACAGTATACGCCCTATCATACGTTTGCTTATGTAATAAAATTTTTGCGTGAGGCTGCGTTAGATCCTAAAGTAAAAACCATAAAAATTACTATTTATCGTTTGGCTAAGTTGAGCCACGTGGCCAGTGCACTCATCAATGCAGCTAAAAATGGCAAAGAGGTCACCGTGCAAATTGAATTGCGGGCGCGTTTTGATGAAGAATCTAATATGCGTTACGCAAAACAAATGCAGGACGAGGGTGTAAAGCTCATCTTTGGAGTTCCAGGCCTTAAAGTACACAGTAAAGTTTGTGTGATTGAGCGTCAGGAAGGCACGCGTCTCAAGCGTTATGGTTTTATAAGTACCGGAAACTTTAACGGTATGACTGCCCGCATTTATACCGATTATACGCTATTTACCGCAAACAAACAGATTTTAAAAGATTTAGCGAAGCTTTTCAATTTCTTCGAAACAAACTATATCGTAAACACCTATCAACACCTTATTATTTCACCACATTATGCGCGTAACAGCTTTTATAAGTTGATTGAAAATGAAATTAAGAAGGTTACCAACGGAGGTAAAGGGTATATAAGGCTAAAGTTAAACAGCATGTCCAACTACGCTATTATAGATCGTTTGTACGCTGCCAGTCAGGCTGGTGTTAAAATAGACCTTATCATTCGTGGTGTTTGTTGCCTGATCCCAGGAGTGAAGGGGATGAGCGAAAACATCGAATTAATCAGTGTGGTTGATAAGTTTTTAGAACACCCTAGAGTAATGATTTTTGGGGAAGAAGGTGAGGAGAAAGTATTTATTTCATCTTCAGACTGGATGACGCGTAACCTGGATAACCGGGTTGAGGTAACCTGCCCTATTTATGATGAGGATATCAAGAAAGAAATCATTGAGACGTATACCATTTGCTGGAATGATAATGTAAAAGCACGCCAGATTACCGCGGCGCAGGATAATGCATACCGCAAAAACGACAAGGTTCCGTTACGATCACAGTTTGCTACTTATGATTATTACCTTAATAAACTCAATTAATTATGCTTCAACTGAAAAAATATGGTGCTATTGATATCGGTTCTAATGCCATTCGTCTTTTGGTGGCGAATGTAATAGAGTCTGAAGGTAACGATCCTGTTTTTCGAAAAAACTCTCTGGTACGGGTTCCCATTCGTCTGGGGGCTGATGTTTTTAAAGAGAAGCGTATTTCCGAAGAAAACATCACACGTATGGTTGACACAATGGAAGCCTTTAAATTACTGATGCGTTCTCACCGCGTTATTGAGTATCGCGCCTGTGCGACCAGTGCAATGCGTGAAGCTGAAAATGGAGATGAAGTTGTCAAAATTATTAAAAAGAAAACCGGGGTTAACATAAACATCATTAACGGTAATGATGAAGCTGCGATTATTGCAAATACCGATTTACAATCTCTTATAACTTCTGACCGATCATATTTATATGTAGACGTAGGTGGTGGTAGTACCGAATTTACCCTATATAGTGGAGGAGAGGTTGTCGCCTCCAAATCTTTTAAACTGGGAACTGTACGTATTTTGGAAGGTCTGGTAGGGCATACCATTTGGGAAGAGGTTGAAACCTGGATTAAAGAAGTGACTAAGGGGCACACAAGAATCGATCTAATAGGATCAGGGGGTAACATTAATAAGATATTTAAACTGAGCGGAAAAAAGGATGGTAAGCCTTTAACCTATTTTTATATGGTAAGTTTTTACGAATTCCTACAATCGTATACTTACGAGGAACGGGTTATTGAGTTGGGTCTTAATCTTGATAGAGCTGATGTAATCATACCAGCTACAAGGATTTACCTTTCTGCAATGAAGTGGAGCCGGGCTAAAAATATTCACGTCCCAAAGATTGGGCTGTCAGACGGCATCATAAAATCGCTCTACAACGATAAAAGACAGGTTGTTTAGTACGAAACTAAAATTTATATTAATATTGTTTCGCCCAACTTATTGACTTTCAATAAACTTAAAACTTTAATTATGAAAAGACTTTTACTTGGAATTTTATTCCTTTTTGCGATGGGTACCTACGCCCAAAACATAAGATACGGAGTAAAGACGGGCATTAATTTTTCAACACTTCAGGGGGATGATTTTGATAATGCATCGGGACGCTATGGTTTTGCAGCAGGATTTTTTGCGCAAATTCCATTAGGAGAAACGCTTAAATTTCAACCTGAGATTTTATACTCAGGTCAGGGAATAAAACCAAATTCATTGCCTGGCAGTGTTTATGCTGAGCGCGCTGAATTAGATTACTTACAACTTCCTTTATTATTAAGCTTTAATGTAGGAAAAGTATATTTTCAATTGGGGCCTCAGGTGGGTTTAGGTATTTGGAATTCTTATAATGCTTACACCTATAAAAATTACGATATTTCAGGATTAGCGGGTATTGGATATCAAATTCTAGACGGTTTGTCACTGGAAGCGCGTTACAGTATGGGCTTTCTTGATGTGGTTAACGGTCCGGCTGAAGGTAAAAACAGTTATTTTGCTGTAATGGCGGCTTATCGCCTGTAATTCATACTTTATAGAATATTAAAAAAGGAGCTTAAATAAGCTCCTTTTTTAATTTATCATTTCTTTTCCTTAACCATGAACAGTCTGGTCTTTGCCAAGATCTTTCATGATTTCAGCTTCATAGGTAAGCAGATCATCCCATTTTTTGTTGACCTCCTGTTCATCACCATATTTACGGGCAAACTTTAGAAACATCGTATAGTGATTGGCTTCACTAACCATTAGGTTGTGATAAAATGTGCGCAGTTCCGGGTCCTCCAATTCTTTAGATAAAAGCCTGAACCTTTCACAGCTTCGGGCCTCAATGAGCGCAGCATATAGTAGTCTGTGTACTAACTGTGTGGTCCTGCTTCCGCCTTTAGGGAAAAACTTGAGCAGCTTATTTACATACAGGTCCTTACGGTCTTGTCCTAAAGTATTGCCCCGCGCAATGATCTTGTCATGCACTAGTTTAAAATGGCTTATTTCTTCTTTGACCAAAGCAATCATTTCCTGTACGAGCTCTGTGTATTCGGGAAATGAGACAATCAGGGAGATAGCTGTAGAGGCCGCTTTTTGTTCACAAAAAGCGTGGTCTGAAAGAATATCGTCTATATTCATCTCTACTATATTGACCCATCTGGGGTCTGTGGGTAATTTAAGTCCTAACATTAGATATCGAGATCAAAAGTTTTACGCAATAGTTCAAGATCAGGGTTCTTATCCTTCAATTTTTCATACTTCTCGCGGGTGGTGTACGCATATTTTCGCTCTGCCGCCTCATTTACAGTGATTGCAATGGTAATATCGTAATTACGTAATTTCCGTTTTAAAAATTCAAGAAGCCCACCCTGTGCACGCTCCAGTTCAATTTTCATTGTTTCATTCGGAAATTCCAGATGAATGGTTGTGCCCTGTAGGGTAGGAGTATCGGTTTCGAGATTAGAAGCCAGTATTTTTTCACCTTTCTTTTGTAGCCGGGATACATACTCTTTCCAGGCGGCCTGCATTGCAACCTCCGTAAACGATTCTCGCGGTAGTTTACTTGCATCAACCTCTTCAAGAGTTTGTTTTTCAAGAATTTCTTTTTTCCGCTTTAAACCTTTAAGAGAAAGACCTGAAACGGGTTTCTTTGCGGTAATTGGGGCAGCTGGCAGCTCAGTTGACTTAGTTTGCTGAGCAGTCGTATTATTAGCTTCCGGTTGAATTACTGCGGTGGTATCAGTTGACTCTGAGGTTTGTTTTTGTTGTTCCGGTTGAGTTTTTGAGTTTTGGGAATGAGCCGGACGCACCGGAACAGCATTTTTAAAATAACTTGCCGGAATTATGAAATCAGAGGCTTTTTTTTTTCTCCATCAAAAGTGATAGAGGCAAGCTGCATCAGGCAAAGTTCAACCAGTAGTCTGGGATTGCGGCTGGTGCGGTATTTCAAATCGCATTCATTGGCTTTGTCAAGCGCTTGCATCAAAAAAGAAAGACTTGTCTTTTCAGCCTGATCCTTGTATTTTTTCTGTGTGCCTTCACCCACTTCAAGTAATGGGATTGTAGCGGTATTTTTACAAACCATTAGATCCCTGAAATGGGATGCAAGGCCGGCAATAAAATGATGCCCGTCAAACCCTCGGGATAGAATCTCATTAAAATGCAAAAGTAGCTGAGGAATATTATTCTCAAGCAATAAATCAGTAATCTCAAAATAGGTATCGTAATCGAGTACATTTAGATTCTCGGTCACGGCTGCTCGCGTAAGATTATCTCCGCAAAAACTGACTACCCGGTCAAACGTTGAAAGAGCATCGCGCAGTGCACCATCGGCTTTTTGAGCAATGATATGCAAGGCTTCTTCTTCGGCAGTAATGCCTTCCTGTTTAGCGATATCTACCAGATGTTCCCGAATATCTTTAACCGTAATTCGTTTGAAATCGAAAATTTGACAGCGGGATAGAATGGTTGGGATTATCTTATGCTTTTCGGTAGTTGCCAGAATAAAAATGGCATGTTTAGGCGGTTCTTCCAGTGTTTTCAGAAATGCGTTGAAAGCAGCTGAAGAAAGCATATGTACCTCATCAATGATGTAAACCTTGTATTTGCCTACCTGAGGTGCAATACGTACCTGATCTATAAGATTACGTATATCATCTACCGAATTATTTGAGGCAGCATCCAGCTCAAAGATATTAAAAGCGTAATCCTCATTTTCATCCACCTGTTCATCAGCCTCCTGGTTGATTTTTTTTGCTAAAATACGGGCACAGGTGGTTTTACCCACACCGCGAGGTCCTGTAAAAAGCAAGGCCTGAGCCAGGTGATTGTTTTTTATAGCATTTTCAAGCGTATTTGTAATAGCCTGTTGGCCTACCACGTCTTTAAACGTTGCAGGTCTGTATTTTCGGGCTGATACGATAAACTGTTCCACAAATGCTTTTTTGAAAGATAGCCCTAATAGAAAATAGGTCTCTGGCAAATATAATTATACCCCTGTCAATATGCATAAGTAATGCGGATTTTTCCCAACGTCTTATCAACAATCTAAGCGAAAACCAGTAGTTTATTTAATGTCTTGATTCTTAAATAAGCTGTACTTTTGCCGTAAGCAGACCGCCTTATCGCTTTAGACCATTTAGGCTCTAAGGAGGAAAGTCCGGACACCAGAGGGAGGCATAGCGGCTAACGGCCGTCTGGCTTAGTTTAAGTCAAGGACCAGTGCAACAGAAAGGATGTACAGGTAATGCTGTAGTGAAATCAGGTAAACTCTATGCGGTGCAATGTCATGTAAACCGGCAATTAAGTGTTTCCCGCGCGATGCCGGAGGGTAGACAGATAGAGCTTTTGAGTAATCAAAAGTCCAGATAAATGATAAGGTATTACTTAGGTAAGAACAGAATCCGGCTTACAGGTCTGCTTTTTTTATTGTGCTTCAACAAACGTGTTGGCCCAGTCAATAGCTTCTTTTAAAGTCCCAAAGATTTTGGTTCTCTTTGTCATGAAATTCTTTTCGAAATTTGCCGTTTGCATTTTAGAGGCCGTTTCAGTCACTATTGCAACTCCTATCATGTTGGAAATTCCAATGCAGTTAAGATAATCAACAGGATTTACATTAAAATCGTATTTCCGATTTGATATATATATGTAAGGTTTTGCTGTACCGTAATATTCTTCTAAAATGACTAGTACTTCATCAAATAAATCGCGCGTAAGATAACAACCTTCCTTTACCTCAGAAATCACATAATTTTGAGAGCAGGTAAGTCTTGTGAAGCTTAATGCGTATTCTTTTATTTCTACAGGCATAAGGCAAGCACTGAAAATTATAAATCTTTACTGTTATGAGTTCTTAAAAAAACTAAAGGCACTACCGCCATATTTGCGAAGTTCATTAAAGTTACGAATATTCTGTAAGTCAGTGTGTTTGCTATGCTCTAAAATTAATGAGCCTTCGGGTTTTAGCAGATTATTATCAAAAACAAGATCTATAATGGCAATAAACTGGCTGTCTTCAAAATCGTAAGGGGGATCTGCAACTATAATATCATAGGCATTGTTTTCACGGCTCAAAAAAGTATACACATCAGACTTAAATGTTTCTATAGGCATTTCGAGCTCTGTAGCTGTCTTAGTGATGTATTGTACACAACCGGAATGGGCATCAATAGCTGTTATTTGCGGTACACCTCTGGATGCAAATTCATAACTGAGATTACCGGTGCCAGAGAACAGGTCTAATACGCGCAACGTGCTGAATTGGTATCGGTTTCTGAGAATATTGAAAAGGGATTCTTTAGCCATGTCAGTTGTTGGTCTGACGGGCAGTTTTTTTGGCGCGATAAGACGCCTCCCTTTATGAATTCCGCTAATGATTCTCATAGTTTAAAGGTATTGCAGGTAGGTGTTCTTTAATAGATTAGACTCCGTCGCTTTCTGTGTTATACTTACGCTTCTGATGTAGTCGTAAATGAGTCTATAAGTTTCATCATTTTCATCAATTGCTCCTTTGAGAATAATTGGATTTATTTCCGGATCAAGCTGTAGTTGCTCGTAGCAATAGAGAATATAATAAACGCAATCTGCTGCGTTCTCATAGTTAAAGCGATTATTCAACAACAATTGTTTATTTTTCCTTGCAATGATTGAAATTGAAGTTTTTGATACGTGAACACAAACTTCTTTTAAATCTTCAGAAGGATGTTGATCAGTTAAAACAGACTTAAGGAAAACGCTTTGACTGTGATAAAAGGTAAAAGTTCCAAAATGATCAAAGAAAAAGTTATTGATATTCGAAAATGGAATGTAGACATTAATAAGGTCAAGTTCTTCCAATTCATCATAAACTGTAAAGTCCGTTTTTAAAATTTTAGTATTGAACTTCAGGTAATCAGCAAGATTGTTTTGGTCAAAAAGATTTTCGGGAACCACTGTGAAAAGTTCGTTGTCGTAGATAACCACCACCTCGTGAAAGGTATTGTTAAGTTGAGGAAGAGTACTAAAAACCTCTTTAATTTTAACCAGAGCCTGTTCAGGAGAATGGACGTACTCAAAAGGAAAACGATCTGAATCAATCAATCGGTCATCTGAAATATTTTTGATACAAAAAGAAAATCCATCCAAGCTAACTTGGATGGATAGTTTATGATTTTCAGGATCTTGAAGATTTTTATTCATCAGCATCCCCGTAACTCTTAGGCCAGTTACCGGCTGTTTTAACTTCGGTCATAGAACCTACTGTAAGATATGCTCCATTAACACCTTCAACAGAAAGAACCTGCTTTTCTTTGGCTACATAATCTTTAGGCTGATCTGCAAGAAGAACATCTTTTGAAACTTTGGCTTCAAAAACAGGAATTGGCACATCGCTCTTTAGAATTGTACCGGCATCCATTTCAAATTTAGCATCCTTTACAGGACCCGGAACATTCATCATAGTTTTATAACGATCAGTTCCTTGAAAAAGAGAATCTTTTACAGAACGGAAACCTAAAGTATCAATAATGGTTATCTCTTTATTGGTATCTACACGGTATCTTCTCGTTAGTTCTTCATCCAATACAAGTGTATCGCGACGTTCAGTTAGTGTGAATTCTGCAGTATCAATAAATTCGATCAACTGGTTGAAATCTTTAGCAAACTTACCGGTAAGCTGTCTGTATGCCAACTGAGATTTCTGGATGTCTTTAAGTTTATCTACCGCTTTTTGATAGCGAACAACTTTAAGATCATTAAACTTGACTTCGCCATAAACAGAGTCAAAAAGTAAATATCCCAATACTCCGATCACTACCCAAAGTACTAACTGAATTACTATTTTCATTCGATGTGTGGTTTTAGATTTTAATTAAGGTTATAAGCAAATCTACAATTTTTTTTTAATCGTTAAAGGATATCAGCCTAAATTTCCTTAGTATCTTTACAATCAAGATAACCATACATGAAGCTAGACGAGCACGCATTTTATAAGCTTTTACTTCAGGACTTTCCCTTTCAACCTACCGAAAAACAGAACTTGCTGCTGATGCAGTTAAGCAACTTTTTGTTTGATGATAAAAAGGATAATTTATTTGTTCTGAAGGGGTATGCTGGTACAGGGAAGACAACTCTTATTGGTACAGTGGTCAAAAATTTGTGGCGCATACGCATGTCTTTTGTACAAATGGCCCCAACGGGGAGAGCAGCAAAGGTTATTTCCAGTTACAGTGATAAACCGGCTCAAACCATACATCGAAAAATTTACTATCCAAAAAAGGAACGGGGAGGAGGTGTGTCATTCACCCTACAACGCAATAAGCATCGCAATACACTATTTATTATAGATGAGGCCTCGATGATTTCTGATAATGCATCAGAGTCTAAACTGTTTGAAAACGGATCGCTGCTTGATGATTTGATGCTTTACATATATAGTGGTCACAACTGTAAGCTACTCTTAATAGGCGATGAAGCTCAATTACCTCCGGTAAAAATGGAGCTTAGTCCTGCTCTGGATACAAAGAACTTGGAACTACAGTTTAATAAAACCGTAAAAAGCATAGAACTCGACGAGGTTATGCGGCAGGCAGAAACAAGTGGGATTTTAAAAAATGCCACGCGTATACGTGAGTTTATGAATGATGGTCTTTATGAAGATTTTAGGTTTGATCTAAGCGGTCAGAATGATGTAGTTCGTCTTATTGACGGTCACGAAATTATGGATGCTCTTGGAGACTCCTATCGAGAATTTGGAAATGAAGGCACAGCAATAATCGTAAGGTCTAATAAGCGTGCGAATCTCTACAACCAGCAGATACGCTCGCGCATTTTGTTTAAGGAAGAAGAGGTAAGTGCAGGGGATTACTTTATGGTCGTTAAAAACAATTATTTTTGGCTTGATGCAAAAAGCGATGCCGGTTTTATTGCTAATGGAGATATCGTAGAGATTCTTGAAATATTCAGTATAAAAGAGCTCTATGGTTTCCGCTTTGCGGAAGTAAAGGTCAAAATGACTGATTACCCCAGTTTAGATCCGTTTGAAACGGTTCTTTTGCTGGACACCCTAACTTCTGAAACTCCCTCGCTACCCTATGAAGATTCAAACAGGCTTTATCAGGAAGTAATGAAAGATTATGAGGATGAAACTTCTAAATATAAGAAGTTTATGAAAGTTAAAAACAACAAATATTTTAATGCACTTCAGGTCAAATTCTCTTATGCCATTACCTGTCACAAGTCTCAGGGTGGTCAATGGGATACGATTATGGTGGAACAGCCTTATTTGCGTGATGGCATGAATAAAGATTATTTACGCTGGCTGTACACGGCTGTAACTCGTGCTCAGAAAAAACTGTATCTTATAGGTTTTAAAGATGATATGTTTGTAGACGCTTAAGTTATGGAGATCATTCTTAGTATATGTCTTGGGGTAGGTCTGGCCGCCGCTGCCGGTTTTAGAATCTTTTTGCCCTTACTCGCTTTGAGCACCGCTTCCTATTTTGATTGGGTTGATCTCAATGAAAACTGGCTATGGTTAGGTTCGTGGCAAACCCTTGTTCTTTTGGGTATTGCCACGGTGCTCGAATTACTTGCTTATTACATTCCCTGGTTTGATAATGCACTTGACACCATTGCTGTACCTCTGGCTACTGTTGCGGGTACAATTCTATTTTTTGTGACGCTGGGCGATTTTGATCCCTGGGTTTCCTGGGCTTTGGCAATCATTGGAGGAGGAGGAACCGCTGGTCTCATTGCCGGAACTACTGCAACAGCACGGGCAGCCTCAACAACTACAACCATGGGTTTTGCAAACCCGGTGTTTTCAACCCTAGAGGCTGTTTTTTCTACACTATTGTCAATTCTTGCCCTTATATTTCCTATTCTTGCGCTCATTTTGGTAATCTATATTATATACCGATTGCTACGCTTTTTTAAAAGGAGAAAGCAAAAATCAGCCACAAAGCTTTAAATTTTAATGAATACAAAACTCAGAACTATTGCAATGATTCCTGCCCGCTATGAAGCCAGCAGATTTCCCGGTAAGCTTATGCAGGACCTTGAAGGTAAACCGGTAATTATACGTACCTACGAGGCAGCTAAGGCGACCAAACTTTTTGACGAGGTTTATGTTGTTACAGATAGTGAAGAGATCAAAAAAGCTGTTGAACAGGCATCCGGTAAGGTAATCATGAGTAGAGTAGAACATAGCTGTGGAAGTGATCGTATTGCCGAAGCTGTACAAGAACTGGACATAGATATTGTTGTAAATGTACAGGGAGACGAGCCATTTACAAATGCAGAAGATATGCGCAATGTGCTTCAGGTTTTTTATGAAGAGGGAGCAGAGTACATTGACCTTGCCTCGCTTATGACACCAATGCGACTGCAAACCGAAATTGAAAACCCCAATAACGTAAAGGTTATTGTTGATCAAAATAATTTTGCCTTGTATTTTTCACGTGCGCCTATTCCATACCCCAGAGATCGGGATATTGATGTTACGTATTATAAGCATAAGGGTATCTATGCTTTTAGGAAAGAGGCTGTGCTTGATTTCGCGAGATTGCCTATGCGCGAACTCGAAGCCTCTGAAAAAATTGAAGCCATACGCTATCTCGAGTACGGCAAACGCATTAAAATGGTATATTCAGACACGCCGGCTATAGGCATTGATACGCCTCAAGACCTGGAAGAAGCTCGTAATATTCTCAGGACAAAAAAGCATAAATGAAACTTATAGCAAAAACCATTTACCAGCTTTTGGGATGGAAAATAAAAGGCCATTTCCCGAAAGAAGTTAAAAAAATGGTTGTAATTGCTGCGCCCCATACTAGCTGGCACGATTTCTATATGGCGCTTTTATTTAGAAGTATCATTGGTGTAGAAATTAATTTTTTAGGTAAAAAAGAACTTTTTAAATGGCCTTTTGGCTGGTATTTTAGAAAGGTAGGTGGTACTGCGCTTGATCGTACTCCGGGTCAAAATAAGGTCACCTATATCGCTTCACTATTTAAGGAACGGGAAACGTTTCGGCTGGCACTTTCTCCTGAGGGTACCCGTAAAAAAGTAGAAAACTGGAAAACGGGTTTTTACTACATAGCTCTGGAAGCTCACGTGCCAATCTTAACCATAACGATGGATTTTCAAAATAAGCAGCATAAAATTGGCTCATTATTCTATCCAACTGGTGATGGTAATCGTGACTTAAAAGAACTTCGATTGTTCTTCAAAAACGTCAAAGGTAAAATACCTGAAAACAGCTAGTATATAGCGGTTTATGATTTTTTTCAAAGCTGAGATTGCTAATCTTAAGTTAAAAAACCTCCTTTTTTAAATTTTAAACAACTGTAAATCAGGTAATTATATTTAAGCCTGTTTTTGCTCTGAAAAAATGCAAAACCATAGGACATGACAGGTCGTATGTATTCGTAAATCAACAATGTTTAACAAAAAACAAAAAATTATGAATACTGGAAAACTTTTAATCCTGGGTGTATTTGGAGCATTTACTTTCGCTTCTTGTAGTGATGACGATAATAATGACGATATGCCAATGAACGAGGCGTCTGCAAATTTATATGCAACTTCACACGCCGATGGTAATGTAACGCATTACGACCTTACAAACAGTACGACGACGACGATCACAACTTCAGCGAGTGATTCTGAAGGAATATATGTTTCTCCTGAAGATGATAGTTTTACAATAGCTGCAAGAGGAGCTACTCAAACTTCTGTTCAGGCTTATGTAGGAATTAGTGATATAATTATGAGCACTGTAAATCTTACAGCAGCTTTCTCTGGTCCATCTATTTTACAAAACCCTAGAGACATAGCAGTTAACGGTAATTTTTACGTGGTTGCAGATAGTCAAAATGCCAATGCGGGTCGTTTTTTCGTATTTGAAAAATCAAACGGATCATTTACTCTAAGTAGAACCATTACAACTGATTTTTCAGTTTGGGGAATTGAGTTCGTAGGTAACGACCTATATGCTGTTGTAGATATGTCAAATGAACTGGCTGTATTTACTAACTTTTTAGCGAGTAATCCTGCAGACGCTACCGTAAGTGCATCTAAGCGTGTTGCTATCGAAGGTATTGTTAGAACACACGGTATCGCTTTCGATGGTGGAACGATGATAATGAGTGATATTGCTGCTGCCTCTGGTGATAATGCTGCAACAGATGGTGGTTTCCACGTTATCACAAACTTTATGTCGAAGTTTAATGCTGTTGCCGATGGCGGAACTCTTGCAGTAGGTCAACAAATACGTTATGCAGGTGCAGCTACTTTAATGGGTAACCCTGTGAATGTAGAATATGATGCTGATTCAGATACTGTCTATGTTGCCGAACTAGCAAATGGTGGAGGTCGTGTTCTTGCTTTTACTAATGTTTCAACTGGAGGTGGTGGTAACGCTACTCCGGCTGTAAATAATAGTTTAGCAGGAGTTTCTTCTCTGTATTTTTACAAAGGATAATCTCTCAAATAAGTTAAATTAAAGCGGTCTTTTGGCCGCTTTTTTTTATGCGCTAAAGCGAAAATATTCTTGATATATCTTAAGCTCTTTAAATTTGAAGTGTGTTTTAATAAATTCTAACGAAGCTTTTGTGTAGAAAAAAGTATGTGTCAAGTCATTTTTGTACCACCAGTTTTTGAAATCAATTTCTGATGTCAGCAAATTTGTTTTGCAATATAGATTCCCACCGGGAACGAGAAGCTTGCGTAAACGATCAAATTCTTCTCTGGGATTATGAAAATGCTCGATCACCTCACAACATACGATATAGTCATAGTTTTGCTTTAAAGCTTCTAAATTTTGGCTGAAAAATAAATCGTAAGGCTTAACGTCGTATCCTTGATTCTGAAGCATTTTGGTTAAGACGGGATTTGGGCCCGAACCATAATCCAATCCTTTCTCCTGCTGAATTTGATTTGTTGAAACAGCATCAATCAAAGGTTTGAGAAATTGGAGATATCCAGAATCTGTTTCACTGTTTCGATGATGCTCATAACGCTTTTGCTCTGCAGAGGTAGAAGGTAAATTTTCAGCATCTAAAAAAACCGATGCACAATGGGTGCACCGGTTGTAGTTTCTATTTTGGAAATTCCCAAAAAAATACGCGGGATGTTTACACAAGGTGCAAACCATAAGCTGGAACTATTAATAAAGTGTTTTTAGCTTTTTAAGTTTGGCCTTCCAGATTTCAAGGGTTTTCTTATGCTCAGCAATATTCTTATGTACTTCCTTAACCATAGGGTTGTCATCAGGAACGTGTTGAAAGAAGCCCAGGTTGTTCTCTAACTGGTTGATTTCAGCTTTTACTTCATCAATTTTCTTGGTGATAAAATACCGCTCTTTATTCAACGCCTGATTTCCATCTTCATCTGCAATGGCAGCAACCCGATTGTCATACTTGATTAACTCTGATTCTTTTCGGCTTAAATCGAGTTTTTTGAATAAGCCATCAAGTACTTTATTGAATTCCTGCTCGATATTCTTTTTAGAATGCGGAACCCGACCGGTATCTTTCCACTCCTTAATTACAGATTTTATAGTTTTAAGGTCGTCTTCAGGTTTACCACTTAGTTTGAGCTTTTTAACCTTTTCCAGCAAAGCACTTTTATCCTCAAGATTTGTTTTCTCTTCCTCAAGAATTTCCTTTTTCTCAGCGTGCAGTTTATCAAAAAAGTGGTTACAGGCTTTTTTAAAGCGCTTCCAGATCTTATCGCTGTCCCTGCGTGGCACATGTCCTATTTTCTTCCAATCTGCCTGAATTTTTTTCATCAGGTCTATGGTCGCTTTTATGTCTTCATTGTCCTTGTTTTCTTCTGCAATTTTAACAAGTTCCATCTTTTTCTCAAGATTGGCGTATTGCTCTTTTTTCTGGTCTTTATAAAAGCCGTTTTTTGCACGGTTGAACTCCCGGGTAGCTTTTTTAAAGGCTTTCCAGGTAGGTTCATTTTCTTTGCGGGGTACCTTTCCTATTTTGAAGAAATCTTCACGAAGCTCATTTACCGTTTTCATTTGCTTTTGCCACTCTTTGTGATTTGAAGCAGGATTTTCAACGACTTTTTCTATTTCAGCGATAACCTCCTGTTTTTTCTCCAGATTTTGCTCGTGAATCTTGTCAATATTTTTGAAATAATCCTGGCGGGCATCGTGAATTTTTCGGGTGGCAGCACTAAATTTTTCCCAGATTTCTTCGCGGTATTCCCGGGAAACCGGACCTACCTCTTCCTTCCAGATTTTATGAAGCATCTGCAGCTCTTTAAACGCGCGGTTCACATCGGGTTCCTGAGCAAGTTCTTCTGCCTGTTCAATCAACTTGAGCTTTTTATCCAGATTTTCTTTAAAATCCTTATCTCTAAATTCCCGGTTTAAATGTAGAAAATCGTAAAAGTTCTCAATATGATGATGGTAATTATTCCATACGAGATTATAACGATCTCTGGGAATATTACCGGCATTACGCCAACGCTCCTGAATGTCTTTGAACTTTTCAAAAGTGGTGTTAATACTGTCTTCACCGCCTAATTCATTTTTGAGCTCTTTGAGTTCTTCAATCAGCGCGTTACGGGTTTCCAGATTGGCATTTAAGTCTTTGCGTAAATTTTGATAATACTGGTTGCGCTTGTCGCGGTACTCAAAGTACAGGGAGTTGAATTCCTTCTTAAGGGGACTATAATACCTAAAGTCAATAATATTACCGCCGTCTTCCAGAAAACGCTCTTTAGCTTCTTCCTGCTCATCTTCAAACTTAGAAATAAAAGCTGCTCGTAATTCTGATACGTGCTCTTTTATAGCCTGTATTTTATGGTTGTTGAGAAGGTATTTAAATTCTTTGATGAGTTCTTCTTTACTCATCTTTTCATATTCTTTCTTAGGAATGCTATGGCGTTCTGCTGCAGACTCGTCCTCGGTATCTTCATTTAAAGCATCTTCAAGATCATCTGAGTTTTCGTCCTCGTCAGTATCATCTTCAGCTATAAAATCATCATCTTCTTCACTAGTATCATCATCTTTTTTAGCCTCTTTTACGGCATCTATAGATTCTGTAACGAGTTCATCCTCCTTATCTTTAATTGATTCCGAAGTTTCAGCTTGAGTTGTCGTTTCCGGCTCAAGTGATTGAGCTTCCTCAATACTCGTATTGTCAGTATATTCTTTAACCTCTTCAGGTTCATCCACATCTTTGGCATCTTGAATTACCTCTATTGATTCGGTAACCAACTCCTCTTCAGAACCCTCCGTATTTTGATCCTTGGCTTCTGATTTTACAGGCTGATTTTCCTGTTTTTTATCGAGTTCAGAGTTATTTTCGTCGTTTTCTTTAAGGCTATTTTTTTCTTCAGACATCTGTTTCAATGTTAAGGTTCTTCATGATTTAATTAAGCTAAATTGATTACTCGAGCATCAATTCTCAGTTCAGGTGCATTTATTTTTTGCTGGCAAAAGCTAAAAAATAAACCCTGTGTTGGGATGCTAAAGATACCATTAACTAAGCAAACAACAAGTAATTCCAGTTTCTAATCCCGGCCAAAGAAGCCTTAGGATTTAGCAAAGCGATTACTGGTGTTTGTAATTTAACGTGTAAAAGTGCAGTATGTTTTGAAGGGAAAAATTATTTCCAAATTCTCCAGGCAGCTTCAGCCTGTTGTTTTAACATGCTATAGCCGTTTGTTATCATTGCACCCTGTGCTTTTCCATTTTTAAGGAATTGAGTCTCTTCGGGGTTGTAAACCAGATCGTAAAGCAGGTGTTTTGAGTTTAACTGTCTGTAGGATAGTTTAGGGCAATCGGTAACATTTGGAAAGGTCCCTAACGGGGTGGTGTTTATAATGAGTGTATATTTATTTAATACAGCAGGTGTCAAATCTTCATAGGCGAATTGCCCTTTCTTTGGATTACGAGAGACGTATTTAAATGAAATATCTTCCAGCTCTAAAGTGTATGCAACTGCTTTTGAAGCACCGCCCGTTCCCAAGATTAACGCACATTTATGATTTTGCTGCGATAAAAATGGTTTTAACGATTTTCTAAAACCAATATAATCTGTATTGTATCCCTTAAGTCTACCATTGTTAAGTCTTTTTATCACATTAACAGCTCCTATTGCGCTGGCATGTTTATTCATCTCGTCGAGATGTGGTATTATGGCCTGCTTGTAGGGAATAGTAACGTTAAAGCCCAGACACTCATCATCACGATCCTGAAGAACCTCCCTAACTTCTGCAATATTCTGGCAATCAAAATTTACATAAGAGGCATTAATGTCGTTCTTCTCAAATTTTTCTGTGAAATATTTCCTGGAAAAAGAATACTCAATGTTTTTACCAATGAGGCCAAATTTTAACATAAGGGTTTGGGGTTCTTGTAAGTGCATGCGAAAATATTAAAATATTTGGGTAAAAATCGATAATCTTTAGAAATCATACACGGGTGTTTTCCCCGTATTTGCTTAAGGCAATAACACTTATTATTCCCAAAAATATAAATATTGCAGCAGTAATATTGTGAGTTGAAAATTCGTGAGGGATATAGCGGTCGTAATTTTGTAAGATAGGATCACCTACACGGTCATATTGAATCGTGCCTAAGGAATCGCGTTCAAAAATGGGAGTCTTCCAGGGCCATACCACACCAAGTGAACCTGCGATGAAACCTATAATTCCGGCATTTGTTTCATTTTTAAAATGTTTAAGCAGATAGCCTAAAAAGTTAGAAAGAGTAACTAATCCTGTAACCGATCCTAAAGTAAACATTGCCAAAACTTTTAGCAAACGCACTCGGTAGGGGTCATCAATGAATGAAAAGTCAGCCTGAACCAGATCTGATAATGTGTCGTAAAGTGCATTTACCGAATCGACGAGCAATAGCACATAGTTGCCCAGCAAAATAAGAATAAAGGAACCTGATAATCCCGGCAAAGTCATCCCCGAAACCCCAATAATTCCACAGAAAAATACAAAAATGAGGTTGTCATTTTGTGTTGCTGGTTCCAGGAGGCTAATGGCTATACCTGTAATAACACCAAGTGATAAGATTAAAATGTTGCGGTTAGACCAATCATCAAAATCTTTGGCGATGTAGTAAATACTGCCTATAATCATTCCAAAGAAGGCACTCCATACCTGTAAGGGAAAATGATCTATAGCCAGATCAAGTACTTTAGAAACGCTAAAATAACTAATTACCATTCCCAGAATAAGCAAGCTGAGAAACCGTCCGTTTATATAGCGTACAAAACTGCGAAAGCGACCACCAATAAGAAGTTTAAACGCATTTTTATTAATGCGCTGCAGGGAATAAATAAATTCCTCATAAAAACCCGCGACATATGCAACCACACCTCCTGAAACACCGGGCACCTTGTTAGCCGCACCCATAGCGAGACCTTTGAGCACCAACCAGATTTTATCAGAAAGGGAGCGGTGTTTAAATTCCATGCTCGTTTTTCGCTTTTGCAAATCGTTCAAGCAGAAAAATAGTCAAAAACCCGATAATCATAAGTGCTACAACCAGTATAATCTGAGGATTACCGTCAAAATTTTGAGGTAAAATGCTCCTTTCAATAAGAGGAACCTCGTGTCCTTCAGAATTTAAACGGTAAGAAAGCACTTCTTTCCAGGGCCAAACCTTATTCAGAGCACCAATCATAAAACCGGTAAGCAGAGCTAAGGTCAGATTTTGAAAATTTTGAAATAGATAGGTAAGCACCCGTGAAAATGCTTTTAAACCAACAATACAGCCTAATATGAATAAAAGCAATTTAAGCGCAGCGTCCTTAAGAACTTCAAAATCAAAGTGCAAAATAGCATCTACAAAATTGCGTACAGTACCCAAAACGATAGAGTACGAGCCTAATAAAAGTAATATGAAGGAGCCGGAAATACCCGGCAAAATCATTGCAATAATTGCGATAAAACCTGATAAAAAGATAAACCAGTAACTGGCCTGCGTACTTAAGGGTTCTGCTATGGTTATGTAGTAGGAAACCACGATACCTATAATTCCGGAAATAAAGACACCAATTGTATACGAGCTTATTTGCTTGCCTATGTAAACAATGCTTGCTACGATTAAACCGAAAAAGAATCCCCAAAGTAAGAGAGGATGATGATCAAGCAGGAATGTTATAAGTTTTGCTAAGGAAAGAATACTTATTAAAATCCCAAGGAAAAGAGCTCCCAAGAACTTTAAATTGTAGGTTTCAACCACTTTTGAGAAGCCTTGCTGTCTCCAGACCTTGAATATGCCTAAATCAAGATTGTCAATGGTTTTAATGAGCTCTTCGTAAATACCTGCGATAAAGGCTATCGTTCCTCCTGAAACACCGGGTACTACATCTGCAGCTCCCATTACCAGGCCTTTAAGAGTAATAACTGCATAATTAAGCAGTGATCTGTTTTGAGACATGAATTCTTGGTTAGGTCTCAAATGTACTAAAGAAATATATAATGGAAGATTATAGCGATGTTAAGTGCAGGCTAAAAATCAACCGCACCGATTCTTTACTTGCCTGCTGAGTTGTTTCTGGCACGTTTTATTTTTTCTACAACAGATTTTTTAGCGTAGACATACGGAAACAGTTCTTCTAAAATGATATCATAGTCAGACTCCAGGCGTAATGCATTTTCTAAATGAAAATGGCCTTTATTCTCATCGTTCGTTGAAAAATATAGCCCAGCAAGACGAAATTCAATCTGTGCAGAATCAGGATAAAATTCTACGGCTTCCAATAAATTAGCGATTGCCGCTTCATTTTCGCCAAGATTGATCAGAATATCACAACGAGTAAGCCAGGTCTCTAGCTCATAGTTTCCCAGTTCAAGACTTTTTCGATATCCTCGCTCTGCTTCTTCATAAAACTTAAGACGGTTATTTATTTTCGCGTACCGCTTCCAATACAACACATTTTCACCATCAATATTGATCGCTTTATTGATGTAATAGAGCGCATTTTGATAGTCCATCTTACGTGTGTAGAAATCGGTTATAGCAATCCAACCTTTATCCAATAAGGGGTCTTCTTTAACGGTTTTAAGAAAATACTTAATTGCCAGATCATCACAGGCCAGTTTTTGATAGCATTTTCCCATTCGCAAATAGGCGAAAGAAGTAGGATCATCAAGCGTCAAGGTAATCTGATAATTTTCAATTGCCTCGTTGAAACGGCCCAATTTTTCAAGCACTTTTCCCTTTTCAAAATAAGCGCCAATAAAAGTGTCATCACTTATAATGGCAAATTCATAGGCGGCCAGAGCTTTTTCATATTCTTTTAAATCGAAATATTGCTTACCTACCTGATGCCAGGCTACCTCGCAATATGGATTTTTATCTAAAAACATATTGAGGTAGTCAATCGCTTCCTCATGTTGCTCCAGAAAATCAAAGCAATAAATAACATTATAAAGAGCAGAATAGTCTTCTTCATCAACTTCAAGACACTTCATAAAGTTGATTTTCGCATTTTGAAAATCGTCCAGAAACAGATATTCCATTCCAATTAAAGAATAGATATCTGCATCATCTTCAGTGATTTCGAGCGCCATTTCAAGCAATTCGATTGCCTTTTGATGATCGTCGCGTTTGGAGTAGATATTTGCTTTCTGAATAAAAACCTCTTCATTCTGCGGTTCAAGCTCATAGAGCGCTGCAAGCATGCGGTCTGCCTCATCGAGTTTATTTTCGAAAATGAGGATTTCAATTCTAAATAGCTTAAGATTAGAAGATGAGGGGTGCTGGTCGAGTCCCAGCTTTACAGCTTTCTTAGCCAAAGCAATCTTACCATTCTCGAGATAATGGTTCACAATATTCTCAAATTCATCCGAATCGAAAAAAAGAACATGATTGGTCTTTAACATAGATTCAAAACGGGTGAGCGGGAAATTGTCTTCTTCGTGTTCTTGATTGAATTTCATACACGTTGCTTTTAAAATTTCTGCCTTTATAAATTTAACAAGGATAGCAGGCGTACCTTGGTGACCTGGATATTGTTGTTAACAAATTAATCAACAACCGGGCCTAAACCCTATATTCAGGTTAAGTTAGACGTGATTTTGTCTAAAACCTTAATTAATGTACGACATCCCTTTTCAATTTCTTCATTAGAAATTGTTAATGGTGGTGTTATGCGAATAGCACGGGCTTCAAATAATAGCCAGAATAGAATGAGGCCTTCATCCTGAGCTTTAAGTATGGCTTGTGAGGTGATATCAGCAGAAGGCGTAAGGGCGGCAAGCATCAACCCCTTGCCACGTATTTCTTCAATTAAAGGGTGAATTAACAGGCTTCTGATTAGCTTTTCCTTTTCTAAAGCCTGTTGCATCAGATTTTCTTGTAAAATAGTTTTTATAGTGGCCAACGCAGCTGCCGCAATGACAGGATGACCGCCAAATGTGGTAATGTGGCCAAGCTTGGGATTGTTTGACAACAATTGCATATGCTCTGTTGAAGCGGTAAATGCACCTACAGGCATACCACCACCCATCCCTTTTCCCATAACCACGATGTCTGGTACCACATTGTAGTTTTCAAAACCGAAAAAAGTTCCCGTTCTGCCAAAACCCGGTTGTATTTCGTCAAGTATGAGCAGAGCTCCTACTTCTTCACAGCGTTTTTTTATTGCAGAAAGCCAACCTTCAGCAGGCTCTATAAATCCGGCTCCTCCCTGAATCGTTTCGAGCACGACGCCGGCTGTTTCAGACGTGATGGCTTTTAGTGCATCAAATGAATTATAATCTATATGCTTTATTCCTCCTACGAGTGGCCTGAAGGGAGCTATACGTTCTTCAAAATTCATCAGGCTTAAAGCACCGTAAGTATTACCGTGATAGGCCTGGTTTGCCGAAATAATCTCTCGTCTGCCGGTTACACGTCTTGCAAGTTTCATCGCACCGTCTATGGCTTCGGTGCCGCTATTTACAAGATACGTTTGTTCAAGTGGATCAGGAAGCAATTCTGAGAGTAGTCTGGTCAATTGAACAGCGGGGCTTTGAGCATATTCCCCATAAACCATCACGTGCAGATACTTTTCGCTTTGCTCACGTATGGCATTAAGCACATTGGGATGCCCGTGGCCAACACTGGTAGCAGAGACCCCGGCAACAAAATCAAGATAGGCTTTACCATTCGTGTCGTATACATAAGAGCCTTTAGCGTGCGAAACTTCCATGGCTAAAGGGTGCGGCGTGGTTTGCGCCTGATATTTTAGAAAATCAGCTTTCATTATCGCTGTTTACAGAGTCTTTTACTTTATCCTGAGGTAATTCCCGCAGTTGAGGCACGGGGGTACTTTCTTCCTCGTCAGTAGCACCCGGTTGTAAAGTGGCTTTTTCATTTACAGGTACTCCTATGCCGGGCGCATCTTCCTCCCGGTTTTTAAAGTCAGAAGGTTTGAGTCGCGAAGCACCCGGTATATCGAGTTCTTCTTCCGGAATACTGTTGTCAAAGAAATCTTCTTCAATTTCAGGGAGTGGTATTCCCTGAATCTTAGTTAATGTAAAAGGCGCTTCACCCTTAAAAATATCTTCTTTAGTAAGTAGCCGTTCATCACCACGCCAATTGAGTCCCGGAAACTCCCGTTGATCTTTCGCGAATTTCGTTAGTGGAAACACTTCGCCATCTACCTGACGCCATTTGGTAACTTCAGTAAGTGCATTCTCTTCAAGGATTGCAGTTATTGACGCCGATTTACTTTTATCAACGCCCTGAAGCATACCATCTTCACCTCGCATAAAATTGATGCTTTCAGCATTTTTTACAATGTCAATCTGATGGAGGGCATTGTCTTGAAAAGTGCCAAAAAGCGTAACTCCCTTTACCTGATTATACCCTAATTTATCCGGCTGATCATATAGAGGGATGGTGTCTTGCTGTGCCAGGAATGCGTTCTCAAATACCCGAAGCGAATCGAGTTGCTCTGTTTTCGTATTGCTTTTTAAATGAATACTGTCACCGGTCATCTGGCTAAGACCACTCCATAAAATGGGTTTGCCAATCATTTGGGTAAGACCTGTTTCCTGATTGATGTGAATCGAATCGCACTTACCGCTAAGGTCGCTTTTAAACAGGCGGACGTTGTAGTAACCACGCACGATTCGTTTGTCGGGGACTCCTGTGACGACAAGACGATCGCCGTGCACATAAACCGAATCCTGTTCCTGAACGGTAATAGCCACTGCTCTTTTAGTAATAAAAACGGAATCTTTCGCCTTATATACTTCGGCATAATGCCCTTTAATAATGCTGCTGTTGGCGGTGTCAATTACCCGGATATTGTTTGTTGCCGAAGCAAAATTGGTAGGCCGGTCAAAATACAAACTGTCTCCAAAAACTATACGGTTGTCATAATCTATACGGGAATTTTTTACAAAATATCCATTATCATTACGGGTATCATAATAGCCCCGCTCGCAGTAAACCGTGCTGGTTTCACTGGTGATTGTTGAAGGTCCATATAGGTAAGCAACTCCGCTTTCTGAATAAAAATCAAGTTGCTCACTATCTATCACATACTCCGGATTGGTAACGACCACATCCTGAATAAACGAATATTTATCCTGATCCAGAAAGTAGCGGCCAATTTTACTTGTAATGACACTAGCGGTGTCTCTTAAAGTTCCACCACTGCGATAATAGGCCTGTTGTTTAAGGCGATCAAAATAGAGTGTGTCTGTATCCAGGGTAGCTGTAGGCGTTTGCAAATTTACCTTACCTGAAGCCCAGGCAAATTGCGTATCACCATTGTACTCGGCATAATTGCTTCGCATACTTATGGTATCACCCTGATTCATGCGCACATTACCTATGGCGCGTACAAAATTTTCATTTTTATAATGAAAGGCTAGATCGCACCACATTTCAATTCCTTTGTGTACAATATATACCTGATTGGTATTTTTGTACATCACTAAAGCCCCGGGATATTTTTCTTCATCGATTTGCGAAATGTCTGAAGTAATATCCAGTTCTTCTCCTTCCTGGCCTAAAGCCGAAAGAGAAACGAGTAAGCTTAAGATAATTATTGATTTCTGTAAAAAACCGGGCATAGCATATTTTGATGCAAAGATAACGGAAAAACCTCCGCCTAAAGTATAGCTTGGGTTCAAAATTGAACCGGGTGTTTCATATGAAATCAGGCCTTTTTAGCCTTTGCTTCTTTGATCATTTCAATATAGAAGTCTTCGGTAAGCTGATCTTTGGAAATTTGAAGTTCTACCAGAAGCTTGTAAAGTACCTCAAAAAGCCCGTCTGTATTTGGTTTTTGAGTGGTTTGTGTTTCGATCTCAATAAAAGAATCTTCTAATTCATCAAAACGAACCATTGCGATTTCAACAGCTATTTCCTGATAGTGAAGGTTGAAAATTTCACAATGTTTGGCATAATGCGCGGTTTTTGCATAGCCCAGCTTAAAAAGGATTTGTTCGGAATTGCTGTGATCAATAACCAGCGTTTCGTATTCCGGTTTTGAACGGGTAAGTTTGTCGAAGGCCGCATCTTTAAAGGTTAGATAATGCCTGGCCTCGCCAGTATCAAGATTGGTTTTGGTACGCAGTCTGAACTCCTGATCTGCGGCGGTTAGTTGGTTATTTTTATCATAATACCGGTCGTCATAGTCTAATCTCATCTGAGAATCAATCTTCAGATTGAGGATTTGATTTCGAGTTTCATTATAATTTCTGAGGCGGGCGGTAAGTTCTACTTCGTACATAAACGCGCTTTGGTTGTATAAAGTTAAGGCTTTCGCCGTAAGGCTAAAAACTTATAATTGTACCACTTTATGAATAAATGCAAGCTTTTGTATTACCGGTTCAGAAATTACAAACGGATATAAATCTGCTACTCCCATACTGCGACTTAGTGAGTTGACCACATAGGTAAGCGGTAAATAATGTTTAATGATTTTACGCATTGAGACCTCCTCGTAGGGATCGAAGTCACAACTGACATCCAGATTGGTATTCTTCTTTAAATCGGGGTCAATTTCAAGCCCGAAATGATAGGCGGTTTCAAGCATATCCATAATATGCAAATAATGCGACCAGGTTTCTGCCCAGTCTTCCCAGGGATGCATGGTGGCATACGAACTGATGTAACGTTCACGCCAGTTTGAAGGCGGGCCATTCTGATAATGTTTTTGTAAAGCCTGGCCGTAGTCTAGTGTGTCATTGCCAAAAAGTCTTCTAAATTCCTGAAGTACTTTTGGATTCGGTTTTATAAGCGCATCCCAATAAAAATGGCCAACCTCGTGCCTGAAATGCCCTAAAAGCGTACGGTATCTTTCTGAAAGCTGTTCTTTGATATACTCTCTATGTACGGAATCTGCTTCGTTGATGTTTAAGGTTATTCTACCATTGGCGTGCCCCGTTTTTACAGCATTTGGTTTATTCGGGTCTGAAGCCAAAAAATCAAAGCTTAGTTCCAACTTCTCATTGTTTAGAATAAATACGTAGGGTAAATTGAGTTTATGAAGGCTGTAGAATAATCTTCTTTTTGCCGCTTCGATCTTTTGCCAGTCTAATTTGTTTTCAGGGAAGCTAAGATCAGGTATCATATGATTGGTTTCACAAGCCTCGCAAAAGGATTCTTCATCAGTATTTGAAACCAGCCAGTTACAGGCATCTAAACTGTGATTGGCACAATAGGTGAGTGTATTTTGAGTATCAGGATGAGCTACTGTAGTTTCTTTCGAAGGAAAGGAAAGCATCTCTTCGGCATCAAATAAATACCCCAGACTATTCCCGCATTTTTCACAAAAGGTATTTTCAAAATAGATTGGATTCTTACAATTGCTGCACTGAAAAATTTTCATAGTTGGTTGGTTAAAGGCTTTGTAAATGTAGTAGTTAGATTGTTAGCCTTCTGCCAATTTCGTCTAAAAGTAGCGCCAAAAAAAAGCCTGAATATTTAATTCAGGCTTTAATGATTTAAAATATTTATTCCTTACCTGTGGATCGTCTGGGTACGATCTGGTCCTACTGAAACGATTTTAATAGGAACACGGAGTTCTTTCTCCAGAAAATCAATGTAATCATTGAGTTCTTTAGGTAATTGTTCATCTTCCTGCATTTTGGTAAGATCTTCTGCCCAGCCTTTCATTTCTGTATAAACCGGCTCTACATTTTCAGGCTCGATATTGTAAGGAAGGTGGTCTATAACTTCACCTTTGTATTTGTACTGAGTACAAATCTTAAGCGTATCAAAGCCACTCAAAACATCTCCCTTCATCATCATCAATTGGGTAACACCATTTACGCGTACAGCATATTTTAGCGCAACCAGGTCTAACCATCCGCAACGACGGGGTCTTCCGGTTGTAGCGCCAAACTCATTACCCACACGACCCATAGTCGCACCTACCTCGTCAAAAAGTTCAGTAGGGAAGGGGCCTGAACCCACGCGTGTAGTATAAGCCTTGAAAATTCCGAAAACTTCAGCTATTTGTCCCGGCGCAACGCCTAAACCTGTGCAGGCTCCTGCAGCAGTGGTATTTGATGAAGTCACATAAGGATATGTCCCGAAGTCTATATCAAGTAAGGATCCCTGAGCACCTTCCGCCAAAATTGATTTTCCGGACTGTTGTGCCTGATACAGATATTCTTCAGAATCGATAAAAGTTAGCGATTTTAATACTTCAACGGCTTTGAAGAATTCGGTTTCCAGTTCGTCAAGATTATACTCAATCTTAGCGTCGTAGAAATCGATCATATCGATATGCTTGTCACGCAAAGCTGTGTATCGATCTTTCCAGTCTTCAAGTTCCAAATCACCTACGCGAATACCATTACGACCGGTTTTATCCATGTAAGTAGGTCCAATTCCTTTAAGGGTCGAGCCTATTTTGGCTTTACCTTTTGAAGCTTCGGAAGCCGCATCCAGTAAGCGGTGTGTGGGTAAAATAAGATGTGCTTTACGCGAAATAAGAAGCTTCTCTTTAATATTAAGCTTAAACTTAGATAGATTGTCAAGTTCTTTTCTGAAAATCACCGGGTCTATAACTACGCCGTTTCCTACCAGATTGATCGCGTTTTCGTGAAAAATCCCTGAAGGAATGGTGTGTAATACGTGTTTAATACCATCAAACTCTAAGGTGTGTCCTGCGTTTGGACCGCCCTGAAAACGGGCTATGATATCGTAATTTTTAGTAAGTACGTCAACTATTTTGCCTTTTCCTTCATCTCCCCACTGGAGACCAAGTAGTAAATCTACTGCCATCTATGAATTGTTGTCTTCGGTTGTATTTTTTGTTGAATCTTCGGGTTTACGGTTACCGTAAAAATAAAGGGAGTGCTTGTTGATTTCGATATTAAAAACCTCTTCGATCGTTTTCTTGATCGACTGAATACGCGGATCACAGAATTCAATCACCTCTCCGGTATCGGTTAAAATAACGTGATCATGCTGTTTGTCAAAATAGGATTTCTCGTATTGTGACTGATTTTGGCCAAACTGATGTTTACGCACCAAGCCGCATGAAAGCAAAAGTTCTATGGTGTTGTACAGCGTAGCGCGACTAACCCGATATTTTTTATTTTTCATGCTGATGTACAGCGTCTCGATATCAAAATGATCGTTGTAATTGTAAATTTCTTGTAGAATGGCATAACGCTCTGGGGTTTTGCGATGCCCGTTTTCTTCAAGAAACTTGGTAAAGACGTTTTTAACGACTTCCTGATCTTTATTTATTGTTGCTTTAGGTACCATAATAGAGGGTGCAAATTTACGCAATTACAAGCGCATGACTTTATCGATACCGTTTATTTTTTTCAAGTTTTCCATCAGCCTTCGTAAATGCTCTTTGTTTTTAACAATAACCGTGATTTTTCCACTAAAGACACCGTCGTTTGTCGTAAAATTGAGATTGCGCATATTTACGTGCATGTGCTCTGAAATCTCTCGCGTCACGTGATTTACCAATCCCAGAGTATCAATACCGGTAAGTTCAAGCTCTGCCTGAAAGTCCTGAGCAGACGAGTCTATCCATTTTGCTGGAATAATGCGATATGCATAATTGCTTTGCAAGGATAAAGCATTTGGGCAGTTTTGCTTGTGTACGCGTATTCCTTCAGAAACAGTAGTAAAACCAAATACCTTATCGCCAGGAATGGGATTGCAACACGGGGCAAGCGTATAATCAAGCTTTTGCTCGTCTTTACCAAAAACAAGCATATCAAACTTATCAGTGATCTCGTCTTTATCAACGTGCTCTGCAACCGGCGGCTTCCTGATTTTATTTTTAAAGAAACTTACAAACGCATTGCTGCGGGAAGCGGCATATTCTTTAATCATCTTATTATCTATCGTGCCAATTCCTACACGATAAAACAAATCGAGACTGGTTTTAAGCTTAAAATAAATCACCATTTCGTTAATGACACCCTCATCTAATGTGATCTTCTGAGAGCGTAATTTACGGGTGAGAATAACTTTACCATCCTCGGCAATAGTTTTCTTTTCGTCTTTAAGTGAAGATTTTATTTTTGCGCGGGCACGTGCTGTAGTGGCATAGTCCAGCCAGTTATTGTTGGGCCTTGCGTGCTCACTTGTAATGATTTCTACCTGATCACCACTCTTAAGTTCGTGACTTAAAGGAACCAGTTTGCCATTTACCCGGGCACCGCGGGTGTGCATACCTATTTCGGTATGTATACTGAATGCAAAATCAAGCGGTGTGGCTGCTTTAGGCAGGGATTTCAAATCACCCTGAGGTGTAAATACAAAAATTTCTTTGTTGTACAGATTCAGCTTGAATTGTTCAACAAACTCAATGGCATTAGTCTCATTTCCTTCTAGAGCTTCCTGAAGACGGTTTAACCACTGGTCGAGGGTACGGTCTTCTTCGGTTTGGTCTGTACTACCTTGCTTATATTTATAATGAGCCGCATAGCCTTTTTCGGCTATCTCATTCATTCGGTCTGAGCGAATTTGTACTTCCACCCATCTGCCTTTCAGACCCATAACAGTGATGTGCAAGGCTTCGTAACCGGTTGATTTGGGAGACGAAATCCAGTCACGCAGACGGGTAGGGTTTGGCCTAAAGTGATCGGTAATTATAGAATAAATCTTCCACGCGAGGAATTTCTCGTTCTCAGGGGTTGATTTATAAATTATTCGAATGGCAAACTTGTCGTAAACCTGATCAAAAGGAATGTTTTGCTTCAGCATTTTACGCCGAATGCTGTAAATAGATTTAGGCCGCCCTTTTATCTCATAATCTAAAACTTCTTTGTCAAGCGATTGTTTTACGGCATTGGTAAACTCTTCAATATACTGATCCTGTTGCTCTTTGGTCTCCTTCATCTTACGCGAAATGTCTTTAAACACTTCGGGTTCGGTGTATTTGAGGCCCAGATCTTCCAGTTCGGTCTTTATGTTGTACAGACCGATTCTATGAGCCAGAGGAGCGTAGATATAGAGGGTTTCGCTGGCAATTTTAACCTGCTTATCAGGCCGCATCGAGTCCATCGTTTGCATATTGTGCAAGCGGTCTGCAATCTTGATGATGATTACCCTAACGTCATCGTTTATGGTAAGCAGCATTTTCCTGAAATTCTCTGCCTGCAATGAAACGTCACGGTGCTTTTTCAGGTTTGAGATTTTTGTAAGTCCGTCGACAATGCGGGCAACGGTCTCACCAAACAACTCCTCAAGATCATCAAGGGTATAGGACGTATCCTCAACCACATCATGTAATAAAGCTGCTGCAATAGAAGTAGCGTCCATCCCAATTTCGCTGGCAACAATACGTGCCACGGCAAGTGGATGGAAAACATAAGCCTCACCCGACTTACGGCGCTGATCTTTGTGCGCATCAACAGCCACCTCAAATGCCTTTCTGATCATTTTTTTATCATCATCAGAAAGGGTGCGATAACTTATACGCAGCAGCTCTTTATATTGCCTGGTGAGCTCTTTATTTTCTTCTTCTAATTCAACAGCTGTCATAATTTAAAAGTACAACTATATCCCAAAAAAGCAAATGGAATTAGGTCTTCTCTTAACCGAAGGATAAGCCAGTTTTTAAAACTAGGATTTTAGATTTCGATACCTTTGAAGCAGGGTAGGATGTGAGTAGTGTAATTTTACATACAATGGATGTGGCGTAAGATTGCTAAGGCTGTTGCGTGATAATTTTTTTAAAGAAGTAATAAGAGGTTGTGCCGCATAGGTTTCTTTAGCAAAATTATCTGCCTGATATTCAAATTTACGGGATAAGACACTCATTAAAAAACCGGTAATTCCCGAAATAGGTGCGTATAAAATTCCGAAGGCAACAAGACCCGCGTGAAAACTGGGCTTTTCAACACCAATGGCAAGCGAAAATACCTCCTGACTCACAAAAAGGCCCAGAAGCCAAAGCGTAAAACCGGTAAGAAGTAAGGACATAAACAGATTTATGATGATGTGGTTTTTGCGGTAATGTCCCACTTCGTGCGCCAGCACAGCGACAATTTCTTCTTCTTCCAAATCATTAATCAGCGTGTCGTAAAGAGTAATTCGCTTTTCGGAGCCAAATCCTGAAAAATAGGCGTTGGCTTTAGTGCTGCGTTTTGAGCCATCAATTACAAAAATGTTCTTTAGTTTAAAACCTACAGAGGTTGCATAGCTTTCAATTTTGTTTCGCAAACCGCCATCTCTCAACGGCGTCTGTTTGTTGAAGAGCGGCACAATGAGCCGGGCATAAAACATATTGGTCACTATGGCAAATACCGCAAATAGAATCCAGGCGTAGAGCCAAAAAAGACTACCGCTAATCTGGTAAAACCAAATAACCAACGCCAGTAAACCACCACCTACAATAATGGTCATAAGCAGGCCTTTTAATTTATCCATAAAAAAAAGGGCAGGAGTTGATTTATTAAAACCGAAACGTTCTTCAATTACAAAAGTTTTGTAGTAACTAAATGGAGTGGTCAAAATATCTGTTCCTAACATAATAATCCCAAAGAAAATAAGACCTACCACGATCTCATTATCACTTACTGATCGCGCCAATTGATCTACAAAACCAAAACCATCAGCAAAAAAGAATAGTAGCGTTACTACCAGCATAAAACTTGAGGTCAAAGCAGAAAAACGCGCGTTTGCTTTTTTATAGTCCTGAGACTTGCGATAGCTTTCTTTATCATAGACATCACTTAATTCCTGAGGTATGGGATCATCAAAATGTTTAGCATTTAGCCAATCTAGAAACTGATCTACCACAAAACTAATTGTGACAAAAGCGATAATTATGTAAAAAACGAGTTGTGGGGTCATAGGGATGTAAAATTAGAATGAAAAGCCGCGCTGTCTGCGGGCTTCAAAAATAAGTATCGCTGCGGCTACCGAAACGTTCATAGAGTCAAGACGGCCCTGCATCGGGATGATGATATTTTGCTTTGATTCGGCGCGCCAGGTCTCAGAAAGTCCGTCTGCTTCAGTGCCCACTACAATTGCGCAAGCCTGATTGAAGTCTTGTTTCTCATAGGAAATAGCTTCCTGCAAAATAGCTGCAAAAATGGCAATATTCATTTCTTTGAGAAAGTCAATTATTTCTGAAGTGCTTCCGGTAGCAACGGGAACGGTAAAGACACCACCCACACTAGAGCGTATGATATTGGGATTGTACAGGTCTGTACGCGGATTCGCTAAAATAAAGGCATCAACTCCCGCGGCATCGGCCGTACGTAACAAGGCACCAATATTTCCAGGCTTTTCAGGGGCTTCAGCAATTAAAATTAGAGGGTTTTGAGGTAAACCTAAATCGCTCAATTGATTGGTTTTCGCTTTCGCGGAAGCAATAATTCCTTCGGTTGCTGAGCGGTAAGCAATTTTGCTATAGACGTCTTCGCTTAATTCAATTATTTCGGTTTTGTCATCAAGGGTCTCAAGCAAAGGCTTCAATAGCAGCTCTTCGGCTATGGTTTTACAAAAAAAGAACTGATGAAAGTCGTAACCCGCCTGTAGAGCAAGATTTATTTCCCGAACTCCTTCAATTAAAAATAAACCACTTTTGCGACGCTCGCGTGACTTTTCCTGCAAGCTTAAAAGCTTTTTTAGGGTTGGGTTTTGACTGCTGCTGATACTTTTGTACATAGGTGCAAAGATAGGAAACTAGAAATCAGACCGGCTAGTCAGTCTTGGAAGCTTTGCGAAGGGTGTAATGCTCTTCCAAAACTTCAAGCAAGGCTTCACGAGGATAGCCCTCATCGGTCTTACTGTAAAGCTTTAAATCAAGCCGATCATTATCGCGTACTTTGAGTGAATCTTTAGGATAAAAATGATCAACCAGATTTTGAAGTTCATAGTTTTGAGCTTCCAGACATAGCAAATTTCCGTTGGATGCGCTGTCGTAAACCATTCGGGATTCACGCGCTACTTCAAAAGCGATGCCGGTGGTCTCTATGGAAACCTGCTCATCATCAACCAGTGGTCTTTCCACATTGTGAAAAGCCAGAAAGGAAAGCATAATCAGACTAAAATTATGCAGAAAATGACCTAAAAGTGCCCATACAAATCCCAGTTTTAGTCTCAAAAAGCTAAAAATTAAACCTGCTACAATCTGCGGACCTGTAATGATTGGAGCTAAAACAAAAAAGATCCAATCTACATTTTCGTAATTACTCAGGTGCACCAACCCAAATACACTCGAAAAGAGATAAACAATGATCCTGAGATGTCTCTTCCAAAAGCCGGAAAAATCAGTTTTAAAAAGATAGGCGAGTCCGCGAAGAATATAATTCCGTTTGTACTTGAGCGGGAATCTAAAAATGGTTTCTTCGATTAATGGAGGTAGAACGGTCATCACTACAATCGCTTTCCAAAAAGGATACAAATCCTGATTAAGCAAATTTTCATAATCTGAAGTAAGTGGCTCGAGAAAGCTGAGTAGAATAACAAAGCCTATAGCCAGAATTAAATCGTAGAGAATGCCGCTGATGAGAAACTTTAGTCTTTCCCAGAAAGAAACCGGAAGAACAACATCATCTGGCTTGCTGATAAAACGGTTAATGATGCCTACTCTTGAAGCAAAACTCATAGGCCTTGATTTCTATTTCTTAAAGATGGGAAGTAAATAACTTATGGAATAACCATAACCCGCACCATAGACATTATCAAAGGTTATTTTATTGAATCCCGGAGCGTAAATATTGGTGAAATCGTCTGGTGCCTTTTGAGAAAGCATACGTTTCAGCTGTACATTCATCCCTAAATAAAGATTGTTAAGCACTTCTACCTGAATACCCATCTGGAGCTCTCCCCAAATTGCGTTAAGTCCGGAATACTCTCTGGAAACCGTGCGCACATCGGGTTCAAAGAAATTATTGGGATTGTAAATGGTGTACTGGTTTAAATCGGTTTTAAAGGAAGAGACACCTATATGGAATCCTACATAAATAAGGTTAGACATCCCGGCCCAGTTGTTATAGGCGTTATAATTGATTCCACCTTTAAGATATGTGCCTTGAGTTTTGGCATCAAATATAGCTTCGTCAAAGCTTTTGGTTTCGCGGCCTATTTCCGCAGCGATATAATAACGGTCTTTAATTCTGAAATCACCAAGGATAGCCGCCCCCTCATAATTATCTTCTAAAAATGAGCGCAGTATTTTGCTTAAATCGATACCGGCGCGCAGTCCATACTTTTCAGTTGGGTTTTGATCTACCAGAGTATCTGAGGTTCTTGTCTCGAGCGGTTCTTCGACAACAACCCCCTGATTTTCCTGAGCAAAAGCACTACCCAGGCCAATCAAGCAAAGATTAATGACTAATATATACCTGTGTAGTATCTTCATTTTCTACGGTTCTCAAGTTAATATTAATGTCATCAATCCAGCGCGAAGCACCCGGATTGTTACGGATTTCAAGATTTGTAAAAATTACTCTATACCCACAAGCTCTGCTGATAAAAACTTCCTGCGGGGTATAGGTGAACGTTAGCTCGTCTACATCTTCGGGATCTTCTGCAGCGTTGGGGTTGCCAGGATTCTTTTCAAAAAGAAGCACGGTTGCCGTGGTATCTGTACGCAGGGGAATATTTATGGTTGAAGCATTGTTAAAGGCGATGGCCTTTGTACTGTCTTTATTGTATACAGTAATGTTGAGCGGTTTGCTTTCCAGAGCATTGTCATTACTCCTAAAACCAATGGTTAGCGTCGGAGTAGTGGGAGTACTTTTTGCGCAAATATCATCTCGCTCACAAGAGTAGGCGATAAGTGCAATAAGCAAAATCAAAACGATACCGTTTCTAAGCATTATTTAAGTTCTAATAAAACAACATTTTCTACGTGATGCGTCTGCGGAAACATATCAACCGGCTGCACCTTTATAATCGAATAGTACGGATCTAAAAGAGCCAAGTCGCGAGCCTGAGTTGCGCTGTTGCAGCTTACATAAACTATGCGCTGGGCTTTAATTTTAATCAGCTGCTCTACTACATCTTTATGCATTCCATCCCTGGGAGGATCGGTTATTATCACATCTGGTTTGCCGTGTTGCGCCACAAAAGCTTCATTAAAGATATTCTTCATATCCCCTACATAGAACTCAACGTTTTCTATACTATTTAATTGCGCATTTTCACGCGCGGCGATAATGGCGTCAGGCACGGCTTCAACGCCTATAACCTTTCCGGCTTTCTTCGCCACAAATTGGGCAATGGTACCGGTACCTGTATAGAGGTCAAAAACAGTTTCATTACCGGTAAGACCTGCAAAATCGCGAGCGATTTTATAGAGTTGATACGCTTGTTCAGAGTTGGTCTGGTAGAAAGATTTGGCATTGATTTTAAATTTCAAACCTTCCATTTCCTCAAAAATATGATCTCTTCCTGCGTAGCAGATTACTTCCTGATCATAAATGGTATCGTTTCCTTTCTCGTTAATCACATAAAGTAACGATGTGATTTGCGGAAAGCTTTCTTTTAAGAAATCAAGCACCAATTCCCGGGATTCTTTATCATCAGCGAAAAACTGAATCAAAACCATAAGTTCGTCAGTACTGGTTGTGCGAATCATTAAGGTTCTGAGAAGTCCTTCCTGATTACGGGTGTTGAAAAACGGAATATTATGCCTGGTAGCAAATTCCTTTACGCCGTTGCGTATGGCATTACTGGGATCACGTTGCAGCCAGCACTTATCAATGTCCAGAATTTTATCCCACATTCCCGGAATATGAAAGCCCAGAGCGTTTCGATCTTCAATGACTTCATCGCTTTTTATTTGCTTTAGGGTAAGCCATTTGCTATCGCTAAAGCTAAACTCCATTTTGTTGCGGTAAAAGTAAATATCTTCGCTGCCAGCAATAGGAGTTACCGGAGGGAGCTCCAGCTTACCCAGTCTTTTGAGGTTGTTTTCTACCTCGCGTTGCTTGTATTCAAGCTGGGCTTCATACTGCATATTTTGCCATTTGCAGCCTCCGCAAGTACCGAAATGTTTACAAACCGGCTCTGTGCGCTTAGGAGATTCTTTATGAATGGCAATCGCAGAACCTTCATAATACGCTTTGCGCTGCTTGGTAGTTTGTACATCAATGACGTCACCGGGCACTGCGTTGTTAATAAATATAACGCGGCCGTCGGGAGCTTTTGCAATTGCTTTTCCTTTAGCACCGGCATCGGTCACCGTCACATTAGAAAAGACTTTTCTGGATTTTTTTCTTCTTGACACGCCGCAAAAATAGTATAATTATGATGATCTGCAGACTTCGACTCAAGTTTATGCAAAACCCGATTTTAAGCGTATAAGACTTCAAATTAGTCGTAAAAGCTCTTCATTTTTTAGTAAATTGCCGTTCTTAAACAGGATGATTTCTCTCCTTTTAAGGATGTTATAATCTTCAAACATCACAAGTAGGAATCGTAAAAAGATTACTATAAAAAATTATTTCATGACTACTTTAGATCAGGTAACTTCTCAGGAAGCTATTGCTCTTGAAGACAAGCACGGTGCGCACAACTACCATCCACTTCCTGTTGTATTAAAGCGCGGTGAAGGCGTTTATGTTTGGGACGTAGAAGATAAAAAATACTACGATTTTCTTTCGGCCTATTCAGCAGTAAACCAGGGGCACTGCCATCCGGCTATTGTAAATGCAATGAATAAGCAAGCTGAAACGCTTACGCTTACCTCACGAGCATTTCACAATAACGTTCTTGGGCAGTATGAAGCTTATGCAACCGAATATTTTAAGTTTGATAAGCTGCTTCCTATGAATACCGGGGCAGAAGCTGTTGAAACTGCAATCAAAATTGCACGTAAATGGGCCTATGAGAAGAAAGGCGTTAAAGAACAGGACGCCCAAATCATTGTTTGTGAAAATAACTTCCACGGAAGAACAACAACTATCATTTCTTTTTCAAACGATGAGGGTGCCCGTAAAAACTTTGGCCCCTATACTCCCGGATTTATAAAAATACCTTATGACGATCCTAAAGCACTGGAGCGTGCCCTAATTGAAAATCATAACATTGCTGGGTTTTTAGTTGAGCCTATTCAAGGTGAGGCAGGTGTTTACACCCCTTCTGATGATTTTATGAAGCAAGCCAAGGCCTTATGTAATGAACATAACGTGTTGTTTATTGCAGACGAAATCCAGACTGGAATTGCCCGTACGGGAGCTTTACTTGCCGTTTGTGGAAATTGCACCTGTGAAGGACATTGTGAGCGTCAGGAAACCTATAGCAGACCAGATATTTTGATTCTGGGTAAAGCGCTTTCAGGAGGTGCTTATCCGGTTTCGGCAGTTTTGGCTGATGATGAAGTGATGCACGTAATTAAACCCGGGCAACACGGGTCTACCTTTGGTGGTAATCCGGTTGCGGGAGCTGTGGCGATGGCGGCCTTAGACGTGGTGAAAGATGAAAAACTGGCTCAAAATGCTCGTAAACTTGGAGAATTATTCAGAGCAGAACTTAATAAGTTTATAGAAGGAAGCAGTATCGTAAAACTGGTACGTGGCCGTGGGTTGCTAAATGCGATTGTTATCAACGACAGCGAAGACAGCAGTACCGCCTGGGATATTTGTGTAGCTTTAAAAGAAAATGGTCTTTTAGCTAAACCTACTCACGGTAATATCATTCGTTTTGCGCCACCTCTTGTTATGAACGAAGAGCAACTTTTAGATTGCGTATCTATAATTACTAAAACGCTAAGGGATTTCGAAAAATAGAAGAAGTACTGTATTCCTTTTAGAATTTAAAAAGCGCCTTTTAGGCGCTTTTTTTAATCTGTATTCGCAAATTCTATAGACTTAATTGATGATTTCGAGAAGCTCTACATCAAAAACTAAAGCGGTGTTGGGTGGAATTGTTGCATTCCCAAATGCCCCGTAGCCTAATTTTGCAGGTAGAAATAACGTTGCTTTTCCGCCAATTTTCATCAATCTGATCCCTTCTCTAAAACCCGTAATAACGTCACTTAAATTAAACTCTGTAGTAGTTGTCGGATTAAATACCGAATTATTCAAAAAATAGCCTCTGTAATTCACCTTCACGGTTGAGGTAGCTGTAGGAGATTCTCCTGTACCTTCCTCATTAATGATATAGTGCAGACCGCTGGAAGTCATTTGAGCCGTAATATCATTTGCTTCAAGATAAGCTTCTATTTCTTGTTGATTCCGCGCAAATGCTTCAGCTTCGGTTTCGGTAGGTTGTATAGGTCCCGAATCGTCACTTAATGAGCAGGAGACAAATAAACTGATAAAGAGTAATCCTAAAAATGGTTTCATAAATACATTTAGTTTTTAAATTAGAATAGTATTCCTTTGAAATCAAAATACTTTACTTCTAGATACTACACGTTTAAAAAGGTTGCTTTATTTTTTTTTGAAATATTTTAAAAGCGATACCCAACTTGTATTCCTCCTCTAAAGTAGAAATCAATGGAATCGTAATAGGCACCATCATCTTGAGTATTACCGATTATATTACGCCCCACACCAACAGAAGGCTCAATGACAAAACCATTGTTACTCGCCCACTTATAGCCAAGAGCAAACCCGGCTCCAAAAGCTGTCTTGTCGTGTTCAACGAAACGCTCGTCAACAATAAAACCGGTATCGGTATCGTAAGTATACTGGTAATAATCATTTTCAAAACTTCCCAGATTTAAATGTCCTTCGGCAAAAAGTCCCTGAGCTCGTTTTTCCTGTCGATTGAAGAAATACTGTCTGTAAAACGGGGTTATTGCCCAATTTAAAAAGTCATCACTGCTATTTCCACCGTCGAATGTAATAGAAATTCCGGCTCCGGAATACTTACTGATGAGGTATTCATAGGTAATTTCAATATTGGCCACGACAATGAGTTCTATCGCATCAACCTTGATTTCATGTTTTTTGTCTAAAGAGTTGTTTGATTCTTCCTGAGCAAAGATTGTTGTTGACAGAAAAAGCGCGAGCAATGCTGTCTTCATTTTTAGTTGCATATATTTTAATTGATTAATTAATATGCTGTAAAGATGCTTAAGTAATAAATAGGTTGCTTACTATTTCCTAAATAAAATGATAAGGATTTGGAATAATCATCGAACAACTTGAAAGTTGATGATATTTTAACTTATACTTTTTTGATTTAGGAGTGATTCTTAGTTTTTAATGAAAGCTGAGCTATTTTAATAATGACCTCTGTTGCTTTAATCATACTTTCAACCGGTACATATTCAAACCTACCGTGAAAATTATGACCACCGGCAAAAATATTGGGGCAGGGCAATCCCATAAATGAAAGTTGGGAGCCGTCTGTACCACCGCGTATAGGTTTGATAATGGGCTCGACGCCTACCGCTTTCATAGCCTCTTCAGCTAAATCTACAATATGCATAACCGGTTCAATTTTTTCGCGCATATTAAAATACTGGTCTTTAATACTAAGCGTTATGAGTTCCAGACCATATTGGCTGTTGATTTCTGCGCCAAGATTACTTAAGACCTCTTTTCGGGCTTCAAAATGTTCGCGATCATGGTCTCTTATGATGTATTCAAGAACGGTTTCTTCCACATCACCTTTAATTCCGTTCAAGTGAAAAAAACCTTCCCGGTCGGAGGTGTGCTCCGGCGTTTCAAGCCGGGGTAATGAGTTGATGAAATCCTGAGCGATGTAAATACTGTTAATCATTTTGCCTTTGGCATAGCCCGGGTGTACACTTTTCCCTCTTATAAATACCTTTACCCCGGCTGCATTAAAGTTTTCATACTCCAGCTCACCGATCTGGCTTCCGTCCATCGTATAGGCCCAGTCTGCACCAAATTTTTTCACATCAAACTTATGCGCACCTCGACCTATTTCTTCATCAGGAGTAAAGCCCACTCGTATGGTTCCGTGTTCAATTTCAGGATGGTTTTTCAGGTATTTTACCGCTTCCATAATTTCGGTAATACCGGCTTTGTCATCTGCCCCAAGAAGTGTCGTGCCGTCTGTAGTAATCAGGGTTTGTCCTGTATACTGCTCAAGGTCTTCAAAATCATCTGGCGATAAGATAATGTTTTGATCCTGATTGAGGATGATATCTTTCCCGTCGTATTTTTCAATGATCTGGGGTTTGACATTAGTACCGGTAAAATCGGGAGTGGTATCGTAGTGCGATATAAATCCAATCACCGGAGATTTCTTGGTACTGTTTGAAGGCAGGGTAGCCATTATATAGCCGTTGTCATCGATGCTAACATCGGTAAGTCCTAAATCAATTAATTCCTGATGCAGTTTTTTAGCCAGCACCCATTGTTTTTCAGTGCTAGGTGTAGTGTTACTGTTCTCATCACTCTGCGTGTCAATAGTGACATAGCTAAGGAATCGATCTATAAGTGGTTGTTTGTTTATCATGAGTGTTTTTATGGCAATTTTTATGTGAAATGTGTATAAATTAAATATCGTTTTCGTTAAAAAATTGAATTTTTTGTGATTTCATTAAGAATATGCTCTAACTTTCATGGACATATAAAAACAAACACAAAATTAAAACTATGCTTAGAAACTACGTTATTACTATGCTTTTTTCTTGTTTTCTTTTGATTACAGGATATGCACAGCAAATTGAAGTATCGGGAACTGTGACAGATGATCAATCTACGCCACTTCCCGGAGTATCGGTACAGGTAAGTGGTACTGATAAAGGAACTATTACAGATTTTGATGGTAAATATACCATTGAAGTAACAACCGGATCTAATCTGGTATTTTCTTATGTAGGGTTTGAGACTCAAACATTACTTGCTACAGGACCCATACTTGATGTTACGATGACCCCGGGTGTCGCGCTTGATCAGGTGGTACTCATAGGTACTCGTAATCCCAGCCGCACAGCGGTTAATTCTGCGGTACCGGTTGATGTATTGAGTGTTTCAGAAATTGCAGAAAGCTCTCCACAAATTACAGTAACGGAGATTTTGAATTACGCAGCGCCTTCTTTCTCATCTAACCCACAGACTATTTCAGATGGAACCGATCACATAGCACCCGCTTCACTTAGAGGATTGGGGCCCGATCAGGTTTTAGTTTTAATTAATGGAAAGAGACGTCACAAAACGGCACTGGTAAATACAAACGGAACCTTTGGACGGGGTTCTGTAGGAACTGATTTATCTGCGATACCTACAAATGCAATTGAACGTATTGAAATTCTGCGTGATGGTGCGGCAGCTCAATACGGCTCTGATGCGATTGCAGGTGTGATTAATATCGTACTTAAAAAAGCGACCAATAAACTTGCTATTGACCTGACCACCGGAGCAAACTTTACCAGCGAAAACTACGATGACAGTGTCGACGGTGAAAAAATTAATATCGGTGCTAATTATGGTCTGCCTATCGGCGAAAACGGAGGCTTTGTAAATTTTACAGGTAACTTCAATTTTAGAGGAGCAACTAATAGAATGCGATCCTTTGAAGGACAAATATTTACGGGTTATAACTCGATTGAGCGTGTAGCAAATAATGCGGGTTTTGACCTTTTAGATTTACAGACTGATGTGGACGCGATTAAAGGTTTTGCTCAAAATGCAGGTTTGCCTTCTGATGTATTGGCTCAGGTAAATGCAGCTACAGGCATCTCAGATTTACAATCTGCCTTAAATTATGACAATACAGATCCCGAACTTGGATTTAGAGGCTTGGATCGTAGCGATTTTAATATGCGAGTTGGGAATTCTCAATTACGCGGTGGACAATTTTTTGGAAACCTGGAACTTCCGTTAGGGGGAGAAGGAGAATTTAAATTATACTCTTTTGGTGGAATAGGATTTAAAAATGGTAATGCCGCCGGTTTTTACCGTTTACCCTTTCAATCCCGTAATGTGACTTCGGTATATTTAAATGGATTCTTACCGGAAATAAATTCAAATATTAAAGACAAAGCTATCGCTGTTGGCATTCGCGGAAAAGTTGGTGAGTGGAATGTAGACCTTAGCAACAATACGGGTATCAACGAGTTTACCTACCGAATCAGTAATTCCTTGAATGCATCATTACTCAATTCAACGCCTTTTGAAGCAGACGCCGGGGGTTATAGCTATCAGGAGAACACTTCAAACCTGGATGTCAGTCGTTTTTATGAAGATGTTTTGGCCGGCTTGAGTGTGGCTTTTGGAGCAGAATATCGCGTTGAGAATTACGACATCATCGCAGGTAAAGAATTATCGTATGCCCGTTATGATACTCAGGGAAATGTATATGACCCTACCGATCCTAATTCAGTTGTACCGGTAGACTTTTTTGGAAGCGGTCGTCCCGGCGGAATTCAGGTATTCCCCGGTTTTGCACCTAATAATGTTGTAGATGCCTATCGGAATTCGGTAGCTGGTTATCTGGATGTGGAAGCAGATTTTACAGATAGTTTTCGTCTTACCGGAGCATTGCGTTATGAGAATTTCTCAGATTTTGGCGGAACGCTAAACTTTAAATCTTCATTACTTTGGAAACTCAACGAGACCTTTAACCTTAGAGGTTCTGTGCAGTCTGGTTTTAGAGCACCGTCATTACATCAGATTTATTATAATTCTACTTCAACCTTATTTGTAGACGGCGTGCCGCAAGAAGTGGGTATTTTCTCAAATACTTCACGTGTTGCTCGTGTCTTGAATATTGCACAATTGAAAGAAGAAACCTCCCTGGGTTACACAGCGGGTTTCACGGCAAAAATACCAGATGCAAATTTATCGTTTACGGTTGATGGTTATTTAATCAATATTGATGATCGTGTAGTACTAACCGGGCAGTTTGGCCCTAGTGGAGATCCTGAACTTCAGCGTTTATTCAGTCCGGCAAACGCAACTCAGGCTGCATTCTTTGTAAATTCGGTGGATACGCAAACAAAGGGTATTGATTTTGTAGCCGATCACAGTGCAGATTTGGGAACAGATCTTAGACTAAAAAATACACTTTCCTTTACGCTTTCAAAAACTACTATTGAGAATATCAATATTCCGGGTCCGGTGCGTGATGCAGGTCTTGCAGAAACCTATTTTGACCGTACGAGTGAATTGTACATTGAAGCAGCTGTACCCCGTACTAAAGGGAGTTTAACAAATACCTTGTTTGTTGGTGATAAATGGAATGTCTTTTTGCGCAACACCTATTTTGGGGAAGTGGAAGAGGCAACAAATAATACAGACCCTGAAGTAAACCGTATTTATGCTGGTAAAGTAGTTACAGATTTAAGTGCCAGCTATCGTTTTTCACCTGCATTACGTGTGACTGTTGGTGCAAATAACCTATTAGATGTGTATCCAGATATGGCTGATCCTGCATTTCAGTCCGACGGTCGTTTTCTGTATTCCAGAAGATCTACACAGTTTGGTATAGACGGGCGTTATCTTTTCGCACGTTTAAATATTGTTTTAGATTAAAAAAATAAATAGACATTTGTTTTAAAGGCTCCGATAATGGAGCCTTTTTTATGTGCGTAATTCTTTTCAATTCTAAAAGCGGCAGTGTATTTTTGAGCAGTTTAAGTAAACTTCTATGTATAAATCCATCATTCGCCCGTTGCTTTTTAAATTTGATCCCGAAACAGTGCATCATTTTAGTTTTAAAAGCATCAGATTGATGAGTAAACTGGGGATTACCAAACTCGTTAAAGGCCAGTTTCAGATAAATGATCCGCGATTAGAACGTGAGGTTTTTGGCTTAAAATTTAAAAATCCAGTGGGTCTTGCTGCAGGTTTTGACAAAGATGCAAAGCTTTACAAAGAGTTGTCTGATTTTGGATTTGGATTTGTAGAAATAGGTACACTTACCCCTAAACCCCAGTCAGGAAATCCTAAGAAACGTTTGTTTAGACTAAAGGAAGATCAAGCCATTATAAACCGGATGGGTTTCAATAATGGAGGCGTAGATGCCGCTGTTTTAAGACTGAAGAAAAACAAGAATGTATTAATAGGCGGAAACATTGGTAAAAATAAAACCACACCCAACGCTGAAGCCTTTAATGATTATAAAATTTGTTTTAAAGCCCTTTACGATCACGTAGATTATTTTGTGGTTAATGTGAGTTCGCCAAACACGCCAAATCTTAGAGAACTTCAGGATAAAGAACCCTTAACGCAACTATTAAGCGGGTTGCAGGGCTTAAATACTCAAAAACCAAAGCAAAAACCGATTCTTTTAAAGATTGCACCTGATCTTACTAACGAGCAATTATTAGACATAATTGACATTGTAAAAACAACAAAAATTGCCGGAGTAATCGCAACCAATACTACTATAAATCGAGAAGGACTGACTTCAGAAAATAAAGCAGAGACAGGCGGTTTAAGTGGTAAACCTCTCAAAGCACGATCTACCGAGGTGATTCGGTTTTTATCAGAAAATAGTGGACAATCTTTTCCAATAATCGGTGTAGGAGGAATACACAGTCCTGAGGATGCTATAGAAAAATTAAAGGCTGGTGCTAGTCTTATACAATTATATACCGGTTTTATTTATGAAGGTCCGGGACTGGTTAAACGAATTAATCACAAGATTTTAAGCGAACAATAATCATAGTTCTCTAAATTCATTTAAATTTAGCAGTGCCTTAGGCACCCCCCTTTTCATATTTAGAATTAAGTGAGTTTCAACTTTAAGGCATATTATATCGCGGCTTTAAAAAAGCTTTTGCTTTTTTTTACGCTTATTTTGAGTTTATCTGTTCGGGGACAAACGCGCCCAATTGATTCTTTAAAACAAAAGTTAGTACAGGCTAAATCAGACTCTAGTAAAGTACATCTCTTAGAGCGTCTGGGTTATGAATATCTCTACTATAAACCAGATTCTGCTTTAGTTTACATCGATCAGGCAATTGAGATTTCAACAAAAAGCGCATATGAGCTGGGGCTTGCGAAAGCATACAATCGTAAAGGGACTTACTATATTGTTAAATCGAAGTATCCTAAAGCTATTGAAGAATTTCAAAAGGCTTTGCCTTACTATAAAAAAGAGGGAGATAGTACCGGTATTAGTGAGAGCCTTGGGAACATAGGAGTTTTAGATTTTTATTTGCGGGATTATGATGAGGCTTTGGGAAACTTTAAAGAAGCTATAGCCTATCTGGATACCGTGGCTAAGGTTGAAACCTACACGAAGTATCTGGCCAATCTAAGTGGAGTATTTCGGGAAAAAAATGCATTAGATAGCGCACTTTATTATGCTGACCGTGCTTTAAATTACTCAGAAAAGCTGAATGATAAGCGTCTCTTGTCCGTTTCCTATTTCAATTTAGGAACAGCCTATTACTTTCTTGAGGATTATACTAAGGCTATTTACTACCTAGATGAGGCAATAAATCTCGATCGCATTCCAGTTCAGTTTTCAATCCTTGCAAAAACCTATAGATCATTGAGTTATACGGTTCTAGGCAGAACCAAAGATGCAGAGTACGAATTAGAAGGTCTTGAAGAAAAAGCCCTGGCTATAAAAGATCAATACGTTATCCTCAGGTTTTATGAAGCCAAGCAGAAAGTCCTGGAAGCCCAGGGCCGTATAGCTGAAGCACTGAAATACGCACAACTGTACATAGCCCTAAATGACGAAATTCACAATCGCGAGCAGACCAATATTCTTCAAAATATAAAAGTCAAATACGAAACCGAGGAGCGTATTTATGAAAACAAACTCTTGCAACAGGAGGCTAATTTGCAAAGTCTTCAATTGCAAAATCAGCGGTACGCCATCTGGGCGGTAGCTATTTTGATTTTTTTGCTTTTGATCCTGTTCCTTATCCTATTTCAAATGTATAGCTACAAATCCAGGGCAAATAAGATGTTAAAAGAAAAGCAACAAGTGCTAAACAGAAACAACCGTAGTTTGGAACTCATAAATACCCAAAAAGACAATTTATTTTCAATTGTTGCTCACGACGTGCGAAGTCCTATAGCCTCTATATTGAGCAGTACTCAGTTTTTAAACAGTCATTTTGAGGAATTTGATACTGAAGAATTTAAGCACTTGTTAAGGCAACTTGAAGATCAGGCCGAGACACTAAACAATTTAATTCTTGGAGTTCTTGTTTGGGCAAAATCTCAAATGAATGGATATAATTTTCACATTCAGGAAACAAAATTTGCTGATTTTCTAATAGATACTTTGAAAGTAGAGGAAGAAGCGATTAAACGCAAAAACCTTCAAATTATTAGTGAAATTCCAAAAGAACAAATTATTAAAACAGATTATCAGGTACTACAGGTAATAGTGCGTAATTTTTTAAGTAATGCGGTTAAGTTTACTCCTCTAGGAGGAAAAATCAGCATTAGTCTTGAAGAAAACAATGAGTTTTACCACATTGGCGTTACAGATACTGGTAGAGGCATGTCTCCTGAAGAAATAAAAAAAGTATTGATTGATCAAAACCGATATTCTATAAAAGGTACGGAAAATGAGCCTGGTAATGGAATTGGACTCATACTTTGTCAGGAAATTGCAGAGAAAATAGGAGGCCATATTCAGGTTGAAAGTACTCCAGGATTAGGCTCGACTTTTATTTTTATTTTTCCTAAATATATTCACACCGATAAGGTTTAGTTCAGTATCTGCTCGCTTTTTTAAATTGTATATTTGACTTCCGCTTACTCGATACTTTAGAAATCATATGAAAAGTCTAGCCTCAAAATAAGCAACAGGGTAAAATGGCCTGACTAATTTCTAATCGGTAATTTATTTTAATGAGTTCAAAAATCAAAATCATAGAATGTCCGCGTGATGCGATGCAGGGTATAAAAGAATTTATACCTACTACTCAAAAAGCGCAATATATTCAATCGCTTTTACGCTGTGGTTTTGACACTATTGATTTTGGAAGTTTTGTTTCTCCCAAAGCCATCCCGCAGATGGTTGACACCGCTCAGGTACTCGATTTATTAGACCTTTCCAGAACCCAAACCAAACTTCTCGCAATTATTGCGAATCTAAGAGGAGCTGAAGATGCGGTTAAACATGCTCAAATTGATTATTTAGGCTATCCGTTTAGTATTTCTGAGAACTTTCAGATGCGGAATACACATAAAACAATTTCAGAATCTGTAGAGCTTCTTAAAGCCATTTTAGAAGTAGCCGAGAAACACAATAAAAAAGTAGTCACTTATATTTCCATGGGTTTTGGTAATCCGTATGGTGACCCCTGGAATGTGGAAATAGTAGGTGAGTGGACCGAAAAACTAGCTAATATGGGCGTTTCGATTTTGTCGCTCTCAGATACCGTGGGAACTTCTGATGCTGAAACTATTGACTATTTGTTTAAGAATTTGATTCCTAAATATCCGAAGGTTGAATTTGGCGCGCATCTACATACGACACCTCAAAAATGGTTTGAGAAAGTAGACGCTGCATACAAAGCAGGTTGCAGACGTTTTGATGGTGCCATTCAGGGTTTTGGTGGTTGCCCGATGGCTAAAGACGAACTCACCGGCAATATGCCTACTGAAAAAATGCTTTCGTATTTTAATTCCGTTAAAGTAGATTCTGGAATTAGACCAATGAGTTTTGAGTCTGCTCACAACGAAGCCTCAAAAATCTTCCTGAACTACCACTAATTGGTATTGCCAAAAGTTTTAATACCTCAAGGTTTTCCTCAGAATTAATAATTCATTTCAACGAATGCCTTCTGGGCTGGCCCCAAGATCAATTATTACAATTTAAACTGAAGCGTAGCATACCAGGTTCTGGGCTGACTTGGTATAATCCCCGGCCCTGGGTAGCCCGTTGCTCTGCGTACAAAATACGAGTTGTCTAGCAGGTTGTTGATACCGGTTTCCAGGCGGAATTTCTTATAGGTATAGGAAAGCGAAAGATCGAGAATATCATACGCCGGTATTTCACCTATAATCCCTGATGTACTCGTGAAATCCCGTTCTGAGTTGGTCGCATCGGTAAATTGTTTGCTGAGGTAGGTATATTGCAGACTTCCCAAAAGATTTTTATAGCCGAAATTAATCCCGGTTTTCAGGTTGACATCCGGTATGAATTCAACCTGATTACCTTCTACATTATTTTCCTGAGACGCAGTATATTCAGATTGGGTTAGTGCTAAATTTCCAAAAAGTCTCAAGCTATAATTCTTGTTGCTGCTAAAGCTGTCCCAAATGTTATAATCAGCAAAGGTTTCGATCCCATAAATCGATGCATCCCCTATGTTTCCTCTAAACTGAATTGATTGTATATCACTTATGGGTTTTAGAATAATGCCCAGTCTATCCCTGTAACGCAGGTAAAAGGCGCCTACATCATAGCTTAAGGCATTTCCTATTCTGCCGCGAAGTCCTAGATCAAAAGTAAAACCATTTTCATCTTTTATATCAGGATCCACCTGAAACGTAGGATTTACAATACGAATATCATTAAAAGTTACTGATCGGTAATTCTGGCTAATGTTGCTGTAAAGCTCAATTTCGCGTGAAGGTTTATAGCTCATGCCCACACCTAACAAGACGAACGAGCGGTCAAAGTTTCTATCTTCTTCAATGTCTTCATCCAGAATCACATTTCCGGCATTATCGGTATTGATATTTTTATAGAAACCTTCTGCCTGTGTTTTGATGTATTCAAATCGGGCACCCGGAGTAATACTAAATTGGTTATTGATGTTTATAATGGTTTCAGTAAAAGCCGCCAGATTGAGATTAGGAAACGTATAGTCTGACTGTCGCTCATAAGTTGGGAAATCTTCAGTTGCAAAATTAAAATCAGCATCAGCGGCTGTTGTTCCGGGACCTTGCTGCTCGCTGTTATTTGATTGATAGTACTTACCACCAATCAAAAACGTGTTTTCTTTATCCAATAAATTGTATCGCGTAAGAAACCGTGCTTCAGCTCCCCAGTTTTGAAAATCTCCAATAATAAGATCACGGGGTTCAGTAAAATCATCAGGCTGATTTACCCGGTTTACCCGAAAACCAACCGTTTTTCGGGAAGCGGCAAGGGTAAATAGCTGTAGACTAAAGTCGGTTTTTTCAGAAAAGGAATGTTCCAGACGCAGGGCAAAAAGTTTCCAGTCTACGGCAAACCAGTTGCGGCTGCGGTTGCTGAACGTGGGATCTTCTTCAAACTGCCGATCGGTAAGGCCGCCGGGTTGCTGTGCTAGATAATATAAATAGCTGCCTTCAAAAATAAGCTTGGTTTTGTCGCTCAACTTTTGATCGAGATGTAAGTATGCGTTGTACGAATCAAATTGCGAATTAGGCCGAAAACCATCTCCTTTTTTATAATTGAAATAGGCGTAATACCCTGTCTTGTCAACGGTTCCGCTAAGGCTATTAAAGGAGGTAAACAGGTTATAACTTCCTAAAGATTGTCTGGAAGTCCACTCGATTTTCTTATCAGCAACGGGCTGTTTCAGTTTAAAATTAATGAGTCCGCCAAACTGGGTGCCGTACTGGAGAGAGGCTGCACCGCGCACCACTTCGATACTTTCCAGAGCCTCTGCGGGTGGTGTGTAATAACTCTCGGGATATCCCAAAACATCTGCTGAAATATCATAACCGTTTTGTCGGGTATTGAAGTTTGCCGAACGGTTGGGATCTAGCCCTCGACCGCCTATGTTGAGTTGCAGACCGGCATCGTTGTTTTCGTAAATATTAAGGCCTACCACTTGCGCGTATATCTGGCGTGCTGTTCCCGAAGACAGGTTTGCCGTTAAGTTATCTACCTGTACGACTTCACTCTTTTTACCGGCATAAATCGCAGTCCCTTCTACGGGCTTAAGTTGGCGCAAAGCGAAAATCTTCCGTTTACGGGCAGTAATCATCACCTCATTAAGGTTTTCGCCTAAAGGATCGAGCTCAAAATCAAGGCGTGTATCTGCGGAAACAGAAACATTTTTTTCAGCCAGATCAAAGGCAAGGGCAAATACGCTTAGGGTATAACTTCCTTCTGATAATCCGTTAAACCTATAATTACCGCTTGCATCGGTTTCGACCTTTCGGCCAATTTCAAGGCAAAATACTTCAGCATTGGAAATAGGTTCACCCGTATTTGCGGCAGTGATCGTGCCGCTAAGATTGTACTGATTTTGTTGAGCCTGTGAAGTTTTCGCGAAGGCGAAAAACAGAAGAATCAGAGCAAAAAATTTAAAGTCCTTGTATGGTATCATCAAGAGGGAGTATAAAGGTTTTGGGCTTAAGTGAGCGGGACTCCTTAAGCAAATTTACATTAGGGTCTATAAATGGCCGACTCAGTCTGCCGTTAAGCGCCGCATAACTTTCTACATACACCGCCAGATTTTTATGCCCCTGAGCGGTAAAATGTGTGGCAAGATACTGGGCGTATTCGAGCATAAAGTCGGGCTGCGTACTCATTTGTTTTTCCTGAAAAGGCGTCAGGAAATCGCTGTTATCTACATAAAAATTCTTTCCGGTTTCCTGATCAACAACTTTGAACTGGGCATAACCGGCTTTTTCCATAAGCATAACTCGCCACGAGAAACGATAACCTTCTTCGGTCCAGAAGAGTTCGCCGGGATAAAGCAAATACCGCCAGGGCAGTAGCAATTGTATAATGAAGAATAAACCAACCACAAATAGCGCAGGTCGCCAACTGGTCTTTGAGATTAAAGTTTTGCTGGTAACCGATTTTATACGAAAGGTTTTACCTAGAAGTGCAATAATCTTTTTGTGGAAACCGGCGTCAAAAAAGATCAGGGCGCTTACAATCATTATGTACGGAAACATCCCGATTGGGAAAAGTACCCGCGTAAGCACGTGGAAGATAACAACCAGGATAAAACCTAGTTTTCGTGTGGGTTTGTAAAGCAATAAAAACGGAATGCTGAGATCATAGATCGCGCCAAACCAACTGAAGCTGTAATGCACCCATTCCTGTTGCATCAGGTTTCCTAAAAATGGTAAATCGTACTTTGAGGGTAGCCAAATTTTTAAAGGCATGGCACGCAATAACCAGTCGCTGTTTAGCTTTGCCAGACCGGCATAAAAGTAAACGATCCCCAGGAGGAGTTTAATACTGTCGATATTCCACTTTGGTACTAAGTTAAATGCTTGTTTTTTACGGTAGGCATCTAGCGAAAAGTATGCTCCACCCTCTAAAAACAGCATTAAAAAGGACAGGCAGGTAATAAAATAATAATGATTGAGGTAGGTGGTTTTGTCCATCAACTCGATGTAGGTAAAGCTCAGAAAGAACACCAACACAGACCATCTGTAGCGGTATCCCAAAGCAATTCCCAGGGCAGCGAGGGCACAGAGGGCAAAAATGACATACGTAAAGTTGCCTAAAGGCTGTACCCAGCTAAAGCCGTAATAGGTGAAGTGAAAATCAGGATCGAGGTAGAGTTTTTTAATCCATCCGTTAGCCCAAAATCGAATAATGCTCAATAGCATCATTAAACCAAACAAAATACGAAAGACCGCTAATGGAGCGGCCTCTGTATTTTGATTCAAATATTTTGAGATTGAACTATGCATTAATCACCATCTGCATCTACATAATCCACATTAATGTCAAGCGCCTGAAGCATATCGATTTTCATTAAAATCGTATTACGCTGCAATTCATTATACGTCTCTAACAAAGCATCGTTGTTGGTCTCAATCTGAACTACAAAGCTGTCGTTTAGTGCATTGGCTTGTTCTCGTGCTGCGTCAAACTGACCATTGATAAGACCACTAAGATCACTACCGTTTTTAATGGTATTCAAATAATCAAGATAGGCTTTAAAAGAAGCTCCTGAGCCCGACTTGTTGAATGCCTTGCCGTTAAAGAAATTCTGAGTAGCGGTAAGCGCTTCCAGCAAAAGATCTTTTGATAAATCCTCTTTGTAATAGGCTTCAACTTTTTCAGGCAAAACCTCATTGGAGAAAATACCTGCAGGAATTCCCACTTTACCGGCTCTTAGCAATTTTTCGTAGTAAAAAATATAATCGTTAGCCAGTTTATCTACAGAACCAGAAGCAGAAGAAGACGTATTGCTTACAAAGCTTCCGCGAAAACTGTTTTTCCAGTCGGCCAGTATCGTAGTCGTAAGATCAGCCATACTCGCTGTGAGATCGCTTAGGTATGTTTTGTAATTTTCAGCATTTGCATCTGTTGTATAAAAATCCAAGACTTCTGAATCGCTATCTCCTAATTCAAAAAGCAGATAATCAAGCGCCGGAAATCCCTGTGCATCTACCATTGAAGGCAAAGCCAGATCGTAGTTCCCACTTTCAATAGACGAGGTGATTTCTGCGGCATTGGTAGGGTAGGTGTTTAGCCGGTAACTGAAGCGTACTTCCTCGGCCTTACCAATGTCAAACATTTCGACATTCTGAAATGAAAAATAAGCAGATTCCCAGGCTGTACGTAAATCATTAAGTGTATTGGCATCAGGTGTTGCGACAAAAGCATCTGCTGCAGCCTTTAAAGCTTTTGCTTCTGCGTCAAAAGCCTCATAGGAAGGGATGATGATGTTGTCTGCCCAGTTTACGAGCATTGCTTCCCGATCAAACTGATCGGTTTGTCCCTGTCCGGTGTCATCGCTGCTGTCTGAGGTACAGCTCATAAAGCCGACCAAAGCAACTAAGGTTAATACGGAATGAATTTTTTTCATCTATTTATTTTTTTGGAGTGCAAAAATACTTCAAAGTTGGTGAATCATTAGTCTATACTGGCAGCCTGAGCTACTGTAAAATCAAATGCTGACGCAATACTTTCAGAAACCGCATCAATAGTTTCTGGGGTAAGATCCCAGAAGCCATTTGCGCCATCGCCCATAAGTTGGTCTAACAAAGCGGTAACCTCTGTAGCGCTTAAATAGGGGGCATCTGTTTGTGGATTTCGGGTGAATTGTAAGCTGTAGATAAAGCCGTAAGCTTCAGACAAGCCGTGGAATGCTCCGGTTTGATTGCCGTCTTCAATTTTTGTTTTTGCCTGTTGCAGGTAGTAAATGCCACGTACTGCGATTACTTTAGAAACTTCAGCACGAATGATTGCAGCCTGAGCATCGCGGGTCATATAATCAGCGGCGACAATTGCAGCACGACCGGTTTTAAAAGCTTCAAAAATGGTTTCAGCCGTAGTATTAAAATCTGCATCATCATTTACGCGCCCTATATATTCATTTAAGAATTTGTCATCTTCGCCTATTGTGGCATTAGGATTTGCAGGGTCCTGAGAGGCGCCATAGAGATAGCCGTAAGCCTCATCCCATTTGTGTTCCATAGTGGTGTAGCTTGAGCCTTCAGCGGTAATGCCTGCACTGTTATTTGCGCGGTTTTCACCTTCATCAAGAACAGTTACGCTCAGATAGTTATTCAATATTTGGTCGGTCATTAAGGCTCCAAGTAGTCCTTTGGCAAATGCCTGATTGTATTCAAGCCCCTGTGCCGAAACATAACGGGTGCGGGTTCCATCTGCGATTTGACCGGCTGTACCGGCAACTGCTAAGGTATTTTGATTTGGGAATACTTCAGAAACCTGTTTGCTTATATAATCGTCAAAGGTGCTCTTGATAGCCTGGCTTTCTACAGCATTTGTATTGTAATAGTCAACTGATGCGGCAACTTTACTACGTACATTTTTATCTGAAGCATTGAGGTCAGCATCACTAAAATCAGCGTTCCCGGCTGTATGTGCAAACTGAGCCATTATAGAAGCTTCAGTGGCATTGTCAAAATCTGTAAAACTACTCACAATCTCTTCAGACATTTTGATTCGTGTAGTTTGCCCGTTAAAACTAACAGTAGAATTACCTTCGCGGTTAAATGTATAATCCTGAGGGATTTCTAAAACGGGATTTATGTCACCGGCATCATCTTCTGATGAGCATGAGGTTAAAATAACTGTGGCGGTTAATAGGATGGAAAGCGGTTTGAACATTATTAATCTTATTTAGACTGAATACTAATAGTTTTATTGCCGCAAAAATAATAGTCGGGTATAAACCCACCAAATTTATTTAGACTTATTTCAAATAAAAATAACAGCTGTCAAGTTCTATTTTTATTAAATGCCAGAAGAGCTCTAGGTTTGAGAATTTAGCAGTATATTTGCACGCAATTAAATCTTAATTGCAATGACTGCTCACGAAACAAAAATTTTAGGAGAAGGTCTTACCTACGACGACGTACTCCTGGTTCCTGCTTATTCTGAAGTGCTTCCCCGCGAAGTCAGTATTCAGTCAAAATTTACACGCAATATCACCTTAAACGTGCCAATTGTATCTGCTGCTATGGATACGGTAACCGAGTCTCGAATGGCTATTGCCATGGCTCGCGAAGGCGGAATAGGTGTATTGCACAAAAACATGACAATCGAGCAGCAGGCGGTTAAGGTGCGTCGCGTAAAGCGTGCAGAAAGCGGGATGATTATCGATCCTGTTACTTTAAAGCGTGATGCCTTTGTAAAAGACGCCAAGCGTCTTATGGCCGAGCACAGCATCGGCGGTATTCCTATTGTAGATGATGAAGGACGTTTGGTAGGTATTGTTACCAACCGGGATTTACGTTTTGAAAAAGACAATCAGCGTCCTATTATCGAGGTTATGACTTCTGAGAATCTGGTGACCACTGCAGAAGGAACTTCTTTAGGTGAAGCTGAAGTAATTTTACAGGAAAATAAGATTGAAAAGTTACCGGTGGTAACCGATGAAAATAAACTCATAGGCTTAATTACCTTTAGAGATATTACCAAACTTACCCAAAAACCTATAGCAAATAAAGATACATACGGAAGACTGCGTGTTGCTGCTGCCGTTGGTGTAACTGCAGATGCCGTAGAACGGGTAGAAGCTTTAGTTAATGCCGGGGTAGATGCAGTAGTAATTGATACGGCTCACGGTCATACTCAGGGTGTGGTAAAAGTTCTTAAAGCTGTTAAAGATAAATTTCCACAGCTTGACGTTGTAGTTGGTAATATCGCCACTGCAGAAGCAGCAAAATATTTAGTTGAAGCGGGTGCAGACGCTGTTAAGGTGGGTATCGGTCCGGGTTCAATTTGCACCACACGTGTAGTTGCCGGAGTAGGTTTCCCGCAGTTTAGTGCTGTGCTCGAAGTTGGAGCTGCTTTAAAAGGTACCGGCGTACCGGTTATTGCAGACGGAGGTATTCGCTACACGGGAGATATCCCAAAGGCGATTGCTGCAGGCGCGGACTGCGTAATGCTGGGTTCTCTTTTAGCCGGGACTAAAGAATCTCCGGGCGAAACTATCATTTACGAAGGTCGTAAGTACAAGACCTATCGCGGTATGGGTTCTGTGGAAGCGATGAAAACAGGATCAAAAGACCGCTATTTTCAGGATGTGGAAGATGATATTAAGAAACTGGTACCTGAAGGTATTGTGGGACGCGTACCTTATAAAGGTGAACTTTATGAAAGTGTTCACCAATTTATAGGTGGTCTTAGAGCCGGAATGGGCTACTGTGGGGCTAAAGATGTTGCCACTTTAAAAGAAACCGGTCGTTTTGTCAAGATAACCGCTAGTGGTATTCACGAAAGCCACCCGCACGATGTTACTATTACTAAAGAATCTCCTAATTACAGTAGGTAATTAGTTTTAAATCCCTAATACTAAAAATCAGCCTCGAATAATGCAGATTTTTTTTTGAATTTGATGGAAAACTGAACATAAAAAAAGACCGCAATTGAGCGGTCTTTATCTTTTTGGGAAATCCGGAAAATTATTGTCCTCCGTTTTCTTCTCCTGATTTAAGCGTAACTCCAAGTTTTTTAGCCACATCATCAGTAATGTCTAATGCAGGATCAAAATACGCAACACCGGCGTTAAGCGTTAAAACCTGAGTGTAGTTTTGCTCGCGTGCAACTGCATCAAGTGCCTGTCCTACTTTTTGATACAAAGGCTGCATCAATTCGTTTTGCTTGATTTGAATTAATCCCTGAGAGTTTTGTCTGAAACGCTGAATGTCCTGCTCCATTCCTACAATCTCCTCCTGTTTCTTTTGCTTATCATCTTCGGTAGCAGTTGCTTCAACTTTCTGGTAGGCTTCTACAGCTGCCTGATATTTACTAACCAGTTCTTTAAATTGTCGGTCTAAATCTGCTCCATACGTTTCAAGGTCTTTTTGTACCTGTGCAACCTCATCAAGGCTGGCAATAACCAGGTCACTGTCAATGGTACCTACCTTGGATTGAGCCATTGCGCTCAAGCTCACAAAAAATAGTACCAGAGGTAAAATAAATTTTTTCATTCTTCTGTTTTTTTTGCCTTTTCAGGCATTTTTGTTTCTAATTATCAGGGCTTTTTTCAAAAACCACGGGCAAAGATAAAAAAGCGTATTACCTATCAAAGTTTTTTTTTCGCTATTAGCGAAAAAACAGGGAAAGCATTCTTAACTGATCCTTTTGTAAATGATGGCTTACCTATTCTACATATTCCCCGCGGTGAGGGCGTAAAGCATCTCGTACCACCCGCATATTTTGTTTTTCTACCACAAAAAATGCCAAACTATATAAAGGACTCATTTTTTCTACTCCTGTTGCATTTTCGTTCAATCCGTTTGCTGTTGCGTATTCTTTGAGGTGTTTAACGTGATGCTCTGCAATTTGATGTGCATCGGCTCCTCTAAAATCCCAGATGAGTTTTATTTTTTCCATAATTAAGTAGTTGCTTCGGCCTCTGCGAATGATTTAAAATCTTTCATATATTTTAAAGATTGTTTTTTAAAACTTTTCGGAAATAAAAGACCTACTAGTTTCATTCCCAAACCCTCAAATTTAAAGGTACTATCAGATTCCCAGATCGTTTTACCGTCTTCAGTAGCGTTAAAGCGGTTGTGTTGCAAATTATAGACTCCCTTTGTCGTATAGGAGGCTATAAGCTCGTGAGGCATATCGGTCTTGATGATGGTTTCAATAAGCGTCATTTTTCGTGAACCAAAATCATATTTTAAGCGTGTCTTAGCACCTTCTTCTCCAAATTTCCCGGAAATTACTGTAGCTTCAACCAAGCCTTCCTGCCATTTTTTTAAATTTTCCAGACTATCCATTTTAGCCGTTGTATCGGTTAGAGGCAGGTCAATGAGAATCTTATGTGTATACTTCATAGTCCAATTTTTAAATTACAAATGTAAGTTTTAGCAATTGGCTGAATTGATAACATACATTTTTAACAACAGTTTTAGAGTTGAAGAGATGTATGTTTAAACCTTTGGTCTTAAGCTGATTTAAATTTTGCTTAAAGATTGTTTTGCTGCTACAATTTACCTGAAAGACTTTAATAGTGCGGTCTTATAGATATTGTTTAATTTTGCCAATTTAAAAATTATGCAACAGCAAGTTTTCCTGGAGGTCTTTAGGAATAATCAAAGCTGTCAAAAGAGGTTCAGACTTGCTTAAACTATGAGATACCGTTTTGCATTAGTTATTTTAGGATTGTTCATAGCAGGCTTTTTTAATTCCTGCGAATATTTCAAGACCACAAAACCTGCAGGCCAACCGGTTGCACGTGTAGGTGAGGAGTATTTGTATCAAAGCGATATCGACGAATTGATCGTGCCGGGGATGAGTACCGAAGACAGTACGCTGGTTGTTTCAAGCTTTATCACGCGCTGGGCAACTCAAAAGCTTTTGATGAAAGGTGCTAAGCTTAATATTTCGGTTGATGAGCAGCAGCGTTTAGAGGATCTTGTTACTCAATATAAGTCAGATTTGTACGCCCAGGCTTATAAAGATGCGTTGGTAGCTCGTAATATGGATAGTACGGTGACTGATACTGAAGCCATTGCTTTTTATGAGAATAATACTGAAAATTTTAAGTTGAATGAAAATTTATTGAAGTTGCGCTATATTCAGTTGAATGAAAATGATTATAATATCGAAACGATAAAAAGTAAATTCATTCGTTTTAATAAAGACGACCAGCGCTATCTCGATTCGATAGCCGTTCAGTTTAAGGCACATTATTTGAACGACTCTACGTGGATACGCCTGGATAAAGTAGTAACAACAATTCCTCCTGTAAATATGGAGAACAGTGACCGGCTTTTAAATAAAACTGATTTTATTCAGTTGCGTGATTCATTAGGGCTATATTTGATCGCTGTGAAAGACCGGCTTAAACGCAATGATGAAGCCCCTTTAGAGTATGTTAAACCTACGGTTAAGCAAATTTTGCTAAACCGCAGAAAACTGGAGTTGATAAAAGAGTTAGAAAAGGATATAACGAAAGATGCAATTAAAAATAAACAATTTGAAATCTATAATTAACGGAGCATTTAGTTTGCTTGTTTGCCTTGCAGCAGTCTCGGCAAGTGCACAGGAAATTATTAATACCCAATCTGAAGAGGAAGTGGCACAGGCTACTGATAAACCGCTTACCACCGGAACCACTTTTAAAGTAGATGGTGTAGCTGCGGTTGTGGGGGAGTATGTTATTCTGGAGAGTGACATTCAGCAGGCTATAGAGTCGCTCAAACAACAAAAAGTAGAAACTCAGGATTTATCGAACTGCAAGGTTCTTGATAAACTGATGGAAGATAAACTCTATGCACATCACGCTGTTATTGATAGTGTAATGATTTCTGAGGATCAGGTTCGCTCCTATACACAGCAGCAGATTGACTATTTCATCAATCAGTTGGGGTCTGAAGAAAAGGTTTTACGTTTTTACCGTAAGGAAAAAATGGCGGATTTGCGTAAAGATCTCTTTGAATTAAACCGTAATCAGGAACTAGCTAAAGCTATGCAGCAGAAGATCGTGGAAGAAATTGAGGTTACTCCGGAAGAAATACGGGAGTACTACAAACAACTGGAAAAGGACGGCCTGCCCCAGTTTGGTGTAGAGCTTGAGATTTCAAAGATTCAAATTATTCCTGAGGTTCCTCAGGAAGAAAAGGATAAAGTGATTGACCAGCTTAACGGGTATCGGGACGATATCTTAGAAAATGGAAGCAGTTTTGCAACCAAAGCAGTTTTATGGTCTGAAGATGAATCTACACGCGGGGATGGTGGTCTTATACGGGATGTAGATCGTAAATCTCAGTTCGTAAAAGAGTTTAGAGATGTGGCCTTTAGCCTGCAGGAAGGAGAAGTGAGTAAACCTTTTGAGACTGAATTTGGTTTCCATATAATAAAGGTTGAAAAAATACGCGGTCAGAAAATTGATTTGAGACATATTTTACGTATTCCTAAAGTGACTTCGCAAGCCGAAGCGGAAGCAAAGGAAAAAATTGATAAAATAAAGTCGCGCATTGAAGCCGGTGAAATTACATTTGAAGAAGCAGCTAAAGAATTTTCAGATGAAAAAGAAACAGCAAGTGACGGCGGTATTATGATCAATCCGGTTACTCAGGATCGTATGTTTGAATTGAAAAACCTGCCAACAGAATTGTATCCTAAAGTTCAGAATTTAAAGCAGGGTGAGGTATCCATTCCGTTTAACAATCCCACCCGTACCGGTAAAACCCGTTATGAAATTTATACAGTATCTGATCGTATTGAAGAACACGAAGCAGATTTTGTAATCGACTATGTGAAAATTAAAAACTTCGCGTTACAAGCCAAGCAAATCAAGGCTATTGAAAAGTGGCAGAATGAAAAAATTGCTGAGACTTACATCAAGTTAAATGGCGATTACAGATCTTGCGATTACACTAGTAACTGGAAAAAGAATTAATAATATGTCTGACGCCAAGGCAATCGACGCTCTTGTAAACCGCTTTAAAGATCTTAAAAAAGAAATTGGTCACGTAATCATTGGCCAGGATGAGGTTGTTGAGCAAATAATTATTTCGATTTTTTCAGGGGGGCACGCGCTCTTAATCGGTGTTCCCGGTCTGGCAAAGACCCTAATGGTTAATACAATTGCTCAGGCACTGGGTCTTGATTTCAAGCGTATTCAATTTACACCAGACCTGATGCCCAGTGACATTGTGGGTTCAGAAATTTTGGATGAAAAACGTACGTTTAAATTTTTAAAAGGTCCCGTTTTTTCAAACATCATCCTTGCAGATGAGATCAACCGTACACCACCTAAAACTCAGGCAGCCCTGCTTGAAGCCATGCAGGAAAAAGCGGTAACGGTAGCCGGTAAACAATACAAACTGGATGCTCCTTACTTTGTTTTGGCGACGCAAAACCCAATTGAGCAGGAGGGAACCTATCCCTTGCCCGAAGCTCAGCTTGATCGGTTTATGTTTGCGATTAATCTGGTTTATCCTACCTACGAGGAAGAAGTGGCCATCGTTAAGGCAACTACTGCAGATCAGACTACTTCGGTGAGCCCATTATTTAAAGCCTCTGAAATTATAGATTATCAACATCTTATACGTCGTATACCCGTAGCGGATAATGTTGTGGAATATGCAGTTAAACTGGTTGGTAAAACCAGGCCCAATGCTGCAGATGCACCCCAGCTTGTAAAAGATTATATTGATTGGGGAGCAGGACCAAGAGCTTCACAAAACTTGATTCTTGCAGCCAAAACCCACGCCGCCATGCACGGAAAATATTCTCCTGATATTGAAAATGTGCAGGCAGTAGCTCAGGGTATTTTAGGCCATCGATTGATTAAGAATTATAAAGCAGAAGCCGAAGGCCTGACGCTTCAGGAGATTATTAAAGCCCTTCTTTAACTAATATAGAGCCACTCTAAATAGGGTGAGTTTTCGTAGTTTCTGAGAAGTTAATCGTCTCATTAACAAATACTGAAAATCAGTCAACGAAAACGATATATTTTTTAGTAAATCGAAACGATTACACGCAATTACATAAAAACAGGTTATCTTCTCAGAGGCTTCTTATTTTGAGGGGTTTTTCGTAATTTTCGCACGCTTTCGGGCAGACACGAAATTCAATTTTATATTAAACTAAACTTTAGATATGGCATTTGATATCGATATGATCAAATCGGTTTACAGTAAGATCGCTGAGCGCGTAGATGCAGCCCGCGAAGTTACAGGCAAACCCTTAACTCTGGCAGAAAAAATATTATATTCTCACTTATGGGATGGCAAAACGGATAAAGCCTTCGTAAGGGGTAAAGACTACGTAGATTTTGCTCCAGATCGTATCGCTTGTCAGGATGCGACTGCTCAGATGGCTTTGTTGCAGTTTATGCAGGCCGGTAAGAAAAACGTAGCTGTGCCTACAACCGTGCACTGTGATCACCTGATCCAGGCAAAACAAGGTGCAGCAAAAGATTTAAAACGTGCAAACGAGACTAGTAACGAGGTGTTCGACTTTCTGGAGTCTGTTTCTAATAAATACGGTATTGGTTTTTGGAAACCGGGTGCAGGTATTATTCACCAGGTTGTTCTTGAGAATTATGCATTCCCAGGAGGAATGATGATAGGTACTGATAGTCACACGGTAAATGCTGGGGGTCTTGGTATGGTAGCTATTGGAGTAGGTGGGGCAGATGCTGTTGATGTAATGGCCGGTATGCCCTGGGAGCTTAAATTCCCAAAACTAATCGGAGTTAAATTAACCGGGGAGCTTAATGGTTGGACCGCTTCTAAAGACGTTATTCTAAAAGTAGCAGGCATACTTACTGTAAAAGGAGGAACCGGAGCTATTGTTGAATATTTTGGCCCAGGTGCAAAAAATCTTTCCGCAACGGGTAAAGGTACTATCTGTAATATGGGTGCTGAGATTGGAGCAACTACTTCAACTTTTGGTTACGATGAGTCGATGGAGCGTTTCCTAAGAGCTACAGACCGTGCCGATGTTGCAGATGCTGCAAACGAAATTAAAGAATACCTTACCGGTGACGACGAGGTGTATGCAAATCCTGAGCAATATTTTGATCAGGTTATTGAAATCAACCTTTCTGAATTAAGACCACACCTTAATGGTCCTTTTACTCCAGATTTAGCTACACCAGTAGGAGAATTGGGTAAAAAAGCCAAGGAAAATGACTGGCCAATTAAGGTAGATTGGGGTCTTATCGGTTCGTGTACCAACTCTTCTTACGAAGATTTATCGCGTGCAGCTTCTATTGCACAGCAAGCAATTGATAAAAAACTCAAGCCTAAATCAGACTTCGGTATAAATCCGGGTTCTGAGCAAATACGCTTTACTGCAGAGCGCGATGGTTTGCTTGAAGTATTTGAGAATCTTGGCGCTACAATATTTACGAATGCTTGTGGACCGTGTATAGGTCAATGGGATCGTAGCGACCGTAAAGGAGATGAAAAAAATACGATTGTTCATTCTTTCAACCGGAACTTCTCTAAGCGTGCAGACGGTAACCCGAATACCCACGCCTTTGTGGGTTCGCCAGAGATGGTAGCTGCAATAGCAATATCGGGTCGTTTGGATTTTGACCCTTTGAACGACACTTTATTAAATGAAGACGGTCAGGAAGTTAAATTAGATGTGCCTCAAGGTTTAGAATTGCCTCCAAAAGGTTTTGCTGTTGACGAAAACGGATATCTTGCTCCTACAGAAGATGGTAGTTCGGTAGAGGTGAAAGTTGCAGAAGACAGTGAGCGTCTTGAATTGTTAGAGCCTTTTGTGCCTATTAAAGATTCAGAACTTAAAGAAGTGAAGTTGCTTATTAAAGCTTTTGGTAAGTGCACAACAGATCACATCTCAATGGCTGGTCCCTGGTTGCGTTACCGCGGTCACTTAGACAACATTTCTAATAACTGTCTGATTGGTGCTGTAAACGCTTACAATAAGAAAACAAACTTTGTAAAAAACCAACTTACGGGCGAATATGGTGGTGTACCAGATACGCAACGTGAGTATAAGGCCAAAGGAATCAAAACGATTGTTGTGGGTGACCACAACTATGGTGAAGGATCATCAAGAGAGCACGCTGCGATGGAGCCTCGCTTCTTAGGTGTTGCTGCAGTTCTTGTGAAGTCATTTGCTCGTATACACGAGACAAACCTGAAAAAACAGGGAATGCTGGGCTTAACTTTTGCTAATGAAAATGACTACGATTTGATTCAGGAGGATGACACCTTCAGCTTTGTAGATATTGAAGATTTTGCTCCAGATAAACCGCTTACTATCGAAGTAACTCATGCGGACGGAAGCAAGGATACCATTATGGCAAATCACACTTATAATGACGCGCAAATCGCGTGGTACCGTGAGGGGTCTGCTTTAAATCTTATCAAAAAGCAAAACGCTTAAGATATACTATTAAATAGTTCTTAAAACCAAACTACTTTAGGGTAGTTTGGTTTTTTTATTGAAATTTTTTACCGCTCTTTGCGTTAACAAATCAGAACAACTTAAATTAAAAACTACTTATGAAAAAATTGAACTTAATCGCCATTCTAACAGCGGGTCTACTGGCCTCGTGTTCAGGTAGCGATGATACCGTAGATCGTACTACAGTGACTTTAGAATCTGTAACTCGCCTTGAGCAATTACCAGCAGATTCCGAATATCAGGTTTGGCTGGTTTCGGGAGGTGAAAACATATCTATGGGGCGTTTTAGAAAACTAAATAATGGTCAGAAATTTTCAGCATTGACAGGACAGGTCGATAATGCATCTGGAATTAAGGTAAGTATTGAACCGGGTAATGACCCTTCTCCCGAGATAAGCAATACCGTTATACTATCTGGTAATTTTAATGGAAATTCAGCAGATTTAACTATTGAAGGATCGCTAGGAAGTTTCTCAAATGCATCTGGAGTTTTTACCCTGTGGACGCCTACAGATGATAATGCAAACAATAATCAGAATGGAGTGTGGTTTTTAAGACCTAATAGTGGTAATCCTCAGGCTGGTCTTAATTTGCCAACATTACCTGAAGGTTGGAGATATGAGGGATGGGTTGAAACTACTAACGCTTCAAATCAAACAATTTTGTTGAGCACCGGAAAATTTAGGTCGCCATCAGGAAAAGACAGTTCTCCTGCTTTTAGTGCTACGGATAATGATGCTCCTCTATTTCCAGGGGAAGATTTTGTAAATATGACAATACTTTCTGTACCAGGTTTTGGTTTTAATAACCCACCTGACCTCAGGTCGGAGAGAATATTTATTTCCGTAGAACCATTTCCAGATTTTGACGACACTAAGCCTTTTGTGGTTCAGCCGTTAGTGAATCCTGCAGCAAGTAATGGCCTGTATCCTGAGACTCAGGGGATGGATCTTAATACGCTTTCCTTCCCAAGAGCAGTTGTTTCGAGACAATAAGTTTTAGATACTATGTATAAAAAAACCGGCTATTTGCCGGTTTTTTTATGCTTAAGTTTGTTGAATTAAACCAGTTTATTAATCTTTTCAATGAGTTTACTCATGTCACTCTGTAATTTATCTACCTGACTTTCCAAATGCTTAACGCGGTTATTGGCATCCATATCAATTACATTTAGCGAACTGGTAATTTTACCACGCACAATGAGTATCTCAAGGATGTTGTCAAGCTTATAGGAAATGCTCTCGTACTTACTATTGTCACTAATAAGAATTATGGCGTCATTATTCAGGTCTTTTTTTATGCGCTTTGTAAGCACCGATTTTGGAGTCACAATCACCGCGACAGAGCCATCTAATATTTCGCTAAGATCATCTGCATGTTGGGTGATGAGGATGTCTCCGTGCATTAGGGTAGGCATCATACTGTCTCCTTCAACCTCAAACAGTTTTTGACCTTCTACAGGCTCGTATCCGGGTAATTTAAACATGGCAAGCGTAGAAAGCCATTGCTCGTTATCTCTGTTATCAATAAAGCCTGCACGAGCTTCTACATCAATCAGAGGTACAAAACCGTTTGAACCATTAATCATAACTGAGTTGTGGGATCCTTTTAAGATGCGATCAGTGGGTACACTGTACAGACGGCTCAAAGTAAGTAAATGATCGGTTGTGATAGAATTTTGACCATTTTCAATGAGGGAGTAGGCTCCCTGGGTGATACCCAGTTCAGCAGCTACTTTTTTCTGCGATAATGCAGCCTGCTCCCGAAGGGATTTAAGTTGTTTAGATATAGACATTTAAGTTAGCTTAGGGACTATTAAGTTATATTTTAACAAATATAGTTTTTTTTATCGGTTATATTGTTTTTAGTTATACTTTAAGCGGTTTTTTCCTATTAAAAAATGAAAATATAGCAAATGTTTATTTTTTTGTGAACTTAATCCGATTATAATGGGAATTAATTGTAAGAATGGCTTCAAAACTGGCAATTTAGTAAAGATTTAAGAGCTATTTTCTAGCTGGAAATTTTATTTTAGGGATAAAATACCATTTTTTAAGTCAAAAATCTGTTGTCGGAATCCTTTTTAGGATTACCGACCAGAAGTTAAGTCGAATTCTTCCTCATTATTTGTTGTCCTACAAATGAATGAGAAGCTGCCTTCCTGTGAAAATCTTATTGAAAATTTGGCAGCATTTTCAGACTTTCAGATTAGATAGAAATACTATTTTTGCCTATGCAAAATAACGTACTCATTCTAGACTTTGGTTCGCAGTACACCCAATTGATTGCAAGACGCATCAGGGAGCTCAACATTTTCTGCGAAATTAAACCCTACAACAAATTACCCGAAGACTTAAGCAGCTATAAAGCAGTTATACTTTCGGGATCACCCAGTTCTGTAAGAGCAGAAGACGCCCCACACCCGGACTTATCGCAAATACGTGGTAAGAAACCGATGCTAGGCGTATGTTACGGAGCGCAATATCTGGCTCATTTTCATGGAGGTGAAGTAGGGCAGTCCAACACCCGTGAATACGGAAGAGCTAATCTCTCTTCAGTAAAAGCAAATGAAGCCTTTTTTGCAGGTGTTGAAGCGGGTAGCCAGGTTTGGATGAGCCATAGCGATACGATTAAAAAATTACCAACAGGAGCGGTAAAACTAGCCAGTACACACGATGTGGAATATGCTGCCTACCGCATTGAAGGCGAAGAAACCTATGCCATTCAGTTCCATCCTGAAGTTTATCATTCAACAGACGGCAAACGTATACTTGAAAACTTTCTGGTTACTATTGCCGGAGTCGAGCAGAGCTGGACGCCTGATAGCTTTGTAGACACCACAGTAGACCAACTGAAGAAGAAGCTGGGTGATGATAAGGTAATTTTAGGTCTGTCAGGAGGTGTAGACAGCTCGGTTGCCGCGATGTTATTGCATAAGGCTATAGGCAAAAATCTGCATTGTATTTTTGTAAACAACGGTCTGCTTCGAAAAAATGAATTCACCGAAGTACTTAAGCAGTATGAAGGCATGGGATTAAACGTAAAAGGAGTAGATGCTTCAAAACGTTTTCTGGATGCCCTTGCCGGCAAGAGTGATCCTGAAGAAAAGCGCAAGACCATAGGGCGTGTATTTATTGAGGTTTTTGATGATGAAGCCCATCAGGTTGAAAATGCAAAATGGCTGGCTCAGGGTACCATATACCCGGATGTTATTGAGTCGGTTTCTGCTACCGGAGGTCCCTCGGCAACCATTAAATCACACCATAATGTGGGAGGTTTGCCTGATTTTATGAAACTACAGGTGGTAGAGCCTTTACGTATGCTTTTTAAAGATGAAGTACGTCGCGTGGGCGCGAGTATGGATATGAATCCTACTTTGTTGGGCAGGCATCCTTTCCCAGGACCTGGTCTCGCCATTCGAATTCTTGGCGATATTACCGCTGAGAAAGTGCGTATCTTACAGGAAGTAGATGCCATTTTTATCAACGGTTTGCGCGATTGGGGACTCTATGATCAGGTATGGCAGGCTGGTGCGATGCTCTTGCCTGTAGATTCGGTAGGTGTAATGGGCGATGAGCGCACCTATGAGAAGTGTGTGGCATTGCGGGCTGTTGAAAGTACAGATGGGATGACCGCAGATTGGGTCAACTTACCTTATAACTTTCTTCAAAAAGTCTCTAATGATATAATAAATAAAGTTAAGGGCGTTAATAGAGTAGTCTATGACATCAGTTCAAAACCGCCTGCAACTATAGAGTGGGAATAATTTGCTGTAAACCGCGCGTTTACAGCTCCTAAAAAATTAGGTATGGTATTGGTACTGTTCTTTAGAAATAATTTGAAAATAATGAGAAACTTAAGTGTTCTGTTTCTATTCCTTTTTTTGGTTTATAGCTGTTCAAGTTTAGGTCAGAAAACCTATTCGAGCCATCGGGTACAGGAGGGGGAAACCATTTCGGCAATTGCCAATAAATACAATGTCACTGTTTATGAAATCTATAGACTGAATCCGGAAGCAAAAAGCCGAATTTATCCTGGGCTTGTTTTGATTCTGCCCGGAGGAAAGTCTGATCCCGGTGCTTCTGAAGTTAGTGCAGACGGTAAATTTATTTTGCATACAGTAGCCAAAGGCGAAACGCTATACAAATTATCTAAAAAGTACGAAGTTTCAGAAACCGATATTAAGCGTTATAACAAACATCTTTATACTGCCGAATTAAGAAGTGGCGAAGTGGTAAAAATACCAAATTCAACTACACAGAACGAAGCTTCAGAAGAAAGTGGTAAACCGGCAGTTACAAATCGGAAGCATATTGTTAAGCCGAAAGAAACCAAATATGGTTTGGCTTCAATGTATGGCATTACGATTGAAGAGTTGGAAACCATGAATCCTGAAATTAAGGATGGGCTTAAGATCGGAGCGATTTTAAATGTACCTGATAAATCCTATACCAACGATGCAGTCCTCGAGGATGATACCTACGCGTTTTATGAGGTCAAACCAAAAGAGACCCTTTTTACGCTTACTCGTCGTTGGGATATGACCGAGGAGCAACTGCTCAGGTTAAATCCGGCGCTAAAGGAAGGTCTTAAAAACGGGATGATTCTGAAATTACCGAAAAGCAAGCTCTCTGATGAAGTGAGTCTTGATGTAAGTGGCGGTGCGGTAACACTTTCAGATAACCTTACCAATCTCAGTACTAAAAATGTAGCGGTGATGTTGCCTTTTAATTTAGGAACAACTCAGACTGATACGAGTGATATTGCCAGACAGGTTTTAAAGCGTGATCGGGTGATGAATATAGCTTTAGATTTTTACAGTGGTGTTCTAATGGCAGTAGATTCAGCGAAAGCGCTCGGTATTTCCACCAACTTGCACGTTTACGATACTCAATATAATCGTACAGACGGACAGGCGACTAATGATCGGAAAATTGAATCACTCATACGCAATAATAATTTTGACAAGATGAATGTGGTCATAGGTCCTTTATTAACTTCAAATGTTGAGAAGGCCAGTCGCTTACTACGCGATCGTGCAATACCGGTGGTTTCACCTATTGTTCCGGAGATTGACATGCAGGCTAACCTGTTTCAATCTAGACCGGGTGATAGAATTTTAAAGGAGCAAATGTTGCGTTTTATCAAGCAGGAGGGAAGAGGAAAGAATATCGTGATCATAGCAGACGGTAAAAATCAGGCTGCAAAAGCAGAAATATTAACTCTGTATCCGGACGCTAAGGTTGTTTTTCCCAAAGGTGAAAACGGAGCCGGTTATATAAGTGCTGCAAATCTTGCCTCTAAATTGTCTTCAACTATTGAGAACTGGGTAATTCTTGAAAGCAACGATATCGCGCTAATAAGTAATGTGACTACAAGTCTTTCAACCCAATTGGGAAGTAAAAAAATAACTTTACTCACTACAGATAAAGGTTCGGCTTATGAGAGTGATGATGTTTCAAACATTACTCTAATGAAACTCAATTTTCACTTTCCTTCTGTAGACCGCGCCTATACCGAGAATCAGCTTTCATTTATAAATGCTTATAAAGCCAAATACGGTTACGTACCCAGCAGTTATGCGGTGAGAGGTTATGATCTGACCTTTGACACACTGCTTCGTCTTGCTGCTGCAGAAAGTTTATATGCTGCTGCCAACGCCGGTTACAGCACACAGTATGTAGAGAACAAATTCCATTACATAAAGGATCCGGTTTCTTCGGGTTACTACAACAATTCAGCCTATATTTTAAAGTTTGGAGAGGACCTGAAAGAGATTGTGGTTGAAATTCCCGAAATAGATACAACCCCCTATTTAAAAGACTAATTAATGACCAGTAAAGTAGTTTATTTGGGTGATTTGCGCACTTCGTGTGAACACTTAAAATCAGGAAACACCTTTATCACCGATGCTCCGGTTGATAATAATGGCAAGGGAGCGCCGTTCTCACCTACAGATACTGTCGCGACAGCATTAGCAAGTTGCATGCTTACCGTTATGGGCATAAAAGGTAATCAAATGGGCGCCCCTGATTTAAAAGGGTCAATTGCCGAAGTTACGAAGGTCATGGCCGCAGAGCCACGCCGTATTTCACGCATCGAAGTAAAGCTTACATTGTATGGCATAGCCGAAGAAAAACAGCGCAGAATTCTTGAAAATACAGCCAGAACCTGTCCGGTACTGCAAAGTTTACATCCTGATATGGAAAAAGTGGTTTTCTTTGACTGGAAATAAAAAGCTGGTTTAATCAGATTAAAAAGGAGCTGAATATTTCAGGAAAAAGTAAAGGTTTTAACTGCGTAATAAGCTTTCAAAAATTACAGCCTTTGGTTTGCGCCAATAAAAAACCCGGTCATTTGTGACCGGGTTTTTTGTTCTAAGCGGAGTACTGTTAATTAATTAGGCGTTAGCCTTATTTTACTTTATTTACGATTGCTTCAAAAGCTTCCGGGTGATTCATAGCTAAATCTGCAAGTACCTTACGGTTAAGCTCGATGTTGGCAGCTTTAACTTTACCCATAAACTGAGAATAAGACATACCGTGCATACGGGCACCTGCATTGATACGGGTAATCCATAATGAACGGAAGTTTCTCTTCTTTTGACGACGGTCGCGGTATGCATAAAGCATAGCCTTTTCAACCGCATTTTTAGCAACGGTGTAGACGTTTTTACGTCTTCCAAAGTAACCTTTGGCTTGCTTCAT
>CEVM01085059.1_pt1 | contig 187332 bp, 150 predicted proteins | sample 531481 | NCBI WGS metagenome assembly CEVM01 (sample SAMEA2623649, study PRJEB7988) | marine metagenome | biome: marine biome (ENVO:00000447); feature: mesopelagic zone (ENVO:00000213) & marine oxygen minimum zone (ENVO:01000065); material: "saline water (ENVO:00002010), including plankton...
GTAAACCATTGCCGGATCAGGTGGGGTACGGCAAGCCCCACAAAGGCGATAGGACCTACAAATGCGGTAAGGCTACCGGCCAGGATGCTGGTCGAGATCAAAATCACAAAGCGGCTGCGTTGCAGGGAAACCCCCAGTGTTTGCGCGTAGTGGTCCCCGAGAAGCAGGCTGTTGAGATTTTTGGTGATGCTGAAGGCTAAACCGATTCCTATAACATAGCAAAGCCAAAGAATGCCCAAAGCGCTCCAAGAGATATCGCCCAGACTACCAAAAGACCAGAACATATAGCGTTGCAGTTCTTCGGCGGGGCTGAAGTAAGCCAGAATACTGACTACTGCAGAAGTGAGACTGCCAAACATCAACCCGATGATCAACAAAGCCATAGCATCACGCACCCGAGATGCGACTGCAATCACGACGCTGAGCACGGCAAAACTACCCAGGCTGGCCGCAATGATGGTACCCCAGCCATGTACCGAAAGTAAGGCTGTTAAGCCTAAAGCACTTCCGCCCAAAATAAAAAAAGCTACGCCCAAACTGGCGCCACTGCTTATGCCCAAAACAAAAGGTCCCGCCAACGGATTTTTAAACAGCGTTTGCATCATAAGTCCGGCTACGGCGAGTCCGCTGCCGGTCATTAACGCTGCCAGGGCTTTGGGAATGCGGTAATCGAGAATGATATAGGTCCAGGCTTCGCGAATGCTGTCGTCGCCCAAAATCACCTGGAAAATTGCTGAAAGTGGTATGTATACCGATCCCAGCCCAATATTGAGCAGCAGCAGCAGGAGTACGCCAACGCCCAATACTGCAAATTTGGTGCTATGTCGAAAGCTAGTCTTCAAGGCGGGTGTAAAAATGAGATTGGTGATCGGGCAGTAGCTGAGGATGAAAAATCGCCACAAGATCTTCAAGTACCCAGTCGGGTCGTGAAGAGGCTAATTCGTAATACAACATACCGCCGGTTTCCCCTTTAGCGGCTGCAAAACTATAAATGTTTTGTTCGTTGAAGGCTTTGAAGCGGGTATAGGCTTCGTTTGACGAGGCCAGTTCACCAAAGCTTTCAAAAGCATTGGGTGCAATCCAGAAATCAGCATCCTGAGCGGTGTTTAGCACTTCTTCAATGCTCAGGGCGGCGCTGCCGGTTCCTTCGGTATCTTTATACAGGTAATCGGCGTGCGCGTCTGCCACCAAAGTTGCGGCCCAGCTGTCACCTTTGGGTAAATACCAAACATCCTTGAACATAGCGCCGCTAATCACGCTGGGTTCTTCAGGTGCAGTCGCAGCCTTTTGTTTGAGATCGAGATAGCGCTTTTCGATACTATTAAAAATAGAGTCGGCTTTTGCGCTTTGGTCATAAAGTGCCGCGAAAAACTTGATCCATTCCGCCTGACCCAGAGGCGTGGTTTCAGTCCAGTCGCCGTTGTAAAGCACCGGGATTCCTGCACGTTGCAGGGAGTTGATGGTTTTGTTTTCGCCTTCCACTCCAAAAGTTATAACTACGTCGGGGTTTAGGTTTATGGCACTTTCGGTATTGATGGATTCGTTTTGACCCAATTCTTCAATGGCACCTGCATCGATACGTGCGCGGGTTTTGGGAGACGAAATGTAATCGAGATTGGGAAAGCCTTTTAAGCTTGCTTCAACACCCAGCAGTTCGAGCGCCGGGATGTGGGTGGTTGAGGTAACCACAATGCTTTGAACGGGAATCTGTATAACCGCATCGGCCTGTACACTATCCGGAAGTTTTTGCTTATGTTTTAGTAACGCATAGCGGAAACTTTTGTCGCTTCCGGGCCAGGCCTGAGTGACTGAAAGCAGCGCGTAATCCTCATAATCAACAAGGCTAAATCCTTTAGCATACTTCATGTTTTGTTCCCGAGATGTTTTTGCGGAAGCGGGATCATCGCCCTTTTGCTGTTTGCAGCCTGTGAGGACCAGAAGAAAAAGAACTAAAAAAGAGGCTAAAGTTTTTGCTTTCAAAATAATAGAGGCTTTAGGATTTTTAAATGCCGCTTCAAAAGTAAGATTAATTAAAAAAAGGCGTGCAGGCTTATGGATTTGATTAACTTCGTGCCCGAATTTTGGTGGCAATTTTCAGTCTGAAAAATGCCTTAAAAGGGAATCAGGTGATTTAGAATTCAAGGTTCAAAGTTCAAAATTTAAAGATTTTGTATTTCATACTTTGTACTTCGTATTTTAAAAATTCCTGAGCTGTTCCCGCAACTGTAAGCTTTTTCCGCATAAGCGGAAGGTAGAGATTACTCTTTATGCCACTGCCTGTAAACAGGTGGGAAGGTTGATCTTTATACGCGAGCCAGGAGACCTGCCTTTATTCACTTTTGTCAAACCTTCGGGATAAAGGTTTGTATGAAGGTGACTTCATACCTTTTCTCGTACAATCTTATTTTAAATGAATACCAAAAAGTATGTTTTGGGCGGCGCATTATTGGCGTCCCTGTCGGTTTTTGCTCAGCAGGAAGAACCGCAAAAACTGGATGAAGTCGTAGTGACCGATTCCAAATTTGAATTGAAACGCGAAAACAGCGGAAAAGTAGTTACGCAAATCACCCGCGACGAACTCGAAAAACAGGAGGGCAAATCGGTTGCCGAAATTTTGAGCACCGTAAGCGGAATCAGCATTAATGGTGCACAGAGCAACGCCGGGCAAAACATCAGTATTTTTGCTCGTGGCGGAAATAACCGCCAGGTACTGGTGCTTATTGACGGCGTGCAGCTCAACGATCCTTCAAACATTGCTTCAGATTACGATTTGCGATTACTGGATGTGAATACCATTGAGCGTATTGAAATTATCAAAGGCGCGGCCAGTACGTTGTATGGAAGTGGCGCGGCTACTGCAGTCATCAACATCATTACCCGCAAAGCTTCGCGCGACAAGATCGCTTTTGAAGCTACTTCTGTTGCCGGTACGAATGAGGCTCAGAACGATCGGGACTTTAGCTTTAATGATTTTCAAAACCGGGTGTCAGTAAACGGAACGCTGGATAAATTTACCTATCTGGTAGGCTTTGCACAGCAGTACACAGACGGACTTTCGGCGGTTATTGACGAAGACAGCAACGAGAAAGATCCCTTTTCACGCTACAGCACGCAGGTGAAGTTTGGGTACGATTTTGGCGAGCGTTTCAGTCTTACCGCTTATGGAAACTACGATAAAATGGATGTGGATTATGACAATTCGTTTCCGCTGGAAGACGCGCCTTTTCGCTCCTTTAGCAAGCAGTACCGTGGTGGGATCAATTCGGAATTCAACTATAACAAGGGAAGCATCACCTTAAACGCTGCCTATAACAGCATTGAGCGTGAATTTGAATCTAATTTCCCGAGTGCTTATGATTCAGACAGTTATATTCTCGATGTATTTAACCGCTATACCTTTAATGAGAAGTTCTATACCGTTTTAGGACTGAATCACATCAACAGCCGCACCTATTTTGGGGAGCAGGAGACTTCTCAAATTACCGACCCGTATGCCAATGTGGTGTATGTTTCTGATTTTGGACTGAATTTAAACGCAGGCGTACGCCTCAATAATCACAGCGAATACGGAAGCCATTTGACCTATAGTTTGAATCCGTCATTTTCTTTGGAGCAGGAGAAAGGCTATTTAAAGTTTTTCGGAAGCTACGCGAGCTCTTTTATCGCACCTTCCCTTACGCAATTGTACGGGGGTTTTGGCGCCAATCCTGATTTGCAGCCTGAAGAAGACCGAACGCTGGAAGGTGGTGTGGAATGGAAGTCGGGTACTTTTCGCGTAAGCGGAACCTACTTCAACCGTCTGGAAGAAAACTTTATTGATTATGTGACGATTGACCCCGTAACTTTTGAAGCTCAATATCAAAATGTAACCGAAGATTTTAAGGTTCAGGGTGCTGAGTTTGAACTGCAAGGGAAACTCTTTAAACTTCTTGACCTAAGAGCCAATTATACCTTTACTGAAACTAAAGACCGGTTATTATTACGTTTGCCCAAGCATACGGCTTTCGGGCAATTGGGTCTTAATCTGGATAGTGGTACGTTTTTATCGGCCAGTTATCAATATCGTGGAGCTCGCAAAGACAGCGATTTTTCAACCGGAGAGCAGGTGAATCTGGATGCTTACGGTTTGTTTGATCTCTATTTAAGCCAAAAGATTCTGAAGAATCAGGTGAATCTTTTTGTGGGGCTGAACAACGTTTTCAATACTGATTATGTAGAATTGGTGGGCTATACCACCAGAGGACGCAACATTCGATTTGGGTTGAATCTTTCGCTATAAGCTTAATTACAACACAAAAAAACCCGGCTTTTGAAACTTCAAAAGCCGGGTTTTCTTTTATATTAATTTATTATTTTTTGATAACAGGTAGGTTATTATCATACATTTTCTGAAACGTAGGACTGAACATATCGCTTTCCCCTACCGTTTTAACAGGAATATCAAATGGTTTTTTTCGATTTTTAGAAACGAAAGATTTGCCGGTTATTGCCTGTAATGCCGAAGCTAATAAGGGTTCTGTTGGCTCACCTAATACTCCCAGGTTTGCAATATCTTCTTCTTTGGTAACGTCTGGCGTAAGTCCTGTAGGAGGCCCTACTGTTCCATCGGCATTTGAATAGGTGTAAATCAAAGGCTGAATCGCGTATTTATGTTCAGGATTTAAATTGTTTTTACCAAAATTATCTCCGTCATACAAAGTCGCAGAGGCCTGAAATTTACCAACCGTTGTTGTACCCACTAAAGTTACCGGAATATAAGGTTCTAGCCCAATGACGGTTAGCTCACTAGCAGAAGCAGTACTTTCAGTTCCAATAACATAAAGCCTATTTAAGTTTAGACTGTTGATGGGCTGTTCTTCTGAAGTACCAGTATAAATGGTACTGTTAAAGCGGTTCAGAAGACTTTCGGGTTCTTCAGACTCAAAATAAGCCATAGCTTCGGCATTCCATTGTTCTTTGATCAATACCTCACCATCAAACTGGCCGGTAATCATTGAGGTCAGATCAATAGCAGTTGCTACAGAGCCACCACCGTTGTATCTTAAGTCTAAGACTAAATCAGTAATACCGTCTGCTTTAAATTGAGCAAAAGCAGAATTCAGTTCGTCATCATACTGACTTACAAAGGAATTGTACATCAAGTAACCAATTTTTTGACCCTCAACATCAAGCGTCTTTGCAATGAGAATTGGGTTTTCGGCAAAATTGGTTTCTTTCGTTAGCGTAACCGTTTCACCGGTTTGGGTAACAGTTCGACCACCTTCAGCATTTTCTACTATTGTTGCAAGGGTAAGCGTGTAGGAATCCCGTCCAATTAAACTTTGATAATTATCAATAGTCAGAGGTGTGCCGTCGATTTCAGTAAATAAATCCCCTCTTTTAATTTCGCTGTCGGCCGCAGGTGAATTTCCAGCAACATAGCGCACATATCCAAAAATATTATTGGTGTTTGAGAAACGTACCAATTGAAATTTAAGTCCGTTACTCTTACTTACGCCCGAAAAACTATTTTCAAGCTCTTGGTAATCATCAGTTAAAAAACTAAAACGATCCTGTTCTGAAAGCAACTCATCGTAAAAAAACACATCAGGATCCGGGTTTTGAGATAGATATTCCACATATTCTGGAACAGTATTAAAAAACGTATCAGCAAGCTCAGGAATATCTGATTTGTACAAATAATACACATTCATAGCCTGATACATAAAATCCTGAATGGGGAAATCTTCACGGGCAAGAGCCGGGGTTTCTTCTTCCGGGGTTTCTTCTTCTGGCGTTTCCCCCATAAAGTTGTTGGATGTATCGTCATCTTTAGAACAGCCTGAAAATACAAGCAGGCCAAGCATAAGTATCAATAAATTCTTTTTCATATTCATATTTAAGGGTTTATTATAATTTTCTCTGGTTTTGCAAAGCTTTCGGCAGTTGGTCAATATACATACGCTGAAAGTCAATGCCCGGATTTTCAACCGACTTAAAAGGTTCAACTTTTATGCCACTTCTGGATTTACCGGCGTGACTTCGGCCCAGGATCTGGTCGAGGGCCAGGCTGAGCAGGGGTTCGTTAGACTCGCCCAGTATGCCAAGATTAGACAAATCTTCTCTAAGTTCAAAATCGGGTGAAATACCTGTGGGTGGGCCTACCACGCCGTCTGCATTTTCATAGGTATATACTAAAGGCTGTATCGCATAAAAATGACGAGGATTTAAGCTTTTGTCGTTTCTGGTAAAGTCATCTGAGTCATATAAGGTTATGGAAGCCTGAAACTTACCAACAGTAGTGGTGCCCACAGTTTTCACATCAATATAAGGGTCCAGTCCTGTAATAGTAAGTTCACTGGCCGATGCTGTGCTACCAGTTCCTATAACAAAAAGTCTTGTAAGATTAAGACTGTTTATGGCATTGCCGTTAGAAATGGTGTTGTCAAAGCGGTCGATTAAAGATTCGGGATTTTCAGATTCTAAAACTGCCTGTATCTCGGGATTCCAGCGTTGCTTGGTTATAATCTGACCGTTAAATTGGCCGGTGATCATCGAAGTCAAATCAATAGCTGTTTCTACAGAACCACCACCATTATAACGCAGGTCAAGAACCAAATCTTCGATACCGTCACTTTCAAACTGGGCAAAAGCATTATTAAGTTCCACATCAAAATTTCGCCGGTAGGCATTATACATCAAATAGCCTATTTTCCGGTTGTTGACGGTCAATGTTTTTGCGATAAAAACCGGGTTTTCGGTATACTCTACCTGAGTCAAAGCAATACTTTCACCTGTGGGTTGTAAATCATCATTGGCATCAAATTCTGCCAAATCGATGCTAAATGTATCGAGGTTGAGCAATTCGCGGGAACGTGCGCTTAGTGAATAAGTTCCGTCTGCATTTGCAGTAGTGGTAAGCCGCTCTCCGTTGATACTGTTAAATAACATTCCGCGCTCAACACCGGCTTCAGAAGCAGGCGTGTCAGGCAACACATAGCGCACCCAGGCAAAAGCAAAATTGGGATCGTTGCGATCTAGTGATAAGCCGTACTCAATCCCTGATGTTTTTGAAATTCCCGCAAAACTGCGCTCAAGTTCCCGGTAATCGTCCGTTATAAAACTAAAACGATCTACAGGTGCAACGAGTCCGTTGTAAAAAAAACTTTCGGGGGTGTCGAAGCTATTCAGAAAATCGTTTCGCTCATCACGCGACTCAAAAAAGTCGTTGGCCAGTTCGGGCACGTCTGGTTTATATAAATAGTAAAGCTGCATCCCGTCGTAGATGAAATTTTTAATTTCAAGAAACGAAACGGGTCCTAATTCGTCATCACGATCTGTACTGCAAGACCAGGACACAACAAGTAAAACACAGGCGCAAATATTGAGAGCAATTTTTTTCATAAGGGTGCAAATTTTATTAGCGCTAAATTTAAAGGTTTATTGTATTAAACGTGGATGATGTAACAAAATTTATGTTGAGTCGTCATCCTTATAACTAACCACAAGAAGAGATGAACCAAAAGGAATTTTTAGCTCACGTGACTCCCGTACAGGACCGGCTGTATCGCCTTGCAAAGCGGTTGCTGGTATCTGAAGATGAGGCGCAGGACGCTACTCAGGAGGTTCTCATAAAATTATGGTCGTACCGTAAAAAGTTTAAAAAACTGAAAAGTGTGGAAGCTTTTGCAGTGACCATAACCAAAAATCACTGTTACGATAAGTTGAAGCTCAAAAGTAGCAGCAATTTACAACTGGTACATACAAATTATGAGGATGAACATTACAATACGGTAAAACAAACTGAAAATCAGGACAGTGTAAACTGGGTATTGAAATTGATGAATGACTTACCCGAACAGCAGCGCTTGGTGTTGCATATGCGGGATATTGAGCAGTATAGCAACAGTGAGATTGCCGAAGAATTAAATTTAAATGAAACAGCGGTGCGTGTGACGCTTTCGAGGGCTCGAAAAACCATACGCGAACAATTGCTAAAAAAACACAACTATGGAATTAGATAAAATCGAAAACCTGCTCCAGCTTTATTTTGAAGGGGAGACTTCACTCGAGCAGGAAGCCCAGTTGCAAAATTACTTTACTAGTGATAAAGTAGCGGCGCACCTGGAAGAATATAAACCTTTGTTTGCAGCTTTTGCAGTTGCCCGTGAAGGTAGTTTTAACCGAACATTAGAACTGCCCGAAGATAAGCCTAAACGCTACTGGATACCCATTGCGGCGAGTATACTACTCTGTGTGGGCTTGTTTTTGACCTTTAATCAACAATCGGGGTCAGATCAGGATTTGGGCACCTATAAAGACCCTGAAGTAGCAGCGCTTAAAACTAAGCAGGCCCTGTTTATGATGGGGAATTTTGTAAACAAAAGTACTGGTAACCTTAATAAGCTTGATGCTTTTGAGGAAACCACCAATCAAATTTTAAAATAATCAAAATCAAAAAACAATGAGAAAATTAGTAATTACAATCCTTTTGGTAAGCTTAAGTCTTACCGGTTTTTCACAAAGCTTCGAGAAGTTTGAAGATATGAAAGATGTAACCGCAATGGTTATGAATCAAAAAATGTTCAAGCTTCTGGGCAAGATGGATCTGGACTCTAAAGATCCTGAGATGAAAAATTACATCAATATGGTTAATAGCCTTAAGGAGATTCAGGTTTATGCTACCAAGAATAGTTCTGCAGCCAGTATGATGAAAAGTGAGTTTAATGCTTACAAGGGATCACAAAAGCTAGAGCAATTGATGCGTGTAAAAGATGATGGTAAAAACGTGAATTTTTATTACAAGCCCGGTAAAAGCGAAGATTTCGTAAGCGAGTTCTTAATGTTTTTAAACGGTGAGGGTGATGAAGATACGGTTATCATAAAAATTACCGGAGACATTGACTTAAAAGAAATAGGCAAAATCGCCAGCAGTATCAATTTTGAAGGTAGTGAGGAGCTTAAAAACGTAAAAGTAGACTAAGATGAAATTTATAAAATTAAGTGTACTGGCTTTGGCATTCTTCAGTTTGCTGAGTTGTAACCAGGAGCAGTCGCTACAGGAGTATTATATAGACAGTAAGGAAAACGATGACTTTATTATGCTGGACGTGCCTACCAGTCTAATTGCCCCCGCAAGCGAAAAGCTTTCAGCAGATCAGCAAAAAGTGGTGGAGTCGGTGAAGAAAATCAATCTACTGGCTTATTCTCTTAAAGACACCAGTTTTTATAATACCGAAACGGCCAAGCTCAAGACCATTCTTCAAAACGATGATTATGATGAGCTGATGAAAGTAGGTAATACAGAACAGCGTATGCGTATTTTTATCAAAGGAGACGAAGACGCAATAGACGAAGTTGTGGTTTTTGCTCAGGATGAAAATAAGGGGTTTCTGGTAGCTCGGGTTTTAGGTGACAATATGAATGTTGCCGATATGGTACGCTTCGCCGAAACTATGGATACCAGCAGCGCAACCCTAAACACAGGAAGCTTTGAAGGTATTATGGATGTTTTTAAATAAACTGTTGTAAACTATAGATATCAAGAGGGCTTTTGCCCTCTTTTTTTTGCTCTTAACAAAGCTATGCATATAGGTAAAGCTCGCTGTTGAAGTCTTAATGTCGTAATTTTGAAACAAATAAACGCTTATGAATAAAGGTATATATATAGCTACTCTTGAACCCAATAGTGGCAAGTCTATCATTTCATTAGGACTTATGCGCACACTCTTGGGTAAGACTGCAAAAGTGGGGTATTTCAGGCCAGTTATTGACGACAGTAAGGCCGATTCTAAAGATAACCACATCAATACCGTACTTTCTTTTTTTGACATTCCGCTTGATTATAACGATGCCTATGCATTTACAACCAGCCAGCTCATTAAAAAGCGCAATAAAGGCAAATCGGGGGAGATTCTTGATACCATCATTACCAAATATAAAAGCCTCGAAGATCAGTTTGATTTTGTTTTGGTAGAAGGTTCTGATTTTACAGGAGAAGGCAGTGTTTTTGAATTTGACACCAACGTGCTTATCGCCAAAAATCTGGGACTTCCGGTTATTTTAGTAGGAAGTGGCGTGGGTAAAACCGAAGAAGAACTTCTGGGAAGTTTGCAAATCGCTTACACGTCTTTTACAGAACGGGATGTATCGGTAATGGGTATAGTGGCAAATAAAGTACAGCCCGAAAATTTGCAGATAGCCAAGAAGGGTTTGAGTAATTTTCTTCCAGATAATGTTGAGGTTTTTGCGATTCCTTTTACCGAAAAACTGGCCCATCCTACCATTAAAGAAATTGTAGAAGAACTGGATGGGAAGGTTTTATTTGGAAACGAATTTCTAGACAATCAAACCGGTAATTTTGGAGTGGGTGCAATGCAGTTGCGCAATTATCTGACCCATCTAAAGCAGGACAGTCTGGTAATTACTCCTGGTGATCGTGCAGATATTATATTAGGTGCTTTACAGGCCAATATTTCGACTAATTATCCACGTATTTCAGGAATTATTCTGACCGGAGGTCTGGTTCCTGAAGAACCCATTCTAAAACTGATAGAAGGTTTGTCGCAGATTGTTCCTATAGTTTCAGTTGACGATGGTACGTTTTCAGTTACTAATCGTGTGGGAAATATCAAGTCAAAGATTTATGCTACCAGCAAATCTAAGATTGAAACTTCGCTTACCGTTTTTGAGAAAGAAGTTTCTTTTGATCAGCTTATAGAGCGTTTGATAAACCTGAAACCGAAAGGGATTACCCCAAGAATGTTTCAGTATGGCCTGATGAAGCGGGCTTCAACCAAAAAGAAACACATTGTCTTGCCTGAGGGGACAGACCCGCGTATACTTAATGCTGCTGTACAGCTGGTGGAGCTTGATATTGTACAAATCACGCTTTTGGGTGAACTGGAAAAAATAAAAGAGGTTGCCGTTCAGCACAGTATCCCGCTAAATCTCGAAAATATTTCGGTCATAAATCCGGTAGATTCTGAACATTTTGAAGACTATGTAAAAACATTTTACGAGCTACGCAAACATAAAAACGTAAATATGGATATCGCCCGTGACTGGATGTCTGATGTGTCGTATTACGGCACCATGATGATTTATAAGGGGCACGCAGACGGGATGGTGAGTGGCGCAGCCCATACAACAGCCCACACGATAAAACCGGCGCTTCAGTTTATAAAGACTAAACCGGGCGTATCGGTAGTTTCTTCGGTGTTCTTTATGTGTCTGGAAGACCGGGTTTCGGTTTTTGGTGATTGTGCCATCAACCCAAATCCTTCGGCAAGTGAACTGGCAGAAATCGCTATTTCTTCCGCAGAAAGCAGTCTGGCATTTGGTATTGAACCCAAAATTGCAATGCTATCCTATTCCTCAGGAACCAGCGGTAAAGGTGAAGATGTAGACCGCGTGCGTGAGGCTACTGAAATTGTAAAAAAACAGCGCCCTGACCTTAAAGTAGAAGGTCCTATTCAATACGATGCTGCTGTTGATGCAGCTATCGGTAAAAGTAAATTACCTGATTCAGAAGTAGCGGGGCAGGCCAGTGTTTTAATTTTTCCGGATTTAAATACCGGGAATAATACCTATAAAGCAGTACAGCGGGAGACCGGAGCTCTTGCGATTGGGCCTATGCTACAGGGACTAAACAAGCCGGTAAATGACCTGAGCAGAGGTTGTACTGTAGAAGATATTTTTAATACGGTAATCATTACCGCAATTCAGGCGCAGGGTATTTAATACGCAAAGCGGAAAGTCTAAAGGGTAATAGTAAACAATTGGTGGCTTAGCTTAATATACGATATAGAAAGATGAACATACTTGTGATCAACAGCGGTAGCTCTTCGATAAAATTTCAATTAATAAGAATGCCTATAGCCCGTGTGCTGGCTTCAGGAATGGTAGAACGCATAGGGATAGAAGGTGGAAGCATTCAGTATAAATCAGAACGTGGAAGTCTTAAATACGACGAAGATTTTGCAGACCATAACGTTGGGCTCAAAAAAATTGCCACGGTGCTGATGAATCCACAATCGGGAGTCATTGACAGCGCTGATGAGGTGGATGCTGTAGGACACCGGGTAGTTCATGGCGGGCAGAAATTCAGCGAAATCAACCGCGTAACCGAAGATGTAAAAGAAAACATCAGACAGCTTTTTTCGCTTGCTCCGCTTCATAATCCAGCTAACTTAACCGGAATTGAGGTTGCAGAAGCGCTTTTTCCAAACGCAGAGCAATTTTGTGTTTTTGACACGGCTTTTTTCAGCAGTATTCCCCAAAAGGCGTATCAATTTGCGATTCCACAACGTTTTTTAAACGAGGAACACATTCGCACGTATGGTTTTCACGGTACCAGTCATAAGTATGTAAGTGCAAAGGCTCAGGAATATCTGAATGCTGAAAATCTAAAACTGATCACCATTCATTTAGGTAACGGCTGCAGTATGACCGCGCTTGAAAATGGCAAACCCATAGATACTTCATTGGGATTTGGCCCTGCAAACGGACTCATTATGGGAACGCGTGCCGGAGATATCGATCAGACCGTGGTGTTTTATCTTCAGGAAAAACTGGGTTACAGCGTGCAGGAGGTAAATACCCTGTTAAACAAAGAGAGCGGGATGCTGGGGCTCACCGGGTATAGCGATCTGCGAGATATCGAAGCAAAAGCCGAAGCGGGGGACGCAGTTTGTAAACTGGCTCTGGAAATGAATGCTTATCGCATTCGCAAATACATAGGCGCCTATGCGGCTGCACTTAACGGTTTGGATGCTCTTGTATTTACTGCCGGTATTGGTGAAAACAGTAGTACGATACGACGCTTGGTTTGTGAGAAAATGGATTTTCTCGGAATCTCTATTGATGTGAGCGCTAATCTTGAGCGTAAAAAAGGGATCCACGAAATTCAGTCTAAGGAAGCTAAAGTAAAAGTTTTGATTATACCTACTAATGAAGAATTAGAAATTGCAAACCAGGTCTATAATTCAGTAGGTGTTGAAAATTAACGTCTTGAAGCAGTGTCTTTGCTTTGATTTTTGATCAAATTAAAAAGCAGCAAACCAAAAATCACCGCTAAACCCGCTAGTACTTCGACTCTTGTCAAAATATTGAGTAATCCGCTTATGAGTATACAACTGTAAAGCAGAATTACTAAAAACAGGTTTAGCGAGAACTTTCTAGTCATTAGATTCCGGTATAATTAGCGGGGGTAACCGCTTTGAGTTCTGTTTTTATCGCGTCACTTACCTCTAAAGTATCAATAAAATTATGCATTGAAGTTTCAGTGATAGCATCATTGGTACGGGTAAGTCCTTTAAGAGCTTCATAAGGATTTGCATATCCTTCGCGTCTTAATATGGTTTGTATGGCTTCAGCAACAACTGCCCAGTTATTCTCCAGATCCTGATTGAATTTACTTTCGTTAAGCAGTAATTTATTCAGTCCTTTAAGGGTACTTTGCAAGCCGATAAGCGTATGACCAAATGGAACACCAATATTACGTAGAACAGTACTGTCTGTAAGATCCCGCTGCAGGCGCGAAACCGGTAATTTTGCTGATAAATGTTCAAAAAGAGCATTGGCTATTCCTAAATTTCCTTCGCTATTCTCAAAATCAATTGGGTTCACTTTATGTGGCATGGCCGAAGAGCCTACTTCTCCTGCTTTGATTTTCTGCTTGAAGTAATCCATAGAGATATAGCTCCAGAAATCGCGATTTAGGTCAAGCAAAATCGTGTTGATGCGCTTCATATTGTCAAAAAGCGCAGCCATATGATCGTAATGTTCGATTTGCGTGGTAGGGAAGGAATGGTGTAATTTTAAAGTGCCGTTTACAAAAGACTTTCCAAACTTTTTCCAGTCTATTTCTGGATAAGCGACGTGATGTGCATTGAAGTTACCTGTTGCTCCTCCAAATTTAGCCGCGCTTGGTATTGCCTTCAGCAGTTTTACCTGCTCCTCGATACGTACGATGAATACTTCAATCTCTTTTCCCAATCGGGTAGGAGATGCTGGCTGGCCGTGGGTACGCGCAAGCATCGATACGCTTTCCCACTCATCAGCAAGCTGCTTTAAGTGATCTACAACTTCTAAAAGTTCAGGAAGATATACTTGATTTGTAGCATCCTTAAGGCTTAAAGGGATTGCTGTGTTGTTGATATCTTGTGACGTCAAACCAAAATGAATAAACTCTTTAGACTCCTTTAGATCAAGAGCATCAAATTTTTCTTTAATAAAATATTCGACAGCCTTTACATCGTGGTTGGTAACACTTTCAATCTCTTTTACTTTTTGTGCATCTTCCAGAGAAAAGTCATCGTAGATGGCACGGAGTTGGCTGTATTTTTCTTTAGGAAACCCTTCTAGTTGAGGCAGCGGTACTTCACAAAGCGCGATAAAATATTCAATCTCTACTTTGATACGGTATTTAATAAGTGCTTTTTCAGAAAAAAAGGCAGCGAGTGCTGCTGTTTTAGCGGCGTATCTGCCGTCAATAGGAGAAACAGCTTCCAGAGAACTTAAAGACATAATTGCTTTTGGTTTTAAAAGCGCAAAGATACACAGCTCATTGCGGTCAGCAAGCAGAAAATGCATATAAACTTAGTTTTTTAGCTTTTTTAGAATGTGACGTGCTCGTGATTGAAATGCCTGTGATGCGTTTTGAAACTGGTTTTCAAGCTGCGCTTTGAGTTCGCTTACAATCCAAGGTTGAGTCTCTTTCAGATTATAGATGCACTGCATAGCAAAAACTTTTACCGCTACTTTTTCATTAGTCATTAGCCAGTCAAAGCAGGTTGAAATCATCAATTGCAGTTCCTGTTCACTAAGTGGAAAGTGTTTTTTTATATATGATTGAGATACAAGTTCGAGAATTTTCGCAAAAATGCGTTTTTCGGTATCACCTGTAACAGTAACCAGAGTCTGAAAAAATAGCGGTTTATAATTTTTAAGAAGTTCAATATCCTCTCGCAAAGCCTGGTCAACTGCATAAGCCGATTTTGTTGTCAATTCAGAGTTTGAAGAGGTTTTAATAAATGATAACGAGTATTTTAGGAGCTGCGGCTGGTTACATATTTGTTGGCCTGCTCTTTTACGATCTGCTAGTCGTGCAGATATTTTTAAAATTTCGTTGACCCAGGCTTCTTCAGTCATCAGGATTTAGTAATTTTCGTTCTTTAAAATTACTCATTATGATCTGGATTAAGCGTATTTTGATGTTGGCATTGGTAGCGCTCATTGTTATTCAATTTATAACCGTAGAAAAAAATGAAGGAGGTTACGAATCGCTTCAGCCTTTTGTACAGGAAACCAAACCCTCAGAAGAAGTTGCGGGTATTTTAAAGACATCCTGCTACGATTGCCACAGTAATCAAACGCAATATCCCTGGTATTCTAATTTGGCGCCTGCCAGTTTTTTCCTTGCCGATCACGTTGAAGAAGGAAAGGAGCATCTCAATTTTGCCAATTGGGAAAGTTATTCTGCAAAGCGAAAAGATCATAAACTGGATGAGCTTATAGAAGAGGTAGAGCACGGCGAAATGCCTCTGGAATCGTATACACTTATCCACGGTGATGCTAAATTATCTGCAGCTCAAACCGAAGCTTTAATCAATTGGGCCAAAGCAGCACGTCTTAACTATTCAGCATCTGTTCAACCACAATAGGCACTCCCGTCGAAGCTTTTTCGGCGATTACCTTTAGGTTTTTTTGTGAAGCTATATTCGGTTTTGGGTCAATAAAGTAGATTTTAGCTTCCGGTTTAGCATAATGAATGAGGCTTGCAGCCGGATATACCTGCATAGAAGTTCCTACAATAATAATATAATCGGCCTTTGCTGTAAGTTCAATAGCCGGTTCTAAAAGTGGAACGAGTTCACCAAACCACACAATATGAGGTCGCAACTGGCTGTTTTTTTTACAAAGATCTCCCTCGCAAATATCCTCGTACCAGTCTAAAATCAGGTCTTCATCTACTGAACTCCTTGCTTTTAGGAGTTCGCCGTGCAAATGTAAAACCTGACTGCTTCCAGCCCGCTCGTGTAAGTCGTCAACATTTTGCGTAATAATATGAACGTCAAATTTTTCTTCCAGATCAACCAAAGCTTTATGAGCAGCGTTTGGCTCAACCGTTTTTAGTTGTCTCCTGCGCTGGTTATAGAAATCCAGAACAAGCGACCGGTTTTTGCGCCAACCTTCTGGGCTGGCAACTTCCATCACATTGTATCCTTCCCACAAACCGTCAGAGTCTCTAAAAGTTTTTAAGCCACTTTCGGCGCTTATTCCTGCGCCTGACAGGATGATAATTTTTCTCATTAACATTTTTTTAACACATTTCTAAAGTTCGAGGTATTAAATTTCCCGTACGTTTAAGTATTGAATTTACCCTGGAATTCAATACCTTCAATTATATTTAATTAATTTAAAAAATTACTATGAAAAAATTTTATTTTCTAGCTTTATCTTTATTTGTGCTATTTGCGTGCAGTGAGGATGATTCTCCTTCTCAGGTCGAGATAGGAATGCAATCTACATTTGATCTGATGGCAGTTACTGCATCCACTGATGGTCAAATTACATTTTACGAAAATCCTGATGGGTCGGTAAATATCTCTTTAGTGACAGATAGTCCTTTACAAGGTGTTAATCCTGCTCATATACATTTCAATACAGCAGCAGAAGGTGGAGAAATAGCTCTTACACTTGAATCAATTGGTGATGGCGAGAAATACAGTGTTACGCGAAATGTAACTTCGTTAGATGACGGTACTCCAATTTCTTACGAAGAGTTAATAACTTTCGATGGATATGTAAATATCCACCAAAGCGCTGATAATTTAGGTACCCTTTTATTACAGGGTGATATTGGTCCTAATGTATTATCTGGAGATTCTAAAACTTACCAATTAGTTACCAAAGATGTTGAGGGCATTAGTGGAACGGCTACATTTACGGAACGTTCAAATGGAGAGGTTCTTTTGGAAGTTAATCTAGATGGAACACCTGACGGGGGAATGCATCCAGGCCATATACATAATAATTCCGCAGCAGAAACCGGAGGAATAGCTCTTACGCTTACCACTTTAGATGGAACTACAGGCGTAAGTAAAACCAATATTACGGCTTTAGATGATGGTACTCCTATTGATTTTGAAGGTTTACTAAATTTTGATGGCTATATCAACTTTCATTTAAGTGCAGATCAATTAGAAACACTGGTTGCACAGGGTGATATTGGAGAAAATGAATTGACAGGAGATACTAAGGAGTATGATTTGGTAACTAAAGATGTTGAAGGCATTAGTGGAACAGCAACATTTGCAAAACGTAAGAGTGGCGCTGCTTTGGTTACCGTTATGTTAGATGGAACACCTGATGGTGGAATGCATCCCGGTCATATCCACAATAATTCTGCTGCAGAAACTGGTGGTATAGCCAAAACACTAACAACCTTAGATGGAACTACAGGAATGAGTGTTACGCATATCGAAGCACTTGATGACGATACACCAATAGGGTATGATGATTTACTTAACTTTGATGGATACATTAATTTCCATTTAAGTGCAGAAGATCTTGCTACTTTAGTGGCTCAAGGTGATATTGGTGAGAATGAACTTACTGGAGAAACAAAAGTTTATGATCTTAACACGAAAGATGTTGAAGGTATAAGTGGTACGGCAACTTTTGCTAAACGTAAAAGTGGTGCTGCACTAGTGACCGTTATGCTTGATGGAACACCTGATGGTGAAATGCATCCAGGTCATATTCACAATAATTCTGCTGCAGAAACGGGAGGCATAGCTAAAACGCTTACTACATTAGACGGAACTACCGGTATGAGTGTCACTCATATAGAATCACTTGATGACGATACACCAATAGGTTATGACGACCTGCTTAATTTTGATGGGTACATCAATTTCCATTTAAGTGCTGCTGACTTGGCTACATTAGTTGCTCAAGGTGACATCGGTGAAAACGAATTAACCGGTGAGACTAAAGTTTATGATCTTGAAACCAGAGATGTTCCTGGTATAAGCGGTACTGCTACTTTTGCAGAACGTAAAAGTGGAGCTGCATTAGTTACCGTAATGTTAGACGGGACGCCTGATGGAGGAATGCACCCAGGTCACATTCACTTTAATTCTGCAGTTGAAACAGGGGATATTGCTAAAACGCTCACTACTCTAGATGGTACAACTGGAATGAGTATAACTCACATAGAAGCTTTAGATGATGATACCGAAATAGGTTATGATGGTCTTCTTGATTTTGATGGTTATATCAATTTTCATTTAAGCGCGGCAGATTTGCCCACCCTGGTAGCACAAGGAGATATAGGTGCTAATGAATTGACCGGAAACACAAAAACATATCTTTTAGGAAGTAAGGACGTTGCGACCATAAGTGGTTCGGCTTTATTCTCTGAGCGTAAAGATGGTACAACGCTTGTTGAACTAAACATTAATGGAACTCCGGCAGGAGGAATGCACCCAGCACACATTCATAACAATACTGCTGTGGAAGGAGGTTCAATCGCTATAACATTAGGAACTGTTGACGGTACGACCGGAATGAGTGCTATTCAGGTAGAGACTTTAGACGATTATGAGACCCCAGTTTCTTATTCTGATTTACTTGATTTTGATGGTTATATTAATGTTCATTTAAGTGCAGCAGATTTAGGAACAATAGTAGCCCAAGGAGATATAGGAGAGAATGAGTTGACCGGAGCTAGTAAAACATATGCTTTAAATACTAAGGATGTACCAGGTATCAATGGTACAGCTAGGTTCGAAAAACGTAAGAATAATGAGACTTTGGTAACGCTTGATATTCAAGGCACTCCAGCTGGAGGTGAGCATCCTGCCCATATCCACGCAGGATCTGTAGCAGAAGCTCCTGGAGATATTTTAATTACCTTGACCAGCGTTGATGGTGATACCGGAATGAGTCAGACTAATGTTACAGCATTTAACGCTGAGGATGGTACCGCTAATGAAGGTGATTTAATCACTTACGATGAAATGGTTGCTATAGATGGTTACATCAATGTTCATCTTAGCGCAGCTGATTTAGGAACCATTGTTGCCCAGGGTAACGTTGGCGAAAATGCAAATTAATTAAATAGTATTTTTTTATTTAGAAAACCCGGTCATTTGACCGGGTTTTTTTATTTTCGACCCTTATGAATTCAGAACTAATCAACTATCTCGAGAGTTTTCTAACACCGCGGAGACAAGAGCTTTTCAAACAGGTTATTGCACAGCGTACACGCTTCCTTACAGTTGCTATTGAAGATGTAGGGCATTTGCACAATACCAGCGCTGTGATGCGAAGTTGCGATGCCTTTGGCGTTCAGGATGTACATGTGATCGAAGAGCTTAAAGGCAAACGTATAGACCGCGAGATCGCAATGGGCGCTCAAAAGTGGACAACGGTACACCGATATGATTCTACTAAGAATGCTTTGAAACAATTAAAAGGAAATGGGTATCAAATCGTAGCGACCACACCGCATCATACCGCGCACAAATTAGCAGATTTTAAGTTTGATCAACCAACAGCATTATTTTTTGGAAGTGAAAAGGATGGTCTCACCGATATAGTGATCGAAGCGGCAGATGCCTATATCTATATCCCAACGTTTGGCTTTACCCAAAGCCTTAATATTTCTGTTTGTGCAGCAATACTGCTGCAAGAACTTACGCAGCGTTTACGTAATTCGAATTTAGATTGGCATTTAAATGAGGCAGATATAGCCGAAGTAAAACAACTTTGGCTTAAGCGTAATCTTAAAGATTATGAAAGCTTGAAAGAAAAATTTGATATTTCAAAATTATGACTTTTACAGATTGGCTTGGTGCCATTGGTGTTTTGCAAATACTTTTGGCCTATATTCTAAATTTAAGGAATGTCATTGCAACAACAGATTGGTCATTTATACTCCTCAATTTAATTGGTGCTGCAATGGCGTGTGCAGCAAGCGTATTATTAGACTATTGGCCCTTTATAATTTTAGAGGGGATTTGGACTTTAACCTCGTTTATTGCTTTGATGAACAGGTTAAAGGTTTGATATTCAGCATGTATCAAAAATAAATGCGAACTTTACTATCTAATTAATATGGAACGTATGAAAAATCTACTCGCCTGGTTTGAAATTCCTGTATTAGATATGAGCAGGGCCAAAACCTTTTATGAAACCGTTTTAGATATTGAAATTACCACAGTTGAATTTGGTGGTTTTAAAATGGGCTGGTTTCCCAGACCTGAAGAAGGCGCAGCAGGAAGTTTAGTGCAGCACGAAGCTTATAAACCTTCTACAGAAGGTTCTTTGATTTATTTTGCTTCAGATGATCTTGCCCTGCCTTTATCACGTGTTGAGCAGGCCGGAGGTAAAGTTCTGCAAGAGAAAACCCAGATTTCTGAAGATCACGGTTATATGGCTGTGTTTACAGATACAGAGGGTAACCGTATTGCCCTTCACAGTATGAGTTAGCGATCCCGGTTGAGCACTTTATATTCTTCGTAACAACTGCTCAACGCATCCAGAATTTGAAGGTCATTAGCGGTTTTTACAAAACTTTCCGAATAATCGCAACGGCTTAAAATAGCCTCTATGTCTTCCTTCGGAACTTGTAACAGAGCCGTAAGAGTCTCGCGGTCAAACTTAGTTATCAGTAAATTCCTGATGTTGTCGTCTTCTTTCATCTTCCGAAGCTTTCGCATTTGCGAACTCTTGTTAGAAAAGACCTTGTTCAAAAAATCAGCCGGATTAAATATAGCACTCAGTACTTTGTTTATAGCACCGGGCTGGGAATCTCCCGCTTCGTAAGCCGTGTTAAGGCCCGAAATACTATAACGTACGTTTTTATAAACGGGAACGTTTTTAGCATCAATCTCAAGGTAGCCAGTAAGCTCCACATCCTTAACCACCACTTCCTCAAGTGCAATACCACTTTCGGTCATTTTAACCTTTACATCACCAAAGCGTTTCCAGTCATTGGTTACTCGTACCTGAAGGCTTTTAAAACCTAAAAAGGAGAAAAATAAGGTGTCATTTACCTGAGCTCTAAGTCTGAAGCTACCTTCAGCATTAGTCGTGGTACCACGCACCGTATTTAAGTTGATGATATTTACCCCTTCAAGAGGTTCGTCAGTAGAAGAATTGAGTACCGTACCTACTATAAAATCCTCGCTATCCTGATCGGTTTCAGAAAGAATAGTATCCTGAGCCGAAAGCATAAAGGGAGCTACAAAAAGTATCAGTAATAAGAGCTTTTTCATATTGGAAGCCAATTTATAGAAAGAGACGGAAAAATCATACCAAAAGTGACAATTCCGTCTCATTAAATAAAAAATTATCGGTCCCGGCGTCTACGCTTTCCTGAAAACGGACTCTTATTTTCTTTAGGTCCGTCTGGTTTGCGCTTTCCGCGACGTTCACCGCCACCGCTACTGCGTTCTTTTCGACCAGAAGATGATTTTCTTTTTTTGAAGTCGCCATCTCCACCAAAGTCATTTCGACGTTTACCGCCTCCTCCTTTGCGATCGTTGCGTTTGCGTTTTCCACCACCTCCGCCACCGCGGGTATCTTTGGTAACCTCTACGTGTACCTGTCTTCCCTGAAGCTTAAAATCTTCAAAAAGCGCAAGTATGGTGTCTTTATTTTCGGTGTCTGTATTGAAAAATGAGAATGAATCTTTACAATCTACTTTATAAATACCTTCACCTAATCCTGTAGCGTCTTTTAAAAAGTCTTTCAGGCTCATCCAGTCAAAACCGTCTTTTGCACCAATGTTGATGAAATAACGGGTAGACTCACCAGACTCTTCTTTCATATCAGCTTTTACCGCGACATTGAGATCTTTGGTCTTTTGATAGTAATTGAAGAAACGCGTAAACTCAACTGAAAAAACTTTCTTAATGAGGTCTTCGCGGCTGATGCCTTCAAGCACTTCATTTATACTATAGAGATACGGATTGATCTCCTCGTTGATCTTGGTTCCCTGAATATCATTTGCCAGGTGCATCAACTGTACCTCACAGATTTCCATTCCGGTAGGAATGTCTTTCTGTACAAACTGCTTATTGATGATTTTCTCGAGGGTGCGTATTTTACGCAGTTCGCTTTTTGAAACAATTACCATCGAAATACCGGTTTTCCCGGCACGACCGGTACGACCACTACGGTGCGTGTAGGTCTCAATCTCATCTGGTAACTGGTAGTTGATTACGTGAGTAATATCGTCTACGTCAATACCACGGGCAGCTACATCGGTAGCCACAAGCATTTGTATTTGACGTGCTCTAAAGCTTTTCATCACCAGGTCACGCTGATTCTGACTCAAATCACCGTGTAATGCCGAAGCATTGTAACCATCTTCAATCAACTGCTCGGCTACTTTTTGGGTATCGCGCTTGGTACGACAGAAAACCACGGAGAAAATCTCCGGATTTGCATCTGCAAGGCGTTTAAGCGCCTGATAACGATCCCGGGCATTGACCATATAATACTCGTGAGAAACGCTGTCTGCACCTTCGTTTTTAGTACCTACCGTAATCTCGATAGGACTGTTCATAAACTGTTTGGCAATACGGGCTACTTCTTTAGGCATAGTAGCCGAAAATAACCAGGTTTGCTTTCCTTTTGGAGTATCTGCAAGAATGGTGGTGATGTCTTCATAGAAGCCCATATTGAGCATCTCATCGGCTTCATCAAGTACGCAAAAATCTATTGTAGAAATATCTACCAGATTACGACGCATCATGTCCTGCATACGTCCCGGTGTAGCTACAATAATCTGAGCACCACGTGAAATCTGGCGTGCCTGTTCCTGAATGTTTGCACCTCCATAAACCGCAACGACATTTAAGCCTTTAACATGTTTGGAGTAATTTTTAAGTTCGTTGGTAATTTGTAAGCACAATTCGCGAGTAGGAGAGATGATTAATCCCTGTGTCTTGCGATTGTTTGCATCTATTTTTTGAATAAGCGGAAAACCAAATGCTGCTGTTTTACCTGTACCTGTCTGTGCAAGTGCAACTACGTCTGTTGCCTCTTTAAGTAGGACCGGGATGGCTTTCTCCTGTACTTCTGAAGGTTCTGTAAATCCCATGTCGGATACAGCCTGCAAAATAGCCTCATTGAGTCCTAACGCTTTAAATGTATTCATATAAAATAATTATCTTAAATCAACGTCGATTTAAGAGGGCGCAAAGATACAGTTAATTAGCTTAGTAAACGGCTTGTTTTGATAAGCATTTAAAATATTGTAAATGAGTGTTTTAAATGCTGAAATCTTAGCTTTTAAAAATACATCGTTTGAGAAGTTTGAACAGGACGCCATTTTTCAAACATATTACGTCTGCACTTTTAGCATTCGTACTAGCTATAGCAGATTATACCTAGTTTTGTAAGTATTCCAGTAGTTTTTTAGTTGCGAGACCGCGGTGACTGATCTTGTTTTTTTCAGACAGAGGCATTTCGGCAAAAGTAAGATCATAACCCTCAGGCATAAAAACAGGATCGTAACCAAAACCTCCGGCTCCCGAAACTTCGGCAGTAATAAGACCCATACAAATTCCCTCAAAGACCAGTTCATCTTCGTCTAGGCATAGCGCAATTACCGTTTTAAAACGGGCATTTCGGTTTTCTTTGTCCTTGAGATTGTTCAGCAACTTGATCGTATTATCTGAAGCATTCTTATGTTCACCTGCATATCGTGCGCTGTAAACTCCGGGTTCGCCATTTAGCGCTTCCACCTCAAGCCCCGTATCATCGCCAAAGCAGTTGTAACCATAGGTTTCTTTTACATAACGCGCTTTGATAAGCGCATTCCCTTCAATGGTGTCTGCATCTTCAATAATTTCTTCGGTGCAGCCTATATCGGTAAGGCTTTTAAGCTGAATGTCTTTCGGCATTAAAGCCTGTATTTCTTTGAGTTTATTAGCGTTATGCGTTGCAAAAACCAGTGTCATAAAATACGTTTAGGCGGGCAAGTTATTAATAATTGCAGAATCGATAAAGTCTGGGGTTATTTAAAAGCACTCTAAAAAATGCCCGGCTCTTGAATGCAAACGTTTTTAAAGGTACTTTAGATTTATGCAAGACGAAAAACATTACGCGCAACGCAGTGGCTGGCTTAGAGCTGCTGTTCTAGGAGCAAACGACGGGATTCTTTCTACCGCGAGTCTCGTGATTGGGGTGGCTGCTGCCAGTTCTACCCGCGAACCTATAATCCTGGCCGGAGTTGCAGGGATTGTTGCCGGGGCATTATCTATGGCAGCCGGGGAGTATGTGTCGGTGAGTTCACAAAGTGATATTGAAAAAGCCGATCTGAAACGCGAGGAAGAAGAGCTGGCCACAATGCCCGAGTCTGAATTGCACGAGCTTAAAGATATTTATATCAAACGCGGCCTTCGCGAAGATACCGCTCTTGAAGTGGCAAAACAGCTCACCGAGCACAACGCGCTTGAGGCTCACGCCCGTGACGAACTCGGGATGCACGAGATCACTCAGGCTAAGCCGTTACAGGCAGCGCTTTCGAGTGGGGCAGCATTCACTGTTGGTGGAGCCCTGCCGGTACTGGTTGCATTTTTGGCTCCGGTAGCGCAAATGGAATATGTGCAGTATGCAGCGGCGATTCTATTTCTTATTGTTTTAGGAGCGACCGCAGCCCGCACCGGAGGTTCAAAAATGCGTGTGGCGGTGTTGCGCATCACGGTTTGGGGTACGCTGGCAATGGTAGCCAGTGCGCTTATAGGTCACCTGTTTGGGGTGAATGTAGCCTAAAACATAAAGATTTCCGGTATTCCTTTTTATTAAACAGAAAGCTTTAACTGCAAAGTTTTATCTTTATTCCTTTCGCAAGTACAAGTTACATGACACACGAGTTTTTAGAAATTTTAAATCAGGCCAAAGCGTATAGAGCACAGGGTATTCCTTGTGTTTTAGCTACTGTGGTTGCACTTGATGGTTCTTCGTATCGAAAACCTGGTGTGCGTATGCTTATTTCTGAACACGGCACAATGACCGGGGCTGTGAGTGGCGGCTGTGTGGAAAAAGAAGTGGTACGCCGCGCGGAATCAGTTTTTAAAACCGGTGAGTCTAAAATGATGACTTATGATGGCCGTTACCGCCTGGGTTGCGAGGGTGTTCTCTATATTTTACTGGAACGTTTTGAGGCTTCAGATGAACTCGTTAGTCTTTTCGAAAATCTACTTAATGATCGCCAGACATTTGAGATCGCAAGTTTTTATAAAAAGGAAGATGAGGCTACCGGGAATTTCGGTTCATTTTTAAGTTTGGGCGAAAAGAAACCGGTTTATTTTCAAAACTCAAAGCAGCTTACTACTACCGAAGTGCTTCAATTTAAGCAAAAGTTAAATCCCAGATTCAAATTACTTCTTATAGGCGGCGAGCACGATACGGTAAAGCTTTGCGCAATGGCGGCAATGCTGGGTTGGGAAGTTGATATCATTACTTCAATTAAAGACCCCAAAGAGTTGAAAGATTTTCCGGGAGCAAATAATGTGCAGGGCGGTAATGCAGATACTTTTGATGCCGGTACTGTTGATGCACAGACTGCTGTGGTGCTGATGACCCACAATTACGCCCAGGATTTACAGTATTTGGTTAAGCTCAAAGAGTTGCAACTGCCGTATCTGGGAATTTTAGGATCGGTGAAGCGCCGTGAGAAAATACAACATGAACTGTTGGATTACGCGCCTGATCTTGACCTTGAATTTTTAGAACAAATCTACAGTCCGGCAGGTTTAAATATAGGTTCAGTCACTCCTGAAGAAATAGCGCTTTCTATTTTAGCCGAAATTCTAGCAGTAACCCGTAATCGCAATTCTCTTTCACTTAAAACACTTACAGGTAAAATTAATTCGGCTTTTAGCTAATGGATAAAATTGCAATTCTCATTCTGGCCGCCGGAAGCGCTTCACGAATGGGCAAGGTAAAACAGCTGCTCTCGTATAAGCATACCACCCTATTAGGACACGCGATTGAACAGGCTCTAAAAACTCCGGCTGATGGGATTTATTGCATTCTGGGTGCGGATGCATCTGTAATACAAAAAGAAATTCCGAAACAGGTAATCACGATTTTAAATCCGGATTGGGAGCAGGGAATGGGCAGCAGTATTGCAGTGGGAATTCAGGAAATTGAAAATGCCGGATTCGATTATGCGTTAATCATGTTGGCCGATCAGCCTCGCATAGATGCGGTATTTTTGACCCAACTTATAGGAATGGCCGCCGTTCATAAAAATGACCTTATTGCTTCTGATTACGGTTCAAAAAATGGAGTGCCGGCATTGTTTCCAAAATCTTTTTTTAATCAATTAAAAACCTTAAATGGAGACCAGGGTGCGCGGGCATTGCTTAATTGTGGAGATCCACAACCCCTTACCCTTATAGCCGAAGACCGTGTTCAGGATATAGATACCCCAGAAGATTATAGTCGTTTGCTTAAAAATTAATTTAATTTAGCATTTTAACCAGCATAAACCATTATTCATGACTGCAGATCAGGAAAAAAAACAGGCCGCACTTGAGGCGGTTAAATACATTAAAAACAATATGGTTGTAGGTCTCGGAACAGGATCTACTGCAAAACATATGATCGAGGCTGTGGGTGAGATGGTTGCAGACGGAATGAACCTTACCTGCGTACCCTCATCTGAGGCAACCGAAAAGCTCGCCAAAGAATTAGGAATCAAAATCGTGGAGCTTCACGAGGTAGACCACATCGATGTTACTATTGACGGTGCCGATGAGTTTGACGGAGATTTTCAATTGATAAAAGGTGGTGGCGGTGCTTTGCTACGTGAAAAAATTCTGGCGTGGAATACCAAATTCAACATCATTATTGCTGATAGCAGCAAAGATGTCAAGAAACTGGGCGCTTTTAAACTTCCGGTGGAAGTGATTCCGTTTGCGACCAAACAAATCAAAGATTATCTCGACGCTGAAGGTTTAAAACCCATGCAGCGTATGAAGGAAGGAAGCGAATACCGCACAGACGAAAACAACAACATTCTCGATATTGATATTTCAGAAGTGGACCACCTTCAGGAACTGGAAATCAAATTACTTAAAATTCCCGGTGTTGTTGAAACCGGACTTTTTCTCGATACCACCAGTCTCATTATTGTTGGGAAAGAAGGTGGACCGGAGATTAAGGAGCGATCTTAGAGCATAAAAAATGCCAGTCTGAGCCTATCGAAGATTATTTGAAAATAAATAGTTCAAAACTTCGATAAGCTCGGTTTGACAATGCGATTCATGTTTTAAGCTCTCTCGAATAATTACTAAGCATAAATCTGCTCCAGCAAATTTGCAACAGCTCTGGGTTTTCTGCCTAATAAATACTCCAGATCTTTCGATTCAGAATTGAATTCGCCCTGAGCAATCCCCAGAGAGAATCCCAGCATCATTCCGATTATATCTTCGGGTACACCATTGGAAGCCATAGTTGTTTTAAAAGTATCTACATCAGGAGACACATAGTTGATTTCTTCTTCCGTAATATCGCTTAGAATTTGAGCAACTTTTCGAAAATCTATGGCTTCCGGGCCGTCTAGTGTATAGATTTTGTTTTGGTGCTGTGCTGCATCTTTTAAAATAAGCGCTCCGGCTTCGGCTAAATCGTCGCGTAATGCAAAAGCTGTCTTGCCATCACCCGTAGGTAGAAAGACGGTCTTTGACTGGAGCAAGGCTTCTTTTTCGCCTAAAAAGAGCGCAATCACTTCCGTATACAGATTATGTCTCAAAATGGTATACGCCATACCCGAATCTTTAAGGCAGTTTTCGGTTTTGACGTGAGCGTCCATTACAACAGCGACCGGAGAGTTTTGGCTTTCGTCTTTTCTCCCGGCACTAGTGTATAACACGTGCTGCACTCCTGCCTGAATTGCGGCATCTACCACATTTTTATGCTGAACGGTTCTTGAATCAATATTACTCCCGGAAACAAAGTAGAGAATCTCAATATTCTTAAAAGCTTCAATAAGCTTTTCTTTAGTATCGTAATCGGCTACGCGTACTTCAAAGCCTTTGCTTTGGTACTCTTTTGCCTGATCACTCGCTGCATCTCGCACTAATACAGCAATTTCAGAAGGTTTTTTGTTTTTAGAAAGGTGTTCAACCACACTGCTTCCTAAACCTCCGGTTGCTCCGGTAATTAAATAGGTACTCATTTTTTATATTTTTAGTTATTAACTTACTTTTGGTAAGTCAAAGATACCAAGTAATTGACTTCTGTGGAAGAACTTTCGAGTATGTAGGTCGCTTTCTTAGAAGTTAGTTATACTGAAAATGAGTCTATTATGGATGAAATTCTTTTAAAAAAATATGCTGACGTAGAAAATTGCCCGGTGCGCAATGTGCTCGATCGGTTTGGGGACAAATGGTCTACGCTTGTTTTGTTAGTGCTGGATGACGTTGCGGTGATACGGTTTAATGAAATACACAAAATGATTGATAGTATTTCTCAAAAAATGCTTGCCGTAACACTGAAGTCTTTAGAAGCAGATGGACTCATAATCCGAAAGCAATATCCCGAAATACCGCCTCGGGTAGAGTATACCCTGAGTGAACGTGGGGCATCACTGATTCCGCATATCAAAAGTCTGGTTCAATGGGCTAATGCTAACTTTGAAGATATTACAAAATCACGAGCAGCCTATAAAAAGTAAAAAGGCTGCTTAAAATTTAAACAGCCTTTTTAGGTTTATGTAAAGCGCAATTAATCGTTTTTAGCTGCTGCAGCTTTTTCTTCAACCCAGCCCAGATACCCGCCTTTGAGGTCATAGAGTGTTTGAAAACCCATTTCCTGCATAATGACGGCTGCTTTTCCGCTTCGATTACCTGATCTGCAATATAAATAAACAGGAGTTGCGGGGTCTAATTGCTCAACCTGAGTTCTGAAATTCAGCGAATCGAGCACATTAAAATTAAGAGCTTGTTCAATATGACCGGCCTCAAATTCTTCCGCTCTGCGCACATCAAGAAGCACAACTTTTTTGGCATTGATGCTGTCATGAAAATCAGTTTTATCTATAATGATGTGATTGCTTTCTTGAGCTTTTGTACTAAAAGTGAACAAGCTTAAAAGCAGTAAACTGAATAAGGTTTTCATAATTCTATTTTTTCAATGTGGAAGGGCATACGAAATTGGTCGTTTTCAAATCGGTTTCCTGAAGGGCTTTATATCCGCCTTGTACATCAATGAGATTGTGAATCCCCCGACTTTTTAAAATACTCGCAGCAATCATACTGCGGTAACCGCCGGCGCAGTGAATGTAAAACTCGTCATTCTCTGGGAACTCACTTAAATGCTTATTGATGTAATCAAGCGGTGTACTCTCTGCTACTTCCAAGTGTTCAGCTTCAAACTCACCGGGTTTGCGTACATCAAAAACAGGCGTATTGGCGTCAGCCTTAACCGCAGCTTCTACTTCGCTTGCAGGTACTGATTCTACAGAATCGGTTTGTTTGCCGGCTGCTTCCCAGGCTTTGAATCCGCCTTTGAGGTAACCTATTGTACCGTCAAAACCCACCCGAGAAAGACGAGTAATGGTTTCTTCCTCGCGTCCTTCATCGGCCACTAGTAAAATGGGCTGCGCGGTATCTGCAATTAAAGCGCCCACCCAGGGAGCAAAACCACCGTCGATACCAATGAATATTGATCTTGGGATGTGGCCTTTGGCAAAATCATTTTGATGTCTAACGTCAAGGATCACTGCCCCGGTCTCGTTTGCTGCGGCTTCAAAAGCATCAGGAGACAGCGCGCGCGTTCCGCGTTCTAAGACTTCGTCAATATCGTCATAACCTTCCTTATTCATTTTTACGTTCAACGGGAAATAGGAGGGAGGAGGCAACAGACCGTCAGTCACTTCTTCGATAAATTCTTCTTTGGTCATATTTGCCCGCAAGGCATAGTTGGTCTTTTTCTGGTTACCCAGGGTGTCAACCGTTTCTTTGCTCATATTTTTTCCACAGGCAGAACCGGCACCGTGTGCCGGATAGACGATTACATCATCAGCCAGGGGCATAATTTTTTCGCGTAAGCTGTCGTATAAGTAGCTCGCCAGATCTTCCTGCGTAAGCTCTTTAGCTTTTTGAGCCAAATCGGGTCGGCCTACATCACCTAAAAACAAGGTGTCGCCACTAAAAATAGCGTGATTTTTTCCATTTTCATCAATTAAAAGATAGGTGGTACTTTCCATCGTATGACCGGGTGTGTGTAATACCCTGATGGTAATGTTACCTATTTTAAATTCCTGATTGTCTTTTGCAATAAGCGCGTCAAATGAAGGATTTGCTTTAGGACCGTAAACGATTTCCGCTCCGGTTTCTTTAGCCAGGGTGACGTGGCCACTCACAAAATCAGCATGAAAATGCGTTTCAAAAATATATTTGATTTTAGCATTATGTGCCGCTGCACGCTCTATGTAAGGCTTTACCTCACGCAGCGGATCAATCACGGCTGCCTCGCCGTTACTTTCAATATAATAGGCTCCCTGAGCCAAACAACCGGTGTAAATCTGTTCTATAGTCATGATGATACTGTATTTATAGGGCAAAGATAAGGCACCTTTACGGGTGTCGCGGTAACACGGGTTACATTTGAAGATTTAACTTAAAGCCCAAAATTAAGCCCAAAACTTAATCGACCACCTTCATCCCCTGTAAAGTAAGCGATATTTCCACTTAAAAAACCACCCATACTGAGATTGATTCCACCGCCATAGCTGTCATACCAGCGCTGTGAACTTTCATTTTGATACCATACACGTCCCAGGTCATAACCTGCGAAAAGATAAGAACGCACCGGGAATATAGCTGTTTTAAGAGGTTTGAATCGGTATAAAATATCGGCAGAGCCACGTAGTGATTTATCTCCTGCAAAACGGTCTATACGATAACTGCGCAGACCTGAAGAAGCGCCTAGTTGTGCCGATTGGAAAAACGCTGCAGGATCGCCAAAGCGTAACTGACCTTCTACCTCTGTTTTAAGAACGAGATCGCGGGAGCTGTCAATTGCATTCCAAAATGTAATTGACGGGTCTGCTGCATAAACTGTAGTGGCGTAATTGACATTATCGTAAATAGCTCCTGCAGCAGTAAAGTGCATTCCCCGGGTAGGATAAAGATTATCATCAACGCTGTGGTAGTTGTATTCGGTTTTTAATGTAGCATACTTATTTTGGCCTTTTGCATTACCCAAGTCGCGTAAAGCAGTAAAATCAAACGCATATTGTTGATAGGCCAAAGCTGCTTTAAAAGAGCTACCATATTCCCCTTCGTAATAAATTCCTGCTGCATATTCAAACTGCTGGTTGAGCAGACGGTTTGCATCAAAATTAGGTGCGTTATTTACCGACTCGTTACCAAAACCAAAGAAGTTTTCGGTGTAATTATTGGTCGTAACCCGTGCACCAAGCAGAAAATTCCACTCGGGGAATATATTGCTGAAATGCAACTCACCTTCAAAAGCGGCGGCCTGCGTCAATGAAAAATACTGCGCATCTAGTACAAACTGGGAGGTAAACGGATTGCGCTCAAAACCTAATTTTTGACGTGCAATTCTGAAGTGAGGAGCTACACCCCAATCTGGATTGTAGGGAAGTTTAAGCGCCACCTTTTTGGCCTCGTCGGGTCTCCGCTCCGAGTCGTAAATATGATTCTCGTAGATGCTGTTAAACCGAAGCCGGGCACCCTTGTTGACCTTAACTTTATTACCCTCAGGCTGATCGTAAACTGTGAGATTGCTCCCGTTTTCTATTTCGTAAGTGTCGTCATTTTGACCACCCACAATAACCATCTTGATTTTAGAACCCCGATCAGCGGTAACGGTAAATACATCATCATCGTCCAGACCATACACCCAGATTTCCTGTGTTTCTTTAGGGTCAAAAATCCGGTCAAAAAGTAGTGCCCCATCTTCGCCATCCTTGATGCGATAGGCCCTGATGCGTGTGGTGCCGTCTTTATTTCGGTTTATGTAAAAGTGATCGTCTTTATCTGTTCCTTTCAAGGTTTGAAAGTCGATAAAGTAATCGTAGTAGCGCTCAACGACGCCTTCCAGATTTTCCTTTCGCGCGAGCACATCTTCCTGAAGCTGCTTCCATTCCTCATTTTGAATTTCGTTAGGCATTTCGCTAAAGGCTTTTGCTACCACTTCCGGAGTGATGTTTTTCTGAATGAAATCTACCGCATCAAGCCAATCCTGTTTGTTCGAATTTTGAAGCAAAGCACGGTCGAGGTTTATAGCGCTTTCGCTGAAGTGCTTTACAAATTCAATATCCGGGCCGTAATTACCTAATTCACGGGTACCTGCCATAAATTTTTGCATCGTCTGAATAAACTTGCCGTCAAACTTTGAAAATACCTGATCCCGGTCGCGTGGAATGGCAATAAACGAATAGGTGCTGTCGTCATTTTTACGCTCTGCCCAGCGCCACTGATCTTCGTGACGGTCCCAGTCACCTACAAGCATGTCAAATACACGAGCCTTGATGTAAGCCTGCTCGTCAACACGATTTTTTTCATCTTCGCGAATGGCTTCAAAGAGGTCTGCCGTACTTTCTACATCTTCATTAAAACCAAACATATGGGTGCCATTAAAATCATCATCTGGCTTTTCAACAATCATATACAGGCGGTCGCCGTGGGTCTCATTAAAATCACCTAAGGCCTTTTGTTTTGGAATATAAAAAACTTTGGGATGCGTATGGTTTAGATCTGCTGCCCCCGCAAGACGTGGAATAGCAAAAGCTCCATAGGGATGAGAGGCCGTGTAAAAATCTTCGATAAGCCGTGCCGGTAGCGTTCCCTGAAAGTATTGCTTTGCGTTAAGGTCATCATATCCCATTGCTTTAAGAAAAGCAAATGGGTCTTTTGCAAGAGCACGCATGTTGTACTCGCGGTCGTCAGCATCTACGAGTCGCAGAGACTGGGTTTGGTGCCCGCCACCGGCGCGTTCTACTTTAAGCCCACCATATAGCGTGTCTAAAATAGCAACAGGAGCTTCGATTTCCATTCCATAAAGGTCGCGGTAATGTTTACCCCATTTTTTTTCATAAGCCTCAGATACCTCGACAAGATCTTTGGGGTAGATGCTGGCCGTTTCCGTTTTTGGAAACGAATTGGGTAATGAGTCTACTGGATACGGCTCAGGCGCGGCAAAACTTTCCTTAGAAAAGCGTTCTGTGAGCTTTCCATTTTGATTCAACTCATAAAAATGAACCGTCGAAGCCCCATCGTTGTATAATCTGAGTTCGGCGAATCCCGGTTTTACGGAAGCAAAAATCCCGTCTTTTCCTAAGCGGGCATATTCACTTTTGGCAGCTGTTCCAGAAATTATCTGTCTAATGTTTTTGTTTTCAATGTATTGCAGAGACTGCTCGTGAGCAGAGACTACAAAAAGGCGCGGCAGACCAATGGACATCAATTTGATCTCGTGCATCAATTCATTCATAAGCGGGTTAAACTGATCCTGCTTGGAAATACCACCCTGTGTACGCGCAAAAGCCCATAAAAAGCCAGCTCCCGGAATAAAAGCATTTTCAGCAGAAGGCCTGTAAAAGGAACGGGTACTCATCTCCCCACCGTAAATTCCGTTTGAATACAGCGGATGGTGCATCACGAGAATCACATTTTTATGACGGGCCTTACGTGCTTCGTCTTTAAGTAAGGTTAGAAATTGCTCGCGGGTTTTTATAGCACACTTGTCATTAAAACCGGGCTGTGTACTCCAGTTTTCAATATACCATTGGGAGTCTGCAATAATGATTTCGGTTTCCTCATCCACATCAATCACTTCTAAAGGACAACCGTTTTCCGGTTGAAAGTTATTGTCTTTGCCCATTTTTTCTTCAATGAGGTCCTCAATAGCTTCGAGCCCCTTTACGTCACGATCATTCCACTCGTGTTCGCCGGGAATGATGAGCGTTTTGCCCTGAAACTCTTTTATAAGCTTTATCAGCGGATCTAATTGTTCTTCGGTATCCTGCTTTTTGCCCACGTTAGGGTATATGTTGTCTCCGGCGAGCACCAGATAATCATTTTTGGCAGCGCTTTTTAGCTGTAACTCGTAAAAAGCATTTAAGAGGGTTTTATTAGGCCCTTTCTTATCTGCACCCAAATTACCGATAATGAAAAAACTTCGGTAGTCTGAGGTATCAGTAACTGCTTTTGAAACCAGGTGTTTTTGGTCTCTAAACTGGGTGCGCTTACTGGCGCAGGAAAGAATCAGGCCGGTCAAAATTAGAGTGACAAGGCTCTTATAGGGTAGGTATGATCGCATTAATAATTAGGTTGTTATCGCAAAATTACTAAACGATCTGAGGGCTAAAAGTTTTTATGCCATTGTTAACGTTCTTAATTTTTTTACTGTATTTACAATTCAGTACGCTTATTCTACAATTCGGTCTATTTAATGGGAAAAGGGCTGCTTCATTTTTCATATTTGACGAGTCTAATCAAAAAAAGGTGTTATGGTCAAATTATTGGTTTACCTACTCAATCTTACATTTTCAGTTGCTGGCTTCACTGCAAACGATGCGACATTAAATCAAGCGGAGTACACTCTGGTTACCTCGGTCAATTCTGAAGAATGTGATACCTTTAAAACGTCTCTAGAATTAAAAACCCCGGAGTTTAAAGCTGTTGTATAATGAATCTGATTATCAAAGAATTTGCCAAGGCCTGTATTGTAGGAGTATCCATTTACCTGGTCTTTCTCCTTATTCACGTGCTGTTGGGGAATCAATTGATATTTAATGCCGAATTAGCTCAGGATTTTGCTATGAGTATGCTCTACTCTATTGTGCTGTATATGTTCAATATGGGCGTATTTCGATATTTTCACCATACGTATAAATCAGAACTTTTCACCTTTAAACGAACCATTCCTGCCATTATCAGCGGGATGCTGGTTTCGATTCTCGCTGTATTTCTTCTGGAGTTATTTCACAGCAGTGTCATTCTGGGCACCCCGGTAAGCCGATTTTTAGAAACTCAGAATTACGGGGATTATTGGGTACCGCTTTTTGTTGCACTCGTAGTCAACACGATCTTTTACTCGTTTTATTTTTACAAGCAGCAGAAAGATTTTCAACTTAAAGAGCAAAAAATCATTGCAGGTACGGCTTCTGCACAATTTGACGCCCTCAAAAACCAGCTCGATCCCCATTTTTTGTTTAATAGTCTGAATGTGCTTACCAGTCTTATTGATGAGAATCCGCAGCAAGCTCAGCGCTTTACCACATCGCTTTCTAAGGTCTATCGTTATGTTTTGGAACAAAAAAACAAAGAGCTGGTTACGCTTGAAGAAGAACTGGCTTTTGCAAAGACCTATATGACTTTGCTTAAAATGCGGTATGAAGACAGCATTGTTTTTACGATGCCCGAAGCGCTTCATAAACCTGAGGCCAAAATGGTGCCTCTTGCGCTTCAGCTGGTGCTTGAAAACGCCGTAAAGCATAATGTGGTAAGCAGCAACCGTCAGTTAGAAATACGCATTGAAGAAGAACCGGGCTATCTGGTGGTGCGTAACACGCTTCAGCCAAAAAAAAATATGGAAAGAGGCAGTGGTGTCGGACTTTTCAACATCAGACAACGCTATGCACTGCTTACTTCACGCAGAGTTTTCGTAGAGAAAACCGAAAATGAATTCATCATCAAATTACCCTCATTAACCCGTCAACTAAAAACGAATGTTATGAAAACCGAAAATTATCTTCACGAAAAGAAATACGACCGCGCGAAAGAACACGTGGCTAAGCTAAAAGGCTTTTATGTAAATCTGACGATGTATTGCCTCATTATTCCTGCATTGATTGTACTTAATGCTATGACATCAAACTTCCCCTGGGTGATATTTCCGGCTTTAGGCTGGGGCCTTGGAGTCTTCTTTCACGGGGCTGAAGTTTTTGAATGGAATCCTATTCTCGGTAAAGGATGGGAACAGCGCAAGATTCAGGAACTTATGGAAAAGGAGAAACGCAACAGTTAACAATTGATTCCAATTATTTGACAGTTGGGTCTGAAAGAATGGGAAAGCATCGGGTATATCTTCAACTTTACACAAGAACTAAAAATTATTAATTATGGAAAATTTTGAACAAGAAAGCCGGTATTTGAAAGCTAAAGAGCAGGTTGCAGAAATCAAAAAATTTTATGGCAGTCTAGTAAGTTATATCATTGTAATTTCGGCCCTCGCCACACTTAATTATTATATTGATGGCCTGGCGCATCCCTGGTTTCTTTGGGCTGCAGCGGGTTGGGGGATTGGCCTTTTTTTTCAGGCCGCAAAAGCCTTTAACTGGAATCCCATCGTCACCAAAGAATGGGAAGAGCGCAAAATTAAAGAGTATATGGAGCGCGAAGAACGTTCTAAATCAAATATGGGCCGCTGGGAATAAAAACACACTTAAACTGCATTAAATAATTAAAGCATGAATGTCCTCGTAATTGAAGATGAAAAACCTGCGGCACGCCGCTTAACCCGTATGCTTGAAGCAATTGAGTTGAACGTTTTGGCTCAATTACACTCCGTGGAAGAAGCAATAGCCTGGTTTAAAACTCAGGAGCATCCCGATTTGATTTTCTTAGATATACAGCTTAGCGATGGTTTATCGTTTGAAATTTTTGAGGCTGTGAACGTAAAAAGTGCCATTATTTTTACCACCGCTTACGACGAGTACGCCCTGCAGGCTTTTAAACTGAATAGTATTGACTACCTTCTAAAACCTATTGATGAGGATGAATTAGAAGCTGCCGTTTCTAAATTTAAGAAGCAGCGTCCAGACTTTAAAAGCCCTACATTCAACTTTGAGGACATTCGCAAGTTATTAGGAGTTAACCCCGTTGACAGGGAATATAAAAAGCGCTTTACCGTAAAAATAGGTCAGCATATTAAAATGATAAATATTGATGACGTAATGTGCGTGTATAGTGAAAACAAAGGAACCTATGCCCGCACTTCTGATAAACGCGATTACTTGCTTGAGACCACACTTGAAAATCTGGAAGAAGAACTGGCTCCTGATACTTTTTTCCGGGTTAGCCGCAAGTATTATGTAAATATTGAAGCTATTCAGGATATCATCAGTTATACCAACTCCAGGCTTCAAATTAAACTAAAAGCATGTGAAGATCAGGAGATCATTGTAAGCCGCGAACGGGTAAAAGATTTTAAGCTCTGGTTGTCTTAATCTAAGCTAATAAGGCTTTTGTCTGTAGAATTATGTCTGGCGATTTTTTCCCGAATACCAAAAATCCTTTTTAGATCAGTAGGATTTTTAATGTTTTCTTTTGCATCTTCGAGGATGAGATTGATTTCGTCAATAATGATTTCTTCAGAATCTTTGATCACACTTTGTACCTGCAGCAGAAAGTAAAGAGCCGTAAGCATTTTATGCAGCATAATCACATCGTGTTTACAATAACTGCGAAGCGATACAAAAACGAAATAGATAAGTTCTTTAAAGTCTATAGTACGTAGACAGATAAGCGCTTCGCCGTCCTCATTGTGAATGTAACTATAATCTTCTTTTTTAAGCCGAAGAGCAAAAAGCTCGGTAAGGTAATCTATACAGGTGATGGCTGTGCCGGGATCATTAATACCCGGACTCATAGCTTTCAGGGCAATTTCGGTAAGTTGCTTAAAACCTAAAATGTAATTATGGGTTACAATTTCGCTGCGCGAAAAAGCAAAGCAGGAGAGCACATTATTTGTGGTTTGTTCATCTAATTCTTTTGAGCAGCGGGCAATGGGTATATTCTTAAGAATGAAAGAGCCTTTAGGCTGCATGATACGTATCTTAACGTCATTTTCTTTGCAAATTTCCATCAGCGTATCAATAGCAATAGTTTGCAGGTAACCGGTCTCATCGATACGTATTTCATTCCAGTTATCCCCATCCGGAAAATTGATACTGCTATCGTGATCCCCGGTGTTTTCAATAAGACGATCAAGGCGGGTTTTAGCCTTCGTAAAAATATTTTCTACGATCCGGTTGATTTGTATAGTTTCTGAAATGGAGTGTATGAAATAAATAAATAAAGCCAGTACGAGCATACTCATCACAATACCCACAATCACAGCAAAACCGGGAAGCTGGTATTTATTATCTGTGGGCTCAACACTGAGTAGGATAAGAATACAGTAAATAAGAACCGCGATGTAATAGCCCAGTACGTATTGATGTTTTTTATTGGAAATTAGCCCTGGAAGAATGCGTGGCGAGTAGTTGCTTGAAGCCTGATTGAGCAGCAGCATAACCATGGAGAAGCTGAAAACCATCAGCGAAATGATTCCTCCTATAAAGGTGCTGAGTAAGGTTCTTGCCGTGTCGGCGTCGTTAATGACCAGCTGCGGTACATGTTCAATCAAAAAACTTGAAACACCGCGGCTTTCTGCATATAGCATCCCAAAACCCATAACCAGACCTCCAAAGGCAAATAGCGTGGGGAAAAACCCAATGTTTGCAGTAAGGTTAACGAGAATGAGCTTGAATTTTGTAAAAAATTGTCGCATAAACGAATTTCATCAATAATTTTTACAACTAGAGTAGAATTGGTATTCTCTTAACAGCATTTAGGCTTTTTAAAGTCTGAATTTTTAGGATTCGTTATCCTCAGGTCGATTCTCGTTGAATGCGCTGGGTAGCAGTTCCGGTATAAATTTGATGAGCAGAGGAAGCAGCACACCACCTCCCGGAAGCATAAAGATAGCGAGTGACGGCACACTTTTACAAATATCAAGCAACTGAGATTTCACCCTTTTTTTTTCGGCCTTAGTCAAATCTCTAACTGTTGAATAACTCAATAAAATCACCAAATCCTTACTTTCTGAAAGTTCGACCAGCAAACGCTTTTTGTTTCTAATAATTAGCGTGCGTACGGTCTTTGAAGTCTGATTGTAAAAATGCTTTACCGGATTGCTGTAGTTGAGGTAAGAGATTTGACCTTTGTTGCTCATTATAAATTGCTGTACACCAAGGGTAGCATTAAGTGTGACTTCGGTATCAAAATGAAGCAGGATTCCCAATTCCTTTAAATATTGCAGTTCATTTAAATCAATTTTATGGTCATCCCAAACGGCAAGAGCAGCCAGGTCTAGCATATACCGCCGGGCGAAAAGCGTGTTTTGAGCTGAAAGATCGAGACTTGTAAGAGCAGTTAGACTTTTATCGAGATTGCTGTTGTAACGCAGCGATTTTTCAAAAAGCTTCAATAGCAGTTTGTCAAAATGCTCTTTTTGTTGTTTTTGGTTGAGCGCCATCCAAACAAGTTGCATCAACAGCGTTTCAAATTGGGCCGCATACGCAATGACATCGTCGTCTTTATGGTCCAGATACCATTCAAAAGCAACCACATCCAGAAAAAGTAGCGCATTTGTAATTAGATTACTGAAGTTACGCTCTAACAATGCCTCGTTGGTTTGTAAGCGCGATTGAATAATTTTTTCAAGTCCTGCAGCAGAAGGTTTGATTTTTGTAAAACCAGCAAAATAACTTCTATCAGAGTTGTTGAGCCGGGTATAAAAATCAACCACCTCTTTAAAAAACTGAACGGAATCCCCTTTTTTATTGTAATAGGTGTAATAAAGCGCATCAAAGAGATTGATTTTTGCGCGTTCGGTTTCATCCCACTTTAAGGGTTCGTGATTTTTATAAATACATGTGCTGACCGAAACACCATAGATGAATCCGGTTTTTAAAAGCTGTGTGTAGAAATCCTCAGGCTCAGGCGATGTTTCATCGAGCCAGTTGGTTATGCGGGGTTTATGTTTTAAAATCCATCCGGGAGCTGAAGGATTCATAAGAAATAATTTAGACGAAACTGAAGTTTTAAATATTTAAAAATCTGAATATCAACTTATTGAAAATTTTAACAAATAAAATCACATTTTTTAAAACCACACGAATCTTTACTACGTAAATATAGGCAAGAAAGTTAAGTTGGGCATTTAACTTTTAAAAGTGAAAAATCCAAATCCTTATTTTTTGGAGAATATGAAAAGGAAAATAATTTCACTGGTTAGTTGATTAGTTTTTTTGGATTTTTTGTTAGTTGAGAACCACCATGCTTTGGAGAGAGCGGGTGGTTCTTTTTTTTGTGTAGCTTCAAAAAATAAAAAATCCCTCAGATTATGAACCTGAGGGATTTACTAGTTAATTGTATTTTGTTTAAGCGTTTCCTTGTACGACACCCAGGGTATAGAGTTGATCCATTGTTGGGGTTTCGCTTCCGCCTGCAGGCTCCAGGGTTATACCAAATGCCTGTGAGTCGTTAGGGTTTTCCAGTTCAAAAACCTTGTTTTCATCTTCACTAAAGTTTTCGAGCAGACCCATGCTAGTAGGAGTTAGCGGGTCGAGCTTTAAAGACCAGACCTGATATACAAATCCCTCGGGAGGTTCTGGTAGACCCATAGCGTCTATATATGCTTTATTTGAAGCTTTATCCCAAAATACATTTACATAAGCCTCCGGAGCAACCTGCTGTCCTGCAAGAGGTACTTTGGTTACCTGTGGATCACGAATAACTGCCAGAATTTCTTTGGTTTGCTTAAGAGATTCTTCAGAATAATTCAATTTGCTTTCAAGCTGTGTTTTTTCAATTTCTACAGTCTGAAGTTCTTCGCGCAGCGTATTTGTTCTATTAAGCAATACAAATATTCCTATCAGGAAGAGAATTGACGCCGCCATACTTATAAAAGACAGTATGCGTGCTCGTTTTTGAGATGCAGAAGGCTGCATTTGAATCACACCTTCGGCATTGCTCAATTTTGACTTAATTGCAGCGATTAAAGCCTCAGGATTGTAAGGTGCTGCCGCCGAAGACAAACTTTGAAGCGCTCCTTCAATTTGCTCTACTTCCTGCTGTACCTCGGGGTATTGTGCGAGAATAGCAGAGACCTCTTCGCTTTCTTTTTGCGTCAACGCTCCGTAAACGTAGAGCTCGAGGATGCCAGATTCTATGTATTCTTGAATATCCATAATTTAATTTACCAAGATTTCACGCAGTTTATTTATGCAAAGCCGGTTTCGGGTTTTAACCGTTCCCAAAGGCATATTAAGCTCTTCTGAAGTTTCTTTTTGTGTATATCCTTTAAAAAATAATAAATCGATAACTTTTTTACACTCTTCACCAAGGGTTTTGATATACTTCTTAATTCCTATAGCATCAACCTTGCTTGTAAAACTGCTTTTGTTTTCAAGAATATCTACGAAATATTCCTGAGTTAGGTTTTTCTTTTGGTTCTTAAATGCCTTAGATCTTGTTTTATCTATAGCTGCGTTACGCGCAATGTTGAGTAACCAGGTGAAAAATCGACCTTTTTTTGATGAATAGGACTCCGAATTATCCCATACTTTGATAAAGACATCCTGCAACACTTCTTCAGAAGCTTCGGTATCGTGAAGGACACTGTTAATTACGCCAAATATGCTTTCTGAGTATAAGGAATAAATTCGTTCAAATGCTTTTTGATCTTTCTGTTGTAATCTAAGTATTAAATCGTCGGGCTGCATAGCGTTTTTTTGGTTTGCTAAATGTATCAAATTCCATTAAAAAAAGCAGCCCTAAGGCTGCTTATATTCGTTAACTTATTATAGTCTTATTCAATAATACCACCGCAACTTACGCGAGCACCAGCATCACCACTAGGCTGACTTGTAAAATCATCAGCTCCCTGGTGTACAATAAGACCTTTACCTAAAATGTCTTTCATTGGGTCATCACAACCTATACACCATTCATCGGTAGGAAAGGTAATAGTACCATTGCCATTAGCATCAGCTTCAAAATTACCAATATCACCTTTGTGGTAACCGGCTGCGTCACCCCATTTACCGTGCTGCTCTTTGGTAGGATTCCAGTGACCTCCTGCTGAGGTACCGTCGTCGGCAGAGCAATCTGCGTTCTCGTGAATGTGGATTGCGTGCATTCCCGGCTCAAGACCTTCAAAAACAGCAGTCATGGTTACTGTGCCATCTTCTTCTTTAAATACCGCGCTTCCTTTTGCAGTACTTCCACTTTTAGATTCCAGTTTAACAGTTACTTTTTTAGGCTCCGGAGTTTGTTCTTCCATGGCAGGAGTCTCGGTTACCGTATTTTCTTCCGCTTCTTTATCTTTCTTGTCATTTTTGCACGAGGTAAATCCTAATGCAAGCGCAAGAGTAAAAAGCAATGCATAATTTTTCATAATAGTATTGTATTAGTTAATTGTAGCACTAAATTAAGGGTTAGACATAGGCTGCGCAAAGAATTAAGCATAGCTTAACATTGTATCACAGCTTAAAGTCTGAAGGTACTGCAATGTTGATTTTATGCAGATTCATCTGTGCTCTGATGCGAGTTTCATCTCCTAAATACTCGCCATCAACCTGTAAGGCAATAGGCTCGCCAGTCTCAATTTCCACTTCATCGCAGCAGAACGCTTCTACAAAATTGTGGTCTAGATTGCTGCTGCCGTAAAAGGTTTTGAGTATTTCGGTTATGCTGAAATTCTTAAAAACCAAAACCTCAAATTTTCTGTCATTCATTTTTCCTTTAGGATTTATATTGGCACCGGTCCCAAATTTATTGGCATTGGCAATTGCGACTAAAATCCCTTCTTTTTCCAGCGTTTCGCCATTTACCTTCAAGGTAACTTTAAATGGAAATTTATTATTTACTAAGGTGGGAAATGCCTGAAGCAAATACCCGAACTTCCCGCGAATTTCAGACTGCTCGTAGTTTTTAATAAGTTGTGCATTTACGCCGATGTCAGAAATATGAAGGCAGGTATGCCCGTTAACATCAAGAGTGTCAAGAGCTATAAAGTGATCTGCCATGCCAATAGTAAACTGCTCCTCAAGATCTTCGGGCAGATCCAGGTTTTCGGCAAGTCCGTTTGCCGAACCCGAAGGAAGCAGGGCTATTTTGACCTCTTTTTCTTTCAGAACATCTGCCACTTCGCGTATAGTGCCATCTCCCCCAGATATAAATACCCGCTCCGGATTAATACGGTCTACCAGCTCATCAATAGCTTTTTGATCATCCTCGCCTGTGGTCTCATACACTTCTGCTGCGTAGTCTTTCTCAGAAACAAAGGTTTTAAACCGCTCTATGATGGGTTTCTTATCGGTGCCTCCCGCAATGGGATTAATCACCAGCAAAATGGTCTTTTGTGTTTTCATTAAGTAGATTTCGTTTTAAAATTAGGTATTTTGAGCTCCAGACAACGTTAAGATAATACCAATACGTGAAACTTGATTTACAATTATACCGGGGTTATGCTAATGATGAAGAACTTGTGGTTTTTGGCCACGCCTTTAAATCGTGGGCGCCAGATAAGTTTCAGATAGATCGTAAGGGCTTTAAGCATGCATTTTCGGTTTTGCATATGTTTCGCATCTCGCCACTCAAAAATGTTGAGGTCTTTTTACGGTTTAAAGATTTGGAGATACGCACGCGTACGATGGATGATGGTTATTTTCGTTTCACTATTCCTCATAACCTAGATATAGAAAGTGGATGGCACACCTATGAGGTAGGCTGTAAGCTGGGCGATAAAGATTTTGGTATCGTGGAAAAAGGAGAATTGCTCAAACCTTTCGAAAGCGAACTCAGCATCATTTCAGATATTGATGATACCTTTTTGATTTCGCATAGCGGAAACATTTTTAAAAAACTATTTGTAATGCTTGCGCGAAATGTAAACCGGCGTAAGACCTTTAAAGATGTGGTAAGGCATTATCAGGCACTTAGCAGCAGTGGGCATAAAGGGGATGGTACCCGAAACTCGTTCTTTTATGTATCAAGCAGCGAGTACAACCTCTATGATTTTATTGTTCAGTTTGCCAATTTACAGGAACTACCAAAAGCGGTTTTAAAACTGAAAGATATCAAAACCGGAATTACCGATTTTCTAAGTACAGGCGGGGGTAATCACGACCACAAATTTGTAAAAATTAAAGATCTGATCGCTTTTTACCCGAAGCAGAAGTATGTATTACTGGGCGACGACTCGCAAAAGGATGCCTACATTTATGAGCGTATTTGCAAAATGTATCCCCTAAATGTAAAAGCGGTTTATCTGCGCCAAACGGGAAGTAGTAAAAAGTCTAAAATTGCCAAAACACTTCAAAATATTGAACGCCTTGATGTAGCAACCTGCTATTTTGAGCATAGTAGTGAGGCGATTAATCACTCTAAAGAAATTGGTGTGATTGAATCTGAGTAAACTACCTCAGGTAAGGCCTAGGAGTCATTTAAAACAAAAGCTAAATTCAAGGCAAGCCTCGCGGTGTAATAACCGTTGGCGGAGCCAAAAAAAAGCGCTCCGTCTCCGGAGCGCTTTAAATTTATAACAGGTGATGGTTTAATCAAATTTAAAAACCTGAGTTTCTTTAAACGGATCGAGTTCTACCTGTTGCATTTCGGTTTTGTAAGCCGGCCATTCTTCGGCGTAAAAGGTATTCACTTCGTCTAAAGCTTCACTCAGTTCGTCTTTAGCCTGAGCTATCAGCGTTCGTTCCGTGCCGGTAAGTCCACCAGGTCGGCTACTGACATACCCATTTGCCAGATAAACCCGGTTGAGAACCGTTACTTCCGGATTGCGGGTAATGCCCTGACGATCATCTTCGGTTCCTAAAAACAACGCGATTTTGGCGTCAAGCTTTTTAATAATAGCAGTCGAACTGTCAATCTGTGCTTTGTAACTTTCTTTATCGGCGTCTTTCAGCCGTTTCTGAAACTCTTCCGCTGTTTTTTTACTTTCAGCAAGCTGCTTCACGGCATCAGCTGACAGCTGCATCATCGATTCCAGGTTTTTTTGAGCGGTATAAATTTCATTTATCGCCGCCTGAGATATGTCTAAACGCGGGTCACTTTCAACTTTAATCATAGTTTCGTCCTCAATATCCCCATAGCTCATAACAGCTTTGTATGTGCCCGGTTTTACGGTTACACCGCCGGGTTCATAGTTGCGTTCCCGTAAGGAGCGGGAAGGTCTGTCGCTTCCTTTTTCATCCATATACCACCGCATGGTAAACAGTCCGGTGGTATCGGGTGTTTTCGTTTTCAACGTACGGATGAGTCGCTCGCCATCATAAATTTTTAAAAACACCGTATCCCACGTCACAGCAGCTTCCGCTTTTTCTGAATCTGAATCAGCCTTTTCGGTCTCAGATTTCTCGGCTTTATCCTTTTTTTGAGGTTTAATAAAGTAGTTAAACGCAGCGCCGCCGCTTCGGTTTTCTCCACTGTATGTCGCATCTGCTCCAAAACGACTTCCGGTAGGTTGCTGAGATGCGTTTTGATAAGCCGTTGCCGGCGGAAATACCTCAAGTACCGTTGTGTTATCGGCTGAAATGGAGCTCAGTGTTGTTTTATTGGCAGCGAGTTCGCGCAAGGGTCTGATGTCATCAAGAACCCAGATAGAGCGACCAAAAGTACCTATGACCAAATCATCTTCGCGTGGGTGGATAACCAAATCCTTTACCGGTACGGTAGGGAAGCCATTTGTCCATTTTTGCCAGTTTTTACCGGCGTCTATTGAAACGTAAAGACCATCGTCAGTGCCCAGAAACATCAGGTTGGGCTCTTTTTTATCTTCAATGATGGAAAGGGAATAACTTTCTACATCATCCTCATCAACCAGGCTTTGCCAGGTTTTACCATAATCTTTGGTGCGGAAAACATAAGGTTTGTAGTCAAATCTTCGGTAGTTGTTTGCAACCAATAAGGCTTCGCCCTTGTTATTGGCAGATGCTTTGATCTGGGCAATCCAGCTTCCTTCGGGGAGACCTTTTAGGTTTTTGGAAACATCATTCCAGTTTTTTCCGCCATCGGTGGTATAAAAAACTTTTCCGTCATCAGAGCCGGTCCAGATCATACCGCGTTCAACAGGGGAGGGCTCAATAACCAAAATAGTGGTATGATTTTCAGCACCGGTAGCATCCATTGTAAGACCACCGCTTTCGCTTTGCTTTTGCTTTTCGGGATCATTAGTTGTCAAATCGGGTGAGATCACTTCCCAGGTAAGGCCTTTATCGGTGGACTTGTGCACGTATTGACTTCCAAAATAAAGTGTATTACTGTCAAACGGGTCAATATTAATCGCAGCATTCCAATTGAAGCGCAATTGCACCTCGGGATCAGGATGTGTAGGTCTTACAGTATAGTTATTACCGGTGATGTGATCGTAACGGCTTACATAACCCTGCTGACTCATAGACCAGCCAAACTGGGAATCATCAGGATCTGGGACTACATCAAAGCCGTCACCAAAAGAGATTTCCTGCCAGTAGGAGTTGCGTATTCCCTGAGCTTTCCAAACGTAAGCGGGACCACGCCAGCTTCCGTTGTCCTGCATTCCTCCATATACATTATAGGGATATTCATTGTCTACAGCAACATGGTAAAACTGACCTACCGGAATGTTCTCAACAAACCTCCAGGTTTTTCCACCATCGTGCGTAATATTAAGACCACCATCGTTTCCGTCAATCATAAAATCGGCATTCTCCGGGTGTATGTACCAGGCGTGATGATCGGGGTGTACTCCGTTATCAGCCCCATAGGCAGGCATTAGTTCGCTAAAACTTTTTCCGCCATCTTCAGAAACATTAACGTAGGTGAAAATGCTGTACACACGATTTTCATTATTGGGAGCTACATATATTTCGGCATAATAAAAAGGACGGTTACCTATTTCGCTCATATCATCGTTGACCTTTTTCCAGTTTTCACCACCGTCGTCAGAACGGTATAAGGCATTTTTCTTAGACTCTATGTAAGCGTAAACAACGTTGGGTTTACCGGGTGCAATGGCAAGTCCCATACGTCCTAAATCCCCTTTAGGTAATCCGTTTTCAGAAGTGATTTCTTTCCAGGTATCGCCACCATCATAAGTGATGTATAGTCCTGATCCCGGACCACCGCTGTTAAAAAACCAGGGATCGCGCTTGTGCTGCCACATTGCAGCGATGAGTTTATTTGGGTTTGTTGGGTCCATCACTAACTCGGCTGCGCCGGTTTTTTCATTTACGTATAAAACTTTTTCCCATGTTTTTCCGCCGTCTTTGGTTCGATAAACGCCGCGCTCTTCGTGTTCACCCCAGGGAGAACCAATGGCCGCTGCATAAACAATATCAGGGTTTGAAGGATTGATGCGTACCCTGTATATATGACGAGTTTTCTCAAGTCCCATACATTTCCAGGTTTTACCGCCATCCAGGGATTTGTAAATACCAAATCCGCCATTAAGGCTGTTACGCGGGTTTCCTTCTCCTGTACCTACCCAAACTACCGAAGGATTGGATTGCTGAATTGCAACTGAGCCGATAGAAGCGGTAGCCTCATTTTCAAAAACCGGATCCCAGGTCACTCCACCCGAAGTCGATTTCCAGAGTCCGCCTGAAGCTGAACCTGCATAGATAATATGGGGATTATCTGTTACCGCATCGATTGCGGTAATACGTCCGCTCATTCCCGCAGGACCTATATTTCGCGGAGTCTTGTTTTTGAGCAGCTGCAAATCAAGCTTTTGCCCGTAGCTCAAACTTCCAAGAAGAATTAGAAAGTATAGTAAATGTTTTTTCATAAAGGGATAGATTAATTTCTCAATGTTTTAAAAATACTAAAAACTACTAGCGCTTTTACCAACTAAAGGGCTTTAACATAATAAAAGCCTAATTAACAAAAGCTTACGCTTATTTATTGTTTTGTTTAAGGTTTCAGCAATATATTTGAACAAAACTAAAAAATACACATTATGAAAAAGATTGTTTTAAGTATAGCGGTGCTTGCAGGTATAGCTTTCACGTCATGTAAGAATAGTGAAAAATCTGAATCTGAAGATGCTACAATGACTGAAGAAGTAGCAATGGAAGGCGCAGAGGTAGAAGAAGAAGCCCCTGAGCAGCAGAACATTGCCGAAATTGCTATGGGAAATGAAAATTTCTCAACACTTGTAACTGCTGTAAAAGCAGCAGGATTAGCAGAAACTTTAAGTAGTGAAGGACCATTTACGGTTTTTGCACCAACAAATGATGCATTTGACAAATTACCGGAAGGAACTGTTGCAACACTTGTTGAACCAGCTAATAAAGAAAAATTAACCGGAATTTTAACTTACCACGTAGTTTCTGGTGAGTATATGGCTGAAGATGTAGTCAAAGCTATTAATGATAACGGTGGAAGTTTTACAATTCCAACTGTGCAGGGAGGAACTTTAACTGCAACTTTAGAGGATGGTAAAGTCGTTTTAACGGATGCTAATGGTGGAAAATCTACAGTGGTTATGACTGACGTAGATGCATCTAATGGTGTAATTCACGCAATTGATACTGTTGTTATGCCTAAAGGCTAATACATAAATTCAATTATATTTATAAAAACCCTTCATTTTTGAAGGGTTTTTTTATGGAATTCAGTTTCATTCTGTCTTGGTTTCAAAGGTTTAGGAAAAGCTTTAGATCTAAGCAGTTTTTAAGAAAACCTTTCAGGTAAAGCGGCTAAAATGCCTTAATTTTAAGTACTATGAAAAGGAAAATTGAAGGTCGGGGATTTGTATTTAAAAGCTATGATGCACCCCAACAATCCCTGTTTGAACAACTACTCGAAATATTTAAGGAACTTATCACACACACTTCTGGTGATTTTGATGAGGCGATGGACTGGCTCAAGGAACTCGATAAGGAGTACAATCTCACCAATGATGATTATACCCTTGATGATTTCGTTCAGGAACTTAAGGACAAAGGATATATCAGAGAAGAAATCGAACCAGACGGTACCGGTGGCATATCCATTACGGCCAAAACAGAACAGGCTATCCGTAAGCGGGCTTTAGAGCAGATTTTTGGAAAGATGAAACGCAGCGGAGCCGGTAATCACCGTACCAACCATATTGGTCGGGGTGATGAACATACGGGGGAGTATCGTGAATATCGTTTTGGCGATGCTCTAGAGCGGGTTTCTATGACCGAAAGTCTTAAAAATGCTCAGATTAATAACGGTTTGGGTTCTTTTGATCTAACCGAACGCGATTTGGTGGTCGAAGAAACTCAGCATAAAGCTCAGATGAGTACAGTGCTGATGATAGATATTAGCCACAGTATGATTTTGTATGGCGAAGACCGTATTACGCCGGCTAAAAAAGTAGCCATGGCGCTTGCCGAACTCATTACGACCCGATATCCAAAAGATACTTTAGATATCATTGTTTTTGGTAACGATTCCTGGCCCATTAAAATTAAAGATCTACCGTACCTGCAGGTAGGACCCTATCATACCAATACTGTTTCGGGCCTACAATTAGCGATGGATATTTTGCGCCGTAAACGCAATACGAACAAGCAGATTTTTATGATTACCGATGGTAAACCCAGTTGTGTGCGGGAACCTGATGGATTTTATTACAAAAACAGCGTAGGTCTTGACGAGTATATCGTTAACAAATGCTACAGTATGGCCAGCCAGGCTCGTAAACTCAAAATTCCTATTACAACCTTTATGATCGCACAGGATCCGTATTTGATGCGGTTTGTGCGTGAGTTTACCCAGGCCAACCAGGGTAAAGCTTTCTATACCGGCTTGCAGGGACTTGGCGAAATGATTTTTGAAGATTATGAAACCAATCGTAAAAAGAGAATTCGATAATGGAGCGTAAGAAGCTTATTTCGGTAGCAGATCTAAAGGAAATACTTGACGATCCCGATTTGGTATTGCTTGATTGCAGTTTAGGCCAAAGTGTTTCGGGGAAGCAGTCTGCATTTAGCGGAAAGACAATTCCCGGTGCTCGTTTTTTTGACCTCAAGAACAAGTTTAGCGATACATCAAGCGCATTTCCTAACACTTTACCCGCACCGGAAGATTTGGAACAAGAGGCCAGAGCATTAGGGATCAATCAGGATTCAAAGATCGTGGTTTTTGATGCTATGGGCATTTATTCAAGTCCTCGTGTTTGGTGGATGTTTCAGGTAATGAGCCATCCCAACACCGTTGTTTTAGATGGAGGGCTACCGGCTTGGATTGAACAACATTTACTATTGGCGGAACAATTTCAGGAAGATTTTGAGCCTGGTAATTTTAAGGCGGAATTCGATTCGACTTGTTTCAAATCTTTCGAAGATGTAGAACAGAATGTGGAAAAGCAGGATTTTATGATTGTTGATGCTCGTTCAGCCGGAAGATTTAAGGGCATTGAGCCGGAACCTCGTCCATCATTACAGAGTGGTAGTATACCTCATTCAGTTAACATCCCGTTTGAGGAGGTTTTAGAAAACGGAAAATTTAAATCTCCTACAGAACTAAAATCCATATTTGAGAAGCGCTCGCTACTAGATGAAAATCTTGTTTACAGTTGTGGTTCGGGGCTCACCGCATGTATAATCTTACTTGCAGGAGAACTAGCAGGTCAAAAAGGTCTGCAGCTTTACGACGGTTCCTGGACCGAGTGGGCAGAATTAAAAAATTTGAAAAAGTAAAATAAAAATTGAAAAATGAGTAAACCAACTAGTTCAACATTGGGCGAACTTAAAAAATCAGGCTACGTAAGCCGAAGTATTAAGGATGAGTTACGCGCAAATTTGCTGAAAAACATAAAAAATAAAGTCAATTCATTTGAGGGTATTCACGGATATGAATACACCGTAATTCCTGAACTTGAACGAGCTATCCTTTCGAAACACAATATCAATTTACTGGGACTGCGTGGGCAGGCAAAAACCCGTCTGGCACGTTTGATGGTTCAATTACTTGATGCGTGGATTCCGGTAGTGGAGGGGTCTGAATTAAATGACGATCCTTTAAAACCATTATCGCGTTATGCAAAAGAGCTTATTGCAGAAAAAGGCGATGACACCCCAATTACCTGGTTGCACCGGGATGAGCGTTTCGCCGAAAAACTGGCTACTCCAGATGTAACCGTAGCCGATTTGATAGGGGATGTAGATCCCATAAAAGCTGCAAATCTCAAACTGAGTTATGCTGATGACCGCGTGATTCATTTCGGTATGATTCCTCGTGCCAATCGCTGCATCTTTGTGATAAATGAATTACCCGATTTACAGGCCCGCATTCAGGTGGCATTATTCAATATTTTACAGGAAGGAGACATTCAAATTCGTGGATTTAAGTTGCGTTTGCCTTTAGACCTTCAATTTGTTTTTACCGCAAACCCCGAAGATTACACCAATCGCGGAAGCATTGTTACTCCGCTTAAAGATCGAATAGGCTCTCAAATTCTCACGCACTATCCCGAAAATATTGAGATAGCACGAACGATCACCCAGCAGGAGGCTAAAAGTGATGAGCGTGCAGCAGATCGTATTTATGTGCCTTCGTTAGCTAAAGATTTGCTGGAGCAAATTAGTTTTGAAGCTCGTAACAGCGAATATATAGATGCAAAAAGTGGGGTTAGTGCCCGTATGAGTATAACTGCTTTTGAAAATCTGCTCAGTACGGCTGAGCGTAGAGCGCTTTTGGCCGGTGAAGAAGATACTCAGGTACGTTTAGGAGACTTTATGGGAATGATTCCCGCGATTACCGGTAAGGTTGAGCTGGTTTATGAAGGAGAGCAGGAGGGAGCTGCAAATGTTGCCCAGACCTTAGTTGGAGATGCTATTAAAACGTTATTTATCACCTATTTCCCTGAAATCAAAAAGCTGGAGAAAGAAAGCGAAAAAAGTCCTTATGATGATATTGTATCCTGGTTTTTTGATCAGGCCGATTTCAGATTACTGGATGATTTAAGCGAAGCGGAATATAAAAAGACTTTAGATTCGATCACTCCGCTTGAAGAATTGATTAATAGCCACCAACCCGATCTGGAACCAAAAGACAAATACTTTATGAAAGAGTTTGTGCTTTGGGCATTGGTAGAGTATAAAAAGTTGAGCAAATACCGCCTTTCTGACGGAATGCGTTTTAATGACCTCTACGGAAGTTATATTAAAGGACTTTAATGCATAGCGCTACAAACTAAAAAATCCCGTCAATGTTGATGGGATTTTTTAGTTATAGAGGTTTGTTTATTAATTGATAATGGTAAACTCACTGCGACGGTTTTCATCGTGCTGCTCATCTGTACACTTCATTTCATCACAATCGTTAATCGGGTCAGATTCACCGTATCCTTTTGCGGTTAGGCGATCTGCATCAATTCCTTTTGAAATCACATAGTCGCGGGTAGCCTGTGCACGACGTTCAGCCAACTCCTGATTGTAACTTTCCGGACCACGTAAGTCGGTATGCGATCCAATCTCTACTTTCATTTCGGGATATTTCTGCATAATGCTCACCAGTTTATTGAGTGTAAGAGCAGCATCCGGTCTTATGTTTGCTTTATCAAAATCAAAATAAATCTTTTCGAGGTTGATCTGGGTAAGTTGGTTACGCTCATTAACCATAACAATTTCTTCGGTATCGGCATAAGCTTCCATATACAATCTTAAAGCGGTCTTTGTATTGCGTGAATACTCAATACGCACATCTTTTTCGATAGGTACAAAAAGTTCTTTTGAAGCTTTTACCTTATACAAACTATTAGGGCGTACCTCAAATTTAAAGCTTCCTTCTTCATCGGTAGTTGCGGTAACCAGCGTTCCTGTTTCTGGTCTGAACAAGGTAACTTTTGCTCCCGGAATTGGCTCAAGTGTTTTTTTGTTGTCTACATTACCTATGATTTGATAATTGATATTAGGTAATGTTTCAAAGCGGTATAGTTTGTCTTTACCGGTTCGATTAGAAGAGAAGAAACCGGTACTCTGATTTTCTTTCATAATCAAGGCAAAATCATCTGCGTTTGAATTGATAGAAGTACCTAGATTATAGGCATCTGCAAAGGCCTCACCAGAGGCTTTACTGCGATACAGGTCAAGACCGCCCAAACCTTCGGCACGATTAGAAGCAAAATAAAGGCTTCCTGCATCAGAAATGAATGGGAACTGCTCCAGCTTATCACTATTAATGCGATTACCTAAATTGACAGGAGCAGAGAACGAACCGTCGTCATTTAGTGTTACTTTATAAATATCAAAACTCCCAAAACCTCCCGGCATATCACTACTGAAGTAAATAGCCTTACCATCTGGACTTATGGCAGGGTGCGCTACAGAGTACTGGTCTGAACTGAAAGGTAAAAGTTGAATATTACCCCACTGGCCACTTACCAGTTCGGCGCTGTAAATTTGCAATACGGCCACCTTAGCACCGCGAATACGCGTAAAATCATTGCTAGTACGTGTAAAATACATTTTCTTCCCGTCGGGGCTGAAAACCGCATTACTTTCGTGCGTATCGGTATTGATCATTCCCGGAAATTCACCATCATCTGTAATGGCGCTTCCGTTCACGTTAGCATAGTACAGATCAAGATACGGTCTGCCGGTCCAGGGGTAAATAGGGCGGGCGGCATTTCGGTCTGAAGCAAAAATAATTTGACGATCGTAATAGGCAGCGCCAAAATCATTGTAAGCAGAGCTTGCATCCAGAATTTCAGGAAAGAAAAACTGCTCAACAGTTTCATCGTGAGCTTCCATATCTTTTAAAACGTTTACTTCTTCGCTGGTATAGGAAGATAGTAGCTCATTGGCTTTTTCGTAATCACTGCTGCGTTTTGCTGCATCGGCATATCTATACAAAACAGCTTTGTCCTGTTCAGAATTTAATTCCCATAAATCAGCATAAGTTTCTGTAGCCTTAGCCGCATTTTGCGTGTAATAGTAGGCATCAGCCAGATTGCGAGTAGCCAGCGTATCCAGACTTTCATTTTCGGCTTCGGTTGTATACGCTTCGATGGCTTCGGCGTATGCCTGATTGGCAAAGAGCTTATGAGCCTGCTGCAGGTTTTTGGTTTGAGTATATCCTACTTGGCAAACAGCTAGCAGAATAACGAAGAGGGTAAGATTTTTCATAGTTAAGGTGCTGTAATTTAGAAGAATCGGGGAGATTTACGGTAAGATGGGATGTTATTGAATATATCAAAATCAAATAGCACCATCACTTCGTGGCTTCCATTGTTGTATTGTCCAAGATTTGAGGTAGTATAGTCATAGGCATAACCCACTCGTATTCCCTGAGTAACTTCAAAATTAACCATACCGGTCACAGCATCATCAATACGATAACCAATACCTGCCTCAAAGCGCTGATTGAAGCGCACGTTGGCATTTACATCCACACTTACCGGCGCACCGTTTACCCAGCGAGCCATAAATGAGGGTTTAAATTGAAGATTTTCTGAAGGTTCAAAAACATAACCTCCGGTGAGGAAGTAATGGGTATTTTCACTTCCCAGACGTTGCACACCATCCTGATCTTCTATGTGTTTTGAAGCAATAAGATTGGGTGTAGAAAGCCCCAGATAATAGTTTTCAGAAAAATAATAGGCACCTATCCCAATGGTAGGGTAGGTTTGATTGATATTTTGCTGAAATGAAGGGTCTGTTGCCGGTCCGCCAGTGCCGAGCTGAATATTGCTAAAATCAGTGCTAAAAAAAGAAGCACCAGCCTTTATACCTAAAGAGAGGGTTGCATCTTTTTGAACCTGTAGCTTATAGGCAAAATCAGCATTGAGATTGGTTTCCTGAACCACGTTTCCAATCTCATCGTGAACAAGGTTAAGACCCAGTTCTACTTTATCTGACATAGGTAAATGACCAAAGAAGCTGGCTGTTGTGGGTGCACCATCTATGCCCACCCATTGCGAGCGGTAAAGTGCGCCTACTTTGGCTTTGTTTACTGAGGCGTAAGCTGGATTGATTACGCTCATATTATACATATACTGAGTATACTCAGGATCCTGTTGTCCATATATGCTACCGCAAAAAAGGACAAGAGCTGCAAATACTGTGAATATTGAAGTTGAAATTTTCATCGAAATAATCCTTTTTTATCGGTTGAGATATACGTTACCTTGTTTTGGGCCGGTCTGACCGTCATTAAAATTGATGATGTAGAAATAAACACCGTTTGGAAGTGTATTACCACCTAAGTTGTTGGTGTTTGCTTTACCATTCCAAAAACCGGTTGATGCATTGCCTTTAAAAACTACGCTTCCGTTTCGGTTAAAGATTTCAATGGAGTAATCCGGGTAGATGAGGTCGATATTTTTCATTTCAAAGACATCGTTGATACCGTCTCCATTTGGTGAAAATCCGTTAGGGATAAATACCGAATCACAACCACTTAAATCAACGGTTATGGCCAGGCGTTCTGAGCTTTCGCATCCTGAATTTCCGTTAATGACTCCTAGATAATACGTGGTGTTATCTGTTAATGCAGTTCCAACATTAAGAGCAGTTCCACCAGTTGCTGCGTTATAGGTTACAACTGTAAATGAACTGGTTACCCGAGCTTCGAGATCAGCCACTGTTGGTGAGTCATTGATACAGAAAACTTCGCTACCTGAAGCCAAAGTAGGCAATGCAGGATCTTCAGCAATAAATGAATCTGCAGGAAGGTCTATATTTAAGGCACTGCATATAGTTGTAGAACTTTGTATATCAACTATAGTTACTGTAGTACTACCGCTATTGGCTATGAGAACTGAATCCAGATTCAAGGTCGCAGCTCCTCCCGTAAATGAAAGGGTTTCTGTAATTGCTTCGCTTGTATTAGCTCCGCTTAATTCATAGGTTACAAAATAATCTGCATCAGCTAAAAGTGTCGCACCAGATAGATTAACGCTAGCAGGCTCACCAAAACAAACATCAGCAATTGAAATTGAAAGTCCGTCGGCATCCGGAAGCGGAAGCACTTCAAAATCATCAGCAATAATTAATGGATCAGAATCACAACCCGCCGCGCTGCTTACAAGGGTTAGGGTGAAAGTTGTAATGCCGGTTTCAGTAAGTGATGCAGCAGGAATTTCAAAACTTCCGCTTGCGGAAGTTATACTTAAAGTAGTAGTAACATCATTTGCCGTATTCGCTCCGGAAAGATCGTATGTAATGGTATATTCTCCATCAGCAAGACCGGTAGCGTTTGTAAAGCTTACAAATCCGTCTTCATTGAGACAGATGTCTGAAGTTTCCAGTTGGCCATCAGCCACATCAGGAATAGGATTTACAACAAAACTTACAGTAGCCGCATTTGTACTCACACACGAAGTGCTAAGGTTAATCACCTGGGTAAGATTGAATGCATTGGAACCTGAAGCAGAAAGAATACTCGCATCCAATAGGATTGAAGCACTACCATCAACAAATGTTAGAGTTTCGGTAGCCGAAGACGTATTGGCTCCGGTAAGTTCATAGCTCACTTCATAATCTCCATCAGCAAGGTCAGTCCCGTTGATTTCAACGGTTGTACCTTCTTCTAAACAGATATCAGATACAGAAAGATTTTCGCTTTCAATTACTGGTAACGGATTCACAACAAAATCAACGGAAATATCCAAATTTGAGGTAACACAATTCGAGTCATCATTAGTCACTTCGCTGATGCTTAGCGTTGTCGGCCCTGTATTTTCCAGAAGTGCGTCATCAATTGTAAATAAAGCCTCACCATTTACAACCGAGACTGCGCTAACAATCGCGGTTGCGGTAGAAGCGTTGCTAAGTTCATAGGTAAATGTATAACTACCATCACTTAGATTAGGAGCAGTCAGCATCACATTTACAGGCGAGTCATTTAAACAAAGATTATCAAGGCTTAGTGTTGCGTTTTCTAAATCAGGAGGAGATACAATGGTAAAATCTTCACTTACAGGAGTGTTAGTACTTTCGCAAAGCGTGGTGGCATCGATAAATGATGTCAGACTAACGGTTGTGGTACCAGCATTTGCAATTAAATCAGCGTCAATGACCAGAGTTCCGGTTCCCGATTCAATGGTCACCGAAGCAGTCTGGGCGTTCTGATTGTTATCCCCACTGAGATCGTAAGTAACGGTATACGTTCCGTCAGCTAAAGTACCGGAAGTATCTGCTAAAACCAATGAAGCATCGTCTCCCTGGCAGGAACCGGTAATCTGATTGATACTCAGGTTTGAAAAATCAGGATTTGGATTAACAGTAAAATCAATGCTTAGACCGGTAACCGTAGCCTCACAAGCGTTTGGTGTATTTAGATCTGTAATTGCGGTGATACTCACGGTATTTGTTCCGGTATTGGCTAAGTCTGCTGCTGCAATTGAAAAACTGCCTTCTCCAGAAACAAAAACCAAAGTTTCGGGTTGGTCAGCAAGTATATTGGCTCCGCTAAGCTGGTATGTGATTTCATACGTTCCGTCTTCAACTTCAGGATTAGTAAGTGTGATGGTAACATCATCACCTTCGCAAGACGCATCAGTTGCTAAGATGGTGTTATCAAGACTTGGTAATGGGTTTACAACAAAATCAACTGAAATATCCAAATTTCCTGTAACGCAGGTCGTGTCATCATTAGTCACTTCGCTGATGCTTAGTGTTGTCTGTCCTGTATTTTCCAGAAGTGCGTCATCAATTGCAAATACAGCTTCCCCATTTACAACAGCGACTGCGCTAACAATCGCGGTTTCGGTAGAGGTAGAGGCATTGCTCAGTGCATAGGTAAACGTATAACTACCATCACTTAGATTAGGAGCAGTGAGCATCACATTTACAGGCGAGTCATTTAAACAAAGATCATCAATACTTAGCATTGCGTTTTCTAAATCAGGGGGAGAAACAATTGTGAAATCTCCACTCATGGGTGCATTAGTACTTTCGCAAAGCGTATCGGCATCAATAAATGATGTCAGACTCACAGTTGTGGTACCTGCATTAGGGATTAGATCAGCGTCAATGACTAGTGTACCAGTTCCTGATGCAATGGTCACTGAAGCGGTCTGCGCGGTCAGATTGTTATCTCCGCTGAGGCCGTAAGTAACGGTATAGGTTCCGTCAGCTAAAGTGCCGTTAGCGTCAGTTAGAACCAGCGAAACATCATCTCCCTGGCAGGTTCCGGGAATTTGATTGATGCTCAGGTTTGAAAAATCAGGATTTGGATTTACAGTAAAATCAATGCTTAGACCGGTCACCGTAGCTTCACACGCGTTTGGTGTATTTAGATCTGTAATTGCGGTGATACTCACGGTATTTGTTCCGGTATTGGCTAAGTCTGCTGCTGCAATTGAAAAACTGCTTTCTCCTGAAACAAAAACCAAAGTTTCGGGTTGGTCAGCAAGTGTATTGGCTCCGCTAAGCTGGTATGTGATTTCATACGTTCCGTCTCCAACCTCAGGATTAGTAAGCGTGATGGTGACATCATCACCTTCGCAAGATGCATCAGTTCCTAAGGTGGTGTTATCAAGACTTGGTAAAGGATTTACTATCAAATCAACTGAAGCTGGTAGACCCGCACTTGGACATTCCTGATTTTCGGTTGTAAGCGCGGTTATCGCGATACTTGTTGTACCTACATTAGCAAGATTCGACGCATCAATAGGAAAAGTGGCCTCGCCAGCAGTAAAAGTAATCGGGATAGTTGTTTCACCTGCCGTATTATCACCGGTAAGTGTATAGGTTAGGTTGTAGTTTCCATCTGCAACTAGTGTAGGACTGGTACTTATTCTTACGCTTGCCGATTCTCCTTCACAAATCGAGTCAGCCGTAATCGTGCTTGCAGAAAGGTCTGGCGTAGCAACGATAGTAAAAGTCGCGGTAGGATTTGTAACAATAGTAGCCGCACAGGTTTTAATGGTGTTGGCTACCGAAGTAAGCGCAAGTGTAGTTTCTCCGTTTGCAAGTAAAGCCGAAGGAATACTAAAAGTTCCCGTACCATTAGCAATTGCCACACTGGTAACGGTCTGATCAGGAGCATTGATTGAACCGCTAAGATCGTAGGTGAAGTCATAAGTGCCATCTGCCAGATTAGCCGGATCTGAAGTGTCTGTAATCGAAACAAGGACTTCTTCGCCTTCACAGGTGCTGTCAACGCTAACGCTTACCGTTTGCGCATCAGGAAGTGGGTCTATAGTAAATGAGGTAACAACATCAGTTGGAGTAACACAATCCGCTTCATTAGAAATGGAATTCAAGGTAGCCGAGTACTCACCAGCTGCCGGTAATGCATTTGCCATTATAGTAATTGATGCAGCGCCTCCACTAACCGTTGCATTTTGTGAATATTGCTGAGAGGTAGCTTCCATGGTTAGGGTGTAGGTAAATGTGTAATCACCGTCAATCAATTCTATTGCCGGAGTAGTACCAGCATCTACGATAGAAAGCGTAGCATTTTCACCAAAGCATAGGGGCTCACTTACAGTTATCTGTGTATCTGATACATCTGGAAGGGCGATAATGGTTAGGGTATCGCTAAGCACATCTATGATCGCTTCACAACTACCTTGAGTATTGGGATCAATAATTTGGGTTATGTTTAATTCAGCAACGCCAGCAGCAGTAAAGAAGTTTGGGTTTACATTAAATGAACCCGCTCCATTTGTTATGGTAACCATTACGGTTTCACTTCCGCTATTGGGTGCAGGGCTAACTTCGTAAGAGACCTCATAATCACCATCTGAAATTACAGCAGGGTCTCCCGTAATGGTAGCAACAGGAGTTATAGGTAATTCATTTTCGCAAATAATGTCTTCTTCGTCAGCAGGAAATGTCAATTCCAAAGACGCATCGGTAAAGTCAGCAACAGCTTCGATAGTAATACTTACAGTTACTTCACTGATGCTACAATTTGGATTAATTGGGAAAACGCGATACGTGAATGGGTATGTACCCGCTCCAAAGGTGTTGCGGATGTTTTCAATGTTAATGATATTATCATTAACCCCGTTGATTTCAGAAGTAGAACCTTCTGACCAAAAACCTCCATCATCTTCTCCAACGATCGCATTTCTCAGGTTAAAGTTGGTTTGGTTAGATAAATCATCGGTAAAACAAAACGCAGTGACTACTGCCGGGTCAACGGTTCCTGCCTCTGGAGACTCTATAACTTCTAACATTACTGTTGAAGAAGTAGACGGGCAAATTCCCTGCGCCGGAACGGTATAGGTGAATACGTAATTTCCAAAACCAGCCTGAGCTGCGTTAAACACACTGCCTTGTAAAGCATCTGCCGGACCGCTGGTAACTGCCCATGTACCATCTAGTGTAGGACTTGGAGAGCTTCCAGTAAATTGAAACAGGTTTACGCTGGTATCGTCATCACAGGCTACCGCGTTCATATCATCAGTTCCCGGATAGCTTCCTAGAACAAGGGTTACTGTGGCAGAATTATCAGTACAGCCTGCAACACCTTCTACGGTATAGGTGTATCGAAAGGTTCCGCCTCGCACAATTTGCCAGGTGTTAAGCATACCGTTAGTGGTATTCAAACCGCCACTGTTATCGTCATCAGTCCAGGTACCACCGGTCTGAGGAGTTCCTTCAAGGGCATCAAAAAGATCTACAATTTGTTGTGTGCTTTTGTCACACAGGTTTGTCGTGCCGTCATCTCCGGCACACTGCGCAAAGGTTTGAGAAGAAAAACCAACAGAAAAAATAAGGAAAAGCGTAAACGCAGCTTTCCCAAGAAGCGTAGAATTTTTAATCATAAGAGTTGGGTTAGTAAAATTTTATCCAAGTATAGCCGATAAATTACATATAAAATCGACCAAATGTAAAATAATAAATTGAATTTTTAGATTTTTTATCATTTACAATCATAGATTTTCAACTTTTCCGTCAGGATATTTCGCAAAACGCTTTTTTTCAGGGTCGTGAGTGTGCTCATTAGAGGGCCAGGGCCAGCCTCCAAAAGCATCATCCTGAAACCGCTTAAAAGCATCTTCAATATCTTTACGCGAATTGCCCACAAAAGGACCGTGCTTAACCACAGGCTCTCCAATAGGTTTTCCCTGCAGAAGTAGAAGCTGGGCTTGAGTTGAGCCATTCTTGAGTGTTAGTTCTTCAGTAGCTGTTGCCCGAATGTGATGCATTGGAGGGATTTCAAAACCTTCAGCTTCCAGTTGCTCTCCTTCATAAAAATAGAGCGAGCGATTTGAGCCTTCTGCTCCTTTAGGTACCGTGAAACTTGCATTAGCGTCTATACTGATAAGCCAGATTTGAATGTCGTTTTTAGGATTTGCCGCCCAGGAATCAGGAGCTGGGTCTAGCGCCGTCTGCCCGTCATAGCTTCCGGCGATGAGTTTTACCTGTATCGAGTTACCGTCTGCGTCTGTTTTCTCAACAACAGGAATGTTTTTATCCCACATCATCCCAAAATAGGGATCTACCTGTTTGCTTTTTGCAGGAAGATTCAACCAGATTTGAAAAAGCAATAACGGATTTTCTTCTTCTTCATTCAATAGCGGAAACATTTCGCTGTGCTGAACTCCTTTACCAGCAGTCATCCATTGTACATCGCCTTCACCAAATCGACCTGCAGCACCCAGAGAATCCGAATGATCTACAAAGCCTTTTTCGCAAATAGTAACCGTCTCAAAACCTACGTGCGGGTGGGAGGGGAAGCCCGGTACTTTTGAACCATGGTACATCGCCCAACCGTCTTTTTGTATAAAATCCTGACCGATACTACGTCCCGCAAGCGAAGCATCGGGACCTAGCTTGCCATTACCCTTAGGATAACGATCATTGTGAAAAGCACAAAATAGAAAAGGGTCTTGTGTATCCCACTGCGCTTGCAGGCGGGTAATTTTTTGAATAGCTGCCATAAGGTAGATTTTTTGGTTCTAACGAATATAGGCACCACCATTCAATTTCTAAAGTGTAATTATAAACACTTATTCACAGCCTGCTTACGCGGTGTAGTAAGCGTTTTGTATTTTTCACATATAAATCAACACACGAATGAAATTTTTTCAAAAGGAAATACGCTTGCAGTCGCGTCGCCGGGGTTTTCACCTGATTACATCAGAGATTACCGCTCAGTTGGATGAATTAAGCGAAATAGAAACCGGACAGTTACAGGTATTTATCAAGCATACTTCGGCATCGCTTACAATAAATGAAAATGCAGATCCTACCGTACGTGAGGATTTTGAAAGTCATATGAATAAAATGGTACCCGAGAATGCACCGTATTATAAACATACTTTTGAAGGCCCCGATGATATGCCGGCGCACATAAAAGCCAGTTTAATGGGGACTTCGGTGACCATACCGGTCACTAACGGCCGACTGAATCTGGGTACATGGCAGGGAATTTACCTGTGTGAGCACCGCAATCACGGCGGAAGTCGCAAGGTGGTACTGACGTTATTTGGCGTTTAATTCGTTTTTCGCAGAAACCAATTGCTCCAGAATGTGTTCTACACCATTTTCGGCATTGCTTTTAGTGGAGTAAGCAGCTGCTTTTGCAACATTTGGATGCGCATTTTGCATCGCAAAACTAAAATCCGATTGTTCAATCATCTCCAGGTCGTTGTTGTAATCCCCAAAAGCCATGGTCTCGGCTTTAGAAATATTCAGTTTTTGCTGAAGTAACTTCAAGGCACGGCCTTTATCGGTATCCAGATGGCTGATGTCCAACCAATTTTCACCGCTTACTTTTACTTTTACTTCGTGCTCAATATCCCGAACCCGTGGATAGGTGGTTTCTTCAGAACCACCAAAACTGTAAATCGCAATTTTAAAGAAGGAATCTTGAGTGATGGCGGTTAGATCCTCTACATTTTTGTATTTGGTATAATACTCTTTAAAAATCTCAAGGAATTCCTCGTGGGTAGATTCAACATAAGCCTGCTCCCTTCCGCATAGCACAATATGTGCATCTTCAATAGTTCGCATCCGCTTAATGAGGTTGTGAACCGTTTCGGTGTCTATGGTACAGGTGTCCAAAACTTCCTCACCTTTCACGGTAATGCCTCCGTTTTCAGCAATGACGTAAATATGCTCTTTAATAGGAGCCAGTTTAGAAACGATGCTGTAATACTGTCTGCCGCTTGCCGCTACAAAGGGAATATCGTGCGCCTGTAGTTCTTTAAACAATTCAAAAAAACGATCGCTTACCTGGTCTTTATCATTTAGGAGCGTCCCGTCCATATCTGAAATGACCAATTTTACCTGTGTTAAATCCATAGCGGCAAAGATACTTTAAAGCTTTAGCCTTGAAACCGATTTTATATTAATTGAATCTTAAATCGAAGGCTTAATATTTCGCGCCCTGATCAATATTTTCCGAGGCTTTTTCAATAAACAAACGCAGGTCTTCATTTGCAGCTTTGAGGTCTTCAGCACGCAGGTACATCATATGTCCGCTGCGGTAGCCTTTAAAATCCATACGATCGTCAAATTTGCCGTTGATGTTGATCTGGCCCATTATGTATTTGGCATTAAAATAGGTGCAGGCACCGTCGTAGTAACCCGACTGCACTAAAAGGTGCAAATTGGGATTGATGGCCATCGCCTCGCGCAGATCTGCACCGGCGTGGTTGTTTGAGCGGTCCCAGGGATGTACATCACCAAACAAATCATAAGTAAGATCGGTTTTAAAGCCTAGTTCTTCCCGCATATAGTAGTTGATTGCCGGAGTAAAACTGTGTAGCCAAGAGGTGAGTTCGCTGTTGTAATCGGGAGAAGTACCTGCATTAGCGATATCGATACCACGATAGCGACTGTCCAGTCGACCTACGGTAAAACCCTTAGAATTGCGCAACAGATCTTTCCAGAAATAATTAAAAGGAACTGCGAGGTTGTTTTGCTTCACTGTCTCTACGGAAAGACCCGAGTAGTATGCTATTTTTTCGGCTACAGATTCTTTTTCGGCCGCTGTGGCATAGCCTCCTTTTGCCAATACCGGAAGCAATTCGTTTACGGTGTACGCCTCAACTTCCGGAAGCATTTCGGTTAAATCTTTATTCTGAAGGGCAGGAGGCAGGGCATCATGATACCAGGCCGTAGCGGCGAAATAGGGTAGGCGGTTTGCAATCTCAACCGGACCTTCAAATTCAAAGCCTATTTCGGTGGGGGAAACCAGAATCACCCCGTTGAGATACATCCAGCGTTTTTGCTGTAAGGCGTTGGCAAGACCAGATACGCGTGTTGTGCCGTAGCTTTCACCAATAAGAAACTTAGGAGATCGCCAGCGGTTGTGCCGGGTAACAAATGTGTTTACCCAATCGGCGAGATACGAAATGTCTGCATTTACCCCAAAAAACTGCTCGCGCTCAGGCATTTTGCCTTCTGCATCTGCGATCATACGGCTGTAGCCCGTATTTACCGGATTTACAAAAACAACATCAGCCACATCAAGAACCGAATTGGGATTGTCTTTGATGCCGTAGGGTTGAACGGGATAACCTTCGTCTGTAATTTTTAGAATACGCGGGCCGGTGTATGCAATATGCATCCAGACCGAAGCCGAGCCCGGGCCTCCGTTAAAGCTGATGAGTAAGGGACGCGTCTGATTGTCTGAAACGTCAGAGCGCGAGTAATAGGTATAATTGAGGGTAGCTACCGGATTTCCGTTTTTGTCCCAAACCGGCTGAAAGCCCAGTTCTGCGCTATAGGGAACTGTCTTCCCTTTTATACTTATTGAATGTTTGGAAATCATCGTCGTATCAACAGGAGCTTTGACCTGCTGGGCGTAGGATGTGCTAATAAGCAAGGCGAAAAAAGCGAGTAAGGTATATTTCATGGTAGTTTTATTGGCACCGCCAACGGGTTTAATATCCCAAGGCGCGTAGTGAAATTAAAAATTTGGATATAACGAATACCTCGAAGGCTTGGCCAAGGTAGTTTACTGAATGTGTTTAAAAATACAATTTACAAGTAATATGGTTTGTTGAAGAAACTGAATTTAAAAAGCAGCATCACAAAACTTATTTAGTACTGACTTCTTGAAGTAACTTTTGGAGTTCTTCGCTGGAATACATTTTACCGCGTTTGATTACGGCGAACAAATCCTGAGTATTATGTATATTTTCAAGCGGATTGGCATTCAGTAAAATCAGATCGGCAACGGCATCTGCCTGAATAAGCGGTTTGGTTTTTTGCAGAAAATCGGCTCCGTTTAAGGCTGAAGTTTGAAGGGCTTCCAGCGGGGATAAGCCGGCAGCTACCATAGCTTTTAATTCCTGATGCAGTGACTGCCCCGGATACACGTAGGAGTTGAAAGCCCCGCAGTCTGAGCCGGCTAATAATTTCACTCCGTTGCGGTTGAGATCCCCCGTAAGTTTTACAAAAGCAGAGTCCAGATTTTTGCGCATTACGACAAACTCGGGCGAGGCATTCTTGGCGCTGTTGATACGCCCGGCATAGGTTTTTTGAATTCTTAAACCTATATAATTAAGATATTCATCATTACTGTGATCTACTTCATCCAGATAGCTCAGGGTATGACCAATATGAAGCGTGGGCACCACAAAAACATCTCGATCCTTAAGGGTTTTAAAGGTGTTCTGCGCTATTGAATCGGTATAACTTTGCATTACCCGATCTAAGGAAGACCAAAATCCTGCTTCCCCATTTTTAACCGCTTCGGTTATAATTTCTTCTTCAGAAGAGCAGCCTTTTAAAACATAATATAAATGTTCAATCGCATCAATTCCCGCCGCAGTGGTTTCATCAAGCGTCACGCTATACGGCATATGACCGCTGGTGATGAGTCCGCGCTTTTCGGCTTCCTCGATGACCGTTAGGTAATTTTCGCCGGAAATTTTACTGTCGTAAATCTTGACAAAATCTACGTTTAGTTCTTGCAGCGAATCTAAAGCTGCATTTATTTCGGCTTCGCTGGAAACCTCAAGCGAACCCGCCCAGGTAGCACCGGGACCGTCAATTTTAGGTCCGGAGGTGTAAATATCCGGTCCGGTGAGTTCGCCGGATTCGATTTGATTTTGCCAGTCCTGAACCGCTAGGGTTAGATCGCCACCGGCATCGCGAACGCTGGTAATTCCGTTTGCGATATAGAGGTTGAGCAGATTTTTATTTTCAGTAATAAGGCTGTCGCCACCTCTAAAATGCACGTGATTGTCCCAAAGGCCGGTCATCAGATATTTGCCTGTCGCATCCAGAGTTTCTTTAGCAGTGATTTTTGTTGCTTCCAAGCTATCTAAAACCGCGTTGATGCGATCTCCTTTGATATAGACAAACTGATTGGGGTAAATATCACCGGTTTCTAGATCGATGCGATTTACATGAGCAATCAAGAGGTCTGCTTCGGGTTTATGCGACTTGCAGGAACTCAAAAACAATAAAAGCGTGAGCGTGGAACTTAGCATTTTAATCATCGTGTGCTGAGGTATTGATGGTTTAGTAGAATGCAAAAAAAAGAGCCTTAAATAAGGCTCTTTAAATATATTGATTCTGTGGCTTACTTGCCCCATTCGGTATGGAAAATACCTTCACGATCCAGTCGTTCGTAGGTGTGTGAACCAAAGTTATCACGCTGCGCCTGAATCAGGTTTAACGGCAGATGACTTGAAGTATACGCCTCAAAATAGTTTAGCGAATTTGCCAATCCCGGTACCGGAATACCACTGCTTACCGCATACGCTACCAGTTCACGAACGGAAGCTAGCGTTTCCTGCACTTTAGGCACAAAAGAAGGAGCGAGTAAGAGGTTTGGTAAGTTTTTATCTTTGGTATAGGCATCAGAAATGTCTTCAAGTAACCCGGCACGAATGATACAACCCGCTCTCCAGATTTTTGCAATGACAGACATATCCAGATCGTACTCGTATTCTTTAGAAGCTTCTGCCAACTGGTGCAAGCCCTGTGCGTAGGCGATGATAAAGGAGAAGTATAATCCTTCTTCGGCCATTGCGATGATTTTATCTTTGTCAATCGCTTTAGGCTCCGGGCGGTCGTATAATTTATCGGCTACGATACGCTCGTCTTTTAATGCTGAAATCTCACGCATACTTACCGCGATATCAATGGTAGGAACAGGAATACCTAAATCCATCGCATTTTGCGAGGTCCATTTACCGGTACCTTTTTGTTTGGCTTTGTCCAGTATCATGTCGATCAATCTTCCGTCAGTAAGCTCATCTTCCTGCTTAAATATTTCAGCAGTGATCTCCACTAAAAAGGATTGCAAACGTCCTTTATTCCATAGGTCATACACGTGATGCAGTTCGTCATTTGATAAACCTACAGACTTTCGGAGTAGATCATAGATTTCAGAAGTAAGTTGCATCATCCCGTACTCAATGCCGTTGTGTACCATCTTTACATAGTTACCGGCAGATTTTGGTCCTAAATGCGCAACGCATGGCTGCCCTTTAAAATCAGCAGCCACGGCTTCAAAGATAGGCTTGATGTGCTCATAAGCATCGGCGTCACCACCGGGCATAATACTGGGCCCTTTACGGGCACCTTCGGCACCACCACTTACACCGGCACCAAAGAAATTGATTCCTTTTTCTTTTAAATAGGCTTCGCGACGATCGGTGTCTGTATAAAAGGAATTTCCACCATCAATGATAATATCTCCTTCATCCAAATGCGGCAAAAGATTTTCAATAACCTGATCTACAATTTTACCCGCCGGTACAAGAAGCATGATTTTACGCGGTTGAGCCAAAGCGTCAACAAAAGTTTCAATATCTGTTGAGGCATCTACTTTCTCCAGGTCGCCACCTTCCTTTTTAAGCGCGTCTACTTTTTCCTGATCCAGGTCGTAACCATATGCTTTAAAATTGTTGTCTGCGACGTTTAAGATAAAATTGCGTCCCATTACTCCAAGACCTACCAGGCCAAAATCATAATCTGTATGCTTCATAATAATTAGATATTGTTCTTTTAAATTTGCACGCTAATGTTTTTATAAAGCCTCTTTAGTGCGCTTAAGATGCCTTATTTTTGTGACAGTTATAGCCAAAATTAAATGATAACATCGAGATTTAACGGGTTAAAGTTATAAACTCATGTTATAATGTGATAATTGGGTTACATCCCTAAAATTAAAACAAACCAATTTCTATGATATCTACATCAAATCAGCTTCTGGTCATATTTGGAGCTTCTGGAGATCTTACCGCCCGTAAATTAATACCGGCACTTTACAACATTTACGCAGATGGGCATTTTCCCGAAAATTTTGTGGTGCTGGGAGCCAGCCGAAGCGATCTAAGTGATGAGGATTTTAGAAAGCGGGTGGTTTATGACAGTCCGTTTTTAAAGGATGAAGTAAAAAAGCAGGATAAAGAATTCATCAAGAAATTTGCCGATATGATGTTCTATGAAGATCTCGGCGATGATTATGATTCAGACTATAAAGGGCTCAATAAGCGCATCGAGGCCTTAAATAAGGAATATAAGACGGATGAAAATTATACGTTTTATCTTTCTACACCGCCCAGTTTATACGAACCTATAGCAAAAAATCTTTCTGATCAGGGACTGACCAAAGGCAGCGGAACTGATAAAGGTTTTAGAAGGATAGTGGTTGAAAAGCCTTTTGGTTACAGTCTGGAAACCGCAAAAGAACTCAATGCCGGTTTGCAAAAGTATTTTAAGGAAAAGCAGATTTACCGCATAGACCATTATTTAGGAAAGGAAACCGTTCAAAACTTAATGGTAACCCGATTCTCAAATACCATTTTTGAACCTTTATGGAACCGAAATTACATCCACCACGTTGAAATCACCAATGCGGAAACCGTAGGAGTTGAGAAGCGTGGAGGTTATTATGATAAATCGGGGGCGTTACGCGATATGTTCCAAAGTCACTTGCTACAGATTGTGTCGCTTATTGTGATGGAGCCGCCTATTAGTTCTGATGCAGAAGAAATACATAATGAAAAAGTAAAAGCGCTTAAGTCGCTGCGTATTATGCGTGATGAAAAGACGCTTTTTGACAATACGATGAAAGGGCAGTATATCGCCTCCAGTATTGATGGTAAGCGGGTAAAAGGTTATCGGGAAGAAGAGGGCGTTGATCCGGAATCTAAGACCGAAACCTATGCAGCCGTTAAGTTTTTTGTTGACAACTGGCGCTGGAAAGATGTACCGTTTTACGTGCGTACCGCCAAGCGAATGCCAACCAAGGTAACCGAAGTGGTGATTCATTTTAAAACGCCGCATCATCAGGTGTTTAAAAACCAGGACATCAACAATAAAGACAACAAGCTTGTCATACGGATACAGCCCGATGAGGGAATATTGATCAAATTTGGCGTAAAAGTGCCCGGACAAGGCTTTAAAGTTGAACGCGCCAATCTTGATTTTTACTACAGTAGCTTAAGCGATAAGAATATTATGGATGCTTACGAGCGCTTGTTGCTTGACGCGATGCAGGGTGATACTACACTTTACGCACGTGCCGATGAGGTCGAGGCAGCCTGGGCATTTGTAGATCCTATTCTAGAATACTGGGCAAAAGATGTGAATGTAAATACCTACGGATACCCTGCCGGAACCTGGGGGCCTAAAAATTCTGATGATCTTATTGAAGATGCAAACGGATGGCGCAATCCCGGGGAATTGCTTACAGACGAAACCGGATATTGTATTATCTAAAGGTTATTGATGGTGATGTAGGGGTGAGAAGTAAAAGGTAAAAGGTGAGTGGTAAGAAGGAATTATTATTTACTCGCTTATTATAAGCCGCAAATCAACCCTGAATATTGAATTGTAAACTTTGAATTTAAAAAGATGGAATTACGCATAAAAGATACCAAGCAGTTAGTAGCTGAAGATTTTTCTGAATTTTTTAAAAAGACCTGTTCGAGCGGGGAGGATGTGCATATTGCGCTTTCCGGCGGAAGCACGCCGAAGATTGTTTTTGATCAGTTGGCTTCAGAATTTGGTAAAGACATAGATTGGTCTAAGGTCTATTTTTACTGGGGTGATGAGCGTTGCGTGGCTCCTACAGATACCGAAAGTAATTATAAAATGACGGTTGATCATTTGTTATCAAAAATCGAAATTCCTAAAACCAATATTTACCGTGTAAAGGGAGAAAATGATCCGGAGGAAGAAGCTAAACGATACAGTGATGTACTTCAGGAGAATATTCCGTTGGCTAATGGCGTACCTTGTTTTGATCTGGTCATTTTAGGAATGGGTGATGATGGGCATACGGCTTCTATTTTTCCGCATCAAATCGCTTTGTGGGATATGCCTGAAAATTGCCGGGTAGCCACGCATCCTGATAGTGGTCAAAAACGCGTTACGATTACCGGAAAAGTGATTAACAATGCCAAGACGGTAGCATTTTTAGTTACCGGAGCCAGCAAAGCCGAAAAAGTAACGGCTATCATTAATGAAACCGAAGGTTATAAAGACTATCCCGCAAGTCTGGTAGCACCCAAAAGTGACGAACTGATTTGGTTTTTAGATAAAGATGCGGGGAAGGGAGTGGAGTAGTTGCAGATGAGCAGTTTATAGATTAAGGATTACAGCTCGTCTACAGTAAAAGTTCATCTGCCGATTCTTAATTTTGAAGCTTGGTTTGGTTTTTAATTTTGAATTTAAATTCAAGATTATGAGACTAAAACTACTATTTTTTATTTGCATTATTCCAGGCTTTCTATTGGCTCAGAATTTTCAGTACCTGGGGCAATATGATTCTGAAGGTACCCCGCTATATTTAGAAAAACCAAATGATGAGATAAGCACTTCAACTTTAGAATTGATTTCAAATTCATTACCGGAGTCTTTTCCGGTACCTACTTATAATCCACATTACATCTCAAGTGGTTATGATACCGATATTTTGGTTTATGAAGATGCAGATGTTTATGTGACTTTTGTAGCTGAAGGTGCGGGTTATAAGAATGTGCTGGGATTTTATACCTATGACCTTGAAAATCCTAAAGACCGGGCTCCTTACGATCACGAGATAACCATTGTATTTCCTAATGTTTCCGCTAAAGGTTCTGGTGGAGGTTTGATAGCAGGAAACAAAGTAAAGCTAGGCCGGTTTAAAGCAGGTACTGGTATTGGCTGGGTGTTGCTTGCCAATGGCTGGAAATCTCAAGTAACCTGGGGACAGTGGCAGTTGTTTTCTAATCCTGATTTTAATCCCGAGTCAGAAACTGATTTACGATTTCACAATGTGTTGCTCAACGATCCTGAAAACGAACGTATTCTTCTGGGATTTGAGGACATCAGACGCGATTACGCCTCCTGCGATAATGATTTTAATGATGCCTTGTTTTGTGTAACGGCCAATCCTTATACAGCTTTGTCAACCAAAAATTATGCAGACGTCAGTTCAGCAGCTGCAGTTAAATCGGCTTATGACGGTGGTTTGGAGAGCAATGGTGATCTAGCCGCTTTAATCGCGCAACGCAATTTGCAACGTGTTAAAGATGGTGTAAAAGGAAATCAAAAAAAATCACAAAAGCGTTTTTCGGGTAAGAAATTTACCAAAGGAGGACAAACTAAACTGGCTTCTTATTTTCCGGAAACGGGTATGTTTGGTACCGAAAGTTCTTATGTTTCAACGCCTTCAGATTTGCTGAATATTACTAATGCATCTGCATTACTAGCTGTAGATTATTATGAAGTAAATGACCGCGTGGCAGCAGGCTTGCTGATTGAAACTAAAGATCACGTTTACGATCACACCAAAACTATTTGCGACCGTCTTAATGGTGCTGTTCTGGAAGATGTACGCACATTTAGATTAGAGGGTCACGAGTTTATTTTGGTAAAAATTTTGAAGCCTGACGGAATCCGGGAGTACGCTGTAAGTTTTTCCGTTTCACAAAGCGAAAATACGCAATCCCTGTATAGTTTTTGGAACATCGATCAATATCCTGCAGGTGATTATTTAAATTTTCAGATTTGGGGAACTTCTGTAGGTCAGGTGAGTACGTTGATCAATCACGCACTGGCTCAACTTGAATTAAATGGTTACTTGCAAAAAACTGAAAGTGCCATTCAACTTCCCGGTGTTTTTGTAAAAAGCGGCTATTATTTAAATGGCAATTTGCATTTAAATATTTTAAATAAAACGGGCAGCAGAGAAATATTAGTCACTGTACAATACCGTGAAACGGAAAGCACTGAGATTTCAGAACTTGTTGAACAACTTAGTCTGAATGGTAAGAGCGATCAGGAAGTGGAAATCGCTACCGGTTACTTATTTGATGCAGGTATCTCAATTACTGACTTGCAAACCGGATTTTACGACGCATTGTATCTTGCAGATGGTCCATGGGGTGTAGATTATCAGGAGGAGAACGTACGACTTGCCAGTTTTGAAATTTTTCCAAATGATATGAATCAAATGGAAACGGATGCAGTTTATGCAGTAGAGCGCGGCATCGCGTTGAATGCTGAAGTTAAAGGTACTCTTAATATTTTTAGACACTTGCTTGCCGGTGAATTGACACTGGATGTTTCCGATCTTTCAGCCATAGCATTTAATCTTGAGAGTAATGAGCAAGTAGAAGTGATTCTTGTTCCTGCAGCACTTGAAAATTGGGAGGATCGTTTGCGTTATGCACTGCAGCCTATAGACGGAAAATCTGCGTACAGCATACCTTTTGAGGCTTTTAAAGACGGTACAGGCAACTCGGCGGCAGTTACAGCGATACGCAGTGTGGTTTTCTCAATTCAAGGTGATTATAGCGACTTTAAAGAAGTTACTCTAAATGTATCAGGTCTTGTTTTTAACAATGCTAATACGCTCTCTGTTGACGAACTGGTGGCAGCTGAAGAGCAGGCGACCGCTGTCAATTATCCTAATCCGTTTACCACTTATACTATTATTAAAATACCAGAAACGACGACAAGCGTCTCGTTGAGGGTATTTGATATGCTGGGTCGCTTAGTTGTTTCTACAACGCAAAATACCGATCAGGGCTGTCTGTTACGCCTGGATCGAGCAGATCTCGCTGCCGGGGCTTATATATATAAACTTACCACAGATTCTGGAAAGGAGTTTGACGGAAAGCTCTTGATCAATTAATACAGGTTGAGCTTAAAGCCGAAGATGAAAAATTTAAATCAGGTAGGGACGAGGTATTATTGATTATTAAAACCAGTTTGTTGCAGCCAACTCAACTTGTCTTCTAAAAATAATGGGTTTGTTTTTCCATTTTTGAGACTCATAGAATGGTCTGTACCCTCATAAACTTTGACTTCAAAATTAGATTCTTGGGGAATAGCGGAAAGCGAAGCTTTTGGGTTAACACGCGCATCTAATGCTCCGTACTGAAGCAGTACCTGGCAGGTAATAGTATCGACGTTTCCTTCGGTGGTAAAATGAATGTCTTCTGAAAGCGGCCGGGAAGTCAAAACACCGGTGGTATCTGGGCGGTATCTTAAATTAGGCGCCAGATTGATGAGGTTTTTGACATTATCAAGCATCGTTTTTGAGATGGCACCTTTTGCAACATCATCAAAATACGCATCCCAAACGTTCAGGGTTTTAGTAATTATCGCACTATCTAACTACTGCTGCGTGTGTAAATAATTTTCAATAGCATGATGATTGTCTTTAAATGACTCTAAAAGGCCGGAAACTGCATTTACAAAAGCTATTTTCTCCGGACTTCTAATCGCCATATTGAGTGCTAATCGACCTCCTTGGCTTAGACGGCGAATGCCCATGCACGAGCTGTCAATGCTTTTATAATTGGAAACTTTATGCGGTCTGTAGAAAAGTCAAATATGAAACAAAATTTCGTTAACTATAGATTTTAGAAGAGGATAATTATATTTAAAATTTAAAGTAAATGCAGTTTTTCGTTTTTTATAAATATTTTATTGGAATTAAGTATTTATAGCAATCACTCTAATACCATTTAAGGCTTTCTATATTATCCAAATCAATTCTCTTAATGTGTTTGTATTTACCAAAACAATTATTCAATAATTTCTCGGAAAAATCCTCACTTCTTTAAAATCAAATCCAATCTAGTTCGTTTACAGTCATTTCACTTTCAACAGTTCCTGTATGGGCAGTCGCCTTTGGTTCAAACAACAGATTAAATACAATTTCTCCGTTGGTATGTGGCCGATGTTCAACACCTTTAGGAACGATTAAAATTTCTCCTTCATTAACTTTAACTGTTCTTCCATCTCTAAAGTCCATCAAAAGAGTCCCTTTGAATACCATAAAGAGTTCATCTTCGTTCTTGTGGCTGTGCCAAACAAAATCGTTTTTAAGTTTGCAAAGTTTTACATATTGTCCGTTAAGTTCTCCGATAATGTGAGGAGTCCATTGCTTTTCAAACAGGGAGAATTTCTCCAGTATGTTGATAGCATTGATTTCTTGATTTTTCATTAGTTCTAAGGGTGTTTATTTTTGGTTTCGTTTTGTAATGACTCCTAAGAAGCAGTTAATCGTACAATAAATACTGTTATATCTATTTTACAATCTGTTTCGATTGGATAACAAATTAATCAATATGCTCAATATATTTATTTGTCTAGAAGCCTTTTTTAGGAAACCCTTCCCAAGTAAAAAGTAAGGCAAAGGTTTTTTAATCCTCTTTCTTCAACAAATCAGATATTCCGGGATCGTTTTTTTGAGTTATTGAGGAGTCAGATTTGCCCTCGGCCTGCATTTCTACACGGGTACGCGGCAAGCTATCCGGATAATTTTTCTGTATAAAAACCACGAGTTTCTCACGTACCAAAACCCGTAAGTCCCAGGCGGTAGGGGAGTCTTTAGCACTCATAAGCGCACGAGATTCTATGGTCCCATTGGTGACATTGGTTACCTGAAGTACATTGACCTCGCCGTCCCAAAGATCGGTACTTTTTAGAATTCGTGTTAGCTCCTCCCTCAGGGAATCAAAAGGCACTTTATAATCGGTATAGATGAATACAGTCCCTAAAATATCAGACGAGTTGCGCGTCCAGTTTTGGAAGGGATTTTCGATAAAGTAGGTTGTAGGCAAAACCAGTCGGCGTTTGTCCCAGATTTTAACCACCACATAGGTGAGATATATTTCTTCAATGCGTCCCCATTCGCCCTCAACCACCACTACATCATCAATGCGAATAGGCTGGGTAAAAGCGATCTGAATCCCCGCCATAAGGGTACCCAATGCTTTCTGCGCCGCAAAACCAATGATGATACCGGCAATACCGGCAGAAGTAAGCATACTCACCCCTATGGAGCGTATGCTGTCAAAACTCATCAAAGCGATACTTACTGCAAAAAGCACGATTAAGAATATAAGCACACGCTCCAGAACATTAAACTGGGTGTATGCCTTTCGCGCGTGAATATTGTCTGACGCGCTCATATCGTATTTGGTAAGGATGTGCCTTTTGAAGGCTTTAATAATAACAATTAGAGCCCAAGTAATACTTAGTATAAACAATAGGGTACTGGAGTGGGAGAGTAACTTCTCGTCAATTATGCTTAAAAGCTGATCGTTTGTTTTAAAAATACGCAAGATTAGCGCGAGCATAAACAGGGCCAGAGGAATTCGAATTTTACCGGCAAAATTAAGCGGCAGCATCGTCTTTGGACTTTTACCCAATTTGCGCAGTACAAAAAAGAAAATCGTAAAAACTATCAGTCCGGCCGCAAGAGTTATAAGCAGGAAAATTGAAGTTTTGGAGTCGAGGGAATTAAACATGGTTTTTGGTATTTCCCTAAAGCTAAGAGAACCGATTTAGAAAGTTCTTAATGAAATATAAAACTTTTAGAATGAGATAACTACATCGTTGGTAAATTAAGTTGCGTCTATTTTAATATCTGGATTTAACGGTGATATCAAGCTGTATTTTAACAATAAAGTCAAAATTCAATTTTAAAATGTAAAAAATACATTTATTTTTGTTTACTTTGTTTTTAGCTAGTTTTTAAATGCTTTATTATGAATTCTTATTATTCCAAATTTCTTTTATTCAGCCTTTTCGGACTTTTTATTGTTGCAGCATCCTGTAAAACATCTGAAGTCAAATCTCAGGAAGAAGATGATCCTAAATCGGCCTACCTGTTTGTTTATTTCACCGGTAATGGCCCTGGCGAAGAGGCTGTGCATTATGCTTTAAGTCGCAACGGTTATGATTATTATGCGCTTAATGATGATAAACCTATTGTGCCAACAGCACAAATAAGCAATACCGGTGGGGTACGTGATCCGCATATTTTACGTGGAGAAGATGGTATATTTTATATGGTATTAACCGATTTGAAAACGCAAAACGGATGGAGCAATACGGAAATCATCCTGGCAAAATCAAGCGATCTGGTAGCCTGGGAAACCAGTAAAATAAATCTTGCTGAGGTTTTTCCAGAATTTTCAGACATTACCCGTGCCTGGGCGCCCCAGACGATTTATGATGCGGAAGCAGGAAAATACATGGTGTATTTCTCGATGCTGCAGCCGGGGAGTTATGATAAAATCTATTATGCCTACGCAAATGCCGATTTTACAGCTTTAGAATCAGCACCAAAACAGCTCTTTTATAGTCCGGATGAAAAATCCTGTATTGATGCAGATATTATTAATAAAGACGGAAAGTTCTATATGTTTTACAAAACCGAAGGTACAGCAACTAAAGGTATTCGTGTTGCAGTTTCAGACAGCCTTACCGGCGGTTATGTGCCTGTTGAAGGCTACGTAGATCAGACTGATAAAGCCGTGGAAGGTTCTTCCGTCTTCAAAATGATAGATAGTGACACATACATTCTACTTTATGATATGTATATAGATGGAGCGTATCAATTTGCTGAAAGTACAGACCTGCGTAATTTTGAAGCCCTGGGTGCTGCTGAAATTTCGATGAACTTTCACCCGCGTCACGGTACGATTATTCCCATTACAGAGCAGGAAGCTAACCGTTTGTTAAAAGCATTTCCATCTAAAGATTTGCCTTTAGTGACAGGTGCGACCAATCAGGCTGTGAGGAATCAGAATATTAAGGTTGATGCAGAAGCAAAGACCGTATATCTACCGGTTTACCCGGGCAGCGATCTGAGTAGTTTTAATCCGGGACTCCTTACTTTTCCGGGAGTAACGGTTGAGCAAAACGAGTCTTACGATTTTGAAAATGATGCTGTTTCCTACACGCTTAACCTTCCTGACGGAACGACAACCACCTACGAAGTAAAAGCAGAACTAGCCGGAAATCCGGTTTTGGATGGTTACTATGCTGATCCTGAAATTATTTATTCTAATAAAGACCAGAAATTTTATTTGTATCCTACCAGTGATGGTTTTGATGGCTGGGCAGGAACGTATTTTAAAACCTTTTCATCTACAGATTTAGTAAACTGGAAGGATGAAGGTGTGATCGTTGATTTGACTAAAGATGTAAGCTGGGCAAATCGCAATGCCTGGGCACCCTGTATCGCAGAGCGAAAGATTGACGGAAAGTACCAGTATTTCTACTATTTTTCTGCCGCACAACAAATAGGTCTGGCTGTTGCCGATAATCCTGCCGGTCCGTATACCGATTCGGGTAAGGCTTTTGTAGGTGAAAAACCAGAGGCAATCAAAAGGGGAGGAGGCCAGATTATTGATCCGGATGTTTTCCAAGATCCGCAAAGCGGAAAAAGCTATTTCTATTGGGGTAATGGCTATATGGCTGGAGCCGAATTGAATGAAGATATGCGCTCCCTCAAGGAAGAAACCATTACCGAAATGACTCCGGACGGAACCTACAGGGAAGGAACCGAAGTATTTTTCAGAAACGGAACCTACTACTTTATGTGGTCTGAAGACGATACCCGAAGCCCTAATTACCGCGTGCGCTACGCCACTGCAGACAGTCCGTTAGAACCTTTGAATATTCCCGAAGAAAATCTGGTTATTATGAAGGATGAGGAACAGGAAATTTATGGTACTGGTCATAATTCGGTAATTAACGTACCGGGAACCGATGACTGGTATATTGTTTATCATCGCTTTACGCGGCCTAAAGGAATTAGCATGGGAGGCGCCGCAGGCTTTAACAGAGAAGTGTGTATTGACAAACTCAGTTTTACTGAAGATGGGTCAATCATTCCAGTGAAACCCACGCTTAAAGGTATTGAACCGGTTAATCTTCCCTAGTAATTAATAAGTATCCAATTTTAAAAAGCCCTCTTTACATAAGTAGAGAGGGCTTTTTACTTTAGCTGCTGTATTTACAGCGGATTCTGTTTGAAAGCTGAAGGTGTTTTACCAAACTTCTCTTTAAAGATTTTCCGGAAGTATTTGGCATCCCCAAAACCAACCTCATAAGCTGCCTGAGATACCGTAAAGCTTTCTTTTTCGATCAGGTAAGCTGCTTTCTCAAGCCTGATGTCTCTGAGGTATTCATTTATACTTTGTCCCGTGATCGCTTTTACCTTACGGTAGAGTGAAGATCGGCTCATCCCAATATTTTCGGCAATAGTCTCTACGCTAACGTCACCTTCCTGAGTTTGCTCAAATATGAGCTGTTTTAATTCTGCCAGGAATTTTTTTTCGTTTTCAAGAATTTTAGAATCTTCCTGATTTTCAGCAGATACAACAGGGGTTTCCTGAACCTTTTTGAGCAGGAATTCACGACTTTCAATCAGGTTTTTGACTCGGGCGCGAAGTACCTGTACGTTGAAAGGTTTAACGATATAATCATCAGCTCCCTCGTCATAGCCGGTTTCAATGGTTTCGTAGTTACTTTTGGCAGAAAGCAGGATAACCGGAATGTGTGAGGTTTGCTTTTTGTTTTTTATGAAATGGCACAGATCGAGTCCATTTTTAACCGGCATCATCACATCACTAATTATTAAATCAGGAATGTACTTAACTGCCAGCCCAATGCCTTCCTCACCATCTTCAGCCTGAATGAGATCATAGTCGGCGCCCAGAGCGCTTTCCAGAAACTCCAGAATATCAGGGTTGTCATCTACCAGCAGCACTAATTTTCTGGAGCTATCAGCCTTGAGATAAACACTGTTGGCTTTAGTTTCTGGGTTTATAAGTTCAGTTTGATTGATGCGTTTTTCAACTTCCTTTTTATTGATTTGAGGTCGTTCTTCGTGCTGTAGAAAGGCATCGAGTAAAGTGTCATCATTAGGTATTTTTAAGGTAAAGGTGCTGCCGTGATTTGCTTTGCTCTCAACCTGAAGAAAACCTTTGTGCAAATGCGCAAACCTTCTGGAAAGAGCCAAACCAATTCCCGTTCCGTCTTTTTTGAACTTATTTTCAGATTGATAATACCACTCAAAAATATGATTGAGATCGCTGGTTCTAATTCCGCTTCCAGTATCTGCAACTACAAAATTGACATAAGACTCATCCGCTTCCAGAATGACGTTAATCTTACCGCCTTCGGGTGTGTATTTGATAGCATTGGAAATCAAATTATTTACGATTACGTGTATTTTTTCGAGGTCGCAGTACACTTTAACCGTTTTCTGAGGCATGGTGACCATCAGGTTGATGCTTTTTTTCTTCACGAGAGGTTCATATCCTGAAAGCCATTGTGAAAGATTTTTGCTCAAATTGTATTCATTAAGCTCCAGTTTGCTGAGGCCTTCTTCACTTTTTCTAAATTCTAAAAGTTTATTTATAAAACTGAGCAGGTTATCTGCATTACGGCGTATAAGTTTTAAACTTTTGCGATGTCGTTTTTGAACGATCTCATCCAGTAAAGTTTCCAACGGTGCCAGTATGAGGGTAAGAGGTGTTTTTAATTCGTGAGAAAAACCCGTATAAAAACGAATCCGTTCTTCGTTAAGTTCGTGCTCCAGCTTGCGCTGTTTTTGCTCAAAGAGCAGGGAGTTTTTAAGGTGTATACGTTCTGAGTAGTATTTTAATGCACTTACAATGAAAATAATTAATACTGCTAAATAAAATAAGTAGGCAGGGATTGTTCTCCAGAATGGGGGTAGGATATTAATATCTAGGGTTTTCAAATCAGTGGAATCGGCTAGGTTATTTTGCCTGATTTTCAAGGTATATTTTCCTGGTGGGATGTTACTAAAGTTAATACGATTTGCATTTTTGAGATCAATCCAGTTGTCGTTAAATCCTTCGAGAATATAGGAATAGGTGATATTTTCCGAAAAAGGGAAGCTGAGGCTTGTAAAGTCAATTGAAAAAACCGTTTTATCAAATGGAATATTTATTTGTTCTTTATAAAGCATAGAGCTGTTCAATATTCCTTTACCATCTTCTCCTGATATAGGTACAGACTCATTGAAAATTAGGAGGTCTTCCAGAACAATAGGCCCGGCAGAACTAGTTTGATCTAGAGCTTCTGGATTAAATTCAAATATTCCTCTGTTACTCCCGAGAAATAATTTATTAGTTGATGATTTTAAAATTGCACCAATATTAAATTCGGTTATTTGAACACTGTTAGGCAGGTTAATACTTTCAATAGTATTGTTTTTAGTATTGTATTTATTAATTCCTTTATCAGTAGCTAACCAGAGATAATTAGTATCCCAGTTAATAATACTATTTATAGTATTATTACTTAATCCCTGTGCTTCAGTAATACTAATTGCTTTTGTTGAATTAGGATTGAAGCGAATTAGTCCTCCGTGTTTGGTCCCTGCTACTACTTCTCCGGTTTTTAAAACAGTAATACTGTAAACAACATTACCACGTAAATTTTCAAGGTTATTGGTGTGATAAGAATAAGCACTTTGATCTTTGAGATTATAACTTATAATACCGTTACCATAAGTTGCTAACCACAAAGTTCCGTTTGAATCCTGCGTAATATCACGCACATCAATCTTTCCGAAGGCTTTCTCCAGAGGTTCTTCATTTATAAAGTCTTGTTTACTTTCTGAATATTTGAAAAAGCCATCGCGGTTTGTTCCAACCCATAATTGTCCCTCTTTATTCTCAAATATCGCCCTTATATCACTTCCCTTACCTAAACTTCCCTGCAAATAATAAGACCATTTTTGAGTTTTCAAATCAACGCAGGAAAGACCTCCTTTATAAGTTCCAATCCATATTCTACTCTTACTGTCTTTATATAAGGTATTTATATAGTTTGTGGAAAGTTTGTTTCTGGAAGAGTATACACCATAATCAAAGTCACCTGTTTTCAAATCATAGACGTCAAGGCCTCCACCATCCGTACCCAGAATTAGTTTGTTTTCAGATAATTCTTCGATGGCAAATACGCGGTTATGAGCAATTCTTTCAGAGTTATATAGGTCGTTACTTATCAATGTTAAAGCTTCACCACTTGGGTCAACAAAATTTAATCCTGCGCTGGTACCTATCCACATATTACCAGAACTGTCTTTAAAGAGTGCAGAGATCGTGGCATCTGAGACACTTGAATTATTTTCTTTTGGCGAATACCATTTTATTAATGGCTCATCGGGATTTTTTAAAAAACTATTACGGTCTAAAATATTTAAACCGCCATATTGAGTGCCAACCCAAATTTGTCCAAAATCATCTTCTTCAAGGGATAATATTACATCATCACTCAGCCCTTTTCCTGAGTTTCTCTGGTCTAATTCGTATCGTTTTCCAGAGGTCGTGTACACTTTAAGGCCAGAATGCGTCCCAACCCACGTATTTCCCATTTGATCTATTAAAATAGCATTGATAGTAGCCTCATCTTTTGATTTAAATGATATTCGGGAAACTTCTTTAGTTTTAATGTTTATTCTGTTAAGACCGTTATCAAAAGTGCCTACCCATACAATAGAATCATTCTGATTAACCATGCAGGATATTTTGTTTGAGGAAAGGGAGTTTATCTGATCATCGAGATGAGCGTAAAATCCAATACTCTTATTATCCTTAAACAGGTGTAGTCCTTCGTCATAAGCCCCAACTAGTATTGTTTGGTTTGCGAGCTCAAGTACAGAATTTATACTATTAGATATATAGGACAGGTCTGACTGAAAAAAGGAAAATTCTTCCTTACGCGGATTGAAAATATTTAATCCACCATCTGTTGCTATAAACAGGTTGCCGCAATTTGACTTATCGATATGTTGGATATAATTATTTGTGAGATTTGAAGTCTCTTTTCTAAATACTTTAAATTGATTACCATCGTATCTGTTTATCCCGTCTGATGTACCTACCCAAATAAAGCCGAGTTTATCCTCCTCAATCGATTTTACTTGATTGTTAGATAGACCAAGATCTGTATTGATGTGATAAAAGGTTAGCCTATTAGATAAACGTTTTGTTCTAAGGGTTTCATTTTGGCCAAAAATGAATAAGCTGAATAATTGAAAGATAAATAATGTCTTAACAGTTCTTTTTGTTAACATTTTAAAACTTCTAAGTTATGTATTAGTACTAAAATTACTATTTGAAGTTGAGAAAGCCCTGTTTCATCAGCTATTTGAACAGTATACCCCCTAAAATTTCACCAGCCACCCCCTAGTGTCTTCACATAATATTGGGAAACTTGTAAATGTAAAATTGCTAAAGATTTATTAAAAAAGTAAAAATCTAAAGTTAGTTACAATTGATCTCTTTCAAAATAGTGGCGTAAATGTATATAAGTAATGTCTTTTTATTAATCCTAATTTTTGCCTCGAGCGCAGGGGTTCAAGCACAGCTAAGTGTTAAAAAGGAATCTTTTCTCCCGGGGAAAGTTTGGTATGATGTAGATGGTGATACTATAAATGCTCACGGAGGAGGTTTTTACTATCAAGACGGTATCTATTATTGGTATGGCGAGCATAAGAGCCGGAATAGTTTGGCTGAAGTAGGTGTACGTGTGTACAGCTCTAAAGATTTGCTTAATTGGAAAAATGAAGGTGTTGCTTTGGCGGTAAGTACCGATGCATCTTCTGAGATTACAAGTGGCTCAGTAATAGAGCGTCCTAAAGTTATTTATAATAAGAAAACCCGGAAATATGTTCTCTGGTTTCATCTGGAACTTAAAGATCGCGGGTATGAAGCTGCAAGAACCGGAGTTGCTGTAAGTGATTCACCGGTAGGCCCTTTTGAGTATGTCAAATCTTATAGACCCAATGCCGGAGTTTGGCCACAAAATTTTTCAGAACATCAGAAGACAAAAGAAAACGCTACAGAGTTAAGATATGAGTGGTGGACAGGAGAATGGGGAAAGGCCTTAGAAGATGGTTTATACGTGAGAAGAGACTTTGAAGAAGGACAGATGTCACGAGATATGACTGTCTTTGTAGATGACGATAACAAAGCCTATCACATACACTCATCTGAAGAGAACCAAACGTTGCATATATCACTTTTAACAGATGACTATCTGGACTTTACAGATACGTGGGTACGAGTTCAGCCCGGTGGGCAGAATGAGGCTCCAGCCGTATTTAAAAGTGGTGATTATTATTATATGGTCACATCGGGTCTGACGGGCTGGGACCCTAATGCCGCCAGATCATTCAGAGCAAAATCGATGCTTGGTCCCTGGGAGAGTCTTGGAAATCCAGCAAAGGGTAAGGACGCTGATGTAACATTTAATTCTCAAAGTACCTTCATATTGCCGGTAGAAGGAAGAAAGGATACATTTATTTTTATGGCTGATCGCTGGAACCCAAAAAATCATAAGGACGGTCGGTACGTGTGGTTACCTTTAGCTATTAAGAATAATAGTCCCGAAATTAAATGGATTGATGAATGGAATCTCAATGAAAGAAGATACGTTCGTCAAACGGAATCTGAAAAATAAATTGAAATAACTCAATCGATATCGTAAATCATTAATCAACAATTAAAACTATAAAATTATGACAAAATCAGACACCTTGAGTCTTTGCTTTTTTAAGCTATCTAACTGTAAACTATGAAACTATCGATAAAAACTACTTTAAGATTAGAACAATAATTATGAAACATAATATTTTTAATATTAAACAAGCCTATTCACTGATACTGCTGGTTCTGAGTTGTACATTGAGTCTAAATACTTATGCTTTAAGACTTGATAACCATGAAGACACTGCATTGCAGAAAGTGGTTACGGGTACCGTATATGATGACAGTGATAACAATCAGCCTTTAATTGGGGTGACAGTTGTTGAAAAAGGTACTAATAATGGTACTGCTACAGATTTTGATGGAAATTATTCTATTCGGGTTGCCCCTGGAGCTACCTTGGTATTTTCATTTGTGGGTTTTGAAACCAAGGAGGTTGTGGTTTCAGATCAGGAAAGTATTAATGTTACTTTGAGTCTTAGTTCAGAATCATTAGAAGAAACCGTTGTAATTGCATTTGGCGGAAAGCAACTAAAGGAAAGCCAGGTGAGTTCTATAGCAACTATAAATCCTGCGGAACTAAAAGGCCCGACAAATAACCTTACGAATATGATTGCAGGTAGGGTGCCTGGAATGATTTCTTTTCAGAGATCTGGTGAGCCTGGGGCTGATAACTCTGACTTTTTTATTCGAGGTTTGAGCACTTTTGGTAGTGGTAAACGAAATCCTCTTATATTAATTGATAATATTGAATCTACGTCTACTGATCTTGCTCGTTTACAACCTGACGATATAGACACATTTTCCGTTCTCAAAGATGCGGCCGCGGCCTCAGTTTATGGAGCACGTGGAGCAAATGGGGTAATTCTTATTACCACAAAAAGTGGTAAGGCTGGTAAAGCAAAATTTAGCGCACGAGCAGCAACTCGAATTTCTACAAACACAGATAATTTCAAATTTGCAGATAATATCACCTATATGAATTTGGCTAATGAGGCCGCACTAACACGTGATCCTTTAGCTGCATTACCATATTCTCAAATAAAAATTGATCGCACCGCAACAGGGGATAACCCGTATTTATACCCCAGCAATAACTGGATAGATCAGATTTTGAAAGATTATACAATTAACCAAAGTTTTAATATTAGTGCCAGTGGTGGTTCAGAGCGCGCGCGTTATTATGTTTCAGGAACCTATAATGTGGATAATGGTATTTTGGATATAAATCCTATTAATAACTTCAATAGTAATATTAAACTTCAGAACTATTCACTTAGAAGTAAGTTGGATATAGATCTGACGCCTACAACTTTTGCAACAGTTAACATATACGGTCAGTTTGACGATTATAATGGTCCTATTGCCGGTGGAGGAGATATCATTGCTTCAACCGTTAATTCAAATCCGGTCGCCTTTCCTGCAATTTTTCCCTCAGAATTCTACCCAATTGCAGAACATCCTTTGTTTGGTAATGCACCCTTATCTCTATCAAGTAATGCTTTATACAGAAATCCATACGCAGAGATGGTTCGCGGATACCGTACGACAAAAAACTCGACGGTGCAGGCTCAGCTTTTATTAGATCAAAAACTTGATTTTATAACTGATGGACTCAAGATAGGAACGATGAATTACATAAGACGTTATAATACCTACTCAATAAGTCGAGCTTATAATCCATTTTTCTATCAGGCTTCCCGAAATCCCGTCGATAACAGTATTATGTTAAGGGTGCTAAATGATGGAACTCAATCCTCGATAGGAACACCAGGAACTGAATTTCTCAATTTAGCGGGAGGAGGCAATGAGTCTAATTCCAGACTTTACAACCAGTTTACACTTAATTATGATAAGACCTTTAACGAAAAGCACGTCGTGTCGGCATTCTTAATTAACGTTTTGCAGAGTTTTGAAACTACAGATTATGATAATCTGCAACAATCATTACAGTATCGTAACCATACATTCTCAGGAAGATTCACCTATGCTTTTGACAGAAGATACATTGCTGAATTTAGTTTCGGGTATAATGGTTCTGAACGTTTTGACAGCAGTAACAGATATGGTTTCTTTCCGTCATTTGGAGTAAGTTACGTAGTTTCTAATGAGGCGTTTTTTGAACCAATTAAAGAAACTGTGACTAACCTCAAACTTCGATTTACTTATGGTAAAGCGGGTAATGATGAGATAGGTAATGAGGATGAAGACCGCTTTTTCTACTTATCCCGGGTTAATGCAAACAATGGAAGTTTTGGAGCCCTATTCGGTCAGGATTACAACTACTACAGACCAGGTATCTCAATTGACAGATATGCGAACCCAAATATTGGCTGGGAGATTTCTGAACAGTATAATTTTGGTATCGATATAGGTTTATGGAGAGATTTGAATATTACCGCTGAAATTTACCGACAAAACCGCTCAAACATACTTCAGAGACGTACGGAAATAGGAGATGTAATTGGTCTTACTGCTAATCCACAGGTGAATTTTGCAGAATTGGAATCAAAAGGTATTGATTTATCACTGGATTATAACAGACAGATTAATCAGGAATGGTGGACGCAGGCAAGAGCTACCCTAACATTAGCTACTAATGAAGTGAAGCAAACTAATGAGCTTAACTATCCCGATGATTTAAGTTACCTCTCCCAAGTAGGTAATAATGCTTCTCAAATGTATGGGTATCTTGCTGAGCGTTTGTTCACAGATCAGGAAGAAGTAAATAATTCACCAACTCAATTTGGTAATTATTCAGCAGGAGATATCAAGTATCGCGATGTAAATGGTGATGGAGTTATTACTCCATTAGACCGTGTACCTATTGGTCTACCAACAACTCCTGAGTTAATCTACGGTTTTGGAGGTACTGTAGGTTATAAGGATTTTGATTTGAGTATTTTCTTTCAGGGATCGGCACGATCTTCGTTTCAAATCGATCCAGGCGCCATATCACCATTTGTTCTAGGTAGTGGTGATAACTTAGGCCGCCAAAATGGCTTGCTTAAAGTTATTGCAGACAGCTACTGGTCTGAAGATAATAGAGATCTTTATGCTTTTTGGCCTCGTCTTAGCTCAACAGAAATTGAGAATAATGTGCAGAGCTCATCATGGTGGTTACAAAACAATGACTTTTTAAGACTTAAAAATCTCGAGTTTGGGTATCGCGCCTCAGAAAAACTTACAGAGTCTTTAGGTCTACGTTCACTACGGGTTTATGCCAGTGGGATTAATCTTGCCGTGTGGAGCAGCTTTAAGCTTTGGGATCCTGAAATGGGAGGAAATGGTTTAGGGTATCCTATTCAATCTACTTACAATTTAGGTGTTCAATTTGACTTTTAAAAAAAAACTGAAATATGAAAAATATAATATTAAAAAAATCTCTTAAACGAAAGTTAGTGCTTGTTTTGGCACTTCCCTTTGTGATGATTTATAATGCCTGCCAGGATGATTATCTGGATGTTGTTCCTGATGGCCTGGCAACAGTTGATAAGATTTTTAACCTGAGACAGGAAGCTGAAAAGTATCTGTTTACCTGTTACTCGTATATGCCGAGATTAGGAGACTTGCGTAGAAACGCAGGCTTTCTGGCAGGTGATGAAATGTGGGTTCCAGATAATCGTGAAAATGGAGATTATTTTGCATTAGAAATAGCTCTAGGAAGACAGCGCGTTGCCAATCCATATTATGATGTATGGCAGGGAGAGTATCAGGGAGGTCTACCTTTCGACGGTTCTGAAATTTGGGACGGTATCAGACATTGTAATATTTTTATTGAGAATATGTCTGATCCTAGTAATGTACCTGACATTACAGATACAGAAAGAGAACGCTGGATTGCCGAAGCAAAGTTTTTAAAAGCTTATTATCATTTTTATTTAATGCGGCATTATGGGGCAATACCCATCATTAAAGAGAATGTTTCTGTAGATGCTCCAACGCCGGCATTTGATTTGCCGCGTGACCCCTATGATGAAGGAATTGCGTATGTAGTTGAGCTATTAGATGAAGCGGCTGCGGTATTGCCACCAGTGATCGCAGATATCAATACAGAATATGGTCGAATTACTTCGGTTATAGCAAGATCATTAAAAGCACGGGTTTTGGTGACTGCCGCCAGTCCGCTATATAATGGTAACCCAGACCTTTCAGTTGTAATCAATAACGATGGTACACCTTTGTACAATACCACTTTTGAGGCCAATAAATGGCAAATTGCAGCCAATGCGGCAAAAGAAGCTATTGATGCAGCTGAAGCTGCGGGGCTTAGATTGTATGAATTCAATGAGGCTTTAACCGGTTTTGACCTTACAGATACAACCGTTACCAAGTTGAGTATTCGTAATGCAATTACAGATCCTGAAAGTTTGGAAATAATTTGGCCTAATACTCAGAGTCTTACTGATGGAGTAGATGGTCTTCAAGCCAGTGCTATGGCCCCTCTTGAAGTTGGTCATAATACTCGGGTAGCACGTAAAGTAATCTCACCTACCATTACGATGGCGAAATTATTTTATACCGATAATGGAGTGCCTATTACCGAAGATAAGGCTTACGATTTTAATAATATTCTGGAGTTGAGAGAAGCTCAACCCGATGAGCGTTATAATATTGAAGAAGGTTACCGCACCTCAAGATTAAATTTTGATAGAGAACCTCGTTTTTATGCAGATCTGGGTTTTGATGGAAGTATGTGGTATAAGCGTGATGCATTGGGAGATGAGACCAAATGGCATATAGAAGGTAAATTTGGAGACTATTCGGGAAGTGATCACCCATTCTATTTTAACGAGACCGGTTATTACTGTAAAAAACTGGTGAATTGGAGAATGACCTTTAGTAATGACGGTGGAACTTTTGAAACCTATGCCTGGCCCGAAATGCGTCTTGCAGATTTATATTTGCTCTATGCAGAAGCTCTTAATGAGGTATCCGGACCTTCACAAGAGGTATATTCCTACTTAGATCAAATTAGAGAACGTGCTGGTTTAGATGGTGTTGTAGAATCTTGGACGGCACATTCTAATAACCCAAATAAGCCAACATCTAAAGAAGGTCTTAGAAGTATAATACAACAGGAACGTATGATAGAACTTGCTTTTGAAGGTCAGCGCTATTGGGATCTTTTACGCTGGAAACGTGCTGTTCAGGAGTTTAATGATAACATTCAGGGTTGGAATATTAAAGGTGATGATGAGGCTTCTTATTATCAGATACGTACTATTCATTTACAAAACTTTATTTCACCTCGTGATTATTTCTGGCCTTTAAGTGAAACTTCACTAATTCGTAATACAAATCTGGTTCAGAACCCAGGTTGGTAATCAAAAAAAATAATATTATGAGAACAAAAATTATGAAATCAGTTATTCTGTTCGGACTCTTAGTTATTGGTCTGAGCTGCTCGGAAGAAGTAGAGCAGGTTCCTTTGGAATCTAACAGTACTGCACCAGCACCTGTGAGCAATCTAAATGTTGAAAATTTACCAGGTAAAGTTAAACTTACTTTTACGCTCCCTGGAGACCAGGACCTGTTATATGTAAAAGCTAACTACACACTTCCTACAGGAAGAAAGATGGAAGTAAAATCATCTTTGTATTCTAATTCAATGGTTTTACAGGGATTTAGTGGTAATGAAGATGTAGACGTAGAAGTGGTTGCTGTAAACCGTAGTGAGGTCGAGTCAGAACCAGTACAGATAACGGTTAAGCCATTACAGTCTCCAATATTTGACGTTTACGAAAGTATGAGCGTAGGTAGTGCATTTGGTGGTATTTTCGTAAATGCCGAAAATCCGGAGCGAGAGGATCTTGCAATTTTAATACTTACCAAAAACGAGGAAGGCGATTATGTAGCAGACCCCAATAGTATCTACACTTCTACAGATGAAATTAGACGTACGGTAAGAGGTTATGATACTATACCTAGAGAGTTTGCATTTACCATTCGTGACAGATGGCTTAATTATACTGATACCTTGGTGACTTCTATTACGCCGCTTTTTGAACAGGCGATACCTAAATCGAGTTACGGAGATTTGCGTTTGCCAAACGATGCTCCGGGACACAATTCAACTCCCAAGAGTGGAATGTGGGATAATGACTTGATAAACTGGCCACGCTGTTATCTAACTCAGGGTAATTTTATAGCCGATACTCACATTACCAGCTTTGATATTGGGGTACTTACCAAACTAAGTCGAATAGTTATATGGGACTATCCGGAATATTACAATAGCGGTAATGGTACCGGAAGAGCGTATTATTATAACGTTTGTATGAAAGAGTTTAAAATTTATGGTTCCGCAGAATTAGAAACTACCGGAGACCTGGACAAGTGGACTCTTTTAGGTACCTACAAAGAGGTGAAGCCATCTGGATTACCGTATGGGCAGAGTACCGGTGAAGATTTTGAAACGGCAAATTCCGGATTTAGTTGGGATATTGATGCAAGCGCCGAACCTGTAAGATATATTCGGATAGAGATGATTGATAACTGGGCTGGTACCTACTCAATGGGAATCGCTGAGCTTCAGGTTTATGGTAATACAGAATTTTAATCTTAAATAAATAGCAAGATGAAAAATTTACATTTATATATATATGCAGCGTTATTGAGCTGTTTTACAATCCTTTGGTCTTGTTCAGATCAGGAGTACGACGATTACAAGAAATTTGCCAATGGGGGTGAAATAAATTATACTGAAAAAGTAGATTCTTTGAAAGCCTTTTCCGGGAAAAACAGAATTATGCTTGAGGGAATAATAGATGCAGATCCCAAAATTACAGAATTCCGTGTGTTTTGGAATGATGGAAGAGACTCTATATCCGTCCCAGTAACTCGGAGCGGTGGTGTTGATACACTTAGCGTAACAATTGATGATATGCCTGAAAACATATACAATTTTCAAGTGCGTACCTATGACGCAGCCGGTAATAAATCGTTGATCTCTAATGTAACTGGTTCGGTATATGGTGAACGTTATCAAAATACGTTATTCAACAGACCAGTACTGGCAAACGATTTGGTAAATAATACATTAACTATTTCATACGCAAGTATGGATCTTACAACTGGGGTAATCGGAACAGAAGTTTTATTGGACGGAGCCTCTGAGCCCATATTTGTCCCGATAGATTCAGAGGAATATGAAATTTCCGATTATGTTGTAAATAGTAGCTATAAGTACAGGACCCTGTTCTTACCGGAAGAAACAGCTATTGATACCTTTTACACAGATTATGTTTCTTTTACTCCAATTCCCAAGCCTATACTGGTAAATGCTTCAGCACCATTTGAAACTACTGTAAGAGGAGGAGAAGTTGGTGCAGACAACAGATGGGGTACTCTTGCAGATTGGACTACAAATGACGCTGCTAAAACGTTTGGAGATCCTCCTGTAGGTGGATTTGATGATAATGAAAATCTTGATGCAATGGGTCAGGAAAGTTGGGGTTCTCCATTAATTAGAAATGGTAAGATACACCAACAGGTTGCTTTAAAGAAAGCGGATTATTCACTACGGGTTTTTGTTAGAAACGGTAATAAGCTGGCTGAGCCTGGCACTAAAGTTTATCTAACCATTGTAAATGGTGATGGTTTGCCAAATGTTGACAATATTGAGAATAACGATGCAGTTTTGGGCTACAAAAGAGTGACTGCAACTGGTGATTACGTAATTGATTTCACCTCTACTGAAGAGCAAATGGTTTCTGTAGGTGTGGTTACAGATTTTACAATTGATCAAAGTTATTGGAAGATAATGTCTTGGGATATTGTCGTAAGGAATTAGATGTGTTACAAAAAGGGAAGAACTACAAAGATCTTCCCTTTTTCTTTATCAAAATATGGAGCTTAATGGCTCGCTTTCGTAAAGTTTAACTTTTATAAAGAAGGTCTTAAAATTAACCATAACATAATGAACTATTTCAAAAACATTTTTTTAGCTGGAATTACGTTTTTGAGTCTTAGCTGTTCACCAGAAGATTCAGAAAAAACGAGTCAGGAAAAACCTAAAATAGAGATTGATTTAGCTACTGTTAGTACTATTGCTGTGTCAGATCTAGATGCTTATAGGGCAACTGTTTCTGCCCAAATTGAAAATAATGGAGGTAGTTCCGTAAAGGAAAGGGGAGTCTGTTATTCAGAAAAAACGAACCCTGATTATGAAAATCAGAAGGCAATTCCCAGTTCTTTTAAAGGATCAGGTGAATACGAAGTGAATCTATCGGGTCTAAAGGACAATACCACCTATTACATCAAAGCATTTGCAAAAAACGCTAAGGGAATTGCCTATGGCAATGAATTGTCATTTAAAACCTTAAATGCGGATGTCCCAAAATTTAAAATAGGTGAAGTCAAAGTAAGTGGTGTACATGATATCTGGATTGAAACCAGCCTGGTGGAGAATGGCGATGCTATTATTAAGGAGTTGGGTTTGGTCTATGGTATTACAGGTGACTTAAATATTGAGAATGACAAGGTGGTTAAACAGGATGAAGTGAAATCTAAATATTTAAGTCGAATTACAGAACTTGAAGGAAATACAAGCTATTATTTCAAGGCTTATGCAATTACTGAAAATGATGATGTTTATTACAGTGATCCAGCAACATTTAGTACAATATCCTCCGGTGATTTCAGCTATACTATAAATGGATATGATGAAAATAATCCTGTATTTGTAAGATTGAAGGAAGCTATAGAAAACGTTAAATACTATTACAATAACTACACCTCAATAAAGAAACACGTTTGGGTAAATTATGTACCCGGAGTGACTACAGCAGATGCCAATTTTGAGGGGTGGATTCGCTTTGGATCGAATCAATCCTATCAGCAAACAGGTACTGCTTTGCACGAGGTAGCCCATACTGTAGGTGTGGGTACTCATTCAAAATGGAATGAACTCTTAAAAGATGGCGTCTATCAGGGAACGCGGGCAAATGAAATTTTAAGGCTTTTGACGCAGGATGAGCAGGCAACTGTAAAGGGAGATGGCTTACACTTTTGGCCTTTTGGAATAAATGGAGCCCATGAAGATGATGGTAAGGAAATAACATATATTATCAACACACTAATTATTCAAGGAATGCGTGCTGATGGATTGCCTATCAATTGAGATTATATATCTAACTTGATTTTATTTGTGACGAATTATTAAGTCGTACGTTGGTTAAAACCAATAATCTTCAGTTTTGACCACCCCGCCCCCCTTAATATGTCAATTTATACCCTCTGGAAACATTCATTTTTTAGGAAACTTGTGTAGGTGGTATAAAGACTATTACGTTTTCAAAATAAGAGGTTGTATAGCAACCGAAGATTAGAGCGTAAACAAATCTTATTATAAATGTTTTAATTACATTTATAAAATTATTATGAATTTCAGATTCTGCATTTTTTCAATCATTCTGCTTTCCATTTTTGGAAGCTGTAGCAGCATTCCTTTAGCTTATCATGCTAAAGAAAATGTGCTGGGTGAGGGCTGGTCTTCAAATTCTGTCAACACGGTTATTTTTAGACAAAATGCAGTAACGACCCACAAGGATATTCAATTTGCAGCTTACTATGATGGGGAGGGAAATGTTGTTTTGGCTAAACGCAAACTACCCCGGGGAAATAGGAAAATTCATAAAACCCCGTATACAGGAAATGCTAAGGATGCTCATAATGCGATTAGTATAGCCGTTGATGGTGAGGGGTTTTTGCATATCAGTTGGGATCATCACGACAATCCATTGCGCTATGCAAAAAGTCTTGAACCACTCGGACTCGAGTTATCTGAAATGCAACCCATGACCGGTATTGATGAGAATAAAGTCTCTTATCCCCAGTTTTATAATTTGCCTTCGGGGGATTTGATTTTCATGTATCGATCCGGGCAATCAGGTAGCGGAACTTTAGTACTAAACAGGTATAATTTAGGTACTCACAACTGGGATCAGCTGCACAGCAACCTCATTGATGGCGAGGGAGCGCGTAATGCCTATTGGCAGGCTTATGTTGATCAGTCAGGAACCATTCATCTATCCTGGGTATGGCGCGAAAGCTGGGACGTATCTACCAATCACGATATAGCTTATGCGAAATCTGTTGATGGAGGTAAAACCTGGGAAAAATCAGACGGAAGTTCATACGAACTACCCATAACTCAAGCTAGTGCTGAGTATGCGGCGATGATACCTCAAAATAGCTCGCTTATTAACCAGACCGCGATGACTGCAGATCGAGATGGTAATCCTTATATCGCCAATTACTGGAATGAAGGAAACACCACGCAATATCACGTGGTTTATCTCAAAGAAGGTAAATGGTTAACAGAAAATACCGCTTTTAGAACTACCGGTTTTCAGCTGGGTGGTGGCGGCACCAAAAAAATACCCATATCCCGCCCCGAACTATTCATTGACGAGGCCTCGGGTAAAAAACTTTGCTTGCTATTTCGGGATGCAGACCGGGGTTCAAAAATCACACTGGCTTCACGTGATTTAACCAAAAAAGAAGCCTGGAAAGTTATAGATCTAACCAAAGAATCAGTAGGGGATTGGGAACCCAATTTTGACAAAGAATTATTTAAAAAAACAGGAAAGCTTCACCTTTTTGTACAACAGGTGAATCAGGTGGATGGCGAAGGGCTTCAAAGCAGCGCTCCTACACCTGTAAAAATATTAGAGTATAATACATTACCAGAATAAAAACCTATGAAAATTAACAACAAATCACGCTTAGTCATTTTTTTAGCGGTATGCTTTTTACAGGCATACACTAGTTTCTCGCAAGATATCAATGAATGGGAAAATCCTAAAGTTGTAGACCGCAATAAGGTTGAAGGGCGCAGTTCATTTATACTTTATAATAGTTTACAGGAGGCACAAAATTTAGATCCTCAACAGTCAACATTGCAAAAAAGTTTGGACGGGGAGTGGAAGTTCAACATCGTTAAAAATCCAGAATTGCGTCCTCTGGATTTCTATGAAACCGATTTTAATGATTCAGGTTGGGATAAGATCACAGTTCCTTCAAATTGGGAGACCGAAGGTTTTGATATTCCCATTTACACAAACGTGGCCTATCCGTTTCCAAAGAATCCACCATTTATTGATGGCGATTACAATCCGGTAGGAACCTATCGCACCACTTTTGAGATTCCAGAAAATTGGAAAGATAAAGAAGTGTTGTTGAGTTTTGGTTCTATTTCGGGTTATGCCCGTGTTTATGTAAACGGTAAAGAAGCCGGGATGACTAAAGCTTCTAAAACTCCCGCAGAATTTGACATCACAGACTTACTAAAAAAAGGTGAAAATCAGTTAGCTGTACAGGTTACACGCTGGCACGACGGCAGCTATCTCGAAGATCAGGATTTTTGGCGTTTAAGTGGTATTGAGCGTTCAGTAGTGCTTAAAGCAATGCCTAAAACCACAATTTGGGATTATAAAGTGGTGGGTGATTTGGATTCTAACTATAAAACCGGAGCATTTGCAGCATCTGTAGATATCCGAACTTTTGGAAAGTCTGATTTGAAAAAAGCACGATTGGGCGTTTCGCTTTACGATGCGCAGGGCAATCTTGTTTTTGCTGAAAAGAAACCGGTTTCTCTTTCCGGTGGAACTATTGATTTTACGCGTACCATTCCGCAGGTAAAACGTTGGAGTGCAGAAACTCCGTATCTCTATACCTATGCGCTTAAACTCGAGGATATGGATGGTAATCCGGTAGCGGTAACTTCCGGGCGTTTAGGTTTCCGAAAAGTTGAAATTAAAAATGCACAGCTTTTAGTAAACGGTAAACCTGTTACCGTTCACGGTGTAAACTTACATGAACACCATCCTGATAAAGGCCACGTACCTGATTTGGAAATGACCCGTAAAGATTTTGAATTAATGGCTCGCAACAACATCAATGCGGTACGTATGAGTCACTATCCACACGGGCAGGAGGTTTATGATCTGGCCGATGAATACGGATTTTACATTGTAGATGAAGCCAATATTGAGACCCATGCAATGGGCGCAGAATGGCAAGGTAACTTTGATAAATCGAAGCATCCTGCATATCTTAAAGAATGGGCGCCAGCGCATTTAGATCGTATTAAGCGTATGTATGAGTTAGATAAGAATCATACTTCGGTAATTATCTGGTCTATGGGTAATGAGTGTGGTAATGGTCCCGTGTTTTACGATGCATATGACTGGTTAAAGGAAACAGATCCTACCCGCGTAGTTTCGTTTGAACAGGCGGGGCAAAACCGAAATACCGATATCGTAGCTCCTATGTATCCGGGTATAAGGCATATGAAAGAATATGCCGAAGACGACACCGTAACCCGCCCATTTATTATGTGTGAGTACTCTCACGCGATGGGTAACAGCAGTGGTAACTTCAGAGCATACTGGGATATTATAGACAGCAGCCCGCATATGCAGGGAGGTTTTATCTGGGATTGGGTAGACCAGGGCTTACGCGCAAAAACCGAAGATGGTCGCGAATTTTGGGCCTACGGTGGTGATTTAGGTGGAAAAGATTTACAAAACGATGAAAACTTCAACGCTAACGGATTGGTGACCGCAGACCGGGTGCCACATCCGTCACTTGCGGAAGTGAAAAAAGTATATCAAAACATCGAGTTTGATTTGGAAGGAAGTACGCTTACCGTTCAAAATAAATATAACTATACCAATCTGGATGCCTTCAATTTTAAATGGGAGTTGTTGAAAGATGGCGTGCAGGTCGATTCTGGTGATTTTGAAGTTTCGGCTTTGCCAAACACGTCACAGACTGTATCCTTAAAGCTTACTGAAACCAACGACGGCGAGTACTTTTTTAATGTGTACGCCTACACCAAGAAGGCTTCTCCTTTAGTTCCTGCTGGTTATGAACTGGCAAGCGAGCAATTTCAGTTGGGCGAAAAAGACTTCTTTGCAGAAGTTTCAGATTCGTTGACAAAAGATGAACTGGTTTATGAGGTACAGGGAGATTCCTTACTTGTATTTAACACGGCCAAAACACAGGGTGTTTTGGATCTCAAAGCCGGAAGAATTCAGCAGTATCAGCTTAAAGATGGTAGCAGCGTAATCAATACTTTCCCCGAACCCTATTTCTGGAGAGCCCCAACAGATAATGACTTTGGTAATGGGATGCCTAAAAAATTGGCAGCCTGGAAAACCGCAACCCAAAACCCGCAATTGGTTTCAGCAGAGGTAGGAACCGATGAGGGAGCAGGCTTACCGGTAACTTTCACATATCAGTTAGCAGGCGTTGAGTTGCCTTATTCAGTAAATTATTTAATTGATGCAAATAATGGCATTACAGTTACCGCAAGTTTAGATACTTCGGCCAAAGAAACACCTGAGATGCCTCGTTTTGGAATGCGTATGGTGTTAGAAGGCAAATATGATAATCTTAAATATTATGGTCGTGGACCCTGGGAGAATTATTCAGACCGAAAAGAATCGGCCTTTATGGGTACCTACGAAGACAAAGTAGAAAACCAGTTTACCTGGACGTACATCCGTCCGCAAGAATCGGGTTATCATACCGATGCGCGGTGGTTAACACTTACTGATGACGCCGGTCACGGACTCAAAATAGTGGGTGAACAACCTTTAGGTTTTAGTGCGCTTGATATATCTACTGAAGACCTTGACCCTGGAATGACTAAAGATCAAAGACACCCTACAGATTTAACGGTACAGGATAAGGTGTTTTTACATGTAGACCTCAAGCAACGCGGTCTGGGTGGTCTAAACAGCTGGGGACAATATCCGTTTAAAGAGTACAGACTCGAAGACGGGAAGTATAACTACAGCTATACCATTTCATTACTATAAGGTCAACTATGCAGAAGCGTTTTTCAGTTTTTATACCACTCTTTTTTAGCCTGTTTATTGTAAACGTCTTACTGGCGCAAACTCCTGTAAAAGTGAGTTCGCCAGATGGGCATATATCAGTTACCGTTTCATTACAAAACGGAAAACCGCTTTACAGCATTGCCCAAGATTCTAAAGTATTTTTAGAAGAATCCCCTTTAGGCCTTAAAACTTCAATTGGTGATTTTAGTGAGAGACTCACTTTTGCAGGTGTTAGAACTCAGAATATCTCAGAAACCTATGAGTTAAACCGCGCTAAAGTAAGTAAAGTCGAATATCAGGCAAACGAGTTAGTCGCAGCATTTACAAATGAGGCTCAAGACACATTACAAGTGATTTTTAGGGTGAGTGACCGTGATGTTGCCTTTTCGTATAAGCTAATTGGAAAAAGCTTAAATACAAGGGTTAAGATTCTTAGCGAAGCTACCGCGTTTAATCTACCTGATCAGGCTACGACATTTCTTAGCGCGCAGGCTTTGCCGATGACCGGCTGGGAGCAGACCAAACCTTCTTATGAAGAAGGCTATACGTTTGATGCTCCTCTGGGAGAACCTTCTCAATATGGGGTAGGTTACACCTTTCCGGCGCTTTTCAAAAATGAAAATAAAGGCTGGTTATTGATTTCAGAAACCGGAGTAGACGGCACCTATCCCGGTTCGCGTTTGGGTGAGTCTGGTACAGGTGGCTTGTTCCCGTTGTTGTTTCCGCAGGAAGGGGAGAATAATGGAATTGGAGAAGTGTATGCAGCGATGGCGATGCCTGCACAAACACCCTGGCGTACCATTACGCTGGGCAAGACGTTGAAACCAATTGTCGAGTCTACAGTGGCTTTTGACTTGGTAAAACCAAAATATGAACCTTCCATTGACTATCAAACCGGAAGGGCTACCTGGAGTTGGATTGTTTGGCAGGATGGCAGCATCAATTACGAAGATCAAATCAAATTCATTGATCTTTCTGCTGCCCTCAATTTTGAGTACGTGCTTATCGATAACTGGTGGGATGCCAATATTGGCCGGGAAAGGATGAAAGAGTTGGTAGACTATGCCCGCTCTAAAGACGTTTCTGTGCTGCTTTGGTACAACTCAAACGGCTATTGGAGTAATGCACCGCAAACGCCGCAGGATTTTATGAACACGGCTTACAAACGCCAGCGGGAGATGGCCTGGATGCAGGAGATAGGCGTTAAAGGGATAAAAGTAGATTTCTTTGGTGGTGATAAGCAAACCACGATGCAGCTCTATGAAGATATTCTCAATGATGCCAATAATTATGGTTTGGGTGTGGTTTTTCACGGCTGTACCTTGCCTCGTGGCTGGGAGCGTATGTATCCCAATTATATGTCTTCAGAAGCGGTTTTGGCATCTGAAAACCTGATTTTTACTCAGGAAGCTTCAGACCAGCACGCATTTAAAAGCACCCTGCACCCATTTATCCGGAATACCGTGGGAGCGATGGATTTTGGTCCGGTTTTTCTCAATAAGCGCCTTACCAAAGATCAAAAAGGAGGGTCCTTACGCAAAACAACCGAGGCCTTTGAGTTAGCGACCGGCGTCTTGTATTTTTCGCCCATTCAGCATTTTGGCTTAACCCCAAATAATCTGGAAGAACAACCCCAATTTGTGCTCGATTTTTTAAAAGAAGTGCCTGCAACCTGGGATGAAACCAGATATATTGGCGGAGAACCTGGTGACTATGCAGCTATTGCAAGGCGAAAAGAAAAGCAATGGTATGTGGCAATAACCAATGGAAAAAAGGAAGATCGAACGCTCGAACTCGACTTGCCCATGCTTAAAAATGCAGAAATCACACTTATTTATGATAAATCAGACCGAACAGCAGGTCTAAAACCAATGAAAATCAATAAAAATGGTAAATTGAAAGTCAAATTACTCGGAGAAGGTGGTGCAATAATCATCAGTAAATAAAGCTTTATGGCATAAAACAATCCGGTGATTGAGCGTATTCATTTAAAATCATTTTATGAAATCTAACCCTACACTAGTTTATTTAATCGGGATTTTGCTTTTGACGTCTTGTGGTAAAGAAGAGTCCTCCTCCTCTCAGGATCCTTCTACTTTATTTACACTTCTTGACACCTCAAAAACAGGTATTGATTTTGAAAATACCCTTGTTGAAACCGAAGATGAGAATGTAATGACCTATGAGTATATCTATAATGGGGGTGGTGTAGCTGTAGGAGATATCAATAATGACGGACTTGCCGATGTATACCTTGCCGGTAACCAGGTTAAAAACAAGCTTTTTTTAAACAAAGGTGGCTTCAGGTTTGAAGATATTACTACCCTGGCGGCAATTACCGAAAAAGACGGATGGAAAACCGGTACGGCAATGGCAGACGTTAATGGGGATGGTTTACTGGATATTTATGTTTGTTACTCGGGGAATGCTCCACAGGAAGGTTTTACACAACCTGTTATTCGCGATTATAAACCCCGGGCCAATCAACTTTTTATCAATCAGGGTGTAGGTAAAGACAGTATTCCTGTTTTTAAAGATCAAGCTAAAGAATATGGTTTAGATGCCATAGGTACATTTACCACTCAAGTCTATTTCTTAGATTATGATTTGGATGGAGATCTTGACGTGTTTCTACTCAATCACGCTAATAAATTTTACAACATCTTTTTTAATGTGACGATGCTGCGCAGCAAACGGCATCCGTATTACGGAAACAAGTTATATGAGAACCGTGATAACAAATTTGTTGAGGTTTCAGAAGAAGCCGGTATTAACGGTACGGGAATTAATTTTGGCCTAAGTGCTTCTATTAGTGACCTAAACAAAGATGGGTATCCTGATATTTTTGTAACCAATGATTATTCAGAACAGGATTTTTGCTATTTAAATAACGGTGACGGTACGTTTACAGAGACTTCTAAGAAATCGTTTGAGCATTTTTCAAAATACTCAATGGGTTCTGATGTTGCAGATATTAACAACGATAGCAATCCCGATTTGTTTGTGGTTGATATGCTTCCTGAAGATAATTACCGTCAAAAAGTGCTCAAAGGGCCTGATGAGTACAATAAATCCAAAAGACTTATAGATAGCGGCTATCACCCGCAGTATATGCACAATAATTTGCATTTAAGTAAAGGTCTTGACCCACAGGGCGATTTGCGTTTTACAGAGGTAGCTCAACTTTCTGGTATTTCAAATACAGATTGGAGCTGGGCACCGCTAGTTGCAGACTATGATAACGACGGTTTCAAAGATATTTTTATAACTAACGGATATTTACGCGATTACAGCAATCTCGACTTTAATAATTATACGGTACACGAAGCAAATGCGCGGGCACAGGCAACAGGTGAGAAGCTTGATATGGGAGCACTTATCAGCAAGATTCCTTCAACTAAAGTTTCCAATTACATTTATAAAAATGTAGACGGACTCCTTTTTGAGAATAAAACCAAAGCCTGGGGACTTGACAAGAAAACGGTGTCTAATGCTGCAGCTTATGCAGATTTAGATAATGACGGAGATCTGGATTTAATAATCAATAACCTGAATGATCCGGTTTTGGTTTATGAGAATCGTGAAAATGAACAATTAGAAAATAATTTTTTATCGCTGACGCTAAAAGGCGAAGCAAAAAATACGCAGGCTTTAGGTGCCAAAGTAATGCTTCAGCTTGAAGATGGAAAGCAAATCTATCAGGAAGCTTATTTTGTACGCGGTTACCAGTCTTCGGTAGAGCCTAAAATGACTATTGGTTTAGGCAAAGCCGAAACTATTCAGAATCTTGAAGTTATTTGGCCTTCTAAAAAACTAACCCGTCTTGAACATGTTCAGGCAAATCAAACTTTGATTTTAAAGGAGACCGAAGCTACCGAAACTTACGACTACAACATCAAACCGGGAGAAGGCTTTTTCACAGAGATAACTGCCAATTCAAATATCGATTTTAAACATCAGGAGAATGACTATGTAGATTATAATTACGAAAGTCTTATCCCGTATCAGCTGTCAAAAACAAGTGGTAAGGCCTCTGTAGGTGATGTGAATAACGATGGTAACGACGATATTTTCTTTCTCGGAGCCAGCGGTCAGACCTCCCAATTATATCTGGGTACTGATGACGGGAAGTTCAAATTAAACAATACCGGGCAGCCCTGGACTGCAGCCGAAGACCTAGTACACGAAGATTATGATGCCTTGTTTTTTGATGCAGATGGCGATGGGGATTTAGATCTGTATGTGGTAAGCGGCGGTAATGAGGAGTTTAACGGTGATGCGTATTATCAGGACCGTTTATACCTCAATTCCGGTAGTGGAAAGTTCAGCAAAGCTGAAAACGCGCTACCTGATATGAAATTCAGTGGGGGAGTGGTCAAAGCTGCAGATTTTGATAAGGACGGTGATCTGGATTTATTTGTTGGAGGAAGGATTTCCGGTGGAAATTACCCAATGTCGCCCAGAAGTACGCTATTACGCAATGAAAGCACTAAAGATGAGGTAAAGTTTGTTCCAGTTCGCAATTATGACCTGCAACAATTGGGTATGGTGACTGATGCAGACTGGGTAGATATCGATAACGATTCCTGGCCGGACCTGGTTTTAGCAGGAGAATGGATGCCCATTAGCATTTTTAAGAATACCGAGGGAACCTTAAAAAATGTTACACAAGAAGCCGGACTTGCAGATTCAAACGGTTGGTGGTTTAGCCTTCAATCCGGAGACTTTGACGGCGACGGGGATATAGACCTTTTAGCAGGCAATCTGGGCGAAAACAATCAGTTTAAAGCTTCGGTTGAAGAGCCTATGCGCTATTATATTCAGGATATTGATAACAATGGGCGCATCGATCCTATTTTGACCTACTACATCGACGGGGTTAGTTATCCGTGGCCTACCCGCGACGAACTGATGGGGCAGGTTTCCGCTTTAAAGAAGCAGTACAAGTCTTATGAAAGTTATGCTAAAACCAATACCGACGAGTTCTTGAAAACGAATAATATAGAACCGCGTTTTACTTTGGAAATCAAAACGCTTGCTTCGGCATTTATCGAAAATAATGGCGATGGCACGTTCAGCATAAAAGCCTTACCCAAGCCGGTTCAGGATGCACCCATTCAGGATTTTGTGTATACCGATTTTGATGGCGATGGCCAGGAAGAAGTTCTTGCTGCGGGTAATTTATATCCGTTTCGGGTGAGTCAGGGACCACTTGATGCTTCTTTTGGATCATTACTCAGTTTTAAGGACGGTAATTTCATCCTAAAGCCCCAATCGGCTAATCTGTGGTTGGATGGCGATATAAAATCCCTTCAGATTTTAAAATTTAAATCCGGTAAGCAAGAATTGCTTCTAACCCGAAATAACGACAGTCCGGGTCTGTATACCTATTAAATCCAAATTATGAGAATTATAGTTTCCCTGTTTTTATGTGTTTTTGTGATTTCCTGTAAATCCGCAAAGCCAAAAGCTAAAGGGGATTCTACTATTCTAACGCCTAATGGCTATGAGCTTATCTGGCACGATGAGTTTGATACCGGTACTAAGCCGGATTCGGATTCCTGGTCGTATGAGCACGGTTTTGTGCGTAATAATGAATTGCAATGGTATCAGGAGGAAAATGCTGCTGTTGATAACGGCAATCTAATTATAACCGGTAAACGGGAAAAGCCCGTAAAATTGCCTTATAAAGCAGGTAATGATGATTGGATAAAGAAACGGGAAACAGCGCAGTATACTTCTTCAAGTATTCATACCCGAAATAGATTTGAGTTTATGTACGGTATTGTAGAAGTACGGGCTAAAATTGATACCGCAAGCGGAATGTGGCCTGCAATCTGGACTTTGGGTATTGAAAAGGGCTGGCCATCCAATGGCGAGATCGATATGATGGAATATTACCAAATTGATGGAAAGCCACATATCCTGGCAAATGCCGCCTGGGGTCCTAACTGGCAGAATGTTTCCTGGGACAGTGCCAAAATTCCTTTTACTGAGTTTTTAAAGAAAGACCCGCAATGGCCCGAAAAATTCCACATCTGGAAAATGGAATGGACGCCAAAGTTCATCAAATTGTATCTCGATGACGAACTCCTAAACACCATTGATTTAGCCAAAACTAAAAATCCGGATGGCTCTAATGGCTTTCAGCAACCGCATTATATTTTACTCAATCTGGCGATAGGTTCCAATGGTGGTGACCCGTCACAAACGAAATTCCCCAAAGAATACCTCGTAGACTATGTACGGGTATTTCAGAAAACAGAAAATCAATTATGAAATACGCTTTGAAACACAAATCATTCAAAACACAGGCGATTTATCTTTTCGTCTCAACCCTAATGTTGACCTCGTGCGGGGCTTCAAAATCCGGTAATACAGCTTTAAAAGATGCTTCGATTCCAAAGCCTGATCAGGTTTTAGCTAGTATTGAAAAAGTAAACACGCATTGGCAGGAAACGCATCCCGAGCCCGCATCTGCATTCTGGCATCCTGCGGCCTACCAAACCGGGAATATCGAAGCGTATAAAGTAACCGGAAATGACGATTTTCTGGATTACGCCACCGCATGGGCAGAACATAACGAGTGGAAAGGTGCCAAATCTGATGATAAATCGGCCTGGAAATACAATTATGGAGAAGCGGATGATCACGTACTTTTTGGCGACTGGCAGATCGCATTTCAGACCTATATTGATTTGTACACACTAGAAGGTTCTAAAGATCCTTCAAAAATCGCTCGTGCCCGTGAGGTTATGGAATACCAGATGAGCACGCCTGAAAACGACTACTGGTGGTGGGCAGATGGCCTGTATATGGTGATGCCGGTAATGACCAAACTCTATCAGGTGACCGGTAATGAGCAGTATTTAGACAAGCTCAACGAGTACCTAACCTATGCAGACAGTATCATGCTTGATGAAGAAACGGGATTGTACTTCCGCGATGCGAAATACGTCTATCCCAAGCACAAAAGCCTGAATGGTAAAAAGGATTTCTGGGCGCGTGGTGACGGCTGGGTTTTTGCCGGTTTAGCCAAAGTTTTACAAGATATGCCGCAGGACTCTAAATACCGTAAAGCTTTTGAAGCCCGTTATAAAAGAATGGCACATGCCCTTAAAATGGCCCAGCAGCCCGAAGGGTACTGGACGCGCAGTATGCTTGATCCCGAGCACGCCCCGGGACCTGAAACCAGCGGTACCGCCTTCTTTACCTATGGCTACTTATGGGGTATTAACAACGGTATTCTTGACGCCAAAACCTATCTGCCGGTTGTAGAAAAAAGCTGGAAGTATCTTTCTGATGTTGCCTTGCAGAAAAATGGAGCCGTGGGTTATGTACAGCCTATCGGCGAAAGAGCTATTCCCGGGCAGGTGGTTGATGTAAATTCTACTGCCGACTTTGGAGTGGGGGCCTTTTTACTCGCTGCTTCCGAAATGTACAGATTGGTAAAAACAAATTAAACACACGAGATGATTTTATATAAAAAAAGTATTCTTACAAGCTTATTTATAGGGTTACTTAGTTTTTCTGTCTTAACAGCGCAGGAAATCAAACCTGCAAAAAAAGTAGATGGTGAGATGCCCTTATTTCAGGTAGAAAATCCCGATTTTAAAACGAGTCCGTATACCGGTATGACCAAAAAACATTGGGAAGATGCCGCGCGATATTTATTAACGGGAGCTTTTAGTTATATCGACAATCTGGACGATCCTATGAAATTCCCAAAGCTTCCCGGAAAAAGCTACCCGCACGATATCAGCCGGGTTCCTACCGAAAAACTGGAAGGTCTCGTGCGCACTTTATTTGTTGCAGCACCACTCCTCAAAAAAGAACCTGATATCACCTTAAACGGAATCAAAGTAGCCGAGTATTATCAACATCAATTACCCAAATTGGCTGATCCGGAAAGTGAAGCTTATATAAAACCTCGTGGGAATGGTGGTCCCAGTCAGAATCTCGTTGAATATGGTGCGCTGGCGATTTCCCTGTTTATTGCTCCGGAAACTCTTTGGGATCCGTTAAGTCAGGAAGATAAAGACGCATTGGCTGCTTCGATGCTGAGTTACGGTGACGGACCTACCGTCCCTTCCAACTGGAAATTCTTCAACATATTTGTACTCAGTTTTTTTGACGCGCAGGGTTACGAAGTAAACAAACCTTTATTGGAAGAGTACCTGCAAAAATCCCTGGATCATTATCGTGGTCAGGGCTGGTATAATGACAATCCGGCTTACGATTACTACAGTATGTGGGCTTTTCAGGTGTACGGGCCTATGTGGGCTTCGGTTTATGGTGATACGCATTACCCGGAGATTGCAAAAGCCTTTAAAACCAATTTTCAGGATTTGGTTTATCATTATCCCTATATGTTTTCTGAAGATGGAGAGATGATTATGTGGGGCCGAAGCATCAGTTATCGCATTGGGTCGATCAGTCCGTTTCCCTTTACAGGAACCCTTCAGGACGACACGATTAATTTTGGCTGGTTGCGCCGCATCTCTTCAGGTACCTTACTTCAGTTTTTACAGAATAAAGACTTTTTGTTAGATCGTATTCCGACTTTAGGTTTTTACGGACATTTTGAGCCTGCCGTACAGGTGTACAGTGCCCGCGGAAGTGTATTCTGGATGGGGAAAGCCTTTTTGGGTCTTTTGGTTCCTGATGATAATCCGTTTTGGACCGCAACCGAAAATTTAGGTCCCTGGGATACCACCTTTGAAAAAGGCAAGGTTTACAATAAATTTCAGGCGGCATCCAATATTCTAATCACCGATTATCCCGATATCGGCGCTGCCGAAATCCGCGCCTGGTGTCACGAGAAAAAAGCAGACGACTGGCAGGGCTTTCGCAGTAGCGAGAATTATAACAAGCTATCGTACAATTCAGCTTTTCCGTGGCAGGCAGATGGGGAAGATGGCGAAATCTCCATGAACTATGTATTTAAAAATGCCAAAAACGAATGGGAACCCTGGCGCTTATACACCTTTAAGAGCTTTGAAAACGGCGTGTATCGCCGGGATGCAGTATTGGAAACGAACGATAACGTGACCATGCAGTTGGCAGATATTCCGTTGCCTAACGGAATATTACGCGTTGATCATCAGACGAGTCAGGTGCCGGTTGAGATGCGTTTAGGACATTATGCCTTACCGAAACTGGAAGGAAAAGAGCTGAAGCAATCCAGGCAAAAAGTTGGGGATACCGAAGCCTATATAGTTGATAACGGCGAATACCAACTGGCTTTAGTACCGGTTCAGGGTTGGGAGAAAACCGAATTCGTTTCTGCTGAAGGTCTCAACCCGGTTTCTGATGAAAGCAAAACCATCAATGTTTCAGCAAGCTTTTCGCCGCAGGCTGAAACCAACATTTACGCGACCTTGATGCTTTGGAAAAAATCAGGAGAAGCCTGGACGGATGAGGAGTTGATGCCGGTTGCATTAAAAAATACATCAACCGGCGTTGAAGTTACATTGGCAGATGGTTCAATCAAAACCGTTCAGTTTTAATTGTAAAAACGATTTCTACGACTTAATCCGTGATTGTTAATAAAATATTAAATTCTCTCTTTTGAAAAGGCCTTTTCATACTCTATTTATACTCTATCCTAGGCTTTGCTATGCCTTTGCCTGGGAGTTGCCCTGCCTGAGGCCTGGTTTTGAACAAAAACTGAACAGTTCTGGAAGGTTTTTTCAATCTTGTATAAACGGGTTAGTATTTAATAAACAAAGAATAATTATGAACAATCCATTCTTTATTTGATATAGTATTTTATGCTCCTTTCTCTTAAATCAAAGTCCATGAAACGAATGCAAAACCAGTTGAGTGTAATACTAATCGTCTTAGTAGCTCAGGTATTAAATGCCCAGCAAAATCCTCCCGAGTGGCAGGACCTGAGGATTTTTGAGGTCAACACACTAAAACCGCGGGCTACTTTTTATGTTTTTGATACGGAAAATGAAGCTTTAGAAAACGACTATTATAATTCTAAGAATCTTCTTTTACTCAACGGAATCTGGAAATTTAATTTTGCTGAAACGCCGCAGACTCGGCCTGAAGACTTTTATAAATCAGATTATGACGTTTCGGGCTGGGATGAAATTGCTGTACCTGGTGACTGGCAAATGCAGGGCTACGATTTTCCACTTTATGTAAGTTCAGGTTATACACACAAGATCAATCCGCCGTATGTAGATACGGTTTACAACCCCGTAGGTTCGTATAAACGTAGCTTCAAACTACCTGAGAATTGGAAGAATAAGCGCGTTGTCTTACACTTTGGTGCCGTAAACAGTGCGTTTTATGTTTGGGTAAACGGGCGAAAAGTGGGCTATGATGAGGATAGCAAAACGTCTTCTGAGTTTGACATTACCTCATTTGTAAAAGCTGGTGAAAATGAACTTGCTGTTGAGGTGTACCGCTGGAGCGATGGTACGTATCTGGAAGATCAGGATTTTTGGCGATTGAGTGGTATCGAGCGAGATGTTTACCTATACGCAACCCCAAAAGCCTATATAACCGATGCGTTTTTTAAAGCCGGTCTCGATTCAACCTACACCGAAGGAATTCTTGATGCTTCGGTAAGTTTGAGGAATGAATCTTCAAGCTCGAAAAAATTGCAGCTGCAACTGAAACTCTATGATGGCACTCAGGAAGTTTATGCTGCTGATCAGGAAGTGCGTTTAGCCGCTTCGGCAAAAGATACGCTTCAATTTCAGCATTTACTAAAACAGGTTAAAGTCTGGAGCGCCGAACATCCCAATTTATATACCGCAACATTAAGCCTTGTTGAAGACGGAAATACCTTGATGAGCAGCTCGTTTAAAATTGGTTTCAGATCGGTCGAGATTAAAGGTGGAAAACTTCTGGTAAATGGCAAACCCATTTTGCTTAAAGGCGTCAACCGTCACGAACACGATCAATATTCGGGTCACGTGATTAGTGAAGAATCGATGCTGAAAGATATTCGGCTTTTTAAGGAAAACAACATCAATGCGGTACGTAATTCGCATTATCCCAACGATTCCAGATGGTATGAACTCTGTGATGAATATGGGATTTATATGATTGATGAGGCCAATCTGGAAACCCATGGTTTTGGTTACGATGAAGATAAAACGCCTGCAAATAAACCGGAATTCGCGGCCATGCACCACGATCGTCTGGAGACGATGGTAGAGACCAATAAAAACCATGCATCCATTATCATTTGGTCCATGGGCAACGAAGCCGGCGATGGCCCTGCTTTTATAGACGGTTATCACTGGATCAAAAATCGGGACAATTCGCGTCCGGTACAGTATGAACGGGCTGAGCGCGGTACCAGTTTTCAGGAACCCCATACTGACATCATCCCGTGGATGTATGCCAGTCTCGATTACATAAAAACTAATTATATCGGGAAGTATCCGGACCGGCCTTTTATCTGGTGCGAGTATGCGCACAGTATGGGCAACAGTACCGGGAATTTGCAGGATTTGTGGGATTTTGTCTATGAGCAACCGCAAATGCAGGGGGGCTTTATTTGGGACTGGGTTGATCAGGGATTTGTAAAACAGGATAGTACGGGTACCGATTATTGGACTTACGGCGGCGATTATGGTCCCGACCGATACCGTCACGACGCCAATTTTGTGCTGAACGGTATCGTAAATCCTGATCGTACACCGCATCCTGCCTTGGCAGAAGTTAAGCAGGTATATCAAAACGTAAAAATTGAAGCCCGCGATACCGAAGCCCTTGAATTTACCCTGAAAAACCGTTTTTTCTTTACCAATCTGGATGCTTACACCATTTCTTATGATCTATTGCGTGACGGAGTTGCGATCTCTTCTAATAACCTGGGGTCTTTTGAGGTAGTCCCACAAGATTCCATTGTGTTTAAACTTAACGCACTACAGCTTCCCGACGATGGGCATGAATATTTTATCAATTTTACAATACGTGCCAAAACAGCTTCGCCATTGTTGCCTAAAGACTTTGTAATTGCCCGTGATCAAATCCTGCTTAAGAATACACCGCTAACCAATAATGCATTTACTGAATCAAAAGAAAAGCTTGATGTTATCGATTATAAAGATTCCCTGACAGTGAAAACAGAAGCGGTAAGCCTGAGTTTTGACCCGCGAAGCGGGCGTTTAAAATCATATAGTTTTAAAGGCCAAAATTACATTCAGGAAGCCCCCCGTCTTAATTTTTGGCGTGCGCCTACCGATAATGATTTTGGAAATAACTATCAAAAAAGAGGTAAACTCTGGAAAGATGCATCCCAAAATCAGAAATTGATTTCATTTAAAATATCGACGAAAACCCCTGATTCGGTTTTGGTAGAATCGGTTTATCAGTTAGATACCTTACAGGCGCGAGCCTCATCGCGTTTTTTGATTTACGCAGATGGAAGCCTTAAAGTAACCAACAGCCTTAATTACGCTGATCCAGAAAAAGTGGCGGAGATCCCCCGTTTTGGGATGAATTTCATTCTGCCCAAAACCTACGATCATGTAAAATGGTACGGCCGTGGACCGCATGAAAATTATCAGGATCGTAAGGAAGCTGCTTTTGTAGGTATTTATGAAGGGTCGGTAGCCGATTTGTATTTTCCCTATATCAGACCTCAGGAAAATGGGTATCGCACCGATAACCGATGGATTAGCCTTATTAACGATTTCGGAGCAGGCATTGAAATCATTGGGTTACCTACAGTTTCCTTTAGCGCACATCACAATTACCTTTCCGATTTTGATCCGGGTGAAGAAAAGCAACAGCGTCACACAATTGATATTAAGCCCAGGGATTTAATCAGTTTAAGTATTGATTACAAGCAAACCGGTGTGGGAGGTGATAACAGCTGGGGAGCAAAGCCTCACGAAAAATATCAATTGAAACCACAGAATTATAGTTACAGTTTTCTGATAAAACCCATAAACTAAACCAAATGCAATATTTAAAAGTACCGAAGAGCCCCCTAACAAATTTCTTCATCAAATTTAAATCGGGCCTTTGTGCTTTTATCCTATTCTTCGTGGCCGCTCAGGCCTCCGCGCAGCAAAATCTAATTGCTCACGAGGCCCTGGCCGAAAAGATCTACATTCAAACCGATCGCAAAGCCTATACAAAAGGGGAGACGATCTGGTTTAAAGGAATTGTCGCTCAGGCTAAAGATAATGTGCCATCTACTTTAAGTGGTGTGTTGCGGGTTGAATTGATTGATCCCTTTGAGACGATCGTAGGTGAGAAATTGGTCAAACTCGATAACGGCATTGGCAACAATTTTTTCAGTATTGAAGATTTTTATGCTCCCGGCACCTATCAGCTCCGGGCATATACCCAATGGGATCAAAATTTTGATTCTGATTTTTTATTTTCTACCTATCTCACGATTGCCGAAGATCGGATAGCGGAAGATGTCGTACGCAAACTGGAAGTTGAAGGGCGGGATGCTTTACGTTTTGTATTCAATCCAAAGCTTATTGACAGTACTGTGGGTTCAAAATTTGAGCTCGAACTGGCTTATAATGATCAGGTAAAAAAACGGGTAATTCGTAAAAATGCCTCTGATTATTTTTTATTGGAAGAAGATTTTCCGGAAGAGACGAGCTGGGTGCATTTTAAACTGACTACCGAATCGGGCAAGCAATGGAGCGAAAGCATACCCCTTGCCAGACCGGCGATAGACATGCAGTTTTTGCCCGAAGGCGGAAGCTTAATCGTTGGGATGAACAATCTTTTGGGCTTTAAAGCAATCGATGAGATCGGAAAAGGCGTTGCGGTTCAGGGAACGATTTACGATTCGCAAAACAATCCCGTAACTGCCTTTAAAAGCAATAAACTGGGAATGGGACGGGTTTATATGTTTCCCAATGCATCAACAAGCTATAAAGTTGAGCTGGCAGAGCCAAAAGAAAACATCAAGCTTACTTATTCATTTCCTGAAGTAGTTGAAAAAGGTAGTACACTTTCGGTAAACCGCGTAGGTAAAAATATAGCCTTGCAAGTGAATTCGACCCAACTGATTAATGATTCTATTTATGTGGAAGTGAGTAGCCGGGGTATGGCTCTCGGTGAAGTAGGCCGAAAACTTGAAAGAGGAAAGCGTGACTTGGTGTTCTCAAATGAATCTTTACCTGCCGGAATCCTGGTTTTTACGCTTAAAAATCAAAATCGAAATCCGATAGCCGAGCGTTTATACTTCAATCATTTAGAAACCGAGGCCCTTGATCTTAATCTGGAATTACTCAGAGATGGTTATAAGTCAGATGAAGAAATAAGCCTGAAGCTTTCCACAGCAGGAGTCTCGGCGGATACGAGTTGGTCTGCCAGTGCTTCAGTTTTGGTAATTCCTAAAGAATTGAAAGAGGAGCAAAGTATCTGGACCTATTTTATGCTTACTTCGGAATTGCGAGGAAGGATTGAAAATCCGTCTTTTTATTTTAAAGACACCCAGCTTGTAAAACCCAACGAACTGGATAACCTGCTTTTAACTCAGGGTTGGCGGGGTTATACCTTTAACACCCCACCAGATACAAAAGCAATGGACTTTTTACCGGAATTTGGATTGGGTGTTCAGGGAGAGATCGCAGCGCTTTTTGATAAAGATAAAGCCAAAGAAGACGTGGACGTTAGTCTTATGGTTTTTGGTGAGGAACAACGTTTTTACTATCAAAAAACCGATAGTCTGGGACGCTTTAATTTTCTATTGCCTTCACTTGAAGGCAGGCGGGTTCGTGCGGTTTTACAAACTAAAAGCGATGCAGGTAAGAATAGGAACTATACGCTGAGTCTTGATGAACCTACAAAACCCAAAATCACATACGACCGCACCCGGGCGTATTTTAAGGATCAGGATTCGTTACCTCAGGTATTAAAATCGGTTGAAAAGAATGACGGCCCAGATTCTTTTTTTGAATACGATCCCAATATAAACGAGTTAGACGAGGTGCTCATTAGTAATTACGAGCTTACTCCGCAACGTCAAAAAGTGATGGACACTTACGGAAAGCCCGATGTGGTTATTGACGGGCAGGAAATTGAGCGTAAAGAAAATGAGTACAGCAACGGACTCTATGGTGTGCTCAGGCAGGCATTTGGTGATAAAATTAGTTTTCAATTATATCAGGACAGTACCGGAGTCCGCTATCAAAAAGCGATGGTAACCGGTGGTATGGAAACTATAGTTCTGGTTGACGGAATTCCCGTATTGGCCGATGCCTATCAGTTTTTGCCCAATTTGCCACCCAGTGAAGTGAAAAGCGTCGAAATTCTGGATGGTGTGACTCAAAATTTTATGCCCCTTTACCGCAGGGTGTATCCGTTTAGGGATATGAGGACGACTCCAACCCAGGGAAGTATTCTCGCCATTTATACCTACAGTGGCAACGGATTTTACACGGCTTATAAATCAAAAGGAATTTTAAAAACCAGCATCCCGCTGTTTACGCCTACCAAAGAATTTTACATTCCCAAATATGATTCGGAAGATGCATCTCTAGGGCCAGCAGACAATGAGGTTACCTTATATTGGAACCCCGACATTAATCTGAAAAGTGAGGCTTCGGCTATGGTTACATTTCCCAACACTAAAAACCCGGGAACTAAAACGATCCTTGTAGAAGTTATTTCCCATGATGGTAAATTGGGTTATAAATCGCTTGAATATAAGGTTGAAGATTAAGGCAAATCTTCGCCTTTTGAAGCAATCCAGATTTTATACCATTGTTGCAGGCTTAAATCAATTTTAAGCGCATCTACAGCACTTTTTATGCGGTCGATGTGCTGAGAGCCTACGATTGGCAGAATACCCACCGGATGCTTCAATAACCACGCGTACATCACTTGGTCTATGGCTTCAATACCTAGTTCTGCCGTGACTTCTTTAAGCACCGAATGCAGGCGGTGTTCACGCTGACTTTCGGGTTTGAAGATTTTTCCACCGGCCAGGGGAGACCAGGCCATTGGTTTGATTTTATGTTTTTGGAAAAATTCAATATTCTCATTTTCCCAATGTTCAAGGCAGGCAACAGAAAGTTCAACCTGATTGGTAGCTAAAGGCATATCGAGATAGGACTGAAGGCTGTCAAACTGTATCGGGCTAAAGTTGGAGACCCCAAAATTGAGCACTTTTCCGCTTTGCTTTAAATGATCAAAAGCTTTAGCAACCTCTTCCGGATTGAAAAACGGCGCCGGGCGATGGAGTAATAATAAGTCCAGACGGTCTGTCCCCAGATTCTTCAGCGAAGCTTCAGCCTGCTGAATGATATACTCCGTACTGTACTCGTAAATCTTTACGTCCAGTTCCGGATTAAAATCGGTTGACAGTCGAATGCCGCATTTACTGATGAGCTGCATCTGTTCGCGCAATTCAGGCTTCAACGCTAAGGCACGGCCAAAGAATTCCTCACAGGTATAGTTTCCATAAATATCGGCGTGATCAAAAGAAGTAATCCCCAGTTCTAGAACCTGTTCGATTAACTTAAGAAGTTCACGATCGCTGAGGTTCCAGTCGCGCAGGCGCCAGTATCCGTGAATGATGCGGGAAAGGCTGAGGTTATCGTTAAGTGCTAATGTATTTTTCATAGTAGTTATTCTTCTAATTGTAAGGTACCAAAAAGGCCGGAATCTATCTCGATGCGCCCTTCGTAATCTTCCGGTATTTCTAAAGAACCGAGTATCGTATCAGGTTCTTCTTCAGGATTGACTTTAAGAAAAGCTAGAGCAAATCCCAGTTTTTTTCCTGCGGTAAGTTTGACAGCTTCGTTGGGTTGATCATCACAGTAGGTCTCATCAAACACGCTAATCTTCAGTTCCCAGATGGTGCTTTTTCCATTCCGCATCATACGATTACTGATGTGGTTGTATGATGTGGTCTTACCCTGATTATCAAAATCAAGTGTAAAACCATTAGGTAAAACCTGATAGGCAAATGCACTGTGATCGTTTGCGTAAGTTCCGCCGCTGTTGTTTTCGTCCAGATACACCAGTAAACGGTCCTGCTCCTTAAAATTTTTTAATGGATTATTACCGGAGTTTATGACGGGGATATAGGTGTCAAATTTAACCAAAACGTAGAGTGCATCGGGTGTCCACGCAAGTTTGTAGCGTATGTTTTCAGTTTGTTTTTCTCCCAGCCAAAGCTGATTCAGAGGCAGCCAGCTGGTTTTATTCCACGCGGGATCATTGGGATTTCCATCAATTTTTGGAGCAGTAACGGCTTTGTTAATCGGTTGATAAACAGCCGTATTTTTTACAAAAAGGGGAGGAGGCGTATCATCGCTTTTACAGGCGATGAATATAAGACTTAAAAGAAAAAGGATTAAATACTTCATAAATTGGTTCTTCCCAGACTGAGGACGCCAAATATAGGCCCTGCAGCCAAAACCAAAAAGAGATACCTCAAATCGTTTGCCAATGCAAAATGCCCCAAAAGCTGAATACTCAAAATTGTGATCGCAAAACCTATACAATTCACAAGAGTAAGTGCTGTACCCCGATACTCTGGGATCGCTTGTGTAGCAACGAGTGTTGAAAACTGCGGACTGTCTGCCACTACAACTGCTCCCCAGAAAAGCATAAACACAATGAATAAAACCGGTGGAAATTGCAGGCTAAACGGTGAGAGCACACAGCAAATCCCGGAAGCCAGTAAACTGAAACGCGCCACTTTTGTACTGCTGAAGCGGGAAACCAAATGACCACCTACGGCACAGGCAACAGCACCAATACTAATGGTACCGAATGCGAGTAGTGGAATATTGAGAAGCAATTCGTTTTGTGTGGCGTAGTAGGTTATAAACAATGGGACAAATCCCCAAAACGCATACAATTCCCACATATGCCCCCAATAACCAAATGCCGCGGCTCTAAAGGATTTTTGTCTAAATAGCTGAGGAATTCCGCTAAAGCTTAATCGTTGTTGTGGCTTGCGAAAGGGTCCGTCGGGAACTCCAAAACCAATGAGAATTCCACCTAATGCTGCGAAAGCGCTGGTTATTGCGGTTATCGTTTTATAATCGAGGGAAAGTCCGAAGCTATTGAGAACGTGGGGTAGGGCAGTACCTAAAACCAAAGCGCCGACTAGATAACCCAAAGCTTTACCCAGTCCTTTTTCAAAGTAGTCGGAAGCGATTTTCATTCCCACCGGATAAATGCCCGCCAGAAAAAATCCGGTACTGAACCGCGAACTTAAAATTGTTTGATACTGCACTCCCGGTAAAAGCAGCGCAAGATTTGTGATTGCTCCCAAGATGGCACAGATCAAAAATACTTTTGAGGGCGAAAACCGATCAGCAAAGGCGAGTACGGCAAAAACCAAAGTCCCTGTGATAAAACCAAACTGTACAGCGGCCAGCACATCACCTACCGCATCCGGATTTTGCAAAGCCGAAATGGGCAATTGCGGTACCACAATATTACCCACAAACCACAATGATGTTCCCAGAAATTGAGCGAGAACAATAAGGATGATGATTCGGGATTTTTGAAGCACAGGAATTCTAAAGGGTTTATTCAACAGGTTCTGCTGCGAGAGCAAGATTCTTGCCATCTGGACTTACGGCAATACGGGTAATGTTGGTAAGATTGTATGCATTCAGGCTGGCTGCAAAAACCCAGGCCGGTTCTCCAAAAAGATCATAGACAAATAAACTATCACCGCTACCTACCAAAATTCGATTTTCATCGAGCCAGGCATAATCCTGACGGCCTATGGGCAATTCACAAACAAAATAACTGGTTGGGCTTTCGCCGGAAAGATCAAGCATATACAAATCCATATTTTTATCATCGTTCTCTACAGTATAACTCAGTGACTCGCTGTTGGGTACTTTGTGTAGTGAGCGGCCGGACTTGGAAACTATTTTTTGCAGCGTATCCATAGCCGGACTTGAAAGCATTAAATCCAATTGATTAGGCACTAGAACTGAAGCTATAAACGCGTCTTTATCGTAAAATTTGAAATAGCCAACCTGGCTGCTGTCCCGCAATCTCTGAAAAGCCTTGGTTTTAAAGTCATATTCTGCAATACGCTGTCTGCCTTCGGGATCCTGGCGAACTGCAACAACGTGATCCGTTTCGGGAAGGCGCTGGGGTGAGAAAAAGCCGTTGTTGGGTTCGTTGGTGAGCAGCGAAGTTTTTTTAGTGCTGAGATCATAAATGCCAATAGCCGTTAGACTGTCTTGCGTACGGCTGTACAATAGCGTGTTATCATCGTAAAATGAGGGCTGACTGTCGTAACCTGCATTGGATGAAATGTTTGCACCTTCGGTAATTTTAAGTGTGGTAGGAGTTGTACTGATATTAAAAAGATACACGTCGGGAGCGTTTTGTGCACAAAGGCTAAAGCTCAAAAGTCCGAAAAGGCAAAAGAATGATGATTTAAGCATAGATACGGTTCAAATTTTAAATATACTGATGTTTGTGTAAAGACAGTTGCAAGGATTGAGCCGTTTTGGTGAAATTAGAAATACAAAATAAGAAATATAGAATTTAAAACCGCGTGAGGGATAGTAGTGGAAATCCTTTAGGAGCGCGAGCGACTAAAGATTGCAACGGATAGCCCCGCCCGAAGGGCACGCCCTAAATAAAAAAACCTGCAGCAGATCGCTACAGGTTTTTGTCCTCAGATTATCAAGTTTAGGGGTCAAATCTAAAAGGGGTATGTGTTTTCTGATGTTACTTTTTCTGCAATCAGATTACGTAATGCAATCACGTTAGGCTGATTTTGATATTTTGTAAATCGCTTAAGACCCATAAGCATCATACGTTGCTCGTCACCTTCGGCAAAAGAAACGATGCCCTCTTTTGCTTTTTGGGTAATGGTATCTACCGCATGATATAAGTACAGTTGCGCCATTGCGATTTGCTCTTTTTGTGCGTCTTCGCCAAAACGTTTCACGTTTTTCTCAGTACGTAAGATGGTACTTTCAGCCATATAGATCTCAATCAGAATGTCTGAAGCAGCCATTAACAGTTGCTGATGTTCTTCAAGTTCAGGGCCATATTTCTGAATTGCGCTACCGGCTACCATTAAGAAGACTTTCTTAAGCTTACCAACCATCGCTTTTTCTTCAGAAAGCACTTCAGAATAATCGGGAGTATCAAAAGATGGAATTCCTGTAAGTTCTTCTCCTACCGCCATTGCCGGATTCAAAAGATCTACGTGGCCTTTCATCGCTTTTTTAACCAGCATTCCCACAGCGAGCATACGGTTGATCTCGTTGGTACCTTCGTAGATACGTGAGATACGGGCATCTCTCCACGCTGCTTCCATAGGTGCATCTGCGCTAAAGCCCATTCCTCCAAAAATCTGGATTCCTTCATCGGCGCAATTCTGCATATCTTCTGAAGCCGCTACTTTAAGAATAGAACATTCAATCGCATATTCTTCAACACCTTTCAATTCGGCTTCAGAGTGGCTTGCACCGTCAGCTAAACGAATAGCAATTCGATCCTCAATATTTTTTGCTGCACGGTAAGAAGCACTTTCGCTGGCATAAGCGTTAGTCGCCATCTCGGCAAGTTTTGATTTTATAGCACCGAATTTTGCAATCGGAGTTTTAAACTGTACGCGCTCGTTAGCATATTTCACACCTAAATCAATCACACGACGTTGAGCATCAAGACAGGCTGCAGCCAATTTGATACGGCCTACGTTAAGCGCATTCATTGCGATTTTAAAACCTTCACCACGACCTGCTAGCATATTTTCTACAGGAACGACAGTATCATTAAAGAATACCTGACGGGTAGAAGAGGAGTGAATACCTAATTTCTTTTCTTCTTCTCCCAGTGAAATTCCATTAGACGGATCATTTTCTACAATAAAACCGGTTATATTTTTATCATCTTCAATACGGGCGAAAACAATAAACACATTACAGAATCCTGCATTGGAGATCCACATTTTTTGACCGTTGATTTTGTAGGACTTTCCATCTGCGGAAAGTTCGGCTTTGGTTTTACCGCTGTTTGCATCAGAACCGGCTCCCGGTTCGGTTAAACAATATGCGCCAAACCATTCACCGGTAGCGAGTTTTGGAACGTATTTTTTCTTTTGTTCTTCAGTACCGTAAAGGGTAATGGGCATGGTGCCAATACCGGTATGTGCACCAAAAGCAGTCGCGATAGAACCGGTTGCTCCCGAAATGTAATCGCAAACTAGCATTGTAGAAACAAAGCCCATCCCGAGTCCGTCGTACTCTTCGGGTACTGCAATACCCAAAAGTCCAAGTTCACCTGCTTTACGCATCACCTCTTCGGTCAATGCATAGTCCTTATGTTCAAAACGTTCTTTGTGCGGTACGATCTCACGGTCAACAAATTCTTTAACCGTTTCTTTCATCATTTTTTGCTCCTCGTTAAAATCTTCGGGAGTAAATACGTCTTCACAAGCAGTTTCTTTAACTAAGAACTGTCCGCCACGTAAAATGTCTTTTTTGTCTGCTGTTTCTGCCATTTTAAATAAGATATAAGAATTGAGATATTAGATTTTAGAAATCTTTTCTCAAAAATGTTTTAATAATTAATTTATGTTTGAAAGAGTCTATTATCTCAAGTCTCTAATCTATAATCTAGTTGAGAAACTCATAAACTCCTGCTGCGCCCTGACCGGTACCTACGCACATCGTTACGACACCGTATTTTCCTTTCATTTCGCGTTTGCGCATCTCGTCAAATAATTGAACCGAAAGCTTTGCTCCGGTACATCCTAATGGATGACCCAATGCGATTGCACCTCCATTTACATTAACGATATCCGGATTGAGGTCAAGCTCTCTAATTACAGCCAGCGATTGTGAAGCGAAAGCTTCGTTTAACTCGATTAAATCAATGTCATCTTGTTTAAGACCGGCCTGCTTTAATGCTTTTGGAATTGCTTTTACAGGCCCTATACCCATAATGCGAGGTTCAACTCCTACTGCTGCAAAATTTACCAGGCGTGCGATAGGTTCCAGATTCAGTTCTTTGACCATTTCTTCACTCATCACCAAAACGAAAGCAGCACCATCACTCATTTGTGACGAATTCCCTGCGGTGACGCTTCCACCTTCTGCGAAAACAGGACGTAGCTTTCCAAGCACTTCCAAACTGGTATCGGCACGCGGACCTTCGTCTTTACTTACCGTGTAGGTTTTGGTTTCTTTTTTACCGGAATTATTTACAAATGTGTGTTCGACATCAATCGGCACGATTTGCTCTTTAAAACGATCCTCTTTTTGAGCCTTCAAGGCTTTTTGATGCGAGTTAAAAGCAAATTCATCCTGATCTTCACGAGAGACGTTAAACTGATTGGCAACTGCTTCTGCAGTTAGCCCCATTCCCCAGTAGTAATCTTCGTTTCCAGCTTTGGCTACTTTATAATCCGGAACCGGTTTGTAACCACCCATTGGGATGTAGCTCATACTTTCGGCACCACCGGCGATAATGCAATCTGCCATTCCGGCCTGAATTTTTGCCGATGCCATAGCAATGGTCTCAATACCAGAAGCGCAATAGCGGTTAACAGTAACGCCGGGTACGTCTTCAATCTTCAATCCCATAAGAGAGATTAAACGTCCTACGTTAAGGCCTTGTTCGGCTTCGGGCATTGCGTTACCTACCATCACGTCGTCGATACGTTTTTTATCAAGGTTGGGCACCTTTTGCATCATAAAATCGATGGTTTCGGCTGCCAACTCATCTGGTCTTTTAAATCTGAACAATCCGCGGGGTGCTTTCCCTACGGCTGTTCTATATGCTTGTACGATATATGCTGTTTTGCTCATATTTAGCCCCCTATCCCCCGAAGGGGGAATACCTATTAGGAGGAAATAGGATTTTTATGGTTCAACACTATTTGTTCCTCCCCTTTGGGGAGGTTAGGTGGGGCATTTAGTTTCTTAGCGGTTTCCCTTTCTTAATCATATGCTCTAGACGTTCTAAGGTTTTGCGTTCTCCACAAAGACTTAAGAAGGCTTCACGTTCCAGATCAAGTAGGTATTGCTCGCTTACGTAAGAAGCTTCAGATAAATCACCACCTGCCATAACATAGGCCAATTTGTTTGCAATTTTCTTATCGTGATCGCTGATGTAATAACCCGCGTTCATTTGATCGGTTCCTACTAAGAATGCACCAAGAGCCTGTTTACCTAAAACTTTAATGTCGGTACGCTCAATAGGTTTAGTGTAACCCTGATCGGCCATAAATTTTGCTACTTCTTTAGCAGCTGCAATCTGGCGGTGCTTGTTTACAATAACAATGTCTTTTCCAGGTTTTAGAATACCAGTATCGTAAGCTTCGTAGGCTGAAGTCGAAACTTTTGCCATACCAATCGCTAAGAAATATTCGCGAAGACGGTTTAGCTCCACATCATCTTTGTGGTAGGTGTCTGAAGCTCTAACGGTCATTTCTTTAGAACCACCACCGCCGGGAATTACCCCAACGCCAAATTCCACAAGACCAATATAACTTTCAGCAGCAGCCACTACACGGTCTGCGTGCAGCGTCATCTCGCAACCACCACCCAGAGTCATCGCGTGTGGCGCAACAACAGTAGGAATAGATGAGTAGCGTAAACGCATACAACTATCCTGAAAGTACTTTACAGCAGCATTGAGCTCATCATATTCCTGCTCAACAGCCATCATAAAAATCATTCCGATGTTGGCCCCTACCGAAAAGTTTTTCCCCTGATTGGAAACAACCAATCCGGCAAAGTCTTTTTCGGCCATATCAATCGCCTTATTCAATCCGGAGAGTACGTCGCCACCAATGGAATTCATTTTTGAACGGAATTCTACATTTAAAATTCCATCGCCTAAATCTTCAACAACAACTCCACTGTTTTTAAATACCTGCTTCGATTCACGGATGTTATCTAAAATGATAAAGCCATCCTGACCCGGTTTTTTGAGGTATTCTTTCTTTGGAATATCGTAATAAAAGGTATTGCCCTCTTTTACGGTGTAGAATGATTTTTTACCTGACGAAAGCATTTCAGAAACCCAATCTGCTACCTCGTAGCCTTCGGCTTTCATCAATTCGATTCCTTTTTCAACGCCTACAGCATCCCAAATCTGAAACGGACCGTGTTCCCAGCCGTAACCGGCACGCATCGCGTCATCAATTTTATAAAGTTCGTCTGTGATTTCAGGAATGCGGTTTTGGACGTAAGCAAAAAGTCCGGCGAAGTTTTTACGGAAGAATTCACCTGCTTTATCTTTTCCATCCACTAAAATCGGGAAACGATCGGCAACGTTATCTACGCCTTTTGTTTTTTCAAGAGTACCGAAGGAAGCGCGTTTATTAGCGCGGTATTCCATACTATTAAGATCGAGCGTTAAGATTTCGCTTGATCCGTCATCCTTTTTTATTTTTTTATAGAATCCCTGACCAGTTTTACTACCGAGCCATTTGTTCTCGTGCATTGCGTTTATGTAATTTGGGAGCGAAAACAGTTCAGCACGCTCATCGTCTTTTACATTTTCACGAATACCATTTGCCACGTGAACCAAAGTATCCAAACCTACCACATCAACCGTACGGAAGGTGGCCGACTTGGGACGACCAATCACCGGTCCCGTAAGTTTATCAACTTCTTCCACCGTCATATCGAGTTCATTCACCGTATGGAATAAGCTCATAATGCTAAAGGTACCCACGCGGTTTCCGATAAACGCCGGAGTGTCTTTTGCAACAACCGATGTTTTTCCCAGGAATTTTTCGCCGTAGGCATTTAAGAAATCCAGAACTTCAGGATCTGTTTTTGGTCCCGGAATGATTTCAAAAAGCTCTAAATATCGAGCCGGATTGAAGAAATGCGTTCCACAGAAATGCTTCTGAAAATCTTCACTACGACCCTCACTCATAAACTGAATAGGAATCCCTGAAGTGTTTGAAGAAATCAAAGTTCCCGGAGTACGGTGCTTATCAAGCTTTTCAAAAACCTGTTTTTTAATATCAAGACGCTCAATCACCACCTCAATAATCCAGTCGTAATCTTTGACTTTAGCAATGTCATCTTCCATATTACCAGTCGTGATGCGGCTGGCAAAATCCTTATGGTAAATAGGAGAGGGCTTAGATTTTAAAGCATTTTGCAAATGATCGTTAACCAGACGGTCACGCACTTGTTTGTCTTCTAAGGTTAAACCTTTTGCTTTTTCTTTGTCGGTTAGTTCACGAGGAACGATGTCGAGAAGCAATACTTCAACTCCTATGTTGGCAAAATGACAAGCGATACCGCTTCCCATAATCCCGGAGCCTATTACTGCAACTTTATTGATACGTCTTTTACTCATTGTTTTATAGTCGTTTCAGATGTTTTATACACTTTTTTATTTTGAATCAAATCATTGATGACATTTATGACTTCAAAGAAGTGATCTATTTTTTCAGCTTCAATGTTGGCGCGAATGGCGTCATTGAATTTTAAGACCCGGTCTTTACTAAAATCCCGGTTTTCTTTGCCAAAAGGCGTCAGGAAAATCAATACCCCACGACCGTCAGCCGGATTCGGTTTGCGTTCAATTAACCCGCGTTCTTCCATCGATTTTAGGGTGCGGGATAGCGATGTTGCTTCCATACCCATTCTTGGACCTAAGGCCGTTGAAGGTGTGCCTTCTTCCGGGTCTATGCTTAGTAGCGCAAAACCGGTCGCCATAGTGCTGTCAAGCTGTGCGGCCTGCTCATTGTACATTTTTGTTATGGCTTGCCAGGTTGCCCTAAGCGCGTGATCTATAGTGATATCTTTTTTACTCATACGTTTGCGTAAAGTTAGAAAATAATACTATGCACGCATAATAAATTAAGTAAAATTTATCAGATAATCTTAATTTACATATGGATTTTAGTTTTGGATATAAAAAAACTCCCTGAAAGTAGGGAGTTTTTAGAAATTTTAATTTTGAAATTAATTAAGATTTGTGTTCGTAAATTTTATTGTATTGATCTAAGTATTTTTCTTTAACAATGCGGCGTTTGAGTTTCATAGTAGGTGTAAGGTGGCCAGCATCAATACTCCATTCATCAGGCGTCAATTCAATTTTTTTAACGCGTTCCCACTTGCCAAACTTTTCATTAAAAAGATTCACGTCTTCCATGATACGTGCTTTCACTTCTTCGTTTTCGGCGATCTCTTTATTGGTAGCGCCAACGTTTATATTTTTCTTTTTTGCCCAATCAGTTATAAATTCAAAATTGGGCTGTATCAAAGCGGCCGGCATTTTTTCGCCTTCACCTACAACCATTATATGCTCAATAAAACGGGATTGCTTCATCGCATTCTCAATAAGCTGTGGTGCCACATACTTACCACCGCTGGTTTTGAACATTTCTTTCTTACGGTCGGTTATTTTTAGGAACCCTTCTTTATCGATCTCTCCAATATCACCCGTGTGGAAATATCCATTTTCAAGTACCTCGTCTGTTTTTTCCTGGTCTTTATAATAGCCCATCATCACCTGTGGACCTTTAATTAGAATCTCACCATCTTCTGCAATCTTTACTTCAGTCTCTGGAATTGGTTTTCCAACAGTTCCTATTTTAAAACCGTGATCGCGTATATCGTTTACTGAAATCACAGGCGATGTTTCGGTAAGTCCGTAACCTTCCATAACACCCATTCCTGCAGCATTAAAGACGCGTGCTAATCTGGGTTGTAGTGCAGCACTTCCCGAAGCGATGACCTTAAGATTTCCGCCTAAAGCTTCCTGCCATTTGCTGAAAATAAGTTTGCGGGCAATAGCTAATTTTTGTTCGTACCACCAGCCGTTTTGGCCGTAAGGTTCGTATTCAAGTCCGGTTTCTACAGCCCAAAAGAATAATTTTTTCTTAATGCCAGTTAAATCAGCTCCTTTAGCGATGATTTTATCGTAAACCTTCTCAAGTAAGCGAGGCACTGCAGTCATTACCTGTGGCTTAACTTCTTTTAAGTTCTCACTGATTGTGTCTAAACTTTCAGCGAAATATATGCTCACGCCGGTATATTGATACAGATACATCAACATACGTTCATAAATATGACAAACAGGTAGAAAGCTGAGCGCAATACTTTCGCCCGGATTGATTGGGAAACGCGTTGCACTATTTATGGCGTTTGAGGCCACGTTTTTGTGTGAAAGCATTACCCCCTTAGGTTTACCGGTAGTACCTGAGGTATATATCAAAGTCGCTAAATCGTCCTCTTTAACTGCAGCTTTTAGTTTTTCAACCTCTTCCTGAGAGGAGGTGTCTGCCTCGTGAACTTCTTTCCAGCTCTTACATCCTTTGATATCATCAAAACTGAAAACTTCTTTTAAAGAAGGAACGTTTGCCTTGATTGCATTTACTTTATCGAGCACTTCCTGATCAGATACAAAGCAGTAAATAGACTCACTGTGATTGAGTACATATTCATATTCTTCCTCCGAAATGGTAGGGTAAATAGGAACATTCTGAGCTCCCAACTGAAGGATACCAATATCCATCACATTCCATTCGGTACGGTTGTTTGAAGAAATGACCGCTATTTTATCGTTAGGTTTTACTCCCAGTTTCAGAAGCCCTCTACTCACAGCATTTGCCTGGTCAATATATTCCTGGGTAGAAATGGCTTTCCATTCTCCATTATATTTTGTGACCAAAGCTTTTTTAAGGTTGTATTGCTCCAGTTGATGATAGGGGAAGTCAAATAGGCGTTTAATTTCCATAGCGCTATAAATAGGATTTGCTTATTAAATGTGAAAAATAAGGGTTAAATCCCCACATTTAATCCTTCTGACAAAGTAATTGAGAAGTATTTATGGGGTTTGTGCATGCAAAATAACGAATTTAGTTGCTTTACTATATCGTTTTAGAAAAATTTACGATGAAAACTTACGAATATCAAAATAGCACAGATTTTCACCTGTGCTATTATATAAATTCAAGCTTATACGTCTTTACTGCTTCTCAATCCACTCCCGGGCATTGATGAAGGCCTCAACCCAAGGCGTAACTTCATCGTTACGATCTTTGGGGTAATTGGCCCAGTTCCAAGAGAAAATAGAACGCTCAATATGTGGCATCGTTACTAAATGACGACCGGTTTTATCGGTCATCATTGCCGTGTTATAGCTACTTCCATTTGGATTGGCAGGGTAGGCGTCGTAGCCGTACTTCCCAACAATTTTATAGTTTTCTTCATCTAGTGGAAGATCAAATTTGCCTTCGCCATGAGATATCCAAACGCCTAAAGTTGCTCCTGAAAGTGTGGACAACATTACCGAATCATTTTCGGCAATGGTTACGCTGGTAAAGCCGCTCTCATGTTTGTGCGAATCGTTGTGCAACATTCTAGGCTTTTGATCGTGTTCGGGATTAATCAGGTCAAGTTCTATAAAAAGCTGACACCCATTACAAATACCCACCGAAAGCGTATCAGGTCTTGCAAAGAAGTTTTTCAATGCGGTATTGGCTTTCTCATTGTATAAGAATGCTCCGGCCCAACCTTTTGCAGAGCCTAAAACGTCTGAATTTGAGAAACCACCCACAGCACCTATAAACTGAATATCTTCAAGCGTCTCACGACCGCTGATCAAATCGGTCATATGTACGTCTTTTACGTCGAAACCGGCTAAATACATGGCATTTGCCATTTCGCGTTCAGAATTTGATCCTTTTTCGCGAAGGATTGCCGCTTTAGGACGTGTGCCTTCCAGATGCGATCCGGGTCTTAATCCGGTAAAGCCTTTAGGAAACACATATTCTAAATCTTGTTTGTCAAAATTTTCAAACCTTGCTTCGGCAAGATTATTTGCGGTTTGTTTTTGATCTAATAAATAACTGGTTTTAAACCATTTTCTTCGTAAAGAAGGAATATTTAACCCGATCTCAACCAGGTCTTTCTTTATGGTCAATTCTTCCGAAGTATTTGCAGTACCAATTTTGAAAAACTCAATGTTGTATTCGTTAAGTACTTTTTCAATATCCCGGTCTTTTGCTGCCTGAATTACAATTCCGGCATTTTCGGCAAAGAGGATTTTGATGATGTCTTTTTCGCCGAAGGCTGAAAAATCATAAGCAGCACCCAGTTTGTTTTCTGCAAAACACAATTCGAGTAGGGTAGTGATCAATCCGCCCGAAGCCACATCGTGACCGGCAACGATCATATCGTTTTTAATTAGGTATTGTACGACGTCAAAAGCTTTCGCGAATGCGACATTGTCTTTTATACTCGGTGCCTGAGCGCCAATTTTATTTTGTACCTGAGCAAAGGATGATCCACCTAATTTAAAGGTGTCTTTAGAAAGATTCAGGTAATAAATGGCTCCTGCATCTGCGTGTAAGACGGGCTCTATTACGCGATCAATATCGTTACAACTTCCTGCTGCCGAAATGATCACGGTTCCCGGTGCCAGTACATCGCCATCCGGGTATTTTTGCTTCATAGAAAGCGAATCTTTCCCCGTTGGTACATTAATGCCCAGATCAATCGCAAATTCAGAAACAGCCTGTACTGCTTCGTACAAACGCGCATCTTCACCTTCATTATTACACGGCCACATCCAGTTTGCAGACAGTGAAACCGATTTAAGACCTTTTTCTAAAGGCGCCCAGATGATGTTGGTCAGTGCTTCCGCGATACTGTTTTTACTTCCGGCAACGGGATCAATGAGTCCGCTTACTGGTGAATGACCAATAGAAGTTGCGATTCCGTTTTTAGATTTAAAATCAAGCGCCATCACACCCACATTATTCAGGGGTAATTGAAGCGTTCCTACACATTGTTGCTTGGCAACCCTTCCGCCTACACAACGGTCAACTTTATTGGTTAACCAGTCTTTACAGGCTACAGCTTCGAGCTGCAAAACGTTTTCCAGATAATCGTGAAAATGCTCCAGACTGTACGCCACATCGCTGTACATACGTTCAACCTTAGAGTCGATCATTACCGTTTTTGGCGAGCTGCCAAACATATCTTCCATCGCCAGATCCATAGGCGCAGCGCCTGTGGTAGCCGATTTAAAGGTAAAGCGGTGATCGCCGGTCACGTCACCTACTTCATAAATAGGAGAGCGTTCGCGTTCTGCAATGGTTTTTAGGGTTTTTAGCTGTTCTTTACCAATAACCAGTCCCATTCGTTCCTGAGACTCGTTGCCAATAATTTCTTTAGCTGAAAGGGTAGGGTCACCCACCGGTAATTTATCCAGATCAATTTTTCCTCCGGTTTCTTCAACCAGTTCCGAAAGGCAGTTGAGGTGTCCACCGGCACCGTGATCGTGAATGGAAACAATAGTATTTTCATCGCTTTCTACCATTCCACGGATGGCATTTGCAGCCCGTTTTTGCATCTCGGGGTTTGAACGTTGAATGGCATTCAACTCAATCCCTGAGCTGAAGGCGCCGGTATCTGCCGAAGAAACAGCAGCACCACCCATCCCAATACGGTAGTTGTCGCCTCCCAGAATTACGATTTTATCACCGGTTTCCGGTTTGTCTTTAAGTGCTTGTGCTTTCTTACCGTAGCCAATACCACCGGCCTGCATAATCACCTTATCGTAACCCAGTTTGCGACCCGCTTCTTCATGCTCAAAAGTAAGTACCGAACCGGCAATAAGCGGCTGGCCAAATTTGTTACCAAAGTCTGAAGCTCCGTTAGAAGCTTTAATCAAAATATCAATCGGCGTTTGGTATAACCATTTACGCGCAGGCATCGCTTCTTCCCAGGGACGGTCGTTGAGCAATCTGGAATAGGCAGTCATATAAACTGCAGTACCGGCTAGTGGCAACGAACCTTTACCACCGGCAAGACGGTCGCGTATTTCACCACCTGAACCCGTAGCTGCACCATTAAAAGGCTCTACTGTTGTAGGGAAGTTGTGGGTTTCGGCTTTAAGCGAAAGCACGCTTTCAAATTCTTTTTCGGTATAAAAGTCAGGTTTATCTGCAGTTTCCGGAGCAAATTGCGTGGCTTTTGGCCCTTTTACAAAAGCCACATTGTCTTTATAAGCCGAAATGATTTCGTTAGGGTTTTGCTCTGAAGTTTTGCGAATCATTTTGAATAGGGAAGAAGGCATTGTTTCTCCATCTATGATAAATGTTCCGTTGAAAATTTTGTGACGGCAGTGTTCGGAATTTACCTGACTGAAGCCAAAAACTTCTGAATCAGTAAGCGGGCGACCGATGCGTTCTGCAACACCTTCTAAATACGCCACTTCTTCGGCATTGAGTGCCAGCCCTTCCTGATCGTTGTATTCCTGAATGTTTTCAATAGATTTTATTGGTTCAGGTTGAATATTTATAGTAAAAATTTCCTGATCCAGTTTTTTGTATTCCTGAGAAAGCATCGGGTCAAATTCGGCTTTGCCGGGAACAAATTCTTCGATCCTGATAATACCTTCAATCCCCATATTTTGGGTGATTTCAACGGCATTGGTACTCCAGGGCGTGATCATTGTGGCACGCGGACCAATAAAAAAAGCGTCGATTGCAGACGCTTGTATTTTGGGCTGGTTGCCGAAAAGCCAGTTGAGCTTTTTAGTCGTTTCTTCTGAAAGTTCGTTTTTGCTTTGAACTGCGAAAATTTTGGTGTCCTGAGAACCGAAAAAGTGAATCATAATGCGTTTGCTAAGAAGCGACAAATTTAGGCTTTTTTGTTTTTTTATTTGGCTCAAAAATGGAAACAAAATCAACAGAAAATCATTGGTTTTGTTGATAACCGGGCTTTACTATAATTTAAAATCCTTTGGGTTTTAAATTTACTCAGCCGCCGGTTTTTTGTTACAGAAAAGAAAAAACCTCACAGGTTTTAAAACCTGTGAGGTTTGAATTAGCCACGCTGGGTAGCTTATTTCTTTTCGTCTTTCTTTACCATCAGGCACATGTAGAAACCATCATAGCCGCTTTCACTTGAAAGTACGGTTTGCTGCTTCTCAATGCTAAAGTTCTTTCCTTCCTCGCTTTTTAGGAATTTTTTGACTTGTTCCTGATTTTCCGATGGTAGTATGGAGCAGGTGGCATAAACCATCTTTCCGCCCGGTTTAACCATTTTAGAATAATCTCTTAATATAGTCTGCTGTGTTTCCTGAATTTTTTCGACAAAATCAGGTTGTAATTTCCACTTGGCATCAGGGTTACGGCTTAAAACGCCCAGTCCCGTACAGGGTGCATCGAGCAATACGCGATCTGCCGAGTTGTGCAGTTTTTTAATGACCTTGGTGCTGTCTATCGCCCGGGTTTCTATATTGAAAGCCCCGGCGCGACGCGCTCTGCGTTTGAGTTCTTTTAATTTATTTGCATAAATATCGAGCGCGATGAGCTGACCTTTATTGTCCATCTCAGCAGCCAGATGCAATGCCTTGCCACCGGCACCGGCACAGGCGTCAATGACACGCATACCCGGCTCAACACCCAGATAGGGAGCTACCAGTTGAGAGGAGGCGTCCTGTACTTCAAAAAGTCCGTCTTTGAAAGCCTGTGTGGTAAAAATATTACCGCGTTCCTGCAATTGCAAGGCGTCTTTGTAATCTTTTAAGTTTTCGGTTTCGTGCCCCTCTTCAACTAAAGCTGCCTGTAATTTGCCAGCATCGGTTTTTAAACGGTTTATGCGCAAAACGACGGGTGCCTGCTGATTAAGAGCCGCAATTTCGGCATCCCATTTTTCGCCCAAAGCTTTTTCGCCCAACTCATCAAGCCAGTCTGGGATAGACTCCCGATATTTTCTGATGTTAGAAAGTTCATCAAAACGCCCTTTGATGCGACGGGTAGGAGTTTCTTCAATTTGAGGCCAATCGGGTAATTTAATTCCGCGTAGCGTACACCATACGGCAAACATGCGCCAAAGGTCTTTACGCTCAAAAGGTTCTTTAACCTCTGCTATTTCTGCATAAAGACGTTTCCAGCGTACGATATCGTAAGTTGTTTCCGCCACAAAGCTACGGTCGCGGGAGCCCCAGCGTTTATCTCGTTTTAATTGTTTTGCGATTACCTTATCGGCGTAGCCTCCTTCGTTAAATATTTCGATCAGTCCATCAATTACGGCAAAGACCAGATTGCGGTGTAAGCGCATACGTTTTTGTTTTAAAATGCCCGCAAAGGTACAGGTTTCAAAAGGAATAGTTTTAAATTGGGCAAAAATTTAGATTATGCGACTATTAGTAGTATTTTTTAGTATTCTGGCCTTTTCGAGTTGTAAAGAAACTGAAGATAAGCGGGATCTGGGACCTATACAAGCAGTAGTAATTGAACCAATTTTTACGGACTCGGTGAGCATCCGGGCAATTGATATACTTGCCGATGGAAGTCTGGCATTTGCAGGTTCTAATGGTAAATACGGACTTTATAATCCGGTTACTCAGGTTTGGAGTACATCTACCATTCAATATGATTCGATTACACCAAACTTTAGAGCTGTAGCTCATACGACTGAGGATTTTTTCGCGCTTAGTATCGGAAGCCCTGCGCTACTTTATAAAACCGGCGATGCAGGTAAGATGGAAGTGGTTTATAAAGAAGAGGATCCTAAAGCTTTTTACGATTCTATGATTTTTTGGAACGACAAAGAAGGAATAGCGATGGGCGATCCAACTGAAAATTGTATTTCGGTGATTATTACTCGTGATGGAGGAAATTCCTGGAACAAATTAAGTTGTGATCTGCTTCCCGAAGCTGCAGCAGGGGAGGCGGCTTTTGCAGCAAGCAACGGCAATATTGCGGTATACGGAGATCATGCGTGGATTATTACCGGTGGAATGAAATCGCGCGTATTACACACTGCAGATAAAGGAAATACCTGGGAGATTTTTGAAACACCATTAGTACAGGGAACGCCCACCACAGGAGGTTATGCTATTGATTTTTATGACGAAAACACGGGCTTTATTGTAGGAGGTGATTATACTAATCCTGAGGCAAATACAGCAACTAAAGCGCTGAGCCTTAATGGAGGAAAAACGTGGGAGCTGGTTGCTAATAATCAAAAACCGGGTTACCGAAGTGGTGTTCAGTTTATTCCAAATAGTGATGGAAAAGGTTTGGTAGCAATAGGCTTTAAAGGTGTGGATTATTCTAAAGATCAGGGGTCTACCTGGAAACATTTAAGTGATGAGGGCTTTTTTACGCTTCGGTTTTTAAATGATTCGACGGCATACGCAGCAGGAACTAACCGGATTGCAAAATTGAAATTTAAGCGCTAAAAAAAGGCTGTCAATTGACAGCCTTTAGAGTCACACTAATTATTTTTCCTTTTCTTATATTCTTCCCAAAGCTTCCGCCCAAAGTTGCGTTCTACCTCCGGTAGAAAAACCATTTTAGAGGCCGGGAGTTTTTTGGTTAAGTCTTTAAGCATTTCACTTTCAAGCTGATATTTTTCTTTTTGAAGCGCATTGTATTTTTCAATCAGGTTTTGGGCCTGAGACTCACTCAATTCATTTTTTGAGCCTGATTTGGAAAATTTTTCTTTAAATAAATCCCGCTCACGCTCTCGTAAGTCGTGCATACGCTTGTCGTAACTGTTATAGATGGGCCAAAATTTTTCAGCCTCTGCCGGGGTTAACTCCAATTCTTCAGTAATAAAAGGAACTTTAAGAGCTTTTATGCGCTCGTGCCTGTCGCCTTCCTGACCATAAGAAGTCAGACAAAGCAGCAAAACGAGTATAGTTATAAACTTTTTCATAGTTTTTTTTAGGGTTGAAATTAATCGTCTGTATTTAAAGCATACTCAATAACATCCTGATCAACATATTCAAGAATCACTTCATCACTAAGATGATCTTCATCAAAAAATGAAGTATTTGCTTCGATTGTATTTAATTCTTCAACAGAAAAAAAATCCTGAATACGGTCTTGTTCTATCAGATAGTTTTCAAGATTACTTAAGCTTAAACCTTCAAAACCGGCGTCATTAGCATTAGGTTTTACCGCATAAAAGAGCAAGGCAAAAAGAGCCGCAATAGTGGCTACAGCGGCAGCAAATCTTCTATAGTTTAAGGTAATAACCCTGGGCTCTTTAGTAGTTTTGGCTAAAATTAAGGTTTCAACTTTATCAAAATAACCATCAGGAACGGAGAAGCCATCCTTATTATCAGGGTAGAGCTCTTGAAATTTGAGTTCTGTAAACAAACGCTTTTCAAACTGCTCAAAATAGTTTTCGGGCAATTTAAAATCCTTCGGTATATGTTTATCGTTGTTATTCATTGTCTTTTTGACTTTAAAAAATGCTGAAGGTTTAATGACCTGTTACAAAGTCGGTTATTTTTTTTACCGCGTGATGGTAACTGGCTTTCAAGGCACCTTCAGAAGTGCCTAATATTTCAGAAATTTCATTGTATTGCAGTTCATCAAAATACTTCATCACAAAAACCTGTTTTTGTTTTGCAGGAAGCGTGTCTAATGCCTGATGTAATTTAGCCTGAGCTTCATCTCCGTTAAAATAGGGATCACTCGTCAGGTTATTGACTATGGCGCTTTGCAATTCTTCACTCCCTACACTGGCGCGACGATTTCTTTTATTTATAAAGGTTATACTTTCGTTAGTCGCTATGCGGTATAGCCACGTGTAAATCTGACTTTCGCCATTAAAACGATCCAGATTTTTATAAACTTTAATAAATGTGTTTTGTAAAACGTCATCTGCATCATCGTGTGAAACCACCATGCGCCGTATATGCCAGTACAAGCGCTCTTTGTACTCGGTTACCAAATCCTCAAATTTGAGGTCTGTAGGATATGTAGCGGTTTTACTCAATTCTGAAATTCTATTTGTTTGGACTTTGAATTAGTGAAAAGGTTTAAAGGGAAGATTAAAGTTAACAAGAAAGCCTTTAATGCTTCAGTTTTTTAAAAGGTTTTGGAATTCTCAAAAAAGCTTAAATAAACGATAAAATGCAAATATTTTAGTTAAAATGCATTAATTGTTTGCATTTAATGATTTTGAGATTATCTTTGATCCGTTGCAAATGCGAATACTGTTATAGACACGATTAAATTGTTTAATTCCTTTTTTGTCCCAAATTAAAAAGAAGTTTCTCACCCAACAGCTAAAGTTTTAAGTCAACAACAAAAAAATCCACATTCTTTACGGTGTGGATTTTTTTGTTTTGGGTTCTGCCAAAGGCATAATAAAGTTTAGAAGCAGTTCTGCGGATTTTGATTGAAATTCTGCAATTTTACTTATTCAAAAGACTGCATTTCAACCAGTTTTTTATAGGTTCCGTTAGCATCAAGAAGCTCCTGGTGTTTGCCTTGCTCCACAATTTTACCGCGCTGCATTACGATAATTAAATCGGCATTTTGAATGGTTGAAAGACGGTGTGCAATAACAATCGAAGTACGATTCATCATCATATTCTCTAATGCTTTCTGCACCAAACGCTCGCTTTCGGTATCAAGCGCTGAAGTCGCCTCGTCTAGTATCATAATGGGTGGGTTCTTTAAAACAGCACGTGCGATAGAAAGGCGTTGCTTTTGACCACCGCTGAGTTTGTTACCGCTATCTCCAATATTCGTGTCTAACTTGAGTGGAAGCTCACAAACAAATTCCCAGGCATTAGCAATTTTCAGGGCATCAATGACTTCTTCATCGTTTGCATTAGGTTTACCCAGCAAGATATTATTGCGTACGGTATCGTTAAACAAAATAGAATCCTGAGTGACCAGTCCCATTTGTGCACGTACCGATTTCTTGGTTAAATCTTTTAAGTCTACACCATCTAATTTGATGGCGCCAGAATCCACATCATAAAAACGAGTCACCAAATTGGCTATGGTACTTTTACCACTACCGCTTTGTCCCACAAGAGCAACGGTTTGTCCTTTTTTAATGTTGGCAGAAAAGTCTTTAAGTACTTTTTCATCCTCATAGCTAAACGATATCGCTTCAATTGTCAAAGCTTCTTTAAACTCGGCTGCTTCAATTGCGTCGGGTTTGTCTTTAATAGTGGTTTCCGTATTCAAAATAGAAAGAATACGCTCAGCTGCTGCATTGCCTCGTTTTACGTTGTATGAAGCTTTACTGATTTGCTTTGCCGGAGTTAATATTTGATAGGAGAGTCCTAAAAATGCAATGAATTGAGCGGCTTCAAGGGATCCTTCAACTAACACCATTTGGCCACCAAACCATAAAATCACCACAATTACAAAAATACCCAGAAACTCACTGGCGGGTGAAGCCAGGTTTTGCCGGTTGATGAGTTTATTTAAAATGGAATTGAGTCGGGTAGTACTTGCTCTAAATTTAGCTCTGAATTGATCTTCTCCATTAAAACCTTTAATGATCTTAAGACTTGAAAGTGTTTCTTCAACAATCGAGAGAAAGGCTCCATTTTCTTCCTGCGCTTGATGGGACTGTTTTTTTAGTGATTTACCAATTCTGGAAATAATCATTCCCGATATGGGTAGGAAAACAAAAACGAAGATGGTAAGCTTGACGCTTATTACCAACATTGCTCCAATTGTGAAAATAATAGTAAGCGGTTCTCTTACTACCATTTCTAAAATAGACAAGAACGAACGCTCTACTTCATTTACATCTGCGGTTATCCGAGAAATGGTGTCCCCCTTACGTTTTTCCGAGAAATAGGCGACGGGAAGTTCAATCAATTTATCATAGATGGCATCACGCACGTCACGCATAACACCGTTTCTTAAAAAGGTGATGAAGAATGTGGCCAGATAACCAAAAACATTTTTAAGAAAAAACAGAACCACTACAATTCCGCAAATGAATACCAGAGCCGAGAGTTCATCTTCTGCAACTCTTGAACTTACCTGATAATAAAAATAATTTGTTGCATAGTCTATAAAAGTTTTCCAGTCTTCATAAACGGGCATCTCGGTAACCCGTTTGCTTTTGTCAAACAGGATTTCGATAACCGGAATTAGGGCCAAAAAGGACAAGGTACTGAATAGCGCATACAAGATATTGCAGATAATATTCAGTATTGCATACTGCTTGTAGGGTCTTGCAAATTGTATGATTTGTTTGAAGTAATTCATAAGAACCATAGTCGGTTTATATACGTATCCCCGAAAAAAATCGGGGATAGATATTGATTTTTAGCAAGAATTACGATTAAAGACCCAGGTCTTTCTGAATTCCGGCTATTTTTTTATCGAGTTTTTGCTCTACCTGTGACAGACTTTCTAAATCTTTCGCAGGTTGATGCACACTGATGTAAAACTTAATCTTTGGCTCAGTACCACTTGGTCTGGCAGCAATGCGCGACCCCTGGTCGGTATGGTAAATAAGTACGTTAGATTTCGGGATATCGATAGGTGTTGACTCACCAGTTGATATTTTAAGTGACTTGGAAGACGCGTAGTCATCTATCTGCACCACACGTTCCCCGTTTACCGTATTTAAAGGGTTTTCGCGAAGGTCAATCATAATTTGTTTAATCTCTTCGGCACCTGAAATTCCTTTTTTAACCAAAGAGGTAAGGTCTTCTTTATAATATCCGTGTTTTACGTACAAATCCTGTAGCTTCTTGTAGAAGGTAGAACCTTCACTTTTTGTCTGGGTTACGATCTCGCAAGCCAGCAGCGTAGCAGTTACAGCATCTTTATCGCGTACAAAGTCACCCACCATATAACCAAAGCTTTCTTCACCACCGCCAATGAAATGCTGTTTCGGGTGATCTTTAATCATCTTGGCAATCCATTTAAAACCGGTAAGGCCAAGTTTGCATTCCAGGTCGTACGATTTTGCAAGAACTTCCATCATTGGGGTAGAAACGATAGTCGAACCAATAAATTCGTTACCCTTAGGTGTGTTTTTGTCAAAGTAACGGTTAAGTAAGAAATCGGTCATAACAACCATTGTCTGATTTCCGTTAAGCAAAACCAGTTTACCTGAATTATCACGCACTGCTATGCCCAGACGATCGCAATCGGGATCTGTACCAATTACAATATCTGCATTTTTTTCTTCGGCCAATTCTAGAGCCATTTTAAGCGCTTCCGGTTCTTCCGGGTTAGGTGATTTAACCGTTGGGAAGTTTCCGTCTGGTTTGCGCTGCTCTTCAACTACATGAACATTTTTATAACCAGCCTGCTTCAGTACATCAGGAATAATGGTCACAGAAGTACCATGAAGCGGTGTAAAAACAATGGTTACATCATCGCGATGCCCATCAAGTTCTGAAAAGCTTCCGTTAGCTAATGAAGCTTCGATAAACGCCTGATCAACGTCTTTATCAATGTAAGTAATGTGTTCTTTTTTCGCAGAAAAATTAACCGCATCATAATCTAAAGACTCAATTACTGAAACAATTTCAGAATCCTGTGGCGGTACGAGCTGACCACCATCCTGCCAATACACTTTATACCCATTATATTCCGGTGGGTTGTGACTGGCTGTTAATACGATACCGCAATGGCAGTCCAAATGTTTTACCGCGAAACTGAGCTCTGGAGTTGGGCGCAGATCGCTGAATAAATATACTTTGATGTCATTTGCTGAAAATACATCTGCAACTACCTGAGCCAGTTCTTTACTGTTATTTCTGCAGTCGTAGGCTATCGCAACTTTTATGGTCTCTCCTGTGAACGATTTTTTTAAATAATCAGAAAGGCCTTGCGTGTTTTTGCCTAAAGTGTACTTGTTAATACGATTGGTACCAACACCCATTATTCCTCGCATTCCACCGGTTCCAAACTCCAGATTTTTATAGAAACTTTCGTTGAGTTCTTCGGGGTTGTCATTCATCATTTTTTTGACGGCCTCCTGTGTGGCATTATCAAAAGTAGGGGATAACCAGGCTTCGGCTTTTTCTCGTATTTCGGCGCTCATAATTTTAAATTCAATTTGAAAATCCAAAAATAGGCATTTCGGTTTAAGTAAACTATTTTGGAATAAACACAAGAACGAATAAATAGGTAGTGGCTTTAAAAAAAACAGATTCCCGAATCGTTTTTATAGTACGACCAGATAAACCAGGATCAAAAGCCTTTTTTGTCTCTGATTAGATAGCGCGGACTGTTGTTTTGTGAACGTTGAATGAGTTCCCCTATAAATCCTGCAATAAATAACTGCACCCCTATAATCATACTAGTGATCGAAAGGTAAAACTGAGGACGCTGTGTTAACAGGCGTGCGGTGGGATTGATAAATAATTTGTCAATACCCAGATATGCTGCAAAAGAGCCGCCAAGTATAAACATGATTACTCCTAAAGTTCCAAACAAGTGCATGGGTCTTTTGGCAAAATGCGTGATAAACCAGATACTGATCAGGTCCAGAAAACCTTTGATAAAACGATCTGCGCCAAATTTGGTCTCTCCATATTTACGAGCCTGATGCTTTACGGGTTTTTCGGTTATATTGTAAAAGCCTGCATTTTTAGCCAGTAGCGGAATATAACGGTGCATATCGCCATACACGTCGATGGTTTTAATAACCTCACTCTTATAAGCTTTAAGACCACAGTTGAAATCGTGCAGTTTGAGTCCGCTTGTTTTGCGAGCAGCAGCATTAAAAAGTTTAGACGGAAGGTTTTTTGAAAGTACCGAATCGTATCGTTTCTTTTTCCAGCCTGAAACCAAATCATAGTTTTCTTCGGTAATCAAACGGTACAATTCCGGAATTTCATCCGGACTGTCCTGCAAATCGGCATCCATAGTAATTACAACTTCGCCTTCAGCAGCTAAAAAACCGGCATTTAGCGCCTGACTTTTACCAAAATTTCGGTTGAAGCGAATGCCTTTAACCCGCTTGTCAACATCTGCTAATTGCGCTATCGCTTCCCACGAACCATCTGTACTACCATCATCGATAAACAAGAGTTCATAAGCCAGCTGTTCTTTAACCAAAACGCCGGTAAGCCAGTTGTAAAGCTCCTGTAGAGACTCCTGTTCGTTGAGAAGGGGTATAACTACCGATAGCTGCATAGACTCTTAATATTGTTGTGGATTTGATTTCTTTAAAATAAGACCGCTTATCAATGAAATGATAAACCCAAAGAAAATACCACCAATAATCTGAATAGAAGATTGAACCCAGGGGCGGGCAAACTTGCCAGCAAGCTCCAAAGCCTGATTCATCTGGGCCTCGGTCATATTGGGCTGAGACTCAACCATCGCTTCCCGTTGTTTTTCAATGATAAGATTTATAAAGTCGGGCTCTATTACAGTTAGAAAAATATAATTGTAAATAGCGCCGAGTATAGACCCTACGAGTGCAATAGCTAATCCTACCTTTAGAGCATCTTTGAGTTCCATAAAACCGCCGTTTGCCTTTTTAAAAACCTGTTGCCCGTAAACAATGACACCAAGCATTATTAAAAAGCCAACGAGACCTGTAATCCAGTTTTGATCAAGTAATTGGTTAGTAACATAAAGTACTACAGCTAGTGCAATAGAAAGAAACCCTAGCAGGGCTCCATAAGTTAAGGCGATTTGCCCGGTTGATGGTTTTTGTGCTTCCATGATTTTAAGAATTGCGGTGTAAAAGTACATATTAGCGTTAGATACACCTAGTTTTTAATGTAGCATAAGTACTGCGAAATCTAAAAATGTTACATTTGAGATGTAAAGAATAATTAGAAAGGAAATATTATTTGAATTACGCCTTGTCAGATTGTTTTTTATTTCTAAATTTGCACCTCAAAATTCAGCAGATTTTAAAGCATTTAAGATGAAAAAAGATATACATCCACAGAATTACAGAGTAGTAGCTTTTAAAGACATGTCTAACGACGAGGTGTTTTTAACTAAATCTACAGCAAATACAAAAGAAACGATTGAAGTTGACGGTGAGGAGTATCCGCTTGTAAAACTGGAGATTTCTAGAGCATCACATCCTTTTTATACCGGTAAATCTAAACTGGTAGATACTGCTGGTCGTATTGACAAGTTCAAAAACAAATACAAGAAATTCGCTAAATAAGCAGAATTCAACAGATATAAAAAAAGCCTTTGCATTTCGCAAAGGCTTTTTTTGTTTACAACGTTTACTATTTTAATCGTTGAACAAAGCTTTCATGATTCGGTTAATACCTTTAAAACCGAAGTAAATAGCTAATGAAGCGGCAACAATACCTAAAATCAATACCGGTATGTAAAGGGGGTGCTCCTGATTTTTAAAAGCCTGATATAATATACCGGGACCTAGAAACATGAATAATAATGATGTTGCCAGCGTGCGCACACCTCTTGCCAGAGCTTCTTTATTTGTTGCCATGGTATGCGTTTATTGCAGCCCTCACAGACCCGTGTTTTTTTAATAGTTGCGCAGCTTTTGCTTGATCTACCGGTATTTCTGACTGAATCATGCGTATCCCACGATCTACCAGCTTATCATTACTAAGCTGCATATCTACCATTTTATTTCCCTTTACCTTACCCAATTGAATCATTGTAGCTGTAGAAATCATATTAAGCACCAGTTTTTGTGCAGTACCCGCTTTCATACGGCTACTTCCGGTAACAAATTCTGGACCTACAACAACTTCTACAGGATATTTTGACATTTGAGCAACTGGGCTTCCTGCATTGCAGGTTATACTTCCGGTTGGAATATTGTTTTGATTGCAGGCCTCCAGTGCATGCAGGACGTAAGGAGTAGTCCCTGAGGCAGCGATACCAATAACAATGTCTTTTTCAGTTATAGCATGCTCCTGTAAGTCTGCCCAGCCCTGAGTAGAACTGTCTTCAGCAAACTCAACGGCTTTGCGGATGGCTGTTTCGCCACCGGCAATTAAACCTACGACCATTCCGTGAGGTACACCAAAGGTGGGTGGACATTCTGAAGCATCAACAACTCCAAGTCTTCCGCTAGTACCGGCACCCATATAGAAAAGTCTTCCGCCTTGCTTTAACTGTTTGATTACTTCCTGAGTTAAGCGTTCTATTTGGGGTAATGCGTTTTCAACAGCAAGTGGAACTGTTTTATCTTCCGTATTGATATGCTGTAACAGCTCTGAGACAGACATTTGCTCAAGCCCATTATAGTTTGAATCTTGTTCTGTAGTTCTAGTAAAACTCATTTCCGGTTTTTATTGCCTTAGCAAATATCGTTATTCAATCACAATCTGGTCGCTATAAACTTCACCTATTGCAAAATACCCCAATGGATAATTCGCTTCATTTGTAGCATTGATGACATTACCCCGTATCTCGGAAGGTGGTGCGGTAAAGGGGTTTCCTGATGCCTGTCCCGATTGATTAATGACAATGCTCATATAATCAAAAAACGGTTTGTTGATTCCTATCAAATCAACATTCAAGGTGTCGTTGGGTTTTAAATCTTCATAAAAGTAAGAGAATGAAAAAGCCTGATCTTTATAGAACGTGTCTTCACTGGTTAAAAATTGTCCTTTATCTAAATCGAACAAATAATAATTAGTAATCCCCGGTTCATCTGTGTAACTAAATACCACCTCAGTCTCATCCCCGGCAAAAAGGCTGCCATCTCCCTGTACTATATTATCAAAGGGCACAGCTGTTTGAAACCGAGCGCTTGCCCGGTAGGTATCTCCGTTATAAAAGATAGTAAGCCGCATAAGATCCCGTATAAATTCGGTACGTGGTATCGCAATTGAATAATAACCGTCACCGCGATATTGCATTCTGTAGGTGTTAGATTCGCTATTAATGTTTACAATAGCATCGGCAACTACCGGAATATCATCAGCAAAATAATCTGCCGTGAGCGTAAGTCTGAGATAAGCAGTTGTAAAGGCCGAACTATCATCGGGAATGCGCATCAGGGCATCAACGACAAGGCGTTCTTGTTGTTGAGGAAGGTCAACGTCAATGGTTTCCTGGCAACTTGTAAATAGCTGAATCAAAACCAAAATCGAAATATAATTTTTAAAGTTTTTCATCTAGAACTTGAAATTATAGGTTACCGAAGGTAATATGCCAAAAATTGAGGTTTTTACAGCTTCATTTTGGCCGGTTTCTTCATTAGGTCTAAAGTTTACTGAAGCAGCATTCATACGATTGTAGGCGTTGTATATACTAAATACCCATTCTCCTTTAAGCTTTCGGTTCACATTGCTTTTTGGTGTCAGAGTAGCAGAAAGATCAAGCCGGTGGTAGGCGGGCAGGCGTTGTTCGTTGCGACCTCCGTAGTTAGAGATTGAAAGGCCCTGAAAACGGGACTGACTTACAGGATAATTGGTGGGCTGGCCGGTCTGAAATAAAAAATTAGCACCAAACCTCCATTTAGTATTTAGTTTAAAATTTAAATTCGCACTCAGATCGTGTGTCTTGTCATACGCCGAAGGATACCAGTCACCGTCGTTTATACCTATTTCTTCTGGAGTCCTGCCCGGTGTTTGCTGCTCACTGCGAGAAAGAGTATAAGCCAGCCAGCCGGTAAGATTTCCATCATTTTTTTTAAGAAGAAACTCCAGACCGTACGCTCTCCCAATACCTGAAAGCACTTCACCTTCAATGGCATCATTAGCGATAAGCTGTGCGCCGTTACGGTAGTCAAGACGATTTTGAATGTCTTTATAAAATGCTTCGGTCTCAAATGAAAATTCCCCGTCTTTAATTTTTTTAAAGAAGCCAACTGCGTATTGGTCGAGTAATTGTGGCTCTACATAAGGTCCGCTCGGTGTGTATACATCTAGAGGGGTGGGGGAGTTGGTATTTGAAATAAGATGAAGATATTGCGCCATTCGGTTATAGCTCGCTTTAAAGGATGTTCTACTATTTACAGCCCAGCTCAGCGACAAGCGCGGTTCAAAATTGGTGAATTCAGCCAGTTTTCCTGTATTTAGATCTGTTTCTATAGGTGTTGCCGGTTGATAGATTTTAAGATTTTCATCAAAGATCACCGGATTATCATTGGCATACCTGTAAAACTGATCCTGACCCAAACGGGTAAAATGACTCAGTCTAAATCCATAACGCAATGTGAGCGCGTCACTTAAATCCTGTTCAGCTTCAATATATGCCGAAAATTCATTGGCGTATTTATGCGTGAGCTGGGAGGGAACAATCCCGCTGTCAGGACGATTGGGCATTATGGTGGCGGGATTAAAGCGGTAATAAATGTTATTTACGCCATAACCCATTTTGAAATTTTGATTTATGTAATGCTGAAAATCATATTTTAAATTAAAATTGCGAATTCCGGAATCGTATTTAAAGCCAACAAAATCAAGAAGTAAACCGTAATAGTAATCTGAATAAATGAGTGATAAATTGGAGAAAATTTTGTCGCTAAATAAATGATTCCATCTTAGGTTTATGGTAGCATTACCATAGGTATTTACAAAACTTTCATTAACGCTAAATAAATCTCGACCAAAGTATCCTGACAGAAAAAGACTGTTTTTGTCTCCTAATCGGTAATTCAATTTTGCATTAAGATCGTAGAAATAGGCCTTATTGTCAATATCGAATATGGGCAGAAAAAGATGAACATAAGATGCTCGTCCTCCTACCAGAAAGGCTGATTCATTTTTAACAATAGGCCCTTCAACCAGTAATCTACTGGCTATCGCACCAATACCACCATTTGCGTGAAATTCTTTGCTGTTACCTTCTTTTTGATAAATATCGAGTACTGAGGCTACCCGACCACCGTACCGGGCAGGAATACCACCTTTATATAGTTTAAGATCTTTAATTGCGTCGGGATTAAAAACAGAAAAGAAACCAAACAGGTGAGAAGAATTAAATATAATAGCCTCATCCAGCAGAATTAAATTTTGGTCAACGGCACCGCCCCGCACATTGAAGCCTGAGGCACCTTCGCCGGCACTGGTTACTCCGGGGAGTAATAGTATAGATTTGATAACATCGGCTTCACCAAAAACAACCGGAATCTGTTTTATGGTCTCTGCAGTTAGTGCGTTTACACTCATTTGAGGTTTGCGAATGTTAAGCTCTTCTATATTTTCTTCAATTACAACTTCATCAAGCATTTCTGTTGCTTCTTCAATACTGAAATTCAGACGTTTATCTGTGTCTAATTGAATGGTTTGCTGAACAGAATTATAGCCCATAATACTAATTTGAAGCGTATACGAGCCTTCAGGAAGGGTTATTGAATAAAACCCGTATTCATTAGTGACAGAGCCTTTGTTGATCTCGGGGAACAACACATTGACGCCTATAAGGGTTTCGTTTGAATTTTCAGCAGTTATAGTTCCACTTAGAGTATAATTCTTTTGTGCCCAGGTACTGCTAACGAGAAGAAATAAAACAAGAGAGTAAAGAGTTTTCAGCAAATTGTTTTTTTTCAAAAATAGCGGACTTAGGTCATTCTGATACTATTTTAAGAAAAAGTTATTGAAATTAAAAAAGGCTTCCCGTCATAGGAAGCCTTTTTTCGTTATTCTTTATTGCAACTAGGAATTAATAATCGCGTTAAAGGTTGCGCTAGGTCGCATAGCTGCAGTTACTTTTTCTTCATCCGGAAAATAATATCCACCTAAATCTACTTCAGAGCCTTGCGCGTCTAATAGTTCCTGATTGATTTTTTCTTCATTTGTTTCTAATTCGCTTGCGATCTCTGCAAAGTGAACCTGAAGTTCTTTGTCTTTATCCTGAGCGGCCAGTGCCTGAGCCCAATAAAGAGCCAGGTAGAAATGACTACCTCGGTTATCGAGTTCATTTACCACGCGTGATGGCGATTTTTTATTATCTAAAAACTTAATTGTCGCTTCATCAAGGGCTTCAGCAAGTACTTGAGCGCGTACATTGTCATTTACTGAGGCTTCATGTTCTAAAGAAACTGCAAGCGCTAAAAATTCACCGAGTGAATCCCATCTTAAATGACCTTCTTCAACAAATTGTTGAACGTGTTTTGGAGCAGAACCTCCGGCACCTGTTTCAAAAAGACCGCCACCATTCATAAGCGGAACAATTGAAAGCATTTTAGCGCTGGTTCCTACTTCTAGAATCGGAAATAAATCGGTATTATAATCACGGAGCACGTTTCCAGTAACTGAAATAGTATCTTTTCCTACTTTCATACGTTTTAACGTAAATCGAGTAGCTTCAACAGGAGACATAATTTGAATATCTAATCCTTCTGTGTCGTGATCTTTAAGGTAAACATTTACTTTTTTAATAAGTTCTGCATCGTGTGCGCGGTCTTTGTCTAACCAAAAGATAGCAGGATCTTGAGTGGCCCGAGCGCGGCTTACGGCAAGTTTTACCCAATCCTGAACCGGCTCATCTTTGGTCTGGCACATTCTCCAGATATCTCCCTGCTCAACCTGATGTTCCATTAGGACGTTTCCGGAAGCATCAATAACTGAAACTTTACCGTCAAGTGGAATTTCAAAAGTTTTATCATGAGAACCGTATTCTTCGGCCTTTTTTGCCATTAGCCCCACGTTAGGAACCGTACCCATCGTGGTTGGATCAAATGCGCCATTCTCTTTACAAAAATCAATGGTTTCCTTATAAATACCAGCATATGAACTGTCTGGAATCACCGCTTTAGTGTCCTGAGATTTTCCTTGAGCATTCCACATTTGACCACTATTGCGTATCATAGCCGGCATACTCGCGTCTATAATCACATCACTGGGTACGTGCAGATTGGTAATACCTTTGTCTGAGTTAACCATTGCAAGATCTGCACGGTTTTCAAGGGTGTCAATAATCGCCTTTTCAACCTCGCTACGTTTGTCTTCCGGTAATCTGTTGATGTCGCTAAGTAAATCAGCAAGTCCATTTTTAGGATCTACACCTATGGCTTTCAAGTCGCCGCCATACTTTTCAAAAACATCTTCAAAATAAACACGCATGGCGTGCCCAAATATGATAGGGTCAGATACCTTCATCATCGTTGCCTTAAGGTGTATGGAGAATAAAACTCCTTTGTCCTTGGCATCTTTAATCTGCTCGCGAAGAAATTTAACCAAAGCAGATTTACTCATAAGTGTGGCGTCAATAACCTCACCTTGAAGTAATGCCAGATCTTTCTTCAGTACAGTTTCACTCCCGTTTGCATCGGTATGTACAATTGAGACTTTAGTTGCATCCTCACAAGTTACCGATTTTTCATTTGCTCTAAAATCACCTGAACTCATAGTGGCTACATGTGATTTGCTGTCTTTATCCCAAGCTCCCATGCTGTGTGGGTTTTTACGGGCATATTCTTTAACAGGCTTTGGTGCGCGTCTGTCCGAGTTTCCTTCGCGTAACACGGGATTGACCGCACTGCCTAAAACTTTTGCAAAACGATTTTTGAGTTCTTTTTCTTCTTCAGTTTTTGCTTCTTCAGGATAGCTCGGGATGTTATATCCTTTTGCCTGCAGCTCTTTAATTACTGCTGTAAGCTGCGGTATAGATGCGCTAATATTAGGAAGCTTAATAATGTTTGCCTCTGGGCTTTTTGCTAATTCTCCTAATTCGGCAAGTGCATCGCTTACTTTTTGATTTTCTTCAAGATAATCAGGAAAATTCGCCAATAATCTTCCTGCGAGGGATATGTCTTTGACTTCAAATTCTATGTTAGCTTCTTTTGCAAATTTCTGCAAAATGGGTAAAAGCGAATGCGTGGCCAAAGCCGGAGCTTCGTCAGTTTTAGTGTAGGCTATTGTAGAAGTTTTAGTAGACATAAATAAGTTCGTTTATAAATCCTGATTCTTAAAAATTTGGTTGAAAAAACAAGGCTGCATATAGGGTTTGCAGATTATCGCCTCAAGCGCTTTTTTTCGGATTGCAAATATAGGGTTTTATGGCAGATTTTAACACTTAAATTCTTCTTAAAGCCTATTAATGATGTATGTATTTAAGTTGTTTTTGAAGTGTGAGATTTTTAAAACAAAAAAAGCTCTGACAGAATTTAATAATTCTATCAGAGCTTCTAATGTTTTGGTTTTTTACCGGTGAACCCTTGAAGTCCTTTAGCAAGAATATTAGTACTTGCACCGTGAACCAATACATTGGGGCTTTTTAAGCCCCGATCCAATACGTTTACTTGAGTTTATTGAAACAGCACTGATATCTTTTATAATTCAGATTCTTTTCAAAATAACTTATAAACCCTACAGAGGTTATCGTAACTGTATTGGGAACATAATGTGAACAACTTCAAGATGTTCACCATTATAATTTCTTTCAATAAAGTAAATGAAAAGAATTTAAAAAATCAAGAGTTTAGGTGTTTAATTATCAACCGGTTATAAACCTCTGCTATTCACAATAGTTAATAACCTTAGGTGATTAACTAAAAAATGCCCCGCAGAGCGGAGCATTTTTAATACCTCTTAAAGGATATTTATTTTCTGATTTCTTTGATTCTTGCCTTCTTACCGGTAAGACCTCTGAAATAGTAAATACGTGATTTACGTACTTTACCTCTTTTGTTGATTTCAACTTTCTGAAGAGCAGGCATATTGATTGGGAAAATACGCTCAACACCTACAGTACCAGACATTTTTCTGATTGTGAACGTACGAGTTGATCCTGTTCCGCGAACCTGAATAACTACACCTCTAAAAAACTGAGTACGTACTTTTTCACCTTCACGAATTTCATAATACACAGTGATGGTATCACCGGCACTGAATTCTGGGAATTCTTTCTTTTCTACAAATTCGTTTTGTACAAAACTGATTAAATCTTCCATTTTTAAGATTTTATTAAAGTGGTATAACACCAACATTCACGGTTTTCGCCAGAGGTTGATCTTACAAGGCTGCAAATTTACTATAAAAAATGAATCTGGCAACCACTACGGGTCAATTATTTGATGCTTAAAGAATTAATTCTCCAATAAATCGGGACGTCGTTCCTGTGTGCGCTGGTAAGCCTGTTCTTCGCGCCAGGCTTCAATTTTTGGAGTATTGCCCGAGGTTAAAATTTCCGGAACTTTCCAACCTTTATAATCTGCAGGGCGCGTGTAAACCGGTGGAGCCAGTAAATTATCCTGAAAGGAATCGGTTAGGGCAGAGGTTTCATTCCCTAAAACACCGGGAATGAGACGTATCACCGCATCGCAAAGAATAAGTGCGCCAAGTTCGCCCCCGCTTAAAACATAATCTCCAATAGAAATTTCCCGTGTGATAAACTGATCCCGTACTCGCTGATCAACCCCTTTATAATGTCCGCATAAAATAATAACGTTTTCCTGAAGCGAAATCTGATTGGCGATTTTTTGATTTAATGTTTCCCCATCCGGAGTCATATATATGATTTCATCATATTCGCGTTCAGCTTTCAGCTTGCTTATACACTTGTCTATGGGTTCAATCATCATCACCATACCTGCACCGCCACCAAACTGGTAATCGTCTACCTGATTATAGGAGTTAGAGGTATAATCCCTAATATTGTGAAAGTGAACCTCAACAAGTCCTTTAGCAATGGAACGCTGCATAATGGATGCTTCAAACGGACTTTTGAGCAAATCAGGAACGACTGTAATAATATCTATTCGCATATTAAAGAGATGCTGGTGTTCGATTTAAAATCGTTATCTGCAAAATCGTAAGAGCAGCTTATTTCTTAGTGTTCTTAACAGCTTTGTTGCGTTCGTCCTGAAGTAAACGTCCCATTTTTTGTTCTTTTTCTAATGCTTTCTTGCGATATTCATCGTATTCTACTTCCAGATCCGCTAATTTTTTACGGGCCTCCTGGGTATGTGCATTACTTCCTTTAAATCTAAAGATGAAAAACACAAGAGCAAGTGCAAGAACAGCTACAATACCCCACATCATACTCATATATCCGCCTTTACTCATCGGTATACCCAGGAAAAAGATAGAATCCTTTTCTGCACGGGTTTCCTCTAGCGTGGTCTTGGTTTCTTCAAGGGTTTGATTCAAGGTTTGAATCTCTTCCTGTTGTGTGTTTATTTGAGCCTGGAGATCAGTTATCTGTACTTTGAAAGCTGAAATACTATCTGCAGTATTAGCTTTTAATTTGTTGAGACTATTAAGCTTTACAACTTTATAGTCCTGATAATTGTTGGAGTTATCTAGCAGATCTTCAAATTGTTGAGAAATGGTATTTGTTTTCGGTTTTGGGGTCTCTGTCTCCTGAGCGTTTAAGCCTATAATTGAAAATAAGCTTAACAGTAAGCTGATGCGTATCGTAGTCATTTTGAGTTAGTCTTTTTGCTGTTTGTGGGAAAACGGTATGCTTCCACACTTAGTATAACAAGCCGCAAAAATAATTAAAACCAATGGTTTTAAACTTAGTAATTGATGAAAATAGCTGCCCCGGGGCAGCTATTTATAATCCTAGAGTCAGGTTAACTTGTTGAAAACCTATTAATAATAGGTGTAGCGTCTCACTTTTGCAATATACTTTGCCAGTCGTACTACCTGATGGCTGTAACCGTACTCGTTATCATACCAAACATATAGTACAAGGCTTTTAAAATCGGGACCAAGTATAGTTGCCTGACTGTCATAGATAGAGGGTGCTGAAGAGCCTACAATATCACTGGAGACCAATTCATTATTAATTGAATATTTAATCTGTTCGACTAAATCCCCCTCGAGCGAATATTTTTTTAGACTAGCATGTACACTTTCTAAAGTGGTTTTCTGCTGAAGTTTTAAATTTAAAATGGCCAGAGATCCGTTGGGTACCGGAACGCGTATAGCATTCGAAGTAAGTTTACCTTCCAATGCGGGAAGCGCTTTAGAAACGGCTTTTCCAGCTCCTGTTTCGGTAATTACCATATTTAACGCAGCAGCACGACCTCTTCGGTATTTGGAATGCATATTATCTACCAAATTTTGGTCATTGGTATAAGCGTGAATCGTTTCTATATGTCCGCTTTCAACGCCAAAACTTTCTTCTATAGCTTTCAGAACAGGTGTAATGGCATTGGTGGTACAGGATGCTGCTGAATAAATATCCCACTCATCAGGATTGTATTTTTTGTGATTGACGCCGTGTACAATATTAGGGATACCCTGACCCGGAGCAGTAAGTAATACCTTTGAAACACCTTTTGCTATTAAATGTCGACTCAACTGTTCTTTATTGCGAAATGCCCCGGTATTATCTATAACCAGGGCATCATCTATACCATAACTGGTGTAGTCTATAGATTCCGGTTCGTTTGAAGAAATGATTTGTACCGAAGTGCCATTTATGATCAATGTGTTTTTATCAGCATCTACAGATATTGTTCCCGCAAAATCTCCATGAATGCTATCGCTTTTAAATAAAGAGGCCCTTTTCTTAAGGATTTCCTCATCAAGTCTGCCTCTCACCACTACAGCTCTCAAACGCAATTGATTGCCGCTCCCGGTGCGAGTCATTAACTCGCGTGCAACAAGTCTGCCTATCCTTCCAAAGCCATAAAGAACCACGTCTCGGGGTGTAATTTCTTTAGAGCTTTTGGCATCTTTCAATTTGTGATGAATGAATATCAAAGCATCAGTGTATTCATTTTCTTCTAAATGATACTCATAGGTAAGTTTGCCAATATCTAATTTAGATGGAGGTAGATCAGCTTGTTGGATAGCTTTGGCCAACTCCACACTATCAAAAATTGAAATTGGTTTTTGAACAAAAGCTCCGGCGTATGCGTGTAAATTTAAAATTTCGCTCACATTGCGATCCAGAAGCTGATTTCTAAAAAGTACCAGCTCGATATTCTTGTCATACCACAGGTCGCTTATGATCTTAATAAATTCAACAGTCGCACGGCGACGGTCTGCCTGAAAGGTTAATTCTTTCTCGTAAGTGTTTAACGAACTCATGAATTGGTTTTAACGTGGTTTTTGATTTTTTGGCAAAGATACTTAACTATATCGTTTTCGTAATAGGTTTAAATAAAAAAAGCTCTTCATTGAAGAGCTTTTTTTTTAGTACTAAAATCAAATTTTAGTTAAAAATAATTTGCTTTGACTCACCATTCTGACTGGCGAAATTAATACTGATGGGCTCACGAGAATCCTTTTCCGAAATAATACGCTTCACATCTTCAACTGAGTTTACTTTTTGATCGTCAATAGCAGTTATCACAATTCCACTTAAATTGTAGCGCTGCAATTGTTCATTTACAGCTTTGGTTATAACCACGCCATTTTTAACCCCCATTTCTTTTAACGCTTCTTTTGAAGCTTCACTGATTTCAATACCGGGTTTTTCAATAACATAGGTTACGTATTTAGTGAGTTTTACCGGTGTTGTATAGAGCTTACCATCTCGTGTATAAGACACTTCAACCACATCGCCAGGACGTTGTGCTCCTAAATAGCCAGTAAGATCAGAAATTTTAGATATTTTGGTATTATCTATTTTAACGATAATATCACCTTCTTGCAATCCTGCTTTTGCAGCTCCTGTATTAGAGTCAACACTTCCTACATATACGCCTTCTGAAGTTTCAAGGTCATATTGATTTGCAAAATTGGCATTGATGTCTATTGGTATTATGCCAAGGATACCGCGCTGTACATCACCATATTCAAGAATATCTTCTACTATTTTACGGGCATTGTTTGACGGTACTGCAAATGCATAACCTACATAACTTCCGGTTTGTGAAGTAATCGCCGTATTGATACCAATTAATTCTCCGTTAATGTTTACCAAAGCTCCACCACTGTTACCAGGATTAATTGCAGCGTCGGTTTGGATGAACGATTGAGGATTAGAATCGTACTCATTTATATCGCGCGCTTTTGCAGAAATAATTCCGGCAGTTACCGTACTGGTTAGATTAAACGGGTTACCAACTGCGAGCACCCACTCACCTAATCGCACATTGTCTGAATTACCGAAAGGGAGGTAGGGCAAATCATCGTCTGCATCAATTTTTATCAAAGCGATATCAGCTTTTGGATCAGTGCCTATAACTTCAGCTTTGTAAGTCCTATTGTCGTTGAGTGAAACTTCAAGTTCTGCTGCACCGTCAATGACATGATTATTAGTAACGATATATCCATCGGCAGAGATGATGACACCACTACCGGCGCCTACAAGACCCTTGCGCAATTCACCTCCTCCATTAAAGAAATCCTGCATTGTACGCGGTTTTCTGGAAATCTGAACATTTTTTACGTGCACCACAGCATGAACTGTTCTGTCTGCAGCTTCCGTAAAATCTGCATTGGTACTGGTAATAGGTGTTCCTTTATAATTTACAGGATTGAAATTAGTTGAAGAGGTGGTAGTCGTTGGAAGGATTGGTTCATCCTCTAAATATTTGTACGCACCTAGGGTAATTGTACCACCCAGGATGGCTACAATTAATAAACTGGCAAATTTTTTCATAATACGTTCCTTTTCTTTTTTATTAACACTATAAATACGAGTTGTGGTATGTCGTGTTGCACGATTTAACTAAGCCTTAACAAGCCGTAGAATTTTGGCTTTATGTATTTTTGCAGGGCTTTAAAAATAAGTTATGGCAATACCCTTTTTCAAATATCAAGGCACGGGCAACGATTTTATAATGATCGACAACCGACAGGATATATTTTCCAAAAATGATACCAAACTCGTAAAGCAAATGTGTGACCGAAAATTTGGCATAGGTGCAGACGGTCTCATTCTCCTTGAAAATCATAAGGCTCTTGATTTTACAATGGTTTATTTCAACGCTGATGGCAACCCAAGTTCTATGTGTGGTAATGGCGGTCGTTGTATCGTGGCGTTTGCAAAGCAATTAGGAGTTATTCAAGATGAAACGGTTTTTGATGCTGTAGACGGGGAGCACGAGGCTCGGGTAGAAAACGATATGGTACATTTGAAAATGCAGGATGTACAGCGCATTGAAACTTTTGAAGATCATCTTTTTTTAAACACAGGTTCACCCCATCACGTACAATGGGTAGAGAATTTAGCCCTTTATGATGTCAGAAGTGAAGGAGCTAAACTTAGATATAGTGATTTATATGGCCCAGCAGGTAGTAATATTAATTTTGCAGAGCAAACGGGTACTACGTTTTCTTTGCGCACCTATGAGCGTGGTGTTGAAGATGAGACACTCAGTTGTGGTACGGGCGCAACAGCTGTTGCTTTGGCTATTCATCATCATGGCAAAACTGACTCTCGGGAAATCCCTCTTAAAGTTGAAGGCGGTAATCTGAAAGTCACTTTTGAACCGGTTGCAGAGGGATATCAAAACATATATTTAATCGGGCCTGCACAGGCCGTATATACCGGAGTATGGCCGGACTAACATTACAGGGAGATCTCGTTTATTTAAGAGCTTTAGAGCCTGAAGATCTAGACCTCGTTTTTAAAATAGAGAACGATGAGGATCTCTGGGAGCTTACAACAACTCTTACCCCTTTTTCTAAATTTTTACTCAAGCAATACCTGCGCAATTCGCATAAAGATATATATGAGGCCAAGCAATTGAGATTAGTCATTTGCCGTAAGGATACTGATGAGGCATTGGGTTTAATTGACTTGTTTGATTTTGACCCTAAGCATCAGCGCGCGGGATTGGGGATACTTATTTTTAGCGCGGTAGAGCGGGGTAGAGGCTACGGAGCTGAGGCTCTAAGACTGATGATTAATTACAGTTTTAAGCGTCTTGACCTGCATCAGCTTTACGCTAATATACTAGAAGAGAATAAGCCCAGTATACGCTTATTTGAAAAACAGGGATTTAAACCAGTAGGTTTGAAAAAAGATTGGCTTAAACTGGCAGGCAGTTTTAAAAATGAATACTTATATCAATTGATCAATACTCATGTACATTAAAAAAATAGTAGCAGCAACAGCGTTAATAGGTCTTGTGATCGCAGGGATTTTTGCTTACGTAGTTTATGGTAAGTTTTTCTCACCCAATACAGCTTTCAATAATGACGAGGCGCATGTCTATATTCCTTCTGATGCCAATTATACAGATGTCAGAGCAGAGCTAGAGCCTCTTCTTAAAAATCCGGTTTCATTTGATGAAGTCGCAGAGCGAAAGGGTTACACGAATGCTATAAAGGCCGGGCATTTCATTATTAAGAAGGGAAGTAATAATAATGAGATAGTAAATTCCATTCGTAGCGGAAACATTCCGGTAAAGATTAGTTTCAATAACCAGGAACGTTTGGAGAATTTAGCCGGCCGAATCGCAGTTCAGATTGAAGCAGATAGCCTTGAGCTTCTAAAAGCATTTAAAGATGAAAACTTCCTTAAGGAACACGGCTTAAACCAGCAAAATGCTCTTACTATGTATCTGCCTAACACATATGAGTTTTACTGGAATACCAATGCCGAAGAATTTAGAGATCGAATGCTCCAGGAATATCAGCGATTCTGGACTCCGGAACGTACAGCAAAGGCTGAAGCGCAGGGGTTGAATCCGCAAGAAGTGTATACACTGGCCTCAATCGTGCAAAAGGAAACAGCAAAGGCAGATGAACGGCCGCGTGTAGCTGGAGTGTATCTTAACCGCTTACAAAACGGTTGGAAACTTGATGCAGATCCTACGGTTATCTATGCGGTAAAGAACAGTCAAAACGATTTTGATCAGGTCATAAAGCGTGTTTTATACCGTGATTTAGAAACTGACTCTCCTTATAATACCTATAAATATGGAGGCTTACCCCCAGGACCAATATTTATGCCTGACCTGTCTGCTATAAATGCGGTGCTTAATCCTGAAAAGCATGAATACTATTTCTTCGTTGCAGACGTTTCTAATCCCGGTTATCACTTATTTGCAAAAACGGTCGCGCAACATAATGCGAATCGTAGGCAGTACATTGATTGGATAAATGCTCAGGGAATTAATCGATAAAAGTTAGAATTACCCGATTAAAATAAAGTTTTAGGGTTTTAGGTTTGTTAAAAAACCTTTCTTTTCTATTCATGAGACTGGAGTGTTAAAGTTTTGAAGCTTTGGCATAAATACGGACTGATAACTAGAAATAGGTGCTTTAATCGCAAGCTTTTTTGCTTTAACCCGCTTATTTTACTGGGTTTTAATGATATTGGGAAAAGCTTAACCCTTTAGTAATCAGTATATTAATTAGGATAAGTATATTTGCGCAGTAATATAGATTGAAACTGTAGTAGCGCACAGCAGAGATCTGAAAATTTATATATGACGAAGAACATTGTAAAATTAGCAGCGCTTCCGTCGGTTTTTGGCCTTGTGGCCTTAAGTATGTCTGTAAAAGACGCCGAGAAGCCGAGTCAAAATTCTACTGAAGGTTTAGAGTTATTTTATACAGTTCCACAGGTCGACGAGACCGACACAGCAGAGCTGGATAATTCATTAAATGTGAATCTGGCAACCACCGGAAAGTCATTTACAGGTTTTAAAGAAGCCCTTGGATTTAAAGAGTCTCAAAATGATTACAAACGCATCAATCAGTTTGGCTATCTGGGAAAATATCAATTTGGCCGAAGTACCTTATTGTTATTAGGTGTTACTGATACCGACGCTTTTTTAAATGACCCTATCTTACAGGAAAAAGCTTTTATTGCGAATGCATCGCGTAACAAATGGGTTTTACGTAAGGATATTAAGCGTTTTTCCGGAAAAGTAATCAATGGTGTAAAAGTAACCGAATCTGGAATACTTGCAGCCGCACACCTGGCGGGTCCGGGTAGTGTAAAAAGCTATCTTAGAACAGGTGGAGTTGAAGGTTTTAAAGATGCCTTTGGCACTTCAATACGCAGTTATATGAAAAAGTTTGGTGGTTATGATGTTTCATTTATTGTACCCGATCGTAACGCTAAAGTAAAGCTCGAGAGTTAAGTGACTATTAAGATATCAGTTTATAAAAGTGACCTTTGAAAGGTCACTTTTTTTATGCGTGAATAATGAAGATAGCTGGTCTCTTGTGTAAATCAATAGTAGTTCTTTTCCAGTCGAGTATAGGCTGAGTTTTTATAAACTCAGTAGGTAAGGTGATATCGCAGGCTATACACAAACGTGTTGAAGACTGAAGCGTATTACAAATCTCATCAAGCATTTTTCCATTGCGGTAAGGCGTTTCAATAAACAGTTGAGACTGGTTGTAGTCTTTAGAAACGCGCTCCAGACGTTTTAGTTCGTTACGCCGCTCTTTTAGATCAATGGGAAGATAACCATTAAAAGCAAAATTTTGACCATTCATACCGCTGGCCATAACTGCCATTAAAATTGACGAGGGACCAACTAGGGGTACAACCTGAATGCCTTTTTCATGAGCAATACGTACGACTTCAGAACCAGGATCAGCAACGCCCGGGACTCCGGCCTCAGACATTAATCCTATATTTTTTCCAGCAATGCAGGCATCAAGATAGGATGGTATTTCAATAGGATCTGTATGTTTATTAAGTGGGTGTAGTAATAATGAAGGTTGTGATTTCTGAGGATAGATTTCCTTTATAAATCTTCGGGCTGTTTTTTCGTTTTCTACGATATATTCGTCAATTGCGGTAATTAAACTCTGTACTTGCTGCGGCATAACATCAAGAGGATTAGTATCGCCCAGTGTAACGGGTATAAGATAGAGTTTACCGAAATGAGAAGCGGTAGGCATAATTCAGGTTTTGTAGTCAGGAAAGGCGTTCAGCAATTTTTGATGTTGCCTCATCGAGCATCTCGTAAACCCTGTCAAAGCCTCTTAAGCTATCATTGTAAGGGTCTGGTACGTCTACACGTTCGCCTGGAAACAGTTCGTCAAGTATCATTTGTACTTTTGCCTTTTCAGCATCAGTTGAAGCCATTGCTAAAACGTCTTCATAGTTATATTGATCCATAACAAAAATGTAATCATAACGCTCAAAAAAAGCAGGTTTAAACTGCATACATCTTTGATGCGAAATATCCAATCCATTTTTTTGGGCTACGGCAATACTTCTGGAGTCGGGAGCACTTCCTACATGCCAGTGACCTGTACCCGCAGAATCCACTTCAAACTTTTTAGCATCTAATTTAGATTGTAATAAGCCTTCTGCCAGTGGAGATCTGCAAATATTACCCAGGCATACCATAAGGATGCGCGTTTTCATAAAGCTAATTTTTCGCTTTCGCGTGATTTATGTTAGATTAACAACTGTGCAGGAGGCTGCAAAACGTTGTTACATCGTAAGTTTCTTGTTGAGATCCTCTACGTATTTTCTAAACTGCTTATCAGTAGAAGAAAGGTTGTCTACGGTTTTACAGGCGTGTAATACAGTAGCATGATCGCGCTTCCCAATTTGTGAACCTATACTTGCCAAAGAAGCCTTGGTTAGTTTTTTTGCAAAAAACATAGCCAGCTGACGAGCCTGTACAATATGACGCTTACGGGTTTTAGATTGAAGCGTGTCAACATCCATTTGGAAATAATCACTTACTACTTTCTGAATGTAATCAATAGAAACTTCACGTTTGGTGTGTTTCACATAATTATCTACAATCTTTTTAGCAAGCTCAAGGTTTATTTCTTTACGGTTGAATGAGGAATGTGCGATTAGTGAAATGATAGCACCTTCCAGCTCCCGGATATTGGTTTTTATATTATTGGCTAAAAATTCAACAATTTCTTCAGGCATTTCTACGCCATCCTGATACAATTTATTTTTGATGATCGAAACGCGGGTTTCAAAGCCAGGTTGTTGCAATTCCGCAGAAAGACCCCATTTGAAACGTGATAGCAGGCGCTGTTCAATATCCTGCATGTCTACAGGAGCTTTGTCACTTGTTAGTACTACCTGCTTGCCGTTTTGATGCAAGTGATTAAAGATGTGAAAGAATACATCCTGAGTTCCTGCCTTTCCCGAAAGTAATTGAATATCATCAACTATGAGTACGTCTATAACCTGATAGAAATGAATAAAATCATTACGATTATTCTTTTTTACCGACTCAATATATTGCTGTGTGAATTTTTCCGCAGAAATATAGAGAACGGTTTTATCTGGGTAACGGTCTTTAATTTGGACCCCAATAGCGTGCGCCAGATGGGTTTTGCCCAGACCTACTCCTCCAAATATCAACAGAGGGTTGAATGATGTTCCGCCGGGTTTGTTTGCAACTGCTAATCCTGCAGAGCGCGCAAGCCTGTTAGAATCACCTTCTAGGAAACTGTCAAAATTGTAATTAGGATTTAGCTGAGATTCGATTTCCAAATTTCGAATCCCCGGAATTACAAAAGGATTTTTTAATTCTGGGTTTTTATTTTTAAGCGGGGCATCTACCTCCTGGGATTTCATTGCAGAAGGGCGATTGGTACTTGGTATTTTCTCGGTAAAAGGTTGCCTGTTGCCGTAGGTGTTCTCCATACGTATAACATAAACCAATTTTGCATTTTCTCCCAATTCTTTGGTGAGAGAAACTTTCAAGAGTTTCACATAATGTTCTTCAAGCCACTCGTAAAAAAATTTACTGGGAACCTGAATACTTAACGCATTATCTGTAAGTTTTACCGCACGTATGGGTTCAAACCATGTTTTGTAGGCCTGCGGGGTGATATTGTCCTGTATGAACGAGAGACAATTATCCCATACTGTTTGCGCAGTCATACTCATTCTAGTGACTAAGTTTTAAGTTATTTTTGGTTTAGATCAACTGAAAAGTGAGAAAATAAAGAGATCTTCGTTTTGTTCAGTGCGAGGCAAATATGTGAACAAAAAATGTAATAAAAAAAGAAAATTAGATTGCATTTTTAGATTTTTTTACTCATACTCTTTTTTTATTTTTTTGCGCAAGTAAACTCTGTTAATAACTCTATGAAATTACACGAAACATTTGTTAAAGTAAGATACGCTGAAACCGATCAGATGGGAGTTGTACATCATGCTAACTATGCTGTATATCTGGAACTTGCACGTATAGATTGGTTGGGTGCTATAGGAATTTCCTATAAAAATATGGAAGAAAATGGGATAATGTTACCTGTTTATGACATGAGATTTTCTTTTTTAAAACCAGCACATTTTGATGATACTTTATGTGTTAAAACTGAACTTCGAAAACTACCGGGCGCAAGTATAATTTTTGATTATAAAATCATCAATCAGGATGGTATTTTGTTAACTAAAGCCGAAACTACTTTAGTTTTTGTCGATATGAAAACAAATCGCCCTACACGTTGCCCAAAATACATTCTTGAAGAGTTAAAAAACTAAGTTTTTATATTCAGACCATAAACGGCTTCAAAGCGTTTTTTAATTCGCTTGAAATCTTTTTTGCGAATTAGAAGGGTAAATTTGCAGTCTAAAGCCATTTCCTGAGTTTCGACCTTCAACTGTTCTTCTTTGATAATGCGCATTACAGTATGCATGAGGGGGTAGTCAAAATCTAAAAATAGTTTTTGTTTGATTGTTTTGGTAACGATTTGTGAAGCCTCAATAGCTAGTTGTGCTGAAGCTTTATAAGCCTGTATTAATCCGCCTACTCCTAAATTAGTACCGCCATAATACCTTACGACTGTTATAAGGGTATTAGTCAGTTCAAAGGCCTGAAGCTGTCCATAGATGGGTAATCCTGCAGAATTTTTCGGTTCACCATCATCATTTGCCCTGTAGTCTTCGTAATTAGCACCTAATAGCCAGGCGTAGCAAATATGAGAGGCCTTGGCATGTTCAGACCAAAGTTTTGCCAGTATTTCTTCGATTTGTTTCTCATTTAAAACGGGATGGGCCTGGCCGATGAATTTACTACCGCGATCTTTGAATAAAACAGGTTCTCCTCCACGTTTTAAAGTTTTATAGCTATCTCTAATTTGGGTCATCAGTTTGATTTTATCAGGGCGATGAGTACAATACTAAAAAGCGCAAGGCCTATTCCCAACCAATTTTTCTTTGAAAGTTTTTCTTTAAAGAACAGCAAACCTATCAGCGTAGCCAGCATAACTATGCCTATATTATTTAGTGTAAATACCGTGCTGCTGTCTAATCCCGGTGCGCGTAAGGCCCGAACTAAAAAGTAGATCGAAAAATAATTGGGGATCCCAAGAGCTATTCCGCCAAGGATGTTTTTAAATTCAATACTCGATTTATGACTTATGATCTGATAAATTAAAGCCAATATACCAAGGATAAAAGCGGTTAAGAAAATAACTGCTGAGAAAACCGGAATATCTGATTCAGGTACATAGGTGTCTTCAAGAAACTTTATGCTGGTGTCAATAATGCCGCTTCCAAGGAAAACCAAAATTGGAAAGAGTAAATTCCTTGGTATTTTTTGTGTCTTATTTTCTTCTTTGACTGAAACAAGATAAACGGCTACAAGCGCCAGAATAATACCCGTAATTTTTAGAAATCCACTAGCCTCTTTGTAGTAAATCAAGCCAAATAGAATAGGGATTACAACACTCATTTTTGTGGCAACAGACACTACCGAAAGACCGCTTCGCTGTGTCGTAATAGCCATTAGGTTGAAGATTACGATAAAAAGTACTCCTAAAAATAATGTACCTGGCAACCACGAGGCATTTGAAATTTGACTAAAATCTATTGGGTTATCATAGGCTATAAAACCCGACGCGGCTGCAATAAGATAATTAACAACAATGGCCTGAAAGGTATTGATTTTAAAGGTGTCAAAAAGTTTAAACACCAAAAATATAACGCTTGAAGCAAGAATACTCAGAAAGAGATAAGTCAAAACAGCTCTTTTTTCAAATTAAAAACCTGGGTAACATCATCACTTGCAGGCTCCAGATGCCAGGTGTAAATGCCCATGGATGCCGCTGCAGCTGTGTTTAAAAGCGTATCGTCAATAAATAAAGTTTCTTTGGGTTGTAAATTGTCATTTTGCATCACAAAATCATAAATATCTAAATCGGGTTTACGCATATTTATCTGGTGAGAAAGGTAAAACCGTTCAAAACAGCTTTGAAATTTAGAATAGCGAATGGCGCCCATATTTTTGATTACCTGTTCAATGTGCAGCTCATTAGTATTACTCAATAAAAATAGTCGGTATTTTTTTTCTTTATGGAGTCTTACAATCCAATCCAGTCGATGTTGCGGAAAGTCAAGTATGATGCTATTCCAGGCGTTTTTAAATGAAAGTGCTGATAACTGCGGAAAAGAGTTTAGGTAATTTTTTATGATCTGATCTGTGCTGATAATTCCTTTTTCATAACTGTTATGCCAGTTAGTCATTTCTTCTGAAATTTCCCTAACCCCCAGTTTATTTAAGGCAAGTTCTGGGGCTTTTTTGTCAAGATTGATGAACACATCACCAAAATCAAAGAGTAAATTTTTTATCATAAGCGATAATGTATAGTAAGTAGGTCTCCGCTAAAATTACTGGTAGAAGTTTTACCAGATGCCTCAAGATTGGGGGCGGCTACTCCGTTTCCAAAATGTGTACTGCCCTTAAATATACGCGCTTCGTCCCAAAGTCCACTTTCTATAAATGAATTAAGCGTCTTGGCACCGCCTTCGATTATAACCGATTGTAAACCTTCAGAATACAGAATATCAGTAATCTGAACTGGCAAATCCTTCTCAAAATCAGCTTTTATATATTTCAGATTTGCAGCGTCTTCACCAGATTTCTCGGCGATGATGAGTGTAGGGTGGCTTCCGTCAAAAATGGTTGAAGATTTGGGCAATTTTAGCTCGCGATCTAAAACTATACGTACAGGTGAGTTGCCAGCCCAGTCACGGGTTGTCAGAGAGGGATTATCTGCTTTTGCAGTATTTGTACCTATCAAAATACCCATTTCTTCAGCACGCCATTTGTGTACGAGTTGCCTGCTTGCCGGAGTTGTAATCCAGACAGGCTCTCTGTTTTCGCGTGTTTTTGTATCCGGAGCAATAAAACCATCATTACTTTCGGCCCATTTGAGAATAATATAAGGTCTCTGCTGCGTATGAAAGGTAAAAAAGCGTTTGTTTAACTCTTTACAGTCCTGCTCCAGGACTCCAACCATAACTTCGCATCCCGCATCAAGCAGTTTTTTAATGCCTCTGCCCGCAACAGCTGCAAAAGGATCGAAACTGCCTATGATTACTTTTTTTATTCCGCTAGCGATTATAAGGTCACTGCAGGGAGGTGTCTTGCCAAAATGGCTGCAGGGTTCAAGACTGACATAGATTGTAGCTTCTTTTAACAGCTCTTTTGTATTGACGCTGTTAATTGCATTTACCTCTGCGTGAGGCTGTCCTGCTTTGTGATGCCAGCCCTCGCCAATTATACGGTTGTTATGTATAACAACGGCGCCGACCATCGGATTGGGATAGGTTGTTCCCAGGCCATTTTTGGCCAGTTGAAGGCAGCGCGCCATGTATTTTTCGTGTATCTTCACAACCTCAAAATTAGCATTTATAAATTACAAACACGATGTTAGAAATCAGGGCCATTCAACCCGCTGATAATAAAGAACTGGCAGCAACATTGCGCAGTATTTTGGTAGAAATGGGAGTGCCTAAAGTAGGTACGGCTTATGCAGATAAAGCGCTAGATTGTATGTTTGAGACTTACGATGTTTCCCTTTCTCGATACTTTGTTGTGCTACAGGGTGACCGGATTGTAGGTGGATCGGGTATTGCTCCGTTGGCTAATTATGTAGGGCCGGTTTGCGAACTTCAAAAGATGTACTTAAATGCTTCACTTCGAGGTAAGGGTGTAGGCAGGCAATTGATGCAAAAATGCCTGAATTTTGCCCGGGAAGTTGGCTTCGAACAGGTATATTTAGAAACAATGCCTTATATGGAGGCTGCTCAGCAATTGTATGTAAAATCAGGTTTTTATTACATAGACGGTCCAATGGGAGATACTGGGCACTGTGCCTGCCCCATACATATGCTCAAAGATTTGAATAATGACACTTAAAGAATTTAAGGAACATTTTTTTAAAAGGTTAAGTCCATTATATCCTGCACAGGAGCTTGAAAGCTTTTTTAGAATACTAATGGAAACCTATTTGGGTCTAAGTAGTATAGATGTGCATTTGAATCCAGATAAAAAAATTAAACTTAAGAAACTAGATCATTTATTAGCTGCGCTCGAACGTTTGGTTCATTTTGAGCCTTTACAATATATATTGGGGCAGACCGAATTTTATGGTTTGCATTTTACACTGAATCCCAACGTGCTTATACCCAGACCTGAAACGGAAGAACTAGTCGAGTGGATATTAAAAGACACAGATGCCGGAGCTCATTTCAATATTTTGGATATCGGAACGGGTTCGGGTTGTATCGCTGTAAGTCTTGCGAAATATTTGCCATTAGCCAGTGTTGCTGCATTAGATGTTTCTGAAGACGCTTTGACTTTATCAGCACATAATGCTGAACTGAATAATGCAGAGGTTCACTTTTTACAGCAAAATATTTTGGAGACCAAAGCGCTTCAAAAATCCTATGATATTATTGTTTCAAACCCGCCGTATGTGCGCAATCTTGAAAAAACAGAAATTGAAGTTAATGTTTTAGATTACGAGCCGCACCTTGCGTTATTTGTTGAGGATCACGATGCGCTTATTTTTTACCGAAAAATTGCTGAACTTGCAAAAGGTGCGTTAAGCCCGAAGGGAAGGCTATATGTTGAAATTAACCAGTATCTGGCTGAAGAAACCCAGGTTCTTTTTAAGGAATTTGGTTTTAATGAAGTGGAGCTTCGGAATGATTTTGCAGGTAAACCCAGAATGATAAAAGCAAGTTTATGAGTCAAGAAATATCACGTATATGTGTTTTTTGCGGAAGCAGTGATGGCAATGATCCAAAGATTATTGAAGAAGCTAATCACCTCGGAAAAGTTTTCGCAGAGCGAAATATTACAGTGGTTTACGGGGGTTCTCAATTAGGGATTATGGGTGCAGTGGCTAAAAGCTGCCTCGAAGCCGGCGGTAAAGCAGTTGGGATCATTCCCGAATTTTTAAAGACTAAAGAAATTGTGCATACCGGTCTTGATGAACTGATTACAACACAAACCATGCACGAGCGTAAACTAAAAATGCAGGAAGTAAGTGATGGGTTTATTACGCTTCCGGGAGGTTTTGGGACTTTTGAAGAACTATTTGAAATCATCACTTGGAGTCAGCTGGGCTTACATCATAAGCCCATTGGTCTTTTAAATACAAATGGTTTTTATAACGCTTTGATTGAGATGCTTGATGAGATGGTAAAGCGGGGTTTTTTAAAACAGGAAAATCGCGATCTTCTTATAGTAAATACAGATATCAAGCGTCTTTTAGATGCTATGGAGCAATTTGAACCTGATCTTCAGTCTAAATTTTTAAAGCCTGAAAACACATAGGCTAATTACCTGATTTTATTTTATGAGTATAGAAAGTAAAATACACGAGTTACGAGAAGAACTGCGCAGGCACAATTACAACTATTATGTACTTGACAAGCCTGAGATAGATGATTATACCTTTGATCAGAAACTGAAAGAGCTTCAGCGTCTTGAAGAAGCGCATCCTGAATATTATGATGCGAGTTCTCCAACCTTGCGTGTGGGTGGTGAGATTACTAAAAATTTTGAAACAGTACGCCACGAGTATAGAATGTATTCGTTAGATAATAGCTATTCTCAGGAGGATCTTGAAGACTGGGAGAAGCGTATTAAAAAACTGATTGATGGTAAGGTTGAATACGTTTGTGAACTTAAATACGACGGCGCCTCTATAAGTCTCACTTATGAAGAAGGCAAGCTCGTGCGTGCAGTAACCCGTGGTGACGGAGTTCAGGGGGATGATGTTACAAATAATGTAAAAACCATCCGCAGTATACCCCTACAACTAAAAGGAGATTATCCCGAAAAGTTTGATATTCGGGGGGAAATTATTTTGCCTCTGGCCGGTTTTGCAGCGATGAATGCTGCACGCGTAGAGGCTGGGGAAGAACCATATAGCAATCCACGCAATACCGCTTCAGGAAGTCTTAAATTACAGGACAGTGCAGAGGTTTCAAACCGACCATTAGACTGTCTTTTGTACAGTATTAAAGGCGAAAATCTCAAATTTAAAACTCAATATGAAGGCCTGGAAAAGGCACGTTCCTGGGGTTTTAAAGTGCCTGAAGTCGCACAGGTGACTGCCTCGACAGCCGAGACACTAAAGTTCCTGGAATATTGGGATGAGCATCGACACGATTTGCCCTATGAGACTGACGGTGTGGTAATTAAGGTTAATGATTTACAGCAGCAGGAGGAGCTGGGGTATACAGCTAAAGCGCCCCGCTGGGCCATGGCGTATAAGTTTAAAACCGAACAGGCCGAAACACTTTTGGAGAAAATAACCTACCAGGTAGGGCGTACAGGAGCAATTACTCCGGTTGCAAACCTGACTCCTGTTCAGCTTGCTGGAACCATTGTAAAACGTGCTTCTTTGCATAATGCAGATCAGATTGCCAAGTTAGATGTTCGCGAAGGTGATCGTGTATATGTAGAAAAAGGAGGAGAAATTATTCCGAAAATTGTTGGAGTCGACTTTGAAAAAAGAGATCCTCAATCTGAGCCTACTGTTTATATTACCAATTGCCCAGAATGCGATACGCCTTTAGTGAGGGAAGAAGGGGAGGCACAACATTACTGTCCTAATGAGATGGGGTGTCCTCCTCAGATTATTGGTCGCATTCAGCATTTTATTTCCAGAAAAGCAATGGATATTGAAGGGCTTGGGGGTGAGACCGTGGCGCTATTAGTTAACGCAGGTTTAATTCAGAACTATGCCGATCTATACGAATTAAAAAAAGAGCAGATATTGCCGTTAGAGCGAATGGCAGAAAAATCTGCAGACAATTTGATAAAGGGTATTGAAGCCTCAAAGGCCGTGCCTTTTGAGCGGGTCTTGTTTGCATTGGGTATACGATATGTAGGCGAAACAGTAGCCCGTAAACTGGCCAAAGAATTTAAGACTATTGATGCACTGGTCGAAGCCGGTGAAGAGCGGCTGGTAGGGGTAGATGAGATAGGAGGTCGCATTGCGGAAAGTGTGGTTGGTTTCTTTGCTGAAGCCCTAAATCAGGAATTGATAAACCGTTTAAAAACTTACGGTTTGCAATTAGAACTAGATGCTTCAGTCCTTGAGAATCAAACCGAAAAGCTTAAAGGTTTAACTTTTGTAATATCTGGAGTTTTTGAAAAAATTTCGCGTAGCGATCTCAAAAAAACAATCGAAGATAATGGTGGTAAAGCGGCTGGTAGCATTTCATCAAAAACCAACTATCTGGTTGCCGGTGATAATATGGGGCCAAGCAAGCGCGAAAAAGCAGAAAAGCTGGGCGTTACAATTATATCTGAAGATGAATTCTTAGCAATGGTTTAATTCTTTTAAATGATAATTAGGTGTAAATAAGAAAGTTTATGCGGGGAAAATTACTGTTGTATATTTATTTATTACTCGGACTTATAGAGATAGTTCTGGTTGTAAATAATTCTACAAGTTACTTTCTTCTACACCCTCTTGGGGTACTTTTGATATACTGGTTTTATTATGTCAACGTACGCAGCCATAATTACTACCTTGTTTTTTACTTTGCTTGCGAGCTTTTAAACGAAGTTTTCTTTCTTTTTGATTTTCAATATTATTTTGAACTGGTGTTACTTTGTTACACGCTGGCAACCATTTCAATGATTTATCACTTGTGGCCATTATTTGTTAAGGCTTCACTTAGACTTAATTTTGATATTGTGATTGGCCCTCTTTTGGGAATATTGGGTATGCTCGTAATTTTCTGGGAACTTTTACTACTTGTGTTTGAAAAAATACCGAACTATACAGTGTTCTTCGTAGGCTTGTCTGCATTGCTTAGCTGGGTATTTTTCTGTACGGTATTGCCATTAAAAAATAGACATCCTCAAAATTCACTGCTCTACCTGATGGGTGGACTGATGGCGATTATGGCTCCTACAATGTTTATCTATACATATCTGTGGGATCACAATTTGATTTTAGCCTTATGCATGATGAGCATGCTCACATTAAAGTGGGTTATTGCAACTTTTTTAATTCGTAGAGATCAAATTTTGGAAACTTGTGATGATTTTATATAGCTAAAATTAGTGAGGTAGTTCTTACAAGTAAAATTTACCTGCTTGTTAATTTGTTTGATATGTCGATATTTCGTGTTATTTTTCGCCAGAAATAGATTCCTTAAATGAATTCATCCAGGTATTGGTATCTTGCGTTAGCGAGTTGCCTTTTATTTATAATAGTATCTAACCTAGATGTCGTTTGGGGTTTTTTTTTGAAGCCTGTTTATGCTTTGCTTTTTTACCTGTATTACTACAATTCTACAAAGAAACACAATCTGGTTTTTCTTGGGTTTCAGCTTTCAGCTTTAATTTCAGAAATCTATTTTCTAATTGATCTCAATAACTATTTCAATGAGGTTATTTTTTTCTACATCATCGCTACAGCAATGATGTTGATGACTTTTGTTCCGGTATTGAAGATAAAACCACAGGAGATAAAAAGTAATATGCTGATCGAACCGATACTTGGAGTGATCTTCTGTACATATTTGATTGTACATCTGATTACCGTTTTTTACGAGAATGTACCCAATAAACCCCTTTTTTTGATCGCGGCTATTCTTCTATGGGTATTTACGCTTATTTGCACACTTATACCTTTGCGCAATAGGCATCCTTATAATATTCATCTTTATGTTATTGCTGCCTCGTTACTCGTGGAATGTATTTTAGGATTTTTATACTACTATAGTATTCCTATGAGTTTGATGCTTACTACGCTAAACATTGCAATTTGTGTACATAAAACTGCAGTGAGTTCCTACTTTGTGAAAATCATCCAGGTTCGGTCGGATGATCGTTATTATCTTTAAACTGTTATAACAGCAGCATCAACAGGTTTTGATTCTTTTGAAGCTGTAGAAAACTCAAAATCAATTCTGCCGAGATTTATACCGGCCCATCCTACCTGATTAACTAATACATCGCGACCGATTTTGTTTTTCAAAACAACCGGTTTGGGAAGAAACGTATGCGTGTGTCCGCCGATGATCAAATCAATATCCTGAGTTTGCTGTGCAAGTTTAACGTCTGAAATTTTGTCAAACCGGTATTCATATCCTAGATGAGAAAGGCAAATAACTAGGTCACATTTCTCCTCGTGTTTCAGTTTACGAGTCATATCCTGAGCAATCTCTAACGGGTCAAGATATTGGGTTTCTTTAGATAAAGCTTCGGTAACCAAACCTTTAAGTTGGATGCCCAAACCGAATACCCCTATTTTTATTCCGTCTTTGATAAAAATCTCATAAGGTTTTGTGAGACCTTCCATAATCGTATTTGAAAAATCGTAGTTGGAGCTTATCATCTTAAAAGAGGCGTTCGGCATTTGTTTGGCTAAACCTTCAACCCCATTGTCAAAATCGTGATTACCTATGGTGGCTGCATCATAACTCATCATACTCATGAGTTTAAATTCAAGTTCACCTCCATAAAAATTGAAATAGGGTGTACCCTGAAAAATATCACCCGCATCAAGTAACAGGACATTTGAATTTTCTTGCCGTATACGGTTGATCAGGCTAAGTCTACGTGCAGCACCACCCTGATTTGCGTAGGAGGCATCACTTGCCGGGAAGGGTTCGATGTGACTGTGCACATCGTTTGTGTGCAGGATGGTAATTTTTTTAGTTTCAGAGGAAGCGCCAAAGGTTTCAAAAGCGGGTAATACCGAAAACGCAGCTGTAGCTATTGAGGTTTGTTTTAAAAACGATCTTCTTTCCATCATTTACTCTTTTATAAAACGGTTGTCGCGTACCGGCGCTATAGTATCTTTTTCTTTAAAATAATCGATCAGCACCGAACGTACTTTGTAATTGAGAACGGTTTCACTTACCGGATCTTCAAAAAACACCATTCCGTCACCGCCCTGTCTGAGGTAGTCATTGGTCGCGATAAAATAGGTTTTTCCGTCTTCAATGGGTTTACCATTTACAAGTGTTTTTACAATAGAATCATCTTCCCCTAAAATGAGTTGCATATTAGCGATAGGATGTGCTTTTCCGCTTTTAAGATAATTAAACATGTCCCTTACCTTGTCTGCATTGAGCTCTACTACGATGATGCTGTTTTCAAAAGGCATAATGTCATAAGCTGTGCGCATAGTGACATCGCCGGCATTGAGTGTAGACCTGATCCCGCCGTGATTCAACAATACGCCGTCGATTTCGTGTCCGGTACGGCTTTTAAAAATGGGATTGCTTAATTCCAATACAGCATCGGCCATCATATTACCTATAGCTGTGTTGTAAGGACCTTCAGTTTTTGAATGGCTTTGCGGGGCATAAGCCAATACAGCACTCATTTCATCATTAATGTGCTTTTTAAAGGGTGCTATATAATCAAGTACCTGCTGATCTTGCGGTAAACTGTCTGTAATCGCGAGTTGAGTTCCTTCAATGGCATTTAGGGTGACCTGCGATTCCTTGCAGGCAAATAAAGCGAGAAGCAAACCTAGCAGGCAGAATTTTTTAAACATAAATCAGACGTTTTATTGAGATTTATTGTGTGGCAGAATTAAGTACATTTGTCGCCTAACAAAATTAGACGTTTTGTATTTAAGCAAACAGAATTTCATCAAAAGAAAACTTGAAATTCTTCAAAAGGCCAATATGCATAATGATGCTGTGACTTTTGAAGAACGTGTGGGGATTCTTGTAAATTCAGATGAATTTTCGGATTTTGAATTTCTAGAGAATTTGTCCCGCTCACTTACAGCAGATGCTCCTCTGGAAATTTTAGCCTATTCCAAAAGTGCACGTAATTTTGAGGCAGAGAATGTTCTGGGTTTTTCAAATTCCGATTTTAAGCTCTGGGGAGCTATTAAATCAACAAATCTTATTGATTTTACAGCAAAACCTTTTAGATTCTTAATCAGTTATTACCAAAGAGAAAATGTATTTTTGGACTTTTTAACGGCGAGCTCAAGGGCTGCCTTTAAAATTGGATTTCAGCACGGCGTTTCTGACTGTTTTCAGGATTTGACGATTGAAACGCATCCTGATCAAACCGAAGTTTTCAAGACTGAGATCATCAAATATTTAAAAATTGTAAACCGCATAGATTAACATGCAGGAGTTAAAAGGAACAGGTGTTGCGCTGATAACACCATTTAATGAAGATTATTCGATTGATTTTGATGCTCTCGCTCAGATTATCGAATATAATATTGAAGGCGGTACCGATTATTTGGTTATTCTGGGTACAACTGCTGAAAATGCGACACTTACGGCAGAAGAGCAACAGTCTGTAATCAACAAAGCTGTTGCGGTTAATGCCGGTCGCCTTCCGCTTGTATTAGGCGCAGGAGGTAATAATACGGCTGCACTTACACAGTCTCTGGAAAAGAAAGATTTGTCAGCCTTTAGCGCTGTCCTTTCCGTTTCTCCATATTATAACAGGCCTTCTCAGGCAGGTATTTTTGCACATTATTCTCAGGTGGCAAAAGCGTCGAAGTTGCCTGTTATTCTCTATAACGTTCCCGGTAGAACGGGTAGCAATGTTTTACCTGAAACAGTTATTAAACTAGCCCTGGCCGAACCAAACATTATTGGTGTCAAAGAAGCAATGGGTGATCTTACTCAAATGATGCGTCTTATTAAAGACCGGCCCGATGGGTTTCTGGTACTTTCAGGGGATGATATGATTGCATTGCCTACGGTTAGTGTTGGAGGAGAAGGCGTGATTTCGGTTTTGGGACAGGGTCTGCCCAAAATGTTTTCAAATATGATTCGTGAGGGGTTAAGCGGAAATTTTGAAGCAGCTTATGATAAGCACTATAAACTGATGCGCGCTACAGATTTGATTTTTGCTGAGGGTAATCCCGCGGGAATTAAGGCTCTACTGGCGCATAAAGGTCTTTGTAAAGACACGGTGCGACTACCTTTAATGTCTGCAACTACAGTTTTAAAACAGGATATTGCAACATACCTTCAAGACAACGGTCTTTAAGTTTTGTAATCCTTAGAAAAAACCTATTTTTGCACGATGTTTTTAAGCTTGATGAAGAAGATAATTCCTGTAATGTTGGCAATAGTAACTTTGGCCTCCTGTAGTGAATATCAAAAGATTTTAAAATCTGAAGATATGGGAGCCAAATACGCCTTTGCAGACTCACTTTACGATATTGGTAAATACCGTAAATCAATTAAACTTTGGGATCAGATAGTACCTTCATACCGGGGTAAACCTCAGGCAGAGCGTATTATGTTTCTCAATGCGGATGCCTTATATCAGGTAGGGGATTATTATCTTTCCGGTTACCAGTTTGATCGTTTTGTGTCTTCATACCCTGATTCTCAAAAAGCTGAAGAAGCACAATATAAAGCAGCGATGAGCTATGCGGCTTTATCACCAAATTATCAGTTAGATCAAAGTGAGACCGAAAAGGGTCTTGACCAGTTGCAATTGTTTATTACTGCTTATCCTGAGTCTGAATATGCAGAACAGGCCAGCGAGCGCATTCAGGAATTGAGTGTAAAATTGCAGAAGAAGTCTTATGAGATTGCTAAAGGATGGCATAAGATTATGGATTACCCTACTGCAATTGCTGCTTTTGACGACTTTTTATCAGATTATCCCGGTTCTCCCTTTAGGGAAGCCGCATTGTTTTATAAATTTGATTCCCAGTATCAATACGGTTCAAAAAGCATAAGTGTACTTGTAAAGCCGCGATTAAATGAAGCTATTGAAATGTATGAAACCTTAATACGCTATTTCCCTGAAGGAGAATACCGCGAGGAGGCCGATGCATTGCGAGAAGATATTGATGCTATTTTAGAAAATTATTCCTAATTAATTTAAAGCGAATACCATGGACGTTAAAAATCTTGATGCACCCGTAAATACAGTCACCTTCAATAGAAGTGAGATTGATGCTCCTACAGGAAATATTTATGAGGCCATCTCAATCATTGCTAAACGTGCAACTCAAATCAACACTGAAATCAAGCGTGAACTTCTTGAAAAGCTTGATGAGTTTGCTACTTACAGCGATAGTCTTGAAGAAATTTTTGAGAACAAGGAGCAGATTGAAGTATCCAAGTACTACGAGCGTTTACCTAAGCCTCACGCAATGGCAGTGCAAGAGTGGTTAGAGGACAAAATCTACTACCGCGACACGACTACAAAAGAGTAGTCATGTCTGTTTTAAGCGGTAAAAAAGTTTTACTTGGAGTAACCGCCGGGATAGCTGCTTATAAAGCGGCTTTTTTGGTTAGAGGCTTTATCAAAGCCGGAGCAGAAGTGCGTGTATTAATGACGCCAGATGCCAAAGAGTTCGTTACGCCGCTTACCCTTTCAACCTTATCTAAAAACCCGGTATTTTCAAGCTTTACAAGTGAGGAAGATGAGAATACCGTATGGAATAATCACGTAGAACTCGGTCTTTGGGCCGATTTCTTTGTTATAGCCCCAGCTACAGCCAATACCTTATCTAAGATGGCATCTGGGGCTTCGGATAATCTCTTGCTGGCAACCTATTTATCTGCAAAATGTCCCGTTTATTTTGCACCCGCGATGGATTTGGATATGTATAAACATCCCAGCACTTCAGAGTCTTTTGCAAAACTCATTTCATATGGAAACATAATGATACCCGCTACAAGCGGAGAACTTGCAAGTGGTCTTGAAGGTAAAGGTAGAATGGCAGAACCCGAAGATATTGTTGCATTCATTGAAGATGACATTACAGGAAAACTTCCCCTGCGTGGTAAAAAAGTTTTGATTACAGCCGGCCCTACATACGAAGCCATAGACCCGGTGCGTTTTATAGGCAACCATAGCAGTGGTAAAATGGGTTTTGCAATAGCTGAAGCAGCGGCGTCACTGGGTGCTTCGGTAGTATTGATTTGCGGGCCCACGCATCTTAACCTGACTCATAAAACAATTAAGCGTATTGATGTAACTTCTGCGGAAGAAATGTTTCAGGCTGTCAAGTCTGAATATGCAGATGCAGATATTGCTATTGCAGCTGCAGCGGTTGCAGATTATCGTCCCAAAAAGGTTGCTGATCAAAAAATTAAAAAACAGGGAGCCTCGCTTCAAATCAATTTGGAACCTACTCCTGATATTTTGAAGTATATGGGGGAGCACAAAAACAAACAGTTTTTAGTTGGTTTTGCATTGGAGACTGAAAATGAAATTGAAAACGCAACAGGAAAATTGAGCCGAAAGAATCTGGATCTCATTGTCCTCAATTCGTTAAACGACATCGGTGCAGGTTTTAAAACCGAAACAAATAAAGTAACTTTCATCACAAGAGAAGGGGATATCCTTCCGCAGGAACTGAAAGCAAAAGAAAGCGTTGCTCAGGATTTGTTTCAATTAATACAAGAAAAACTATATGCGTAAACTGCTCTTTATTCTTTCAATTTTTACCGGGAGTCTGCAGGCTCAGGAACTCAATTGTACGGTAAATATCAATGCAGAGCAAACCGGTCAAAGTAATTTGCAGGTATTCAGAACGCTGAAATCGGAGATTACTGAGTTTATGAATAAAACCAACTGGACTGATCTGAATATAAAACAGCAGGAAAAGATAGATTGTAGTCTGGTGATTATCGTTTCTAATATTAATTCAGATTTTTTTACTGCAAGTATTCAGGTTCAATCCTCACGTCCCGTTTACAACAGTACCTATAACACGCCGATTTTAAATTTTAATGACCGGCAGTTTAATTTTGAATATACCGAGTTTCAACCCCTCAATTACAACGCAAATACTTTTGATTCAAATCTTATTTCGGTTTTGGCGTTTTACGCCTACACCATTATAGGGCTTGATGCTGCATCTTATGAATTAGGTGCCGGAGAACCTTATTTTGAAGAGGCCAAACAGATTGTAAATACTGCGCAACAGCAGGTAAGTGACGGCTGGTCTCCACAAAGCGGTACTCAATCGCGTTACCGACTTAATCAGGATTTGCTTTCACCCAATTTTAGGGAGTTTTTTGATGCGATGTATGCCTATCACCGTAACGGTCTTGATTATATGGCTCAAAGTGATCGGGAGGCCAAACAGTCTATCGCCATAAGTCTTGGGCTTTTTGAACAACTTTACCGAAACAGACCTAACAACTTTTTGACCCGGGTATTTTTTGATTCTAAAGCCGAAGAAATAGCTTCTATTTTTTCAGGGGGACCTCAGGTAAATATTAGCAGTCTGGTCTCTATGCTCAATAAAGTTGCGCCTACAAAATCTACGTACTGGCAACAGATAAAATTATAGATAACAAGGTCTTTTAATCTTTGATTGTGCCGTTTTTCTCTGTTATCTTTACGCCGCTAGGTGTGATGCCTCGCTTTTTTTCACTTAAATCACAAGAATCTTTTGCTCAGTTCACTTCAGATCAAAAATTACGCATTAATTGAAGAGGTACAGCTTCAGTTTACCGATGGTTTTACGGTAATTACCGGTGAAACCGGTGCTGGTAAGTCTATACTTTTAGGCGCTTTGGGTTTGATTTTAGGAAAGCGCGCCGATTTAAGCAGTATTGGTAATCCGGAAGAGAAATGTATAATTGAAGCACATTTCGATATTCAATCTTATGACCTCAAAAAGCTATTTGAGCAAGAAGATCTGGATTATGAGGCTCAGACCATCATACGCCGAGAGATTTTACCCAGCGGTAAAAGCAGGGCGTTTGTAAATGATACTCCGGTTACACTGCAGCAATTGGGAGCTTTGGGTGAAAGACTGGTAGATATTCACAGCCAGCATCAGACGCTTGAAGTTACTGATCTTGACTTTCAGTTTCAGGTAATTGATGCTTTTGCTGAAAATTCTGAAAACTTATCGGCATATAAAAAGCTATACCATACGTACCGAAAGAAGGAGCAGGAACTCAAAAAACTGCGTAAACTAAAAGAAGAAGCCCAGAAGGAGGAAGAATACAAGTCTTATTTGCTGGAGGAGTTACTTGCTGCAAATTTAAAACCCAGTGAGCAGGAAGGACTAGAGTCCTCTTTTGAGGCTCTTAATAATGTTGAGGTCATAACCGAATCTTTAGCAGAAGCGTATCAAACCTTAAGTCAGGATGAACTGGGTGTAAATGATCTTTTATTAGGTGTTAAGGTCAAGATAGCAAAGCTTGCAGGTTTCGGAAATCAGTTTAGCGAATTAAGCAGCAGATTAGAGGCCGCGCATATTGAGCTGGAAGATATTGCTGAGACCATCAATGATTTAGCATCAGATACCGAAAGCGACCCTGAAGAACTGGCCAAAATTGAAACCCGATTAAAGCTAATTTTCGATTTACAGAAGAAACATCAGGTTGATACAGTAGACGAACTAATCAGTATTCGTGAGCAGCTGGACGAAGAGGTACAGTCATTAACCAATCTGGATGCCGATATTTTACGACTTGAGCGGGAGATAGCTCAGGCTAAACTAGACCTTGAAGAACTAGCTAAAAAACTAACGGCTCGGCGTACTGAGGTGATACCGGCACTTACCGAACGTTTGCGTTTAATTCTGGTTGATTTGGGTATGCCTAACGCCCGTTTTGATGTAAGCTTAACCGATAATGCATCTTTCCTGGAGAATGGTAAAGATCAATTACACTTTCTCTTCACTGCCAATAAAGGTATGCGTGCTCAGGAGTTGAAAAAGGCCGCTTCGGGCGGAGAGCTTTCACGAATTATGTTAGCTATTAAATCGGTGTTGAGTGATTATGCTAACCTACCTACGTTGATTTTTGATGAGATTGATACCGGAGTAAGCGGGGAAGTTGCATTAAAAATGGGTCGTATAATGAAAGCCATGGGTTCGCGTATGCAATTGCTTAGCATAACGCATCTTCCACAAATTGCAGGGCAGGGGAGTGCGCATTTTAAAGTCTATAAAGAAGATAAAGATCACAAAACCACAACGGCTATACGTGAATTAATCAAGGAGGAGCGTGTAGTTGAACTTGCAGAAATGTTAGGAGGTAAAGCAACTTCAGAATCTGCTTTTGAGCACGCAAGACAACTTCTTGACTAATAAAATGTATATTTGACGACTTAAATTAAACAACTATTATGTCTTATAATTTACTTAAGGGAAAACGAGGAATTATTTTTGGCGCATTAGATGAGAACTCTATTGCCTGGAAAACCGCAGAGCGTGTGCACGAAGAAGGTGGCACGTTTGTCCTTACCAATGCTCCAATAGCTATGCGTATGGGATCTATAAATAAACTGGCTGAGAAAACCGGTTCTAAAGTTATTCCTGCAGACGCTACTTCCATTGAAGATCTTGAGAAACTTGTGGCCGGTGCGGTAGAAGAACTGGGCGGAAAGCTTGATTTTGTACTTCACAGTATTGGTATGTCAATCAACGTACGTAAGGGCAAGCACTATACAGATCAGAATTACGACTGGACTCAAAAGGGAACAGATGTAAGTGCGATGTCCTTTCACAAAACCATGCAGGTTTTATACAAGCAGGATGCGATGAATGAGTGGGGAAGTATTGTAGCACTTACCTATATGGCAGCGCAACGTGTATTCCCGGATTATAATGACATGGCAGATAACAAGGCTTATTTAGAAAGCATTGCTCGCAGTTTTGGGTATTTCTTTGGGCGTGATAAAAAAGTACGCGTTAATACTATTTCGCAATCACCAACGCCTACTACTGCAGGTCAGGGCGTAAAAGGTTTTGATGGTTTTATCGCGTATGCAGAAAAAATGAGTCCGTTGGGTAATGCTACTGCTCAGGATTGTGCAGACTACACGGTATCTTTATTTTCTGATTTGACCAAAAAAGTAACCTTACAGAATTTATTCCATGATGGCGGATTTAGCAATATGGGAGTAAGTGATGCAGTAATGGAAGCTTTTGTAGATAAGCAAGAGAAATAAAACGACATCAAAAAGTTAATGATGCCCGAGACCCTTGTGTTTTCGGGCATTTTCATTTTAAGTTTGTATAGAAAAGGAAGCCCTGTTTAATTTGTCAGCTATTTTGTAATGACCTTGTTTTTTTCCATAGTTATACCGGTATATAACCGTCCAGATGAGGTGCGCGAATTGTTGCAAAGTCTCAATGCACAGGATTATAGCGACCCTTTTGATGTGGTTTTGGTAGAGGATGGTTCGACTGATACCTCTGAGAAGGTTATTTCAGATTTTCCAGAATTGGATATTTCCTATTTCTTCAAAGAAAATTCTGGTCCGGGCGACTCACGCAATTTTGGAATGCGAAAGGCAAAAGGGAACTTCTTTATCATTTTTGACAGTGATTGCGTTATTCCTTCGCATTATCTGAGTGAGGTAAGTGAATGTTTATCCAGAGATTACTGTGATTTTTATGGAGGGCCAGATGCCGCGCGAGACGATTTTACATCGCTCCAAAAGGCTATCAATTACAGCATGACTTCACTGTTAACCACAGGCGGCATTCGCGGGAAAAAAGCTGCTGCCGGTACGTTTGAGCCTCGTAGTTTTAATATGGGTATCTCAAAAAAAGCATTTGAAGCTTCAGGAGGTTTTGGGCGCATTCATCCGGGCGAGGACCCCGACTTAACTATCAGACTTTGGAAGTTAGGTTTTAACTCGCGGCTATTGGCAGATGCTTTCGTATATCACAAGAGGCGGATCTCGTGGTCGAAGTTTTATACTCAGGTTCGTAAGTTCGGTCTGGTAAGACCCATACTGAATAGCTGGCATCCGCAAACAGCCAAAATCACGTTTTGGTTTCCTACCCTATTTGTATGTGGAGTGCTGGCGAGTTTGATATTTGCTGCTTTTGGATATTTGGCACCTCTATACCTTGTACTGAGCTATCTTATGCTTATTTTAATTCATGCGACTTTGGTAACACGCAATGTTTATATAGGATTACTTTCAATTGTGGCAGTTTTAGTTCAATTTACCGGTTATGGTTTGGGTTTTTTAGAGTCTTTCGTTAAAATTAGACTTCTTAAAAAGGACGCCAGGCAAAGCTTTCCTCACTTATTTTTTGACTAAGTTTACAGCATCAGATACCTGCTATGTCAAACCGAAATAGTAAAAATAGAAAGGCAAACCTTCGGGTTTTTATAACCATTTTACTGGTCACTGCGACAATTTCGGTAATGATAAAACTCAACCGAAACTTTACGTTTTCGGTTACTATTCCGCTTACTTTTCAAAACCTTCCCGATGACCTGATTTTAAAATCAAGCTCTGCGGAAAGTGTAAAGGTAACAGGTAAGGCTAGTGGCTACGATTATTTCAAATACCGGTTCTTTTCTCAGGATTTTCCTATTGATCTATCAGCCTTATCTCGTAAAAATGATCGTTATTTTTATGTTTTCAATACCGAAAATGACGCGTTGAAGGGTAGTTTAAGTGGGAGTAGCATCACGTCTTTTAAACCGGATACCGTTTTCTTTGATCTGGATCGTAATTTTGAAAAGCGCGTGCCAGTACAAGTACAGGCAGATCTTACTTTCGCTGCGGGCTATGGTAGTCTTAAAGGTTTGGTTTTAGAACCGGATAGTGTTATGGTAAGGGGGCCGCAATCTGAACTCGATTCGATTTTAGGCGTAGTTTCGCAGATTCAACTTGAAGACGTACGTACAAATCAGGAGGGGAATTTATCTGTAGGCCTTTCTAAAAATATTCCATTAGTAGAGATTACTCCAAACACTGTGGCTTACAGCCTGGATGTCGATAAATTTACAGAAGGAAACGTCACGGTACCTCTTCAATTAATCAATGTGCCGGCTGGCGTCTCGGCCAAAGTTTTTCCCAAACGAATCAATGTTATTTTTAATGTCAACCTGTCAAATTATGAACAGGTGAAATCATCAGACTTTAGAGTTGTTGTTGATTTTAAAGAAACAGATAGTTTGTCTACATCGCTAACTCCTCAGGTGGCAGAAGCCCCGGATTTTGTGCGGGACATTCGACTAAGTGAGAGTACAGTGCAATATTTGCTTATCAAATGAAAATTGTAGGGATCACGGGAGGAATAGGTAGCGGAAAAACGACCCTTGCGCGGTATTTTAATAGTACGTTTGGGATACCGGTATACTATGCAGATGCTGAAGCTAAAGCTTTGATGCATTCACCCGCGCTGGTTAAAAAAATAACGGCCTTATTGGGAGATGAGGCATATAAAAGCGAGAAACTGGATCGCGCCTTTGTAGCTTCTCGTGTTTTTAAAGATCAAAAGCTTCTTGATAAACTTAATGCTATAGTGCACCCGGCAGTTAAGCAGCATTTTAAATTTTGGGTAAAAGAGCAACACGCGCCTTATGTTTTAAAGGAGGCTGCTATTCTTTTTGAAAATGGAAACGCTGCAGATTGCGATGCGGTAATTCTCGTTACGGCTCCCGAAGCCTTGCGTATTAAACGCGTGGTTGAACGGGACGGCACCTCAGTTGAAGATGTTAAGGATCGCATGAATAAGCAGTGGAGTGATGCCAGAAAAATTCCTCTTGCCGATTTCGTCATTGAGAATATTGAACTTTCCATCAGCAAGAAACAAGCTGAAAAAATTCATTCTAAACTTCTCGGAGACCGCATAAATACATAGGTTGGTCTTGTTAACATTTGGTTAAACCACCAAAGCCTTAAATGTTAAAATTATACATTTGGGCCTATGAATAGAAATCTCTTTGTCCTGCTGGTTGTACTTATGAGCCTGTCGCTCATAGGTATCATATTTGTTCAGGGATATTGGATTTCTAACAGCATTGAAGCCAAGCGTGGTCAATTTGCTTTTAATGCAAGACAGGTGCTTAAAGATGTTGCTCGCGAGATTCAGATTAAAGAGGTGAATACATGGTACAATCCTGTTTTGCGTATACGCGACAGTTTAGGAATACCAGATGATATAAGTTTGTATGACCTGGTTTACAAGACCGATGATAGTCTTACCAATGAGTCTCAAATTTTCAGAAACAGTATTGTTGAGCAAAATTATAAGCTTAGCGCACCAGTTTTAGACTACGAAGTAGATAGTATTCGTTTTAAACGTTATTTACAACGTCAATACACGCAGATTATTGATAATAACGATATCGATAAATCGGAGGTTGATCGCACAAACATTCTCAACAGGATGTCAGATTTAAGTGAAATTGAGCGTTTCAATATTGAGCAGGCTGTTATGTATATAACCCGTAAAATCCCTATTCATAAGCGGGTATCTGATGAAGATATATCACGTCTTTTGACTATGGAGCTTGCTGAGCGTGATATGGATACGAAGTTTGAGTATGCCGTTTACAGTAATAATCTGGTTACCAATGTACGATCTGAAGATTTTGATATGGAATCTCCAGAGCAAAATTTTAGTGTACCACTTTTTACAGATAGTGAAGGGAATAGTGACTATCAGCTGGTAGCTAATTTTCCGGGAGAAAAGAAATACGTTGTATCCTCGGTAATAGGAATGGGCGGTTTGAGTATACTCTTTACTTTAATTATTGTTATAGCATACAGCAGCGCTTTACAACAGTTGGTTAAGCAGCGTCAGATTTCTCAAATCAAGACCGATTTTATAAATAATATGACGCATGAGTTTAAGACTCCTATTGCTACGATAAACCTTGCACTTGATTCTATTCGTAATCCAAAAGTATCGAGTAATCCCGAGATGCTTAACCGCTATATGGGGATGATACGCGAGGAAAACAAGCGTATGCACGCTCAGGTGGAAAATGTATTACGCATTTCAAAACTGGAAAAAAATGAGCTTGATATCAAGAAGGAGCGTTTGAAGCTACACGATCTTATTGAAGATGCCGTAACGCATATAGAATTGCACGTTGAAGACAGGGAGGGTTATGTGAAACAACACCTGGGAGCCGTTAAATCATCAGTACTGGCAAACGAATCACATTTTACAAATGTACTGGTCAACATTCTTGATAATGCTGTAAAATACTCTTCTGAACCCCCTAAAATTGACATTTACACCGAGAATCTTAAGAATTTTATTCTCGTGAAAATAAAAGATCAGGGAGACGGGATGAGCAAACAGGTTCAGAAAAAAATATTTGACAAATTTTATCGCGAACATACCGGCGATATTCATAACGTAAAGGGTCACGGTCTTGGCCTTTCTTATGCTAAACGTATTGTAGAGGATCACGCAGGTGAAATCTGGGTACAAAGCGAGAAAGGAAAGGGAAGTACCTTTATAATTAAATTACCACTAATATCTTAAACAACATGGAAACAGAAAACAAAAAAATCTTACTCGTAGAAGATGATCCAAATTTTGGAACAGTCCTGAAAGACTATCTTTCTATGAATGATTATGACGTTACGCACGCCAAGAACGGAATGGAAGGCTTTGAAAAATTTAAGAAAGACGATTTCGATCTTTGTATTCTTGATGTAATGATGCCTTATAAGGATGGCTTCACTTTAGCTAAAGAAATACGCGAGAAAAACGAAGATGTGCCAATTATTTTCTTGACCGCGAAAGCTATGAAAGAAGATGTACTTAAAGGTTACAAAGTAGGTGCAGATGATTATTTAAATAAGCCTTTTGATAGTGAAGTTTTATTGATGAAAATCAAGGCGATCATGATGCGCAAAGCAACAGATTCTGTTGCAGATAGCAAACAGTTTGAGTTTCAGATCGGTAATTTTTTCTTGAATTCAAAACTGCGTTTTCTTACCTATAAGGACGAAGAGCCAAATAAACTTTCTCCCAAAGAAAACGAATTATTACGCCTTTTGGCTTTGCACGAAAATGATTTGATGCCTCGAGAGCTTGCTCTTACTAAGATTTGGCGTGATGACAACTACTTTACTTCCAGAAGTATGGATGTTTATATCGCTAAATTGCGTAAGTATCTGAAGCGTGATGATTCAGTAGAAATACTTAACATTCACGGAGAAGGTTTCCGTCTCGTAGTGAAAAACGAAGAAGAAAAGAAATAATAGTGGTAAAAGAAAAAGTGTCTCTGCTACAGAGACACTTTTCTTTCTATTGCTTCAATAATTTCTTCAACAGGAGTGGTATGTTCATACCAAAGTATTGAATCATCCCTGCGATACCAGGTCAACTGGCGTTTAGCAAATCTTCTGGTATTCTTCTTGATTTCAGAAATAGCGGTTTCCAGGTCGTATTTACCTTCAAAGTGAGCAAATAATTCACGGTAACCTACAGTCTGTAAAGCATTAAGGTGTCTTTGAGCAAAGAGGGATTCGGCTTCTTCAATAAGGCCATTTTCAACCATCAGGTCAACCCTATTGTTAATGCGGTCGTAAATAAGTTTGCGATCTGCAGTCAACCCAATTTTCAAAGATTGGAAATTTCTCTTTACACGTTTTTGTGCTGTGAATGAGGAATAAGGTTTCCCGGTGCCTATACATATTTCAAGAGCTCGTATAAGCCGCTGCGGATTATTAATATCCATGCTCTTATAGTGATCGGGATCGAGTGTTTTAAGTTCGTGTTGTAAACTTTCAATACCGACATATTCGAGTTTTTCCTTCAGTTCTTCTCTTATTTTAATATCTACCTCCGGAAAATCATCGAGTCCGGATATTACAGCATCTACATACAATCCTGAACCTCCAACCAACACTACATAGTCTTGATTTTTAAAAAGATGCTTCAATTTAGATAATGCATCTGCTTCAAAAAGGCCTACATTATACGTATCATTGATTGAAATATGCTGAATAAAATGATGAGTAGCGGCATTTAATTCTTCAGATGAAGGTACTGCAGTACCGATGCTCATTTCTTTAAAGAACTGTCTGGAATCTGCCGAAAGTATTTCAGTATTAAAATGATTGGCGAGCTTAATACCAAGGGCAGTTTTACCTATGGCCGTGGGGCCTACTACAGCAAGAAGCGTTTTATTCATAGTGCAGACTGTTTCCGCAGTTGTGGCAATATTTGGCGTGGTCCTGATGTTTTTTGGCTCCGCAATTGTGGCAAACCTGCGTATTGAGGTGTAGCTTGTTGGGTTCGGGTTCGGCATTTCCGCCTTTTGCCATTTCTGCACTCACAATCCCCGTAGGTACTGCAATAATGCCGTAACCCATAACCATGATTACTGTAGCTATAAACTGACCCAAAGCCGTGACGGGAGCTATGTCTCCAAAGCCTACAGTAGTAAGTGTTACAATACACCAGTAAACACTCACAGGGATGCTTTTAAAGCCGTGTTCGGGGCCCTCAACAATATACATAAGTGTACCTGCGATTACAGAGAGGATCATTACCGCAAACAAAAAGACCAGAATTTTAGGTCTGCTGTCTTTTAGTGCCTTGGCAAGTTTGTTTCCTTCACCAATGTAACGTGTAACTTTTAAGATCCTAAAAACCCGTAGTAGTCTTAAAGCCCTAATGGTCAATAAGGCATTAGTTCCCACAATAAAGAAGGATAAATACAGCGGAATCGTAGAAATAAAATCGATAAGACCGTAAAAGCTGAATATGTATGCCGAAGGTTTTTTTATCGAAATGACTCTCAAAATATATTCGATAGTAAAGAAGATGGTTATTATCCATTCTCCAATATAAAAGTACTTTCCGTATTCAATCTGAAGATTGGAAACGCTTTCAAGCATTACAAGAACTACACTTAGAAAAATGAGAATAAGCAGAACAACATCAAATGCTTTCCCTGCAGGCGTATCTGCTTCATAAATAACCTCGTGAAGTTTAGATCGCCATGTATGTTTTGCAGATTCTACCACCAGGTTTAGACTAATTAGTGTTATTTAACTCTTCAAGTTCGATTATTTTAATGACTTTTCGGTTGCGCAAATAGCTTTGAATGATGTGACGGGCATCCTGAGTATCTTGCATTGTTGTAATTATGCGTTCCAGAATTTCGAGATTTGTGATCTGATGGTTAAGGTTATAATAGCCCAGGCCTTTAAATTGACCATTTTCAATCAGGATAGCACTTCGTTCCTCTCGGCTTGGACCACGATCTATTATGATCTTGTTTTTACCTTCTAATGTATGGGTGTCAATAAAGTTTTGAACGCGTTGGTTGTACACCTCAGGCGAATCTTCGCAGCCGGAAAGTTCTTCAGAATGTTCCAAACCTGTCTTCACCGGGCACAATTCATACTCTTCGCTTTTGCGCTGCAGATAGGCCAACCCTGAAGGTATTGTTGCAAAGGTCGTGATGCAAGCCTTGTTGCGATCTGCTTTTTCAAGCTTGAGATTTAGATAACCATCCGCATCCAGGAAGCTTACCAATTGAGCCTTAAATCTGGCACGTCTCGTACTTTTGTTATGATAAGGCCTAATTTTTTTGACTTCCTCATTTTCCTTAAGCAAGGCAACCAATTCACTGCCCGTCTCATCGTAGCTCAGAGCTTCTACCTCATCCTGAATGCGTTTAGATTTTTTGTTATCGCTGGTAAAGTGTTGATTAACCTGCTTTTTCATGTTTCGACTTTTGCCGATGTAGATCACCCTACCATTAGCATTATGCATATAAAAAACACCGGTTTCACTGGGGACCTCTTCGATTAGATCACGCAATTTGGTGTCTAATTGTTTTTTCGGATTCAGTTTTACAGACTCCTGAATGATTTTTTTCTGCGTGTCTTTAGCAAGTAAAATTTTAAAAAGTTTTACAGTCGCTAAAGCATCTCCATTAGCGCGATGCCGGTCTGTAACTGGTATACCTAAATTGCGAGCAAGTTTTCCTAAACTATAGCTTTCCTGATCGGGCAAAAGTTCTTGAGCTAATTCTACCGTACACAGGCTTTTGCGTTGATAATCATAGCCAAGCCTGTCAAACTCAAGTTGAAGAATGCGGTAATCAAACTGAGCATTATGCGCAACAATGATGCAATCCTGCGTAATTTCGATAATGCGTTTTGCGACTTCGTAAAATTTGGGTGCGTTTCGCAGCATTTGATTGTTGATTCCCGTCAGACCTACCACAAAGGCCTGTATGGGACGTTCTGGGTTAACCAGACTAATGAATTGATCTACAATTTCGCGCCCGTCAAATTTATAGATAGCAACCTCGGTAATGCCTTCTTCATTGTATTTTCCTCCTGTAGTTTCAAGATCGAGTATTGCGTACATAAACAGCTTTAAATCCTACTTTTATGGCTTAATCATAATTACGGGCACCAAAGATGGCACTACCAATTCGTATCATCGTGCTGCCATATTCCAGAGCCAAACGATAATCGCCACTCATTCCCATTGAGAGCGTTGTAAAGCCCTGCGATGCTTTAAAGGTATTGTAAATTTTTTCAAGTTGAGAAAACTCACGTTTTATTTGGTCTTCATCATCGGTAAACGATGCCATTCCCATTAAACCTACGACGCGTACATTAGGGTATTTTTGAAGTTGCTCGCCAGATAATAGCTTTTTTGCTTCCTCAGGATCCATCCCAAATTTACTGTCTTCTTCGGCAATTTTTACCTGAAGCAAGACATCAATTATACGGTCATTTTTTTCGGCTTCCTTATTAATAACTTTAAATAGTTTTAGACGGTCGGCACTATGAATAAGACTTACGTAAGGCGCCATATATTTTACTTTATTGGTCTGAACATGCCCAATCATGTGCCAGTTGATGTCCTTAGGAAGCGCTTCCCATTTATCGGTCATCTCTTGTATTTTGTTTTCACCGAAAATACGCTGACCGGCATCATACGCCTCCTGTAAATCAGAAACCGGTTTGGTTTTAGACACAGCAACCAGATCAACATATTCAGGAATTGCCTTTTTAAAGGCGCTTAGGTTTTCGGTTATTGAAGCCATACAGGTCAGAACAAATTTTTAAGTTGAAGCAAATTTAAGCAATGTGGTAAGTCTAAAGGAATGCTTACTGGCTAAATTGATCTGAAACTTTTTCCGCTTTACGACTTTCGCTATAATCGTAAAAACCTTCTCCGGTTTTAACGCCTAGCTTTCCGGCACGTACCATATTTACTAATAGAGGACAGGGTGCATATTTTGGGTTTTTGAAGCCTTCATACATCACTTCAAGAATGGCGTGACATACATCAAGCCCTATGAAGTCAGCCAACTGTAACGGACCCATAGGATGAGCCATACCAAGCTTCATAACCGTGTCAATCTCTTTAACGCCGGCAACGCCGTTGTATAAAGTTTCAATAGCCTCGTTAAGCATGGGCATTAAGATTCGGTTAGCAACAAAGCCTGGGTAATCATTAACCGGTACCGGAGTTTTACCTAATTGTTCTGCAAGTTTTATAATGTGGTTTAGTGTGGTTTTTGAAGTTGAATATCCACTAATAATTTCAACAAGTTTCATTACAGGCACTGGGTTCATAAAATGCATACCTATGACCTGATCTGCCCGATTGGTTACTGCAGCAATCTGAGTAATGGAAATTGATGAGGTATTAGTTGCCAGAATGGTCCCGGGTTTGCAAAACGCATCAAGCTTTTTAAAAATATCTAATTTTATATTCAGATTCTCGCTCGCTGCTTCTACTACCAGGTCAGCGCTTGAAACGCCTTCTTTTAAATCGGTTACCGGTTTTATATTGAGAAGGGTTTGATTTTTTTGTGCATCGGTAAGTATTTCTTTAGCAACTTGCCTGTCCAGGTTTTTAGAGATGGTCTGGACACCCTTTTTTAATGCTTCTTCAGAAATGTCGATAAGATTTACTTTAAACCCATTTTGAGCGAAGGTGTGTGCAATACCGTTGCCCATGGTACCGGCACCTATTACGGCGATATTTTTCATATTATAATTTTATGCGGAATATCTCAATATATTGAGATATTCTTGTTTTTAGAATAACTTATTTGTCAATAATCAACTTTGTCTGAAGTTGATTCTGGTAAATTTACGAATTTTTCAAGGCTCCACGCTTCCGGTTTTTCAGCAAACAAAACTTTAGTCTGTGACCAGGTCTTTTTGAAAAAATCAGATTTGCGATAAGCTTCCAGGTCTTCGGTTTGCTCCCAATGGCTGTGGGTAAAGAAAATTGACGGATTTGAAGTGTCTCTTAAAAGTTCCAAGTGGTTACACCCGGGAGTTGATCTAATTGTTTTTTTCGCATTGGCGAAAAGCTCTAAAAATGAAGCTACTTCTGCAGGTCTGAAGGTAAGTTTTACAATACGAATAATCATATGCAGGTTACTCAAAATTAATGCTTACTGTATCCCGATAGTCCAGCCCAAAAAGTGTTGAAGCGCTACCCACGGTACTTGGGTTGCTTTTGTAGATCGCCAGTTCCAGATAGCCCGAAGAATTGAATAGCGCTATTTTTTTTCCGTCTTCTTCCCGTTTACTTTTTTCAATTTCAAAATTGATGGCATCGCTATAATGTTGATGGATTTTCTTGAAATGGGCACGTTTCGCCTGAATAATAAAAGACCGTCCTTTGCCTACATCTTCAAAGAGGCGGCGTGTGATATTGGTTATTACATTTCCGTAGTTATCAACATAAATTACGTTACCAATAATTTGCTTCTGCTCACTACTTATAACCGGCATAATACCCGTGATGGCTTTTATTTCCTGAATGGGTTTACCTATAACACCCAGTTTTCCACCTCGGGCAATGTGGCAGGCCACCTGTACAAAAACATCAAGCTCCGTAAAATTTGTTTTGATGCGGTCGTGTATATTGATTTCTACCAATTCTTCAGGCAAAATGTTTCGCGTAATCATAGACATGATTCCGTTATTCGCACATACAAAATAATGCCCGTCAAGTTTAACGGCAATGTGTTTATTTTCAGGGTTTCGCTCAGAATCAATACCTATAATATGAATAGTTCCCTTGGGGAAATTTCTATAGGCATTCTCAATTATGTAGGCTGCTTCGGTAATATGAAAGGGCGAAACATTGTGCGAGATATCAACAACCGTTACCTCAGACATTTCACTATAGATTGCCCCCTTAACTGCACCTGCAAAATGATCTTTCAGGCCAAAATCAGTAGTTAAGGTTATAATGGGCATAGGTGGTTGTTGATATTTTTAAGGGGGATAGTAACTAAATTTGGTTACATTTGTTAAGCACAAAACTAAAGATAATTAACTAGTTTTTTATAAAAATCCTTTCGCTTTTGAACGAACTTATCATCGAACTTTCAGAGATCACACCGCGTGAATTTTTTGGTCAGAACAATGCCAATATAGAGCTTCTCAAGAAGTATTTTCCCAAATTAAAACTTGTTGCACGAGGTAATACGATTAAAGCTTATGGAGATGAAGACCTCCTAGAGGAATTTGATAAACGCATCACTATGCTTTTAGAGCAATTTGCCAAATACAATAAGCTGGATGAGAATAGTATTGAGCGGGTGCTTACCAGCGAAAGCCGTGAAGATTATGAGACTTCTGCAGCCAGCGGAGAAATTTTAGTACACGGGGTAGGGGGCAAGCTCATAAAAGCGCAAACAGCCAATCAACGTAAACTGGTTGATATGGCTCGTAAAAATGATATGGTTTTTGCAGTGGGT